>Ga0074193_1000582_pt1 | contig 58238 bp, 51 predicted proteins | sample EPASupsiteHSE605_FD_64523 | JGI IMG/M metagenome (GOLD analysis project Ga0074193, IMG submission 64523) | Bioremediated contaminated groundwater from EPA Superfund site, New Mexico - Sample HSE6-05 | ecosystem: Environmental > Aquatic > Deep subsurface > Groundwater > Contaminated ...
CATATTTAATGCTTTTAATATTTGTGGATTTACAGTATCTGTAAAAGGATTAACTGCAACAGGTTGTGCTGAGATTTCCGATGTTTTTTCATAAAGTGTCAAAGCAAGTTCTGCAAATTCTTCACGAGTAATAGGTTTTGTCATGTCAGCCCCTTGCAAAATTGCTGGAATAAGTCCTGCTTCATTGGCTTTGTCAAGTTCTGACACTGCCCATGAACTTGCATCTTTGTAATAGCTTTCAGATTTGCTCGATAATTCATTTGACCATGGTGAATAAACATAATCCCATTCACCTGGTCCTTCTCCATAATAATAACAGTAACTGAATCTATACTTAAATGAATAAATTCTTGAATTTATGACAGTTTCAGTCATGCCACCTTCATCTTCAAGATATAGCTCTACATAATAGGTATTTTGCTTGCCTGGTACGATAGCTTCTTCATTTGTATAAACATCAAATGAACCGCCATCATCCCATCCAGCTTCACCATCAATTGAACCTGCCATTTCAACATCTAAATATCCGCCAGTAGGGCTATCGCTGTTTAGCTGAAACATTGATTCAGGAATAGTAAATTCCAATCGAAAATATGGTAATCCTTCATCGTTTTTCATGAGCTCCATGTTACTGATAGTTGGTGTTGAAAGTACACTTGGCACTCCTTCTGGTAGTTCTACAGCATTTGCTGCAACAAGACTAAATAAAAGCATTAATACAATACTAAAAACTGTGATTCTTTTTTTCATTCTTTTCTCCTCCATATAAATTTATAGTTGTCAAAATATTATATAAAAATTATTAAATAATTTTTTCTAATTAAGATTAGTTTTCAATTTATCATATGAAAAACTTAAACTTTTTGATTTGTTTGCCTCGGTAATTCCAGTTACAAAAGACTTCATCGTCTCCCTGCTTACATTTGCTTCAAAGCCCGCTGGCAATTGAATGCTTGCTTCATTGAGATTATAGCTACCTTTATCCACCACCCTGTTTTTCGAATCAAGGGTTTGGTATTTCCCAACAAATCCCTGTTCAGGATTGTATGGTATCAATAAATCATATTTGTTCCATATTTTATCTCTTAATTCTCTGTATTTTTCTTCCCCCATCAGTTTTTTAATTCCTAATCCTACAACAGGATTGATGCCATATGCCCGCGTGGAGGTAACTCTTCCATCATAAGTGTTTTTCCTGTATGAATGATTAGAAAAAGGTGTGCTGACAGTTACTTTAAACTCATAAGTTGTTGATTCTATTGAGACAAAACCCAGGCTAAAATTCCAGTCAGATGGACTTTTTTCAGGGTACATTGGAAGGGGTGGCATTTCCATTTCCTTCGCATTAAAATATGCTGCCCCAACACCGGCAACCTCAGCAGGCTCCGGAGGGAAAAAAGTCTCCTTATATTTTTTTTCAAGCTCATTCTTAAATTGATAACTCATGCCAAGCATATCTAAATCAGCTATTGTAACATACATATTGTTGTATATTGTGAAATCTCTGACTGCACACAGATATTCAAAAGTTCCTTCATCTCCTACATATTTAAGCATTCCTCCGCTTTTCAGCCAGTATTCCTCACAAATTTGTTTTACTTCGTTATAATAATCCCTGCGCAAATCAATAATCTGAGTTGAGCTCTTTCCATCAATTTCTATTATTTCTTTCATATAATCATCAAAATAAGTAAACTGTTCTCTTATAACTGGCCATGCAGCGCTTGGAGATATACCGCTAAGAGACATTTCTTCAATTCTGTTCCATATCTCATCTTCTTTTACTTCATCAGGTAAAATATCTTCAGCCTTTTTATAGTTTTCTTCAATATCTGCAGTCACTTTATCATTTTTTATAACAAAATCATTTTGAGCTACTTTAAGCTTGTGACCATAGAAAGCGGTAAGTATTTCAAAGGCATATATTTGTTTTAGCGAAGGCACTGATGTCATCACAGTGCTTGAAGTAGATCGCTTTTCAACAAATTGAGCTTTCTTTGAACTATATTCGACAGATTTATCAAGTGCTTCTTTCAAAAGGTCAATCCATTCATTTGTAGCTTTCCCGAATTGCTCCCTCATTTGCATTAAACCTTCCATACTGCTGATTTCAGGAAATTCAGGCAATTCAAGCTGAGATTCAGGTGAATCCATATCAGGTAAGACTGCCTCGCCATCTTGATTCATAATAGTATAAAATTCATCAATAATTTCTTCTCTTACAGGAAACTCCTCTGTTGGTTCAAGTAATTCTACCTCTTGTAAAAATGAGTCCATTTGATACATGGTCACATCATCAAAACAATTTCTTGCACTCTTTATCATAGTTTCGGCAGCGAGACAATGATTGCCATCTTCTAGATGCACGCTGGTCAGCACCTGGTATGCCGGTGAATATTCATTATCTAGAGAAACTGATCTGCTGGCATATTCCTTAGCTTTGCTGTAATTGCCCTTGTTTAAATAACAGTTTGCAAGATTTGTAAGAACTATTGGATTATTGGCTGAAACAATTAAAGACTGTTCATAAAGCTTTATTGCTTCATCCACATATCCTGCTTCAAACATAATTGATGCAGCATTTGATAAAATCAAAGGATGCTCAGGGTATGCACTTAAGGCTTTTTCAGTTAAATATAACAAAGAACTTCTGTCATATGCACCCATTTGACCTAAAGCGACATCTGTTATGATACAAAGAGCCGTAAGTTTTTTAGCATCAGAATCCGATTCATCAAATTCTGTAAAAACTTCATCCCAGCTATCCAAAGTCCCTTTATCCATTTTTTCAGTAGCATTTTTAGATAAAAAACTGCAAACCTCCTCAATTTCTTTCTTATCAATAGAGGTCATTGAAGCAGACTCATTATTTATAATTTCTTCAGAAGCACTGCAACCAGTAAAAACAATAGAAAGGATTAACAATGTGGATACAATTTTTTTCATATCTGCCTCCCAACTATTTCTTTTTCTGCACTAAAATGCCTAGATATGTTCTTGCACCTTCAGGTAATTCCGGAGACTCTTCGCTTGCATTGACAAAAATTTCATAACCGTTTAATGTGCCCATTAAGTTTCCTACGCCAATGTCATCATTATAAATTACTTTTTCATCCTCCAGCTCCCACAAAGCCTCATATTCATCAATAATTTCATGATATGATCTGATTGTAACAATTTTAAAATCAAATGCAGTATCTTCAATTGTATTTATTTTCATAATTTTGTCATTTACATCTTGAGACAGAGGAAATTTATCAATAGGATAATTATCAGGCACATTCTTAGACACTATATTTGCATATGTTACAGCATCACTGGCAGGCTGTACTGCTGTTGTTGAATTATCATTACTTTTTGTATTATTATCACTTTCTCCAGTCTCTTTACCGCATCCAACAATCAACAAAATTAATATAAGGGCAACTGCAATAATATTTAATTTGATTACTTTCATTTATACCTCCTTGTAATATATTAGAATGAAACCATATTAAGCTTATTTTCTTCATTAATGTTTAGATTTTTACTTTTAGAAATAATGACTTCGTAATTTATTTTTTATCATTGCTAGAATTAGATTATCAAATAAAATACATCACCTCCAAAAACTGCTTTTAATAACATTTTAAATCAATCCTATAAAAAGTCTATTCATTAAATCTAATTATAGTAAAAACAGGACCTCATTAGTTCTAATGAGGTCCTGTTTTTGCTATAATATAAAAATTAATAATAGTATATTTGAAATGTTGCTATACCTGCGCTCTTTTAATGTCAGCATATAATCTCTTCAACCTTAACATTGGGATTATGATATCTTCTACGACCGACTGTTTTTTTACCATATTCTATTGCTTCGCATGGACACCATTGAATACAAGCAAGACACCTCTCACAATGATGCTGCCAAAGCGGACGACAATTCTCCATTTTTATATTGTTTACAGGACATATTTTAGCGCATTGACCACAACCGATACACTTTCCAGATACCTCAAATTTTTCGTCCCACTCGGAGATACTTTTGTATAAATAACTGTGATTTAGTATTTTGCTAAAAAGCCTGGCAGTTCTTTTAACCGGCATCTGCTTTCCGCCAGCAATCACATCAGCAGCTTCATCCGCCTTCTCCATTGCGTTTTTTATCAATTTTTTTTGAACATCGGGTGCAAAGGCAGGATACTTAACAATATAATTTCCTGGCATCCTTACACCAGTTGCATAGGACAAATAAAGACCTTTTACTTTCAGAATGTCGTCAAGCATGCCTAAAGTGTCAGCTCCATTACCGCCATAGTTTATAAATGCAAAGCAGTAAGTTCCTTTAACGATCTTAAGTTTCTGAACAAAGCTTTTGACAAGCCTTGGTAATCCAACATAAAAAACAGGAAAGACAAAACCGATTGGATTAGCGATGCCACCACCAGGCTCATCCGGCAATTCTTCAGCCATGGATTTAATTGTGCAGCCTCCAAGCCCCTTTGCAATTTGCTTGGCTATAGTCAGCGAATTTCCTGTAGCAGAAAAATAATAAATTGTTGCGCTCATATAAACACCTACTTTAATCTTATTTGTAAAAGCTAGCCCTAATCTCATTGAGGTAAAAATGCCAGCTAAACCTGAGTCCCCCTACTCTTGTCATAGCAGGACCTTTAAGCTTTTATAACCTACTAATTTACTGAATTAATAGTTAAATTATAATCAACTTCAAATACATTGTCAATATCTTATAAACCAGAACTGACTTCCTATATTATTTTCATATTTCATCACAAATATCTAGCAATGATATTAACAAGCTTTGCAGGGAATTCATTTAAATTTGTAATATCCAAAAATCTATCTTTACCATATATATCACTTATAACTTCCTTATCCTGTCCTATGGCTGCTGCTAAAAATGTAATTCCTTTTCGCTCAAATTCTGCTATAGTATGCTTCATATCATCTATTGCTTTATTACCAGTATAATCCTCCATAGCTTTAGGTTGCCCATCACTTATACAAATCAATAGTTTTGTCTGTTGACTAGCAGTCAATAACCTTTCTGCAATAATTCTAAGTGCCATTCCATCTCGATTATTACTACGACCACGAATTTTCATAAGTCTATACCTATTATTATAATCTTCTTTTTGAAAATCTGCGTATGCAAATAAGGACATTTGCTCTAACTTTGAAACATCAGCTGTATCTCCGTAGACCAATACAGGTATATTACACATTTTGCAAAATTCATACACCGCTACCACAGCACGTTTTGCTGCATCTAATCTACCAAAAGCTGTCATAGATGCAGACTCATCTACTCTTAATCCAACTACAAGAGATGGTGATTCATTAGGAGGTAACTTTTTAGAAAAATATCTGAAATCCTTATAAATAATACTATCTGACTGAAACTTACTACCATAGAAATGATTTTTTGCAAATTCAGTGGAAATTTCATGCTCCAAAAGTGTCTTAGTTTTTCTTGCAATCTCTCTCACTATTGGCATTATATCTTTGCTAAATTTAATATATTCCTTTTGATCATCCAAATCCCATTCAGGTCTATGGACAATTAATTTCACATTCTCATGAATTGAATCTGATACTACTTTTCTTGCCTCTATATTTAACTTTTTTCTAAATTCCTTTTCTTTTTTTGCATCATGAGAATTATGTTCAGGGTTTAACTGATGATACTTTGGCAATCCATCCTCCCCTATATCAGTGCTGTCAGTTTCTCCAATTTCTTCAGAAACTCTAGACGAACTTTCCTCACTATCTGGAGTTTTTCTTAATGCTATTGCATTTTCATTGGAATTAACGTCTGTATCATCTGATTCAACACTTCCCCAAGTTTTAATTTCCGCTACATCTGAATATTGGAGTTTTTTTTTAATGCTTTCAAATTCATCTATTAATTCCAGTAACTTGTTTGCTTTTAAAGCATCTTCCAAAATTTTAATTTCTTCTGAATCTGTTGTTATCTTATAGATTACTTTATGATACAGAGATTCCTTTATAGATGCACCGTTAGCAATAGCATCAACCCAATAAAATAATGATCGCATACCCGCGACACCTTTAATAGCATTGGCTCTAGCTGTTTTATCCAAAACAATAATTATATCTGATAGTGTTTCTAATAAAAGATAATTTTTATATCCTGTTTTTGCTATGGCACGTTCTATCATAATTTCTTTACTTGGCAAATCCATTTTTTCAGTATGCTGAATTCTGTCACGTAAGGATTCATTTAAAGGTTTACAACCTAAATAATTTCGATTTGTTGTTATAATTACTATGCAATCAGGATGGCGATGTATGATTTCTGTTGGAAGATTTATACTACCATCTAATTCTAATGCAGAGTTTAAAGCCATTAGTACTGCTGCATCTCGAATAACTGTTGGTTCTTGTATTTCTAAAAGATACCCATTACGATAAGCTCTGACAATTTCAGATGGATAAAATCTATACTCCACAGCGTCATTGTTTGAAGGCTCCCCAGCTATCTTCACTAAATATTTCAATTTTAAAGCAGCTTGCTCCTGTGAAACACCTAATTTATCAACTAATATCTCAGTTGCACTACGAAATCCATCACTATCATATAGAGCTTTTAAAACAATCTTATCCTCATCATTAAGTTTTTCTAATTTATCTTGAGAAATAACAGGCAAAATTGCACCAATAATATCTGACTTATCCATATCTGCAAAGCAGGTTAACTTAGTATAGGGAAGTCCAAAATCAGCTGATAAAGCTTTTGCAAGCTGAGTTTTTCCCGAGCCTGCATCTCCCTCTAAAAGTATATTAGCAATTTTCATTTCTCCACGATACCAATTACGCTTTACTTCATTTATTATACGAATTTCTTCTGTACTTGTTTTATGGGATAGTGGTTTTGCCCATATCAAACCTTTTTCTTCATCAGTAAATATCCTATCTGGTGATAAAAAGTTTTCATTTTCATCTAATTTATAATTATCTTTATTTTGTTCCAAAATTTTCACTCCTTTAAATCACCTCAGAATTTTTCACTTTATTAATCCATTTATCACGCAAAACTTCTAACTCTTCTGCATAATCTATCTTTGTTGCATCTTTTTCATCATAAGAGAGTACCTCTAACACTCTAACAGATAAATTAGACTCTCCATGATTCTTCCAATCATTTTGCAAAATGTTGTTCAGATGCAATCCTCCCATCAGTTTAAATCAATTGCTATTTAATCTTGCTTTTAAATCATGGTAGCATCCAATATAGCTTTTCCCTGTAGAAATACACTCAAAGACATATACACCCATCTCTGGTTTTCTATGTTTATATTCCATTAACAATTTCTTTTTTCTCATTTCGTTCATTTTGAATTCTCCTAAATAATAGCATTTTTTTATAATTATATTTAATTGTTTTGTATTTTACTAAATTACTAATTTACTAATTGCTTATTGAAGTATAATAAATTTTTTTAATTATGTCAATACCTAATATATATTTTAAAATTTTTTAAATCCTACTAAAATTTTCTACTACTTTTACATTTATTAATAAAAAATACCGGTAAAGGTGAATTCCACCCAAACCGGAATATTTTATAACAAAGCAACAACCTCTTAATCAATCTTTTTTAGAACCTTTATCTCCATCCTTATTTACATCTGGGTTGCTACTGGCCCATATCAGCTCAGTGGTATCTGCCAGCACCGTCTGCACAGGTAACGGTAAGTAGTCAATTCAATCCGTCATCGCTAAATGTACCTTCGGGAACAGGTTCAAAATTTCCGTCCTTATCAAAATCCTCCCACATATTTCCTTCATCGTCAAACCACATATCAAGCTGTCCATCACCGTCCACATCAAAACCTTCACGCCCCTCTGAATCTGTAATAAAACTGCCTTGTGGCAATTCTCCGCTTTCACCTGCCGCATCTGGTGCTATCGGCTGGTCTTGTGCCTGCTCGCCCATGGCAAGGCGTTCTTCCATACGTGTCATCACCGTGTCTCTAAACCATTCAATAGGTTTTATTTCATCTGTCGTTTTAATGATTTTTCCTGTGAAATAGTCAAGGTTATATGTCTGCGTAAAGGTTGGAACAGAAACAATGACTGTACTATCGTCCGCTTTAAGACTAAAGCCTTGCGGGTACTTTTCTTCATCGGAAAAACTACTGTTTACATCCAGCTTGACTTGCCCGTCCGCTAACGCTTGCCACGTTTGTTGATTGACAAGATACTCGTCGGTTATGAAATTTGACTGTCCCACAAACTTTGCAAGCGGTGCCAAATCAATGTCCGCCGATCCTTCGGTTTTAATCGCCTCCTGATTACACGGTACTATTTCGAAGGAAATATTTTCGCATATATTGTCGTCCATAACCCCGCCGGTGTATGAGAGCCCCCCAGAAGATAACTTACTCATGTCGCTGTCAAAAGCAATTAGCGCACGTCCCTCATATTTACCGAACATATCCTCTCCTCCGTTTTTCCATGCAACAAAGTACAAAGTAATCGTAATATCAATCGAATTACCCGTTGCAGGAACATTCAAAATAGTTTTTTTAGTGTCGGACGTTTTGATAAGCCAGTTATAAATGGCTGCCTTGCTCGGAGCGGGCGAATTGCTCTGTGCTTCGCTCTGCGGCTTAGCGGTTGGCGAGTCCGTGTCACCTTCGCTATTACAAGCGCAAAGCGTTAATATTAGAACCAAAAATAGGCAAAACAGTTTTCGCATACATAACTCCTTTCGTCAGGCGCTTATTTTTGGCAGACAGATTTTGTCTCACCATATGCGCCGTTATACTATTCAAATTAAATTATAAAATCATCATGCATGAAAATAACCATATTGTCTATTCATTAACACGCATGAGTCCAAAAAAATGGCCCCTCATTAATTCTAATGAGAGGCTATTTAAAGTCAGTATTTACGTTATTTATTTATTAATAAACCAACATCTTATCAAGTTTTACCCGCTGGATTAAAAACAATGTTAGTTTTGATATGAATTCTATCATCCATTGCTAAATGGTTTCTAACCATAGCCCAATTTGATACAGGACGATCATTTCATTTTTTATACAATTCTGTTATCTTCAAATAGAGTAGTTTTAATAGGGCGTTTTCGCTTGGAAATGCTCCTTTTCTAGTAACTTTTCTGAAACTTGAATTAATACTTTCTACATTTTACGGCTAAAGGACGTTACTTGTATTTTTAAAAATGATATGCATCTGACAACTGTACATTATGTTAAATAATACTATAACACCATGTTTCTCGTTGCTATCTGCTTCATAGGCTTGATTGATAATATACAAACAATCAGCGTCAATACATCAGCAACAGGCTGGGAAAAGTAGATACCACTTACACCAAATAAGCCCGGTAGTAGAAGAATAAATGGTATATAAAATATTCCCTGCCTGATAAGCGATAAAAATAATCCATACCGCGATGAACCTATAGTCTGGAAGGTGATAGTCATCATATAACACAAACCAAATGCAGGGTACAACACCACCTGCGATATAAGCAACTTTATACCGTAGCCAATGACTGACGGATTGCGGTTGAAAAGCATAATGAGTGGACGCGATAGCGTAATGTAAATCGACGCTACCAGCACGGATAGCATAAGCGTGGCACGTATTGCGTACCGTGCAGATTCGTGAAAGCGTTCCTCATTCTTTGCCCCAAATGAATAAGCTGCAACCGGCTGATAGCCTTGCATGAACCCCATGATAACGTAACATCCTATTAGAATAAGCCGCTGAACAACGCCATATGCTGCGATAATAAGATCGCTCTCAGGCAGAGTCGTTGCCATCACGTTTGTGAGCGAGGTGGCAACAGCGATACATATTTGTATTACTGCTGAAGGAATCCCAATGAGTGTAACAGTCTTGAGCAGCTTGCCGCTAAGCTTGAAATACTCGAGCTTTACTCTGATGATAGACCGGCCACCCCAATAGAACCAGATGAGTATTGCGAAAGTCACAAACTGTGAGATAGTCGTCGCTAGCGACGCGCCCTCCACGCCCATATTAAAGCCCCAATTGAACATGAATATCGGGTCGAGTATAACATTGAGCGCCGCACCGGTGATTACAGCGATAGAAGATATCCTCACCGATGATTCGGCTCTCGCGGCACAGTTGAGACTTTGCGCGGGCAGGTTAAATATCGCTGCAATGAACATCCAAAAAGCATAATCCTTGGCCTGCGGCAGCACTTCGCTTGAAGCGCCAAACATGCGTAGCAGCGATTCCATAAAAAGCATGCCACCGACACACAGTGCAATTCCAATGAACACCGATAGTATAACGATGGTGGAAATGGTAGTATTCGCGCCTCTCTTATCATTTGCACCAAGCTGACGTCCAGCTAAAACAGCCGCTCCCGCTGCGAAGATGTTTTCAATTGAAACAAATATAAGTAATAATGGCAGCGTGACTCCCACAGCTGCTAGTGCGGTATCCGAGTTCAGCATTCCAATATAAGCAGTATCAACGATGTTGTATACTGCTTTTGCTAAGAGCGCAATCGTAGCGGGTATAGCCAGCTTGACGATAGCCTTAGACGTTTTGACATCCGATAAAAGAGATTCTTTCACCATGTTGTTTTCATTTTTCATCTTTCACATCCTATTACACCATATAGCAGCATTTTTAGCTGACGGTGACACCTTTCTTCATGATCATGCAGAATACTCTCGGCGGAGCTGCCTTGCTGTATGGATAGATAACGGGCGTTGAAGAAATCCTGGTAGGTCCGAAAATCCTCCACGACCTCCGACACAGTTACGCCAGGGCGTAAAGATACCCGTTCAAGAAGCTCCGTCAAAATAGAAATATTGAGCGTATCGAAATCACTTTTTATCTCGCTAATAGCGTTAAGCAGATGCACCGGCGGATTTATAATGGCATTACAGAATAGTTTTAAGTACAGCGGATTTTCGCTGAAGAAGCGAAGTCTCGCGTCGAAATATCCTCGCAGATGTTCCTCAACTACTTCATTAAGCGTTTTGATTACATCAGACAAATATGCAGTCAGTGCGTCAAAGCACTCCTTTACGCATAGTAAGTACAGCTCGTCTTTGTCCTTAAAATGGTGGTAAATGATGCCCTTGGAAATGTCATTATCATTGCATATGTTGTTGAGCGATGCCTCCGCATAGCTTTTTGCAGAAAATTCTTTTAGAGCACCTTCAAATATTCTTTGCCTGCTTTGCAGGTTCTTTTTCTCACGTTTCATTCTATCGCCTCACAATTTGAAAATTACAGACCATGTGGTCTGTTTTTGATAGTATAACACAAACAGACCGCTCGGTCAATATTATATTTGTAAACTTTCAAAATACAAGCTGTCCTTTGTTATCGTAGACGCTTTTATTATCGTGAAGCAAATCAAATATAAGATCATTTTAACTAAAAACCAGGTTGATCAATTTATTGAACAAAAATATAAGTACCATAAATGATATGAATGATGAAAGCTTAATAAAAATGCTGTATTTAGCAACAGAAAATGTTTCTAAAAAATTGACTAGAAGATACGATAACTGGGATTTGGTTATGAGCCAACTGAAAATCTTATTCTCAGATGTCCTCAATAAATCAGCATAATTTAAAATTGGGGCTCTGCCCCAAACCCAGAGGTTTATAGCTTTATTTTTTAAAACCAAATAAGCCGCTCAAGTTACACCTCATCATTGCTTTATCCTGCTCATTTGTAAAAACAGTAATGTTATTTGCAATGTATGGTTAAACTATACTTAAAGCTAAAAAGAACCTTGATATCCAATTAAAAGAAAACAGTATTCGACATTTCGACTTGTCGAATACTGTATATAAAATATATTTGTATTTTCCCTAAGAAAAGGAGAATAAACAAAATTATTTATACGGTTGATTATATCAATGAGATTTGCCCAGGAAGCTTAGCTTAGGTTGTTCAATTGAATTTTATGCTCCAATATTTAACACATCAATCTAATCTTATTTAATGTTTTTGTATTTGTTGTAAACATAAACAATATCCGGATAACAACATGTTCCTTTTGGATTATTTACCGCACAGTTACTATTTTTCATAGCACCGGTTACTTTTATTACGCTTTCAACTGTAGTTGCTCCGTTTTCGATTGCTCAAATGATATCTTGCTCTGAAACATGGTTACAGTAGCAAACATATTTACCTATTACTACATTATTAACTTCTTCACTGCAACAGCAACATTTATTTTCGTCCATATTATCCTCCAATTTTATAATACTTCTATTCATTTCAAAAAGAGTTATTATTTTTATTACAATACAAAAATAATTTTTACCCCAGATTTGCCCAGAGCACTTGCCCTAACCTCTAGAAGCTTTGGAATTAGTTATCAGCAGCACTGTTTCCACATGCGGTGTATTAGGTAAGTAAATAGTGTTTTAATTATTCTACGTTAATTTTAAGATATTTTCAATAAATTTAATTCAATAATTTTTAGATTTAATTACTCTTGATTAATCTAAAAATATAAAAATTTGTCCTAGATTTGCCCCGGGCAAATATTGCAAAACATTACTCTTACTAATATGCTATTTACTCCATTAGAAACATATTTAATATCCCAATCATTAAATATTTAATTTCAAACTATAATTGACATCAATCTATTCGTAATATCATTCCATTCTGCATCAAGATTTAAGGTTTTTACACCAATTCTTCTTCCGCCTAATGTGAAGTTTGCATTAATCTCTTTTTCTGTAGTTGGATATAATAGCATTCCTTTAATGTGACCTATATAATCACTGTTATTTACATATGCTAATATCTGAAACAAATGAGCAGTACGGATCTTTTCAATATCTGACCAATTGCTTGAAACTAATGTCTGTGCATAGTATTTAGTATCAATTATTAACTGGGTGTTATTAACCTTATTTTCAATTACTATATCAGTTCTCATTTCCGGAAGCAATGATAAATCTTCATCACTAACTTCCTCATCTAAATTCCATTTTAATTTAGGGGAATGAATATTATAAATTGTATAATCTAAATGAGCTCTATAAAAATTCAAAACAAACTTTTCATAGAGCTTTGCCATTTGATTATCCCTTACAAAGTCTGAAAATGAAAATTCATTATCATCCTCATTGGTGATTAAGCCTTGATAGATTAATTCGCTAACATTTATTAACATTCGATAATGATAGTTATTTCTATTATATCGAAGAGAAGAAAACAACGATTTAGAAAGTTTAATATTCTGAATATCTAAAAAATGTAATCTTATTTTTAATAACTTATTTCTTAAATCAACATCTAGATGTGGTGATTTTATTAATATATTAATGGTAGTTTTTATTATCTGATTTAGCTTAATATCCTTAGAAAATTCATCAAACTGACATATCATACTCCCATTGTGGGAAGTCTGGGCCTTAATAGAATCTGATATATTTATCTTCCCTTTAAGAGTTAATATTGCCTCATCTTCTTGAATATAGTATCTATTAAATCCTCTCTTAATCAAACTACTTGCCCCACTAATGTAAATTCTAGCAAATAAGTTATATATATTATCAAATTTTTCACTGCCTAAAATAATATTATTTGATTGTTCAAGTACATTCCAGGCATAACATAGCATATAGTATATATTTTTTATTGGTATTTTGGGGCTACCATTCATATCATTCACCTTAAAAACTCTTCTACATAATTCTTTGCTTTCTCTTCTTCATCAAACCAATATTCTTTAATAAGTGGCTGTAGTTCATACTTTATTATCTCATCATACCATTTATCTATATCTACATAGTTGCAAAAATAGCTATGGCCAATTCTAAAGCCCTTACCTAAATTAACATCCTTTTCTATCTCTAAATTAATACTTCCTATTCTTGTCGTTATTTTATTGATTAGTTCCTCACTAGCACCTTGTGATAAAAGATGATTTTTAAAAGCCTCTGTTTCAAAAGCGGGTTCCAGTTCAACAAAACAGAACCTTCTTCTTAAGGCATAATCAATTATCGCTAAGCTTCTATCAGCAGTATTCATCATACCTATAATATACAAATTTTCTGGCACATAAAAAGGCTTGTCTGAATAGGTAAGTATAATCCTTTCCCCACGTTTATCACTTTCTATTAACATCATTAATTCTCCAAAAATTTTGCTCATATTACCTCGGTTAATTTCATCAATAATGAAATAATAATCATTATCTAGATTCTCTGTCGCTAATTTGCAGAACTGATAAAATGGTCCTTCTTTCAATTCAAAACCATTACCATTAGGTCTGTAACCCATAACGAAATCTTCATATGCATAACTTTGATGAAATTGAAGCATTCTTATTCTTGATTCATCTTTTTCTCCTATCAAAGAATAGGCTAATCTCTTAGCAGCATATGTTTTACCTACACCTGGAGGTCCTTGTAAAATTATATTCTTTTTTCGTAGTAGCAATGATTTTATTGTTTCATATTCCTCTTCACTAATAAATACATCTGATAAAAAATCTTGTTTTGTATAAGCTTCAGTTTCGACTATCACAGAAACATCTTCTTTTATTATCTCATATACTTTATTACAAAATTCTTCAAACACAGTAACATCTGTCAATGTTTTAATTGCGAATTTATCTTCTAATATCCATTCTCCAACTTTTAACCAATTAACTTTCCTAATATGTTTATACACATCGCGATTATCGTCATATTCATAATCTGATATTACTTCTCCAACACCTAAAAGCGTTTTACTTCCTGCTTTAGCAAATATTCTATCTCCAACCTGTATTTCATTACAGAATTGCCAAAGTGCAAGTCCATCATTTGTAGGTTTATTATCAGGTTCGTATAATTTATTTAATTGATCAATAATACTATTCTTTGTTTTATATTTTTGCAGATCTCCTATTTCATCCCACCCAATGGCCATAATTCCTTGCGTTCTAAATTCACCCCATTTATAGCCGTTTTCACCTGGAGCATAAGCCCAAGTTTTTTGTTCATTTTTCTCTACACTGATAGTTGTATCCCAAATTTTCTTAACTGCTTCTTGATAAAAAATTACAGGGTATAGGCATCCATCATTCATAGGATTTTTGCACCTTATCCCTATATTTCTCATGCTATCAATAATACTATCGTATTGGCCGTCAAAAAATGTATGAGCAATAGCATTTCTATGCGCTTTCTTAAAAGAGGTTAGTCCTTTCATAGGATTTTGAATATATTTAAGTGCATTTCTTATCATTTCTGGTAAGTTTTCTAAAGAATTATCCAATTTATAGCTTAATAAGTATTGTACCCACACATTTTGTCTAACAAAGGTCAATGCCATTGTACGTTTATCTTCATATTGATTTAACTCATTTTTCATAGCAGCATTTTTGTCAATATAACTAACTAATTCACCAATTACTACTAATATTTTGTATTCTATCGAATCTATGTTATATTCCTTTAATAATTTTTTATAAGAGAAAGGTTTAGGTTTAGTTTTATCTATTAACATATTAAGTGTAGACTCATTAACTTCAAGATTTATGTATTCATTATATTTGTCAATTGCCTTCTCAAAATAAAACTCTTTACTTGCAATAATTTGTTTTGCTATTGGTAAATCTAAAAAAGAAATTAATTGTTCTTTATAATTCATTAGTTTCATAATATTTACCTCATCATATAATCTTGTGTACTCTTTTATTCTTTAGGTAATTTCGACTTCTACTTATAAAATTATATTCTTTATATAATAATATTGTCCTTTTACATTATAGTTTTAAATAGGTTTAAATAATCAATTCCTCAATTCTCTTTTCAAATATGTTCTCCTCTTTATAGATTTTTTTTAAACTTTCTGACTTTATCCATAATTATATTATTATGTATTAACTTTAATTTACCATTAATAATAATTTATTCACTAAACTAAAAGAGCTAACTAGTATTATTAAATAAAATCCTATTGGCTTCTATCTTGGTTTAATGATTGTTTAATGATAATACAATTGCTTAATATCATATGTTTTTGGTTGTTTTTCATGATAACCTCTTCCTGCACAAGCAGTCAACCAATAACATAATACTGCTAGAAAACATTATGTGTACAAGTAAATTCCATCTAATCATTCTATCTGAAATTTACTCGTGATTTGCTTTTTCATTTTACACTTAGCTTTCTATTTACACATTATAATACATTTAGACTTATTAATAGTAATTATAACCCATTATATTAAATATTTCCATATTATTTTATTGTGGCTAAATAAAACAAACAGGCAAATCTTAATTGATGCTAAAGATTTGCCCAAACTTTTTTATTGAATTATTAAATTAATAAAAACTAGATATTTTACAAAACTGATTTTGAATAAATATAAAAAACATATTATGATAGAATATTAGAAAAATAAGTTGCTTTAAATGTTAAAAAATAATTTTTGCGCCAGATTTGCCCAGAGTACATATCCTAAACTCTGAACCCGTTGGAATTAGTTATCAACAACACCGTCTCCACATGCGGTGTATTAGGCTATTGATTAGTGTTTTGATTACTTTTAATTAATTTTACGGTATTTTTAATGGATTTTTACTTGAGATATTTTTGCTTTGATTAATTATAGTTAATCTTAAAGTATAAAAATTCGCCCGAGATTTGCCCCGGGCAAATTTCACATTTTAAAATCTGTAATTAATAAATATTCAGAATTTCAATTTGCTCCTATGAATTGGAATTTACAATATCTCAAATGCTTAAGTCTACAATTCTTCGGGAAATATCCTTTCATAATCCTGACAATTATTTTTATAATTTTCTTTAAACTGATAAATCATTAATTTTTCATATGTAATTCATTCTTCTTTCTTTAACCTTTCTAGTGTTGTTTTATAAGCTATACGCAATTGAGTTAAATTATCATAAATTCCATACCATTCATCGCCATCATGGCATTGTTCTACTCCAACAAGAAGTAAATAGAATTTTTTTTCATTATTTTCTATAGATGTTTTATTTCCAACCATGTTTCTCCTCCTCCTATTACTTTATCACTTTAAACTAAGGTTCAATAGCTTTCTCTATAATTTCAAACCACTCCGAACAATAGTCTATGTAGTTTTCATAGTCCTCAGTATCTTTATTCTCTTCCCATTCTTCCTTATATTCCAAAAACACATATAACCCCTCCTTCTATATATTAATCTCCTAAAGCCATTAATCGTTTAGGTATTCTTAATTTCTAACTTAATACCTTTGTTTTGTGTATATCAAGGCCATGTATACTAACCTTGATTACTTAAAATGTCATTTAAGTCCATTATGGTATCCAGCCTTTACGAGAATCTTGCGTACATACTCATATGAGCGACCGATTTTTCTTGCGAGTTGTCTAATTGTCATCTTTCTTAAAGCATATGTTTCTATAATCTCTTGGTCTGTCATTTGTTCTTATCCTTTCAAAATATTATTTGTATTAAAGCCTAACTTAGCTTATACTTTAACTGTGATAAAATGTCACAATTTTTAGTCTGTAATTAAAAATTTTAAATAGCTATTTGAGAAAGCAAAAAATTTAATTTTAACCTTGTGAATAATTTCGCAATATCGAAATAATATTTTTAATAACGCTTCTTCATCATTAATTTTAAAACTACCGTTTGCATCATAGCTCCCAAGATTTTTATCAAATGTATTAGCAAATTCTTCTTGATAGTTATAAGTAAGAGGTTCTATCTCTTGTTTAATAAACGACTCAATCTTCTCATAAATGGTATTAGGAATAGACAATTGATGGCTCTCTAATTCATTTATTAGCTTGTAGAAATCTTCTTCCTCTATATTACCAGCGTTAAGATAATTAATTATTGTCTTATAAGTTTCATTAATAGCATTTTTTGCAATATAATTTATCTCCATCTTTTCTTGATCCTCCTTAACATAGTCATATGAATATGATGAGTTAAAATCAGCTCCGAAATATTCGTTTAGTGCTTCTATATTTGCTCTATTTGGTGATACATCATTGTCAGATAACCATCTATAGATAGTTCGCGTACTACAACCGCAGATTTTTGCTAGTACATCATTAAATTTAGTTTCATTATTAATATAAAATTCTTCTGTTCCTACGGTTAGTTTTTTATACATTGATACTTTTCTCATCTTGTATAACAGCTCCTTATTTAGCATATTTCGCCTCCTCCTTTTATCTGATACCTTATATTATTAGTATAAGTCATAAACTCTTTAAATAATAGTGACAAAGAACTGACACTTTTAACTGACATTCTATTTGTTAGATATGTTGCCATCTTACTAGAAATATAGCTATTGATAAGATAAAAAATCTGATTGAAAATTAAAATGGTTAGATAGATAATGTGGCAGTATGTCTGAAATATTCCTATACTGCCACTCCTTTAAATTACCATTTTTAATTATCTAATAGTATTCGAAATAATCTAATAGTCTACACAAATCTCATCATAGTCTTCATACATAATACGTATGCCTTCTTCATCGCTCTCAACATGATAATGTCCTGCATACCATTCTGAAAAAACCAGATTATCATATATATGTTGTAACCATTTTTCAGTAGACTTGTCCACCAATGATTGATCTACTCCCGGAATAAAAGCCCATACAGGCTCTGCCTCAACTGGTACTGTATGAGACAAAACAATATCAACTGTCCATTCTGCCTTTTCCAGCTGATTTTCAACATATTGCTTTATCTCTTCATCCGGTTGTTCAGTACCAAACCAATGCATTCCATTGCGTAATCTATAATACTTATCAACACTATATGCTCCGCCAATTACAATAACCTTCTTTCCGTTAAAGTCATAAATTTCTCCATCCTTGGCAAACAATATATTAGGATATTCCTCCTCTACATATATAAGGCCTTCATTCCACACAACTTCCTCGTAATCTCCAGTTTCCCATGGTCTAGCCTCATGGTTTCCATGAATGCAAAATAGAGTTATATCCAAGTCAGACAATATGTTTTTTAATTCTCTATCCCTATTATTTAGATAATAATTTATACCAGCATCACCGAGAATGATCATCAGATCATCTTTTTTAGTTTCATTCTCTCGGCAAAATTCTATTATTCTATTGAATTCTCGATGACAGTCTCCTGTTATGTAATAATGCATTCAATCACTCCTCCGATTCTACATAAAACTCTTTCATATCATCTAGTCGAAGACATCCAAGTCTTCCTCCCGGCAAACCACATCCACAATCAATAGCAATATGATTATTGATTTGATATATATATCCTGGTTTAGGATTCCCCTCGATTGCCATAGTTGGTGTATGACCGGTAATTACATATTTAATTTTAAAATACGGGATCTCATAATCTGGTCTTTCCCAAACCAATTCATCCAGTTCATATTCCCATAATTGTTTGTCCGCTTCAAAATTCCCCAGTCCCGCATGCACCATAATAAATGTCTTATCATTTATTATAATTTCATTGTACATTTCAAAGTCAGAAATAAAATCTACAATCTCTTTTTGAGTATTTTTGTCGCATTTATGAAATTCATCTATTGTTGTCACAGAACCATTTTGCTGCCAGTTCAATAGCTTTTCTATCATTTCATCACCAATATTTGTGATACTTTCCTCCGTAATTTCTTGGAGTAGGAATTCAAAGCATTCCATCGCCATAACACAATGATTACCTGCAATGACTTCGACATTTTTTCTGTTCATAAGATCCAATATAATTTTAATCGGGCTCGGACCACGATCCAATATATCTCCAAGGATATATAACATGTCTTCATCGGAAAAATTTATTTTTTTAAGCATCATCATATAAGTAGAATAATTACCATGAAGATCGCTCATTACATATGTACTCAAAAAGTTACCTCCATTTTCTGTTGATATCTATGTTATCATTCTAATTACTACTTGCTTCAGGACATAACCAGAAGTTGTAGCTACTGCCAACAACAAATGAATCCTCAGGCAACTTATCTGTTAAGTTATACTTATAATTAATAAGCATTAAAGCTTTTTTCTTTCTTCATTATCCAAATGTTCAATACTCATCAATATTTCTTCTAAAGACAAACTCTACAACCTCTAAAATTAATTTATATGTTTTTTTAACAAATACAAGAATACCCGTCTTACTATAGAAAGAGAGGAAGATGTCAAAATTTTAAAGTAATGCGCGATTGGCAATCAATGCTTAAGTCCACAATTCTTCGAAAAATATCCTTCTATGATCCTGACTATTATTCCTATAATTTTCTTTAAACTGATAAATCAATTTTTCCGTTGTAATTCAGTCTTCTTTCTTTAACTTTTCTAGTGTTGTTTCATAAGCTATACGTAGTTGAGTTGTAATATCATAAATACCATACCACATATCAAAATCATGAAATTCCTCTACGCCAAGAAGAAGCAAATAGAATTTTTTCATTATTTTCTATAGATGTTTTATTTCCAACCATGTTTCTCCTCCCCCTATTATTTTATTTTATCACATAAACTAAAGTTCAATAGCTTTCTCTATAATTTCAAACCACTCCGAACAATACTCTATGTAATTATCATAATCCTCAGGATCATTCTTTTTCCATTCTTCCATAACTTCTAAAAGCACTTATAGCCCCTCCTTCTATATTAATCTATTGGAAATATTTCTATTAAACTTAATCTACAACACAACTAAACTCATTCAGAGGTTCATTCCACATTATCATCTTTTGTTTTATAAAAACATCTTGTAAGTAATCTTTTTCGAATATTGTGATCAGGTTTCTCAAAATGAATCGCGAATTATTTTACATGTTTATGCAGGATTTTCTGTCCCTCAGAATTTGTCATGATATCATAGTATGGTTCATCTTTACACTCAAAGGTTCCGAACGCGTTCACTGTATATCTCCTCTTTCTTCTTGGATGTATTCTTTATGTAAGAATATCATTGACATCATGCCTTTGTCAACCATTTTTTTCTCTATGTATTCTCCAAGTAATTTTAATGAAAAACAAGGGTTCTCTATTGCCATCATAGCCATAGAGAACCCTTACCATTATCATATTTATTGTTCTGTAATTATTTTTTCTATCTTGCTTAACTTTTCGATATCCTCTTTTGTCTTTTTTATCTGCATCATAGTAATTCTATTTATTAATTCGACATCCGACATTTTTGCATAAGTATGACCTGCAATTTTCAATTGATCAAGTTCAGAGTTTTTCAATCCTAATTGTCGGTTTTCTTCCCTATTATGGATAATATATGCTTCCACAATTACTCGAATAAAAAACGGGGTTTTAACACGTTCAATCTTAAAAACATCTTTGAATTTTTCTATTATGCTATCATACAATGTACTATCGACTTTTATTTTAAAAGAGGATGGCAACTCAACAGATGCATATTCCTTAACTTTAGTTCTAGAAGCAAGTTTTAATTTTTCTTCTAATTCTTCATCAGATAAGCTATCCACAAAACTCATCGCATCGTTCATCACAGTTCTACGATCTTCATCTTGAGCACATTGTAGTTCGGCCGCCTCCATAAATACACTTAATAGCTCTACACTCGGTCTAGCTGTAATATAACGTTCTTCGCTCATATTATTTCCTCCAATTACGACTCTATGTATTCTCAATGTAATAACAATGTATCATTGTATATCATTTTTGTCAATAATATTCTGCACGTATTCTCTGTGTGATTTTTTGAATTTATCTAAATCCTACTGACCTGTGACCTCTTTGTACTTAATTTTATCGTTTCTACTCTCAGAATATATGGCATTAACCAAGCCAATTGAAAGCAAATTCAAATACGAAATACTAAGCCCCCGCTGCAAAAAGAGTGCGTTATCATCAGCGGATGCCAGATAAATGCGTTCCAACCGAAACCCTGATGATAAAGCCTTCCAAGATGAATATGAAGAATGGAAGAAAAACTTAAAAATAAAAAAAAGAGTATAATTCCTGCATAATAACAAAGGATGATTTTGTAGCCTGGCTCAAAGAAAACGGGCACTACGAATAACAAAATGACATTACAGACCATCAAATCTGCAATGCCTTTTGTCTTACCTCAAAATATGGTGCTTCATAGACTTTAAGTATTCGATCCTTTATTGACGCCTCCCTTCCGGCTACTAATGCTAGTATAACATTTTATATCAAGAAAGCACTTAACAAAATATCACATTTTATTTATAAAATGTGATATTTTGTGATTGACAAATGGTTATAATTTTTGTATCATATTATCACAGAATATTTACTTAAAAAAAAACGAAAGGAAGATTGAATAAATGGGTACAAATTCTATTACAAAGACAATGCGTCAGAACAAGGAAGTAGCAGCAGGAAAAAGAGAAATCTTGGAATTGAACCCAAGATTGGAAAAAGAAAGCGATGTTTTCTCATATGCTTATAATCAGATGGCGATGGATATTCTTAATAAGATCCAGGTAGATTTTGATGAAATTGCATTGTTAGATTACCATGACAGGACAGTGGATATTGAATTCGCGGATACGGTATCGGTTTCTATTGATGAGAGAGACTATAAGGTTGTTCTTGAGCATTTTTCCGAGAGACCTAATGTTCACAGAGTACAATTTGCTTATTTGACAAGACTAGTCCTTCTTTATACAAGAAAGAAACTTAGAGAATCAAAAGGTATTATTAACATTCCTGAGTTAGTTAATTCTACAAATATTACTGTCGAAGTTACTGAGCAAGGAGAAATGATGATGTGGGTAGGCTCGCTTTTCAAACAGGAAGCTAACGCTGCAAAAGAAGCATTAATTGCGATTGAAAATATTAAAAGAAGTATGGAGGACTAATCATGACACTTAAAGAATTATATGACTATATTATTGAGAACTATGGGAATCGCGGATGCTGGATTTCAGACCTTGCCAGCAATCTTGCAATTAGCGAAGATAGCACCAACCATTTGACCTATGTATTGGGGTATCGAAGAGGTCGCCTGCAGACACTTGCAACATATGCAACATTTGCTAGCAATGCGGGAGTCTGCGCAATACAGAAAAGATTATAGACCTATTTGCACTTATACTACCAACACTTGAATTACAATGTTTAAACACATTGCCTAAACTAATAGCACTTGAATAGCCCTAAAATCATGTGGGCTATTCAACTCTCTACAGAAAGGAATACGTATGGCAAATATAGATTACAAGCCTTGCAAAAAAAATAATCAACGACCTTCACAACAACACTTATGATGCAGAATATATATAAAATCTATTAAAAACCAATATTTGTATCATTGAAGAATTTCCCGCTGGCATTACCAATCAAGCGTTTTTAATAAAACACATAACAAATCAAAAACATGCAGATCCGATCAAAACAAATATTACAAAAAAAAGATTGAATGAATATGAACTGAAGCTTCTTCTTACCAACGACATATTATCACCAGAAGAAGCACTTATTTTAATTGACAAAATCTATAGAAAAAAGCAATTACAAAAGAATATAGAGAAGTTTTTGACACCGACCAAAAAGAAGCACGCGCTAAAGAGCGAAAAGATTCATACCAACTTGATTTCTGTTAAATGCTTCAAAATATAGAACAACTTTCTTCATTAAGAAGTGAACTACAGAAATCTCTTAATAAAGAATTACAAAAATCGACGAAGAAAAATACACACCATAAAAACAATAGGCATTGCAGACCGTCAAAATATAGGCAATATGATGACAAAATAATAGAGCAAGTCCGAGAAAAAAATAATTTTTGCCTCAGATTTGCCCAGAGCACTTACTCTAACCTATAGAAGCGTTGGAATTAGTTATTAATAAAACTGTTTCCACGTGCCTTGAGTAGACAAAAATGATGTCTTGAAGATCTGCTGGTTCCGTGATGGAAGCTTCCATTGAGAAGAGAAAATATTGCAAATCAGATTTTTAAGATTTAATTGTTAGAGGCGACACCCAGATTTGAACTGGTATTTCCCTACAAAATCTCTTTATTAAAATGTCCTCTTGTGTCTGTTTCCTGATTAAAGACAGCTTTATTCATTGAGCCATTTAATTTGCTTAAGGCCTTCTTAATGGTTTTCACAACCTGCTCGTTTGATTCAACTGTGAAGTTTAATCTGAATGCCTCGATTCCTTTTATGCTTTGTAGCTCATCTAAAAGATTAAGCGTCTTCCCATTAAGGATAGTCGTTGTACAATCATCATGAGAAATGATAGGGAACGTTCTGTTCTCATCTTTTAACTCATAGCTCTTTGTTTTGCAAATACCGCATTGATTCATTTTTTTCAGCGGACAATATTTTGTAAACATCAAAGGAGCCTTACCATATACAATCATTTCTAGTGCAGGACAGCCGTCATTTTCTTCATAATAGGCATTAATTAAATCTTCAATTTGTCTCTTATTCAATTCATAAGATAAAGTTACTCGTTTCGCACCTAATCTATATAATTCATAGCAACTAGCAGAATTAACAACATTTAGAGAATAGTCCGTAATAAAAGGATTAGTTTTTCTGTAGTGATAAATTCCGCCATATCCTCCGATTAGTAGCTGCCCTTCTTTTTCCTTATAATCGTTCTGGTTTCTTCTAATAAAGTTTTCAAAATAGATTTCCTTAATTCCACAGCTCACGCAAGCATCATACTGTTCCTTAGTCGTTACAGAGGCCGTAAGGTATGGCTTTTCAGGGGCAAAGCTTATTTTTTCTTTTGCTTTCAAAACCTTGGTTCTTTTCTTTTTGCTGTTAAGCTTTAAGTCATATAAGCCCTGTACAATATCTCTTCTTGCTGCATTTAACAGTTTAGCTGGAATAAATGCATTGCATTCCTCAAAATCTACATGATTAAGTTCAAATATAGTATCATTTAATCTTGAAAATTGCTTTATTACCTGATCTTTTGTTGTTGGATTAATAATTGCTTCGCCTAGTATTTCCTCGCTTTCATATAAATAATTTAAGCCTAAGCCCTCCGCATCTATGATAAGCTTTGAATCTGGATATGCATACACTCTAATATCTAGGTTAAACCGCTTAAATTCTTTTTCCAGTGATGATTCTAATTCTTTGTAATAGAAATAATCCTTCGTTATATAAACTAAATCACCCTTAGACATCTTTTCTTTGATTTTTATATAGCAGACATCATCTGCTTTGTTGATTAAATTGCCATCTTTATCGTACAGTTTTACAACAGTTAAATTAACATCTTCATTGTTATGACTTATTCTGATTGTATCGTTTTGATTTAAAGTACGTGTAAGTATTATTTCATACATGTCTTTAACAATCTTGCTAATTCTTCCAATTTCATAACCAAAGTTATTAGGTCTTAAGATGTTTGTAATATCTTTCTTATCTTCGTGAAACAAATATCCTTTAGTAAATGTTCTATTGAATGTTTTGTTCAGATTTTCTTTATCTTCTTCGGTTATTTTATTATCTAAGGCCATGCGATATTTTGATACAGCATTAGCAACATACGCAGGCTCTTTCATTCGACCTTCTATTTTTAAAGAATCAATTTCTTTTAAATCATTGATATAATCGATTGTGTTTAAGTCCTTAGTAGATAGAATATAGTTTTTCCCTAAAGATGTATCTGTTGTCTTATCAATTAGTTCATACTCCTTACGACATGAACCAACACATCTTCCGCGATTTCCGCTTCGATAACCGATTAATCCAGACATTAGACAGTTTCCAGAATAAGATACACATAAAGCACCGTGAACAAAAATTTCTAAAGGTATTTTAGCTATTCTTCTTATCTCTTTTACTTTTTCAATCTCAACCTCACGGGACAGAACAACTCTTTTAGCACCAAGTTCTTTAAATAATAAAGTCCCGTCTAAATCGTCTATTCCCATTTGAGTTGAGCAATGTGCTTCCATATCAAGAAAGTTTTTAACTATATAATCGAAAGCAGCCAGGTCTTGGACGATAATTCCATCAACACCGATTTCATTTAATTCGTGCATCTGCTCTTTCATCTCTTCAACTTCGTTTTCGAAAATGATGGTATTCATTGTAACATAGATTTTAACATTCCTCAGGTGCGCATACGTAACAGCCTCTTTTAACGATTCTAAATCAAAATTAGATGAGTATGCACGTGCACCAAATTTTTGCATTCCTAAGTAAATTGCATCACAACCATTAGAAATTGCAGCTTTTAAAGCTTCCATATTTCCTGCTGGAGCTAATAATTCAGTCATTTTTTCCTCCATACTACCGCTATTCTGCGCTAAGCGCTTCTAACCGGTTGCAAAGTTTTTCTACAGTTAACAGCTTTTTTCGGGGTCAAAAAGCGTCATTTTTTTGCTACCAGTCGCCCTTCGCTACTCTTGGCCTCCTGGGCATTACTGACATAGGCGTTGCAGATCGCTTACTTCGTCCCTTCGCTCCTCGTAAGCAATGCAACTGTCTCAACGTGCGGTGTCATTGGAAACATGTCAACACATTGAACTTTTTCAACTTTATAGCCGTTTTGTAAGAAGATTGGTAAATCTTTTACTAATGACGTTGGTTTGCATGAAATGTATATGAATGTTTCTGGTTTATAGTCTATGATTTTTTGGATTGCTTTTGGATGTATTCCTTCTCTTGGTGGATCTAGCACTATTATATCTGGTTTTTCATTTAGCTCGTCAATTTTAACCAATACATCTCCAGCTATGAATGTGCAGTTATCTAAATTGTTTAGTTCTGCATTTTCATTTGCTTTTTCAACGGCTTCTTCTACAATTTCTATACCTATTACTTTTTTAGCTGTTGGCGCTAATATTTGGCCTATTGTTCCTGTTCCTGAATATAAGTCAAATATAGTTTTATCTTTTGTACCGCCTATAAAATCTCTAACTATTGAGTATAATTTTTCTGCACCTAATGAATTTGTTTGAAAAAATGAATATGAAGAAATGTTGAATTTAAGCCCTAGCAATTCTTCTACTATTTTATCTTCTCCATATAATACTTTCATTTCATCTGCTTTTGCTACATCTGCAACTCCATCAAATTTAGAATGCGCTATGCATTTCACTTTACCTTTTAAATTTATATTTAATATTAAATCTACAAATTCTTGTTCGTTTAATGTACTTTGTGTAGTTGTTACTAAATTTATGAGTATTTCTTCTGTTTTTACTGTTTTTCTTACAATTAAATACCTTAAAAACCCTAGATTTGTGGTCTTATGGTAGAATTTTTGACTATTTCCTTGGAAATAATCTAATATTTGGTTCAAAAGTAGTCGAAAATCTTCATCTACTATAGAACAATCACTTGTGTAGACTATGCTGTGAAAGCTATTTCGTCTATGCATTCCAAGTGCTAATGGGCCTTCTTTCACTTCATCTCCAAATGAAAATTCCATTTTATTTCTATATTCTGTCTTTTTTGGACTTTCTACAATTGGCAAAAATTCATAATCATCTGTTATTACGCTATCTAATATTGTTTTAACTTGCTTTGATTTCATTTCGAGTTGTTTTTCATAAGGAACATGTTGATATGAACATCCTCCACAATCAGTGAAGTGTTTACAATTTGATTCTTGTTCATAATTTGCTTTTTCAAGTACTTCTAATGTTTTTGCTTCTATTACACCATGTCTTATCTTCGCTATTCTTGCACTGATTTTCTGTCCTGGCAAAGCTCCTTTAATTACTACACTTTTCCCATTAAATGTTGATGTAGCTTTATTCGGAAACTTTATATCTTCTATTTTAACTTCGATTATATCGCCTTTTTTCATTTGTACTCCTTGATTATAATTTTTTAATATTTAAATGATTCCTGTCACAGGAGGGCATAAATTATATTTCTACTTCTGATGGGCCTTCAGTCTTATCTTCTATCATCATTGAACTATTACTTCCTGTTTCATTAGCCATTTTATCTAAACTCATTTTCACATATTTAGCATATCCAATTGCCGCTACTGTTCCATCTTCTAGAATTATTTCGCCTGTACCTTCAAATATAAGCCTTGTATTTCTAGTAATCCTTGCAACAGCTTTAACTGGTTTATCTAGTGGCACTGGTTTTTTATATTTTACATTGAGTTCAACTGTAACTCCCCAAGAATCTGGTTCTGCTATCATTATTGCTCTTCCTATTATTTCATCAAGTATTGCTGATAAAACTCCCCCGTGGATTCTGTCAGGATAACTTTGATGAATTCTTGATGGTATTGAAATTGACATAAGTTCATCATTTTCTAATTCATAAAATTTAGTTTTTAATGAATCGTGATTATCTACTCCACACACAAAACAATTTTCACTTACATGTTGCTTTCTATTTACTTTATATTTCATTATATATACCTTCTTTTATTTTTTTAACTGAATATTAATTAAATATAATGTCGCTACTATATGAATATAATACATTAAACTGCTTTATTAGTCAATATAATGAGCTTTCAAACAGTATTACGCGTCTAAAACTAATTAACAATAATAAAGCGACATTCAACATTTATATTGTTGTATGCCGCATTTTATTTATATTATAAATTCAATAATCTTTCTGTCATCTCTTTTATAGCCGTTTTAAAGCTTCCATTTATCCTAATATTTGAAAAATCCCCTACATAGTGCAAAAGACCATATGCTGGATAACTTTGACTTGATACTAAATTAGATGGAACTGGAACTACTATCATACCCATATGCTGTCCAAATATATTTATTGCATTAAGGCACATATCTCCGCCGCCTTCTGGGTTACCGCTAGTTGAAAATGCAAATAGCTTTTTCCCCCATAATTTAGCTTCTGGCCAACATGGTGAAAAAGAATCCATAAATGATTTCATTGCACCTGATACATTTCCATAATAAGTTGGTGAACCCATTATTATTATGTCACTATCTAATAAATCTTCAACTTTCGCGACTTTTAAATTCGAAATTTCATTTTTATATTGGCCTGCTATTGGAAATTGAACTGCAAGGCTTTCGAAGTTAGGATCTTCAACTCTAAATAAATTAACATCTGCATCATGACTTTTAAATTGCTCGTAAAAGTCTTTTGCTATAAGATAATTATTGCCACAAACGCTGTGAAATACTATTGATACTTTTTTATTTGCCATTAATTAAACTCCTTTTTTGTCATTACAATTTAAGTGGTTATCTTGTTCTGTATCAGAAAATACATTACTTAAATAATTTTCAACTTCCATTGCATTTTCTAAATTTAAAGTATTTTCGGCTATTTGTTCCATGTCTTTTTTATTTAACCCTCTAATTATATATCTTGAGCTAAGAATAGATGGAGCATTCATGCTGAATTCATCGAGACCCATACCGATAAATACTGGTATTAATTTTGGATCTCCAGCAGCTTCACCGCACATACCTACCCACTTGCCTGCTTCATGTGCATTTTTTATTATACTTTTTATTAATCTCAACAGTGCAGGATGATATTGGCTATATAAATGTGATAACTTTGAATTCATCCTATCTACTGCCATTGTATATTGTATTAAATCATTTGTTCCTATACTGAAAAAGTCAACTTCTTTTGCTAACAAGTCAGAAATTATAGCAGCTGATGGTATTTCTATCATAATACCTACTTGTATATCTTCTTTAAATGCTATACCTGCTTTTCTCAGTTCTTTTTTTTCTTCTTCAAGGATTTTTTTTGCATCTTTTAATTCCTTCATCGTAGAAATCATTGGAAACATTATTTTTGCATTTCCAAAGATGCTTGCTCTTAATATTGCCTTTAATTGTGTTCTAAATATATCTGTATTTCCTAAGCATAAGCGTATTGCTCTATAACCTAAGAAAGGATTCATTTCCTTTGGAATTTTTATATATGGTACTTCCTTATCTCCACCAATATCTAATGTTCTAATTATTACAGGCTTATTGCCCATCTTAACTAAAACTTCCTTGTATTCTTCAAATTGTTCTTCTTCAGAAGGTTGGCAGTGCCTATTCATAAATATAAATTCACTTCTAAATAATCCTATACCTTCTGCGTCATTTTCAATTGCTAAAGCTACATCATTTGGAGTACCAATATTAGAAGATATTTCAACCCTGAATCCATCTTTTGTGACAGTAGGAAGACCTATTTGTTTTTTAAGTTCTTTATTTATTTTAATTTCGTTATTTCTTTTATTCAAGTAATATTTTTTTTGTTTTTCACCAGGATTTATAATTACTTTTCCTGTTCTTCCATCACATACTATTATGTCATCAGTTTTTACTTTTTCCAAAATGCCTTCAATACCTACAACCGTTGGTATTCCCATTACTCTTGCCATAATAGCTGCATGTGATGTCTTTCCACCTGTTTCTGTTATCATAGCAGCAACTTTAGTCTTATCAAGTTGGGCTGTGTCTGAAGGTGTCAAGTCCTCTGCTATTATAATAGAATCCTTATCCATTTTTGTGAAATCTGTTGTCTTTATTCCTAAAAGAATTCTCAAAATCCTTGTCATAATGTCTTTAATATCTTCTGATCTTTCTCTCAAGTATTCATCTTTGATATTTTCAAACATTTTTATGTAAATATTAGATGTTTCATTTAGAGCATATTCAGCATTTATCTTTTCAGCATTTATTTTCATTTCTACTTCTGAAATAAATGTTTCATCTTCAAGAATCATTTCATGAGATTTGAAAATCTGAGCTTCTTTTTCACCAATATTTTTAAGAGTCGTTAAATATATTTCTTCTATTTCATTTTTACAAACATCTAAAGCCTTTTTAAACCTATCTACTTCAAATGCAGTATCACTTATTTGATACATCTCAATATTTATAGCCTTTTTCTCTATTATAAAAGCTTTACCAATTCCAATACCTTGAGATACTCCTAAACCCTTCATAAATTCACAACCTTTCAGCCTTTATAATTAGTTATTGTTTTGCCAAAAATTATATGTCTGCTTTGTGTAAATACGTTAATTTTTAATATCGTAATTATCGCTTTTCCCATGCCTTCTCCTGTTTATTAGTAATTTTGTAAACTCTAAAATAAGATGTTGAAAAATTTGAGAGATATTATAATAAATTCAAAATAAAAATCAATAAATTTATCATATGTTAAGACGAGGAATAAGGGTAACTTTAATATATAAAAATACAAAATCCTACTATCCTTATTTCATATAATTATATTACTTATTATGACTTATTGTCAATCATAAATACTGAAATTTCAACATAATTTATGGTAATGTTTTCACAGTTTCAATAAAAATTATATTTTTATAATTTGTCCTTAAATGTATAGAATAAAACTTTATATTGTTAAAAAACAAACTATTGGACTTAATTAACAAATTAACCATGAATATTCGAGGCGAAAACAAATGAAACATGTTGAAGATTAAAATTTGTACATCTGCTTTTTCATATCAAACGGTATTATTAACCAATTCATGCACTTTTTATTGACAGCCAATGGATTAATGATATTATGTTATTATACAATTAAAATTTACATAACATTATAAAAGTAAGAAAGGAAATATTATGAAGAAAATATTGAATTTAATAATATGCTTAACTTTAGTTCTAACTATTTTTCAGCCTTCTTTAGCATTTGCTACAGATACACAGTGGTGGGATGATGCTTATATAGAAAACGGTAATCCTTTGATTAAAGTCAGCAAGGATGGACTATGGGGTTACATTGATCAATCAGGAAAAGTTGTTGTGAATACATATTGGAACAATGTGTGGCCTTATAGCGAAAACCGTGCCTTATTTACAAAGTACACAATGTATGGTTTTTTAAATGAATACGGAAAAATTATTATTGCGCCTGATTGGGGATATGCTGAAAGTTTCTCAGATGGACTAGCCCTTGTAATGTTAAATAACAAATATGGTTTCATTGATAATTCAGGTAAAGTAGTAATTGAACTAAAATATGATGATGCAGAAAGTTTTTCTGATGGCCTTGCTGTTGTAACAGTTAACAACAAAAAGGGATACATTGACAAAACAGGTAATTTTGTAATTCAACCTATTTATGAACATGCAGAATCATTTTCTAATGGTTTAGCACGAATAGGACAAGGTAATTTAGTTGGTTTAATTGATAAAACAGGTAAAACTATATCAATACCTGTTTGGGATGACATAGGAACTTTTTATGAAGGTTATGCATCCGTTGAAAAGAGTGGAAAATTTGGATTTATAGACAAAACTGGGAAAACAATAATTGAACCTATATGGGATGATGCTGTATCCTTTAGTCAAGGCCTTGCATTAGTTTGTAAAAATAATTTGTGGGGATTTGTAAATAACTTAGGAAAAGAAATAATTAAGCCTCAATTTGAATATGCAAGTTTATTTATAAATGATATTGCAATTGTCAGAAAAGATGGTAAATATGGATTTATAAATAAAACCGGTACATCTTTAAGCAGCACAATGTGGGACAGCTTATACAGCTTCTCAGAAGGTTTAGCAGCTGTTGAATTAAATGGTAAATATGGTTATGTAGATATATATGGAAACACAATGTGTCAACCTAAATATGAAAATGCTAACAGTTTTTCAGAAGGTTTAGCAGCTGTTAAAATTGATGGCAAATGGGGATATATCAATAAAAGTGGCAATATAGTTATTAAACCTGTCTGGGACTTTGCTGGAAAGTTTAACAATGGTGTCGCAATTATTAAAAAAGATAATAAGTATTCATTTATTGATGCTAAAGGTAATTTCTCTTTTCTGCCACTAGTAATAAGCAATGAGCTAAAAGCAATGGGAACTCTTGGATTAATGATTGGTGATGGCTATGGTCTTACACCACGATACAGTATAAAAACATCTACACGCATGCAGGGAGCTATAATGGTTTTAAGGCTTAAGAATCTTGAAAACAATGCAAGTACATTTACTGGAACAAGTAATTTCAACGATGTAAATTTACAAACTTGGGAAGTTGGAAAAACTATCATGGCGTATTTAAAACAAAATAAAAATATTGGCTTCATAGGTGATGAATTGGGTAATTTCAATCCAAATCAAATGATGACAGAAAAGCAATACATTAAGGTTATGCTTGAAAATCTTGGTTATATAAACAATGTAGATTTTACATGGAACAGTGTTGAAGAGTTTGCAAAAAGTATCGGCATAATACCATCTAACAACAGTACATTTACTAATGATGATCTTGCTAAAACGACTATTAAATTTTTAAATACAAATACTAAAACAGGCGAAAAATTAATTGACCAGCTAGTTAGAACAGGAGCTGTCAGTAAAGAAAAAGCAGTGAAAGCAGGTTTAGTACAATAAAAATATATAAGGCGCATGCAATGCGCCTTATTTTTTCACTGGAATAAATAATATATTATTATTTGTCATTTCATCATTTAAAATTGCCATAACATAATTTTTAACTGGACAAGATGGTAGTTTTTCAAGATATTTAAAGCCATCCATTTTAGTCAGTTCTTCTAGTGCCTCATTTCTATAACCTGCAAAATACATGCGATTCATTTCTGAAACGACCTTAAATACATCTTCTTTTTCTTTTTCATTTAATTGTGAAAGTCCCTCTACACATTTTTTTTGATTTTTACAACATTTAGTTACAAAAAATTCTGCTGAAAAGTCATTGAAATTAATTAAATTTGGATCAATTAATTTATGTTTTGTTGCATATTGCTCAATATTTAATCTATTTGTTTTATATTCATATTCTTTATTAGGGGAATAAATCATTTCACCATATTGATGTGGATATACCGCTAAGCTGCTTGTAGCAATATCAAACAATCTACTTCCATCTATTTGATTAGATTTAATGTCTTGTAAATGTATATGTCCTGTAAGAACTATTTCCACACCACTTTTATGTAACACATCTAATGCTTCCTCGCTGTTATTTATAGTGTAGTTTTCATTTATAATTTTGCTGTGATCCATTAAACTATGATGCATTACTACTATCATTTTTGAGTTTTTTGTTTTAGCTAAATTAGAACACTCATGAATCCATTCCAATGTACCCTTTTTCAAAGAACCGCCCTGTGGTTCATTTTCTATTGTTGAATCTAACATCAATAACCAAATATCTTCTGTTGGTTTTGCAAGATAACTTAATGAGTTTTCATCAAAAGATACAGCATCATCATATCCAAATTTAGAATAAGTTTGTATATATTCTTCTTTAGTAATACTTTTAGCTTTTGTTGCTTTATCTCCAAAATAATACATAGCATTCTCGCTTTGTATATCGTGATTTCCAGGAACTACATACACATTTATACCTTTATTTTCTATTTTTTGCAGCTTATTTGCGAAATCCATATGGCTTTCCTTTGTTCCATTGCAAGTTAGATCTCCTGTTATTACAACAAAATTTGGCCTATTTACCATAACATCTTCATAAAAAGCATCTAATAATTCAGCTGAATATTGAAAAATTTTATCTCCAGATTGCAAAAAGCTTTTAAAAGCTTCTCCATCATCATATAATTTTCTAGACATGTAATGTGGATCAGAAATAATATAAAATTTAAATTCATCTCCAGTTTGAACAACAACAGGAGATGTTACTTGATTTAAAATAAATATTTTAACAAATAATAATGCCGCTAAAATCAATATAATTATAATCAAATAAATTTTCATACTATTTCCTTTCTATTACCAAATTTGAATAGAAAATAAAACAAGCTTATTATTATTTTATACCCTCATTGAGAAAAAAATAACAAATTTGCATAAATATTTTTGTCTAATAGATTTTTTATTGCTTATTTTGTATAAAAAAAGTTGCTACGCAACTTCCGCTAGGGGGACCTATGTCCCCCTTCGGCGTAAAAATGCTTTGCATTTTTACTGAGCACCCCCTTTAACGGCAAGGACGTCCCGTCCTTTGCAATCCTCGTTTTTTATATACTAGGAAGAGAACTTTCCTAGTATATAAAAAAGGAAGGCAGCTTATGCTACTTTCCTCTCTAATATTATAATTAATTAGCTTTTTCCAACTTCATACCTGTGTCAATACCATTTAAGTTTTGTACTTCCATAGTATCATCAGACACTTTTTCCACAGATACAGCTAAAGTTTCACTTTGTATGAAACTCATAAAATCTTCAATAGCTTTGTCGATTTCAGATGTTCCATTGTAGAATATATTGATTTTATCCATCATTTCATATCCGTTGTTCTTTCTCATTTGTTGAACTTTAGAAATGAATTCTCTTGCATATCCTTCATTCAATAATTCTTCTGTCAAATTCGTATCTATTATTATAAATAAATTATTATCAGTAGATACATTGTATCCTTCTTTTGCAGAAATACGAATATCCAATATTTCTTCATCAAGTTCAACAGTTTGACCATTTACTTCAATTTCATATTTCTTTCCTGATTGAACTGCATTGATTATGTCAACAGCATTTGCCTTTGCTAAAACACCAGCAAAAGCTTTAACGTTGCTTCCTAATTTTGGTCCTGCAAGTTTGAAATTAGGTTTCAAAGAAAAGTCCATAAATTCATTGAGGTCATGTTCAAAAACTACATCTTTAACATTTAATTCTTCTTTAATTAGAGGAACTAAATCAGAAATAAGTTCTTTATATTTACCATCTATATGAATTTTGCTAATTGGTTGTCTAACCTTTATTTTAGAATTTTCTCTTGATGCTCTACCTAGTTTTACAAGTTCTTTTACAAGGTCCATTCTTTCTTCAACATTTGCGTCAATTAGCTCTTCATTTTCTTTTGGATAGTAGCTTAAATGCACTGAAGATTCACCAGTAAGATTTCTGTAAATTTCTTCTGATAAATATGGTGCAAATGGTGCTGTAAGCTTTGCTATTCCTTCCAATATTTCATAAGTTGTATTGTAAACTGCCTTTTTATCTTCTGTAAGTTCAGTAACCCAGAATCTTCTTCTTGAACGTCTGATGTACCAGTTAGATAAATCTTCATTTACAAACTCTTGTATAGCTCTAACTGTTTTGGTTAAGTCATAAACCGCCATGCTTTCTCTTACATATTTAACTAAATTGTTATATTTTGATATAATCCATCTATCAAGTTCTGGTCTATCTTTGTATTCTACAAAGAATTCCTTAGGATTTACAGAATCTGTATTTGCATATAATGCAAAGAATGTGTACACATTTTTAATTGTTCCAAAAAATTTGCTCAATACTTCTTTCAAACCATCTTCATCAAATTTAGTTGGAGACCATGCAGGTGATACATATAACAGGTACCATCTAAGCGCATCTGCTCCATATTTATCAAATAATTCAAATGGATCTACAGTATTTCCTTTTGATTTAGACATTTTCTTACCAAATTTATCAAGTATCAAGTCATTAACTAAAACTCTCTTATATGGTGATTTACCCATTACAAATGTTGATATAGCAATTAATGAATAGAACCAGCCTCTAGTTTGGTCAATTCCTTCACAAATGTAATCTGCTGGGAACAACTCATCAAAGTTTTCTTTGTTTTCAAAAGGATAATGGTGTTGAGCAAATGGCATTGAGCCTGAGTCAAACCAGCAATCTATAACATCTTTTACTCTAGTCATAGGTTTACCGCAATGAGGGCATGTTATATGAATATCATCAACATATGGTCTGTGAAGTTCAATAGTATTTTCATCTACTTCTTCAATTGCCTTTTCTGCTAGTTCTTTTCTAGAACCTATGCTTTCAAAGTGACCGCAATCACATTTCCAGATAGGAAGTGGTGTTCCCCAGTATCTGCTTCTTGATATAGCCCAATCATTAAGATTTTCAAGCCAATTTCCAAATCTCTTTTCTCCAACAAAATCAGGATACCATTCAACGGTATTATTGTTTTCAATTAACTTATCCTTTAACTTTGTCATTTGAATGTACCAGCTTGGTCTTGCATAGTACAACAATGGAGTGTGACATCTCCAGCAGTGAGGGTAATTATGAAGAATAGGTTCTTTTCTAAACAACTTGCCTTCTTCTTTTAACCATTTTAATATTGCTGGATCTGCATCCATTACAAACATATCTTCCCAAGGTGTACCTCTAAATCTACCTGTATCATCAACTGGATTAACAACTGGTAATTTATATCTAGCTCCTGTATTGTAGTCGTCTTCACCAAAAGCAGGTGCTGTATGAACTATACCAGTTCCATCTTCTGTAGTTACATAATCTGCACAAGTAATAAAAAATGCTTTTTTATCAACTTGAACATAAGGCATAAGTTGTTCATATTCCATGAACTCCATATCCTTACCTTTCATTTCTTCAAGAATTTCATATTCTTCCTTAATAACTTTGTCAACTAATGGTTTAGAAATATAATATACTTCACCTTGTACTTCATCAGTACCTTTAGTTTTAATTTTTAAATAATCTACATCTGGATGCACTGTTAAAGCAACATTTGATAACAACGTCCAAGGAGTTGTTGTCCATGCAAGGAAATATTCATCTGCACCTTTTTTCTTAAATTTAACATATGCTGTTACAGTTTTAATTTCTTCATAACCTTGTGCTACTTCATGAGAAGCTAAACCTGTTCCGCATCTAGGACAATATGGAAGTATTTTGTGACCTTCATACATAAATCCTTCTTTATTGAATTTATCTAATATCCACCATACTGATTCAATATAATTGTTGTCAAGAGTTATATATGGATTGTCAAGGTCAATTAAATAAGCCATACGTTCAGTCATTTGACGCCATTGGCTTTCATAAGTAAATACTGATTCCCTACATTTCTTGTTAAATTCTGCTATACCATAATTTTCAATGTCTTGTTTATCTTTTAATCCAAGCTGTTTTTCTACTTCAATTTCAACTGGTAGTCCATGAGTATCCCATCCAGCTTTTCTTTTAACTTGATAACCTTCCATTGTTTTAAATCTACATACTGAGTCTTTCAATGTTCTTGCTATTACATGATGTATGCCTGGTTTTCCATTAGCTGTAGGTGGTCCTTCATAAAAAATAAATGGCTCATTTGCATTTCTTGTTTCAACACTTTGATTCAACAAGTCAATTTGTTTCCAATATTCAGATATCTGATGTTCATTATCTTTGTAAGGTTCTTTCGATATATCTTTAAATAATTTCATCTTTTGTTCCTCCTGTTTTAGTATATATAATGTAATTAACTTAAGCACAAACTAAAGCGCAGTCTCATTCACCAATTTATTTGTTCACTCCGTTCACATAAATTGGGAAGCGCTGTTTCGTTCACATATTTGCTTATTCGCTTTCGCTCATGCAAATATGGAACTCATTGCGTTTGAATTACCTGCAATTTCTTTCTCCCTACGGTCAAAGAAATTGGGTAAATCATAATCGTTGCGGTTGACCTACCGATATTTTTCAGAAAAAATCACTCTGAAAAATAGGGTTAGGTCATACAAAAAGTCCCATGTCAAAAAACATGGGACGAAAATTCCGCGGTACCACCCAAATTGCACGTTATAAATTATATAAAGTGCATCTTAAATATTTAACGCATAATAATACGTAATTCCCTACTGCTATTTCGGAAATTAAACTCATGGATGATTTTCACTGCATTTAGAATTATAATCTCACACCATTTTGATTATTTCTCTTTAAAACTTTGTACAGCTACTGTTCCAATCACAGTCATTATAATTGTTTTACTTCTGTATTATAATATATTAAATTAAAAATAAAGTCAAGTAATAAAATATATTTTTATTAACAAAATTCAAATTTATCCTTAATTAGCGGACAATATGACTTCTTTTTTTAAATTTCAATAATTTAGAAGAACTTTATTATTAAAATGTATATAGATTTGTATTTTAGAAACAATAAATATTAAGTTGAATCAAATTAATTCATAATTATAATAAAAATATAATCATTAAAAGAGGTTAATATGGAATATCCTAGACATTCGTACTGGCATGAAACAACCGACATAAAAACTTTACAAAGCCCTGATATAAAAGACAAAAAATTTGATGTACTAATTATTGGTGCTGGCCTAACTGGTCTTACTACAGCTTATTTATTGAGAAACAGCGGTTATAAAATAGGAATAATTGAAGGTACACACTTAGGTTATGGTGTATCTGGATTTAGTACTGCTAAAATAACAGTTCAACATAATTTAATATATGATTATTTAATAAATAATTTTAGTATTGAAGAAGCAAAGCAATACTTAAAAGCAAATACTGAAGGGGCAACCCTTATAAAGGAAATAATAAGCACAAACAATATCGATTGTGACTTTAAAGAACAAACCTCATATGTTTATACAACAAAAGAAGAAGAAATTGAAATGTTAAAAAATGAACTTGAAGCATACAAAAAGCTTTCAATAGATGGTTTTTATACAGAAGATTTAAACTTACCAAACAAAGCTATTGGAGCAATAGGCATTAAAGACCAAGGTCAATTTAATCCATTGAAATATTTATACAGCTTATACAACATATTAGTAAATAATAGCTCATGTGAAATATATGAAAATGTAAGAGCATTAAACATTGAACCAAGCAGCAAAGGACATGTTGTAAAAACAGAAAAAGGAAATGTATATGCTAATAAAGTAATTGTCACATCGCATTATCCTTTTGATAATGATTTTGGGTTGTTCTTTCTTAGACTTTATCAAGATAAATCATATGTAATGGCAGTTAAAACAAATACTGAGCCTTTTGATGGAATGTACATTAATATAAGTGACCCAATATATTCAATGAGATATCATTTTTCAGAAAAAGAAAATTTGCTTATTCTTTCAGGTGGAAACCACAAAGTAGGTATTAAAGAAAATGAGGAAGATTCATACAAAGATTTAGAAAATTTCTTAAAAGATAATTTTAAAAATTATGAAATAATATCTAAATGGTCTACTCAGGATTGTATGACATATGATAAGGTACCTTATATAGGAAGATATTCTGATAATGTAGAAAACATATATGTTGCAACAGGTTTTAAAAAATGGGGAATAACTCATTCTGCTGCAGCTGCAATTATTTTACGCAACAAAGTATTAAATATTGAAGATGATTTTTCTCAAATTTATAATCCTTCTAGAATTACTCCTATATTGTCATCAAAGGAATTTATTTCAACAGGTGTAAATATTGCATCAGGTTTTATAAAAAGAGTCGTACCACCATCTGATGAGATTTTCGATGTAAAAATAGGTGAAGGTAAAATAGTTAACTACAATGGTAAAAAAGTTGGAGTGTACAGAAACGATAATGGTGATTATTTCTGTATAAATCCAGTTTGCACTCATTTAAAATGCGCCATTTCATTTAATGGTGCAGAAAAAACTTGGGATTGCCAATGTCACGGCTCACGTTTTGATGTAAATGGAAAAATATTAGAAGGTCCAGCTGTTTATCCTCTTCATAAAATTAAAATAAAAAAAGCTGATAAATTATAGTTAAATATAAAGAGTTATAGAAAAGATCAATTATTGCATTTCACTATAACTCTTTTATTTATTTTAATTTTTAAGCTTTTTGTTTTCTCGCAAATTCGCCTATTTTTTTATCTTGCATTGAAATATGTTTTGTTAACCAGTCTAGTATAAATTGATTTGAATTAATTATTACACTTATATTTGCACCAGAAGATTCATATTCTTTCCTCAATTCACCTAGTTTTGCAATGAATCCAGTATGAAGTTGTTTTTGAAGATTATATTCAGGATACTTAATACTTAACATATACTTTTCTTCATCACGAAAGTGAGTTTTAGTATACTCGTCTAAAAAATCAAACATTTTTACTATGTATTCCTTTGTTTTACCTTGTTTACCTGCTTCAAATAATTGATCTGCCTTTTCAAACCAGGTTTTGTGCTGTTGATCTATTAGTTCAACACCAACTGCTAAATTTTGCGTCCATGCTATAGCCATTAACTTAACCTCCTTAAATTTATCCCTGTAGTATATATAAAAGTATATCCCTATCTGTAAAATAATTCAAGTTTTAAATAATTAATTATATATCAACATTTCTCAAGTAAGTTGCTGTAATAAATTTTCTCTATCTCTTTAACATTAACTGGTTTGCTAAACAAATAACCTTGAATGTAATTGCAATTTACACTTTTTAAAATTTGATACTCTTCAAACTTTTCAATTCCTTCTGCTGTTATTTCAAGGTTCAAACTGTGGGCAAGTGAAATAATACTTTCAATTACTTTTATATTATCTAATCCTAAAAATTTATTGCACAAAGATTTATCTAATTTAATTTTATCTACAGGTATATAAGTTAAATAATTCAAAGATGAAAAACCTGTACCAAAATCATCTAATGATAATTTAATTCCCATATCTTTTAATTTATTTAAAAATACAATAGTATTATCTGTTTTTTCCAACAATATACTTTCTGTTATTTCGATTTCTAAATATTTAGCTTCTATGCAATTTTTAGCTAAAATTCTTTTCAAAAATTCAATATAATTTGTATCTCTTAACTGCTTGCTTGAAAAATTTATGGAAACAGGCTTTAATATAAATCCTCGTTCTTTCCAATTTGTTAATTGTTCTATAACATTTTCAGTTACCCATCTTCCAATGTCCAATATTAAACCATTTTCTTCTGCAATAGCTATAAATGAACTTGGAGAAATTGTATGTTCTTTTAATCTAAGTAGCGCTTCAAATCCAACTATTTCACCTGTTTCAACACAGACTTGCGGTTGATACAGCAAAGTAAAACCACTGTTGTTTAAGGCATTTCTTAAAATATATTCTATTTCAGACCTAATTGCAAGCTCATACTTCATGTCCTTATTAAATAGCTTATAATTATTTTTACCTGAATGTTTTGCCTTGTACATTGCAGTATCTGCATTTGCTATTAATTGATGAATATTGTCACTATCATCAGGAAAGCGTGCAATTCCCATACTAATTTTGATGTAATTATCAATTTTATCTAAATTAAATGATTTATTAAATAAACTAATAATTTTATTAATATATTTATATATTTCATCTAATTTTTCAACATTAGAAATTAAAATTAAGAATTCATCTCCACCAAACCTTGCAACAAATAAATTCTCATCTGTTATACTTTTCAACCTATTTGAGATTTTCTTTAATACTTCATCTCCATACGCATGACCTAAATTGTCATTAATTGCTTTAAAATCATCAATATCTAATAATAAAACAGCTCCTGATTTTCCATCATCTATCACTTCGCCTAATTTGTCTATAAATGATATTCTATTAGGAAGATTTGTTATATAATCATGATGAGCAAGATATTCAATATGATCTTTTTGTTCTTTAATTTGTGTAATATCAATTATAATACCATGGATAATTTTAAATTCATTGTTAGGAGATAAAACTCCTTTACCATTTATCAATACCCACTTTTCAGAGCCATCAGCTATTTTAATTGGGATTTGAATACTGACTTCATCTTTAAATCCATTTTTATGACTCATATATTCATCTAATAAATGTTTTTTATCATCATCACTCAATATTCTTTTTAATAGTTTATTGACATCTTTAAATTCTAAAGTTGTTATATTCATTGCATCAGCAAAATTTTTAGATATATATAGTTCCTTATTATTTAAATTAATCTCCCAAACAGCACTTTCAGTACTTTCTATAGCAAGTTCATATCTATCATTTATTTTTTTTATTTCATCTATGTTCTCTTGGATTGTATCGTATTGAACCCTTAATTCTTCTTCTGTAGCCGACAGTTCATCATATGTTTCTCCCAATTTATTATTACTTTCCATTAATGCTTTCTCCATAGCCCGTCGATTTATATTGTCAATAATTAATATTGTAGACAATATTATTAAAAATGCTATAACCAATGTTATAGTGAATAATTCATCTCTATGCTCCTCCAGCTGACTTGCTTTTTTGTTAATTAAAATTGCATCCTTTGGAATTAAATTTTCATCAATATTATATTTTATAATAATATTGTAATCAAAAACATATTTATGTGGAGTATCATAAACCATTTCTATGTTTTCAACAGGTGTTCCATTTAGAATATCTAGCACCATATTTGCTGCCAAATCACCAAGTGCAGTATAAGAAATCATTCTACCACCTAATAACCCTTGGCCAATTCCACCAATAGATGCTCTGTAAACTGGAACATGTGTATGTTCACGCAATATATCAACAGCTTCGTCCATAGAAATTGTTCGCCCTGTTTTATCCATGAACATTGATAAATAAAGTAAAATTGTGTCATTTTCTACATTTTCCAATATGTTTTTTAATTCTTCAAATGTATACTCAGAAGCATTGATATCATCAAATCTTAAATCATTAAAATAATTTTCTGCACTGTAAAACTGTTCCTTATCTCCTATACCAGTTAATGTATTATCGACAATAGCTACTACTTTTTCTGCGTTTTTATTGAATTTTTGTGCAATTTCTATATTTTCTTTTAAAGAAGTTTCTTCAATAATTCCAGTCATATTTCTATGTTCAAATGCAAATTCTGCCCTTTGGTAATCATTTATACCCAAAAATACAATTGGCAGATTTTCAAACAAATCATGTTTATAATCCATAACAAATTGCAAAGCGCTGTCATCACCAACAATAATAGCGTCATATGTTCTTATATTATCTAATTTGTATTTTAAATATTGAAAAAAGTTGTCTTTGTTTTCTTTTGTATCAAACCTCTTTGTATCCATATATTCTATGTCAAGTTCAATTTCATTTGGTATAAAAACAGATTGAATTCCTTCAATTTGTTCTGGTACTGTAACAAAGTTTTGATTATATGAACTAATAAATAACACTCTTTTATTATTATCTACCCCATAAACCTTATAAACAAAAAAAAGACTAATAAATGTAATTAGAAATAAAGTAATTATATAAATATTAGTTTTTTTTAACTTTCTCTTCATGAATTACCTCCATCCATCAAGTGTCATATCATATAATATTATTCATGTTATTGAGTTCTTCATATATGTACTTTATATTTCCCTATATAATTCAAATATATATTTATTATAATATCATATTTTTCATTACTATTTAATAACTAATTACATAATATCTACCCAATTATTGTTAAATATAACATTATTTTTTAAAATATCAACAATAAAATTTAAATAATATTAATTATATTAACGATTTTTAATAAATACTATTATATACTATTTTCCTATCAGATTAAAGCAGAAAGGAACTCTCGATTTATTAAATAAAATTTATTAATATTCCCTATTAAATTAATTTTAGAAAACAGAAATTTATATACAAAACATTTATAAATTTGTTATAATTATTTTAATATATTTAGAAAGAGGAATAAAATGTCTACAGAAAAATTTAATTATTTAATTATGCAGGATTTAATATGGAAAAAATGATAAATAAAAAAAAGAGATTAGTGATTGGTATGAGCGGTGCAAGCGGTGCAATACTTGGAATAAATATGCTTGAAATATTGAAGGAATATCCCGAATGGGAGAGCCATTTAGTAATTTCAAGAGGTGCTGAGCTTACAATTGCAGATGAAACAAATTATACCATTGAACAAGTAAAAAACTTAGCTGATAAAGTTTATGATATATATGATATTGGGGATAGCATAGCAAGCGGAACTTTTAAAACAGAAGGGATGGTCATAATCCCTTGCAGCATGAAAACTGTTGCTGGTGTTGCAACGGGTTATTCAGATAACCTTTTGCTTCGTGCAGCTGATGTTACATTAAAAGAAGGAAGAAAATTAATATTAATTGCTAGAGAAAGCCCATTGAGTTTAATACACCTAAGGAATATGATTGCATGTGCAGAAGCAGGTGCAATGATTTTACCGCCAATGATAACTTATTATAATAAACCATTGAGCATCGAAGATATGAACAGACATATTGTTGCTAAAATTCTTGATAAGTTTGATATTGAAGTTAAAGGTTTTAAAAGATGGGGTGAAAATATAAAAAATTAGAGATGAATCATCTCTAATTTTTTTATAATAATAATATTTATTATTTTTTCTTGCTCATTTCGTAAATTTCATAAACATCATCTGTATATTTGCTTTCATCATTGTAAATATACAATGGACGGTCAAATTTCAGTTCTGGATTTGCATTTTTTGATGCACGTATCAAAACCATATTTGGTTTTTCACCTGCTTTTGGATGAACAAAACGTATTTGTTTTGGTTCTAATTTATATTTTCTCAACAAACAAATGATATCAACTAATCTGTCTGGTCTATGAACCATATAAAATCTGCCATATTGTTTCAACAAAGTGGCAGCAGTACTAATTACATCTTCAAGAGTACATTTTATTTCATGCCTTGATATAGCTTTTTGATCGGATGGATTAATTATACCGCTGTTGTTTAGCTTGTATGGTGGATTAGATATTACAGCATCAAAAGAATTTGGTTCTAAATATTTAGTAGCATCCTTTAAATCAATATTTAATATTTTAATTTTTTCTTGAAGTTCATTGAGTTCAACACTCCTGCTGGCCATTTCTGCAACTTCTTCTTGTATTTCTATTCCTACTGCACTAGCTATATTTCTTTTACCACTTAATAATATTGGAATTATTCCTGTTCCTGTTCCTAAATCGACTACTTTGGAATTATTTTTTACATCACAATAATTAGTCAAAAGCACTGCATCCATTCCAAAGCAAAACCATTTTTTATTTTGTATGAGTTTTAAACCATTACATTGCAAATCTTCAATTTTTTCATTTTCTTTTAATGTTATTTCTTTCAAGTTATATATCCCTTCCTACGCAAACTAGTATATATCGTTTTGAGATTCATTGGTGCGCATACAATGCTCACCCTACATTCTCGTAATTTACCGTATAAACGCACTTTCAATTAATTTCTTAGTATATTCCTCCTTAGGATTTGTCAATATTTGTTTAGCATCTCCCATTTCTACTACATTACCCTTATTCATAACCATTATTGTATCTGCCATATAATTAACAACACCAATATCATGTGATATAAATATATATGATATGTTGTATTCTTTTTGTAGATCTTTGAGTAAATTTAATATTTGTGCTTGAATTGAAACATCAAGTGCTGAAACAGGTTCATCACATATTATAACATGAGGTTTTACAATGAGGGCCCTTGCTATAGCTGCTCTTTGACATTGACCTCCGCTCATTTCTGAAGGATACTTATATTTAAATCCCTTATCTAAGCCTACTTTTTCTAGCATGTCATCAACCATTTTTTCAGCTTCCTCTTTAGTTTTTGCATAATTTAAAGTGAATAATGGTTCAGAAATTATTTGTCCAATTTTATAATTTGGATCCATTGAACCTTTTGGATCCTGAAAAATAAATTGTACATTTTTTCTGTATTTCTTATAATCTATATTTGACAATTCTTTTATATCTCTATTTCTATAATAAACCTTTCCAAAAGTTGGCTCAATTAATCCTCCAACAATTTCACCTGTTGTTGACTTACCACTCCCAGATTCTCCTACTATGCCAATTGTTTTACCTTCTTCAATTGAAAAGCTCAAATTTTTAACTGCAACTACTTTTTCTTCTATTTTCCCTGTTAAGAAATGTTTTTTTACTACAAATTCTTTTCTAATATTTACTACTGAAAGTATTGAATTTTCTATTTGATCATTCATTTTATTAACCTCTATGGATATCTAATCCTCTAAATTGCATTTGTAATAATGTTCATTTTCAATATTGTGCTCCATTACTTTTTCCGAACATATATCCATAGCTTCCGGACATCTGTTTTTGAAAATGCAACCTGCATTACCTCTTCCAGTTTCTTGTACAAAACCTGGTATTTCAGATAATCTTTCATCTTTTTTCATATTAAATGTAGGAATAATTTTCATCAATGATTGAGTATATGGATGTTTTGGATTACTAAATATATCATCTGCAATACCGGATTCTACAATTTGTCCTGCATACATTACAGCAATTTTTTTGCTGTAGTGCTTAACTAATGCTAAATCGTGTGATATCAAAAGTATTGATATGCCTAATTCTTCATTAATAGTTTTAAACAAATCTACTACTTGCCTTTGTATTGTGCTGTCAAGAGCTGTTGTAGGTTCATCTGCAATAATGAGCTTCGGTTCATTCATCAAAGCCATTGCAATATTAACTCTTTGCCTCATACCTCCGCTTAATTGCCAAGGGTAGTAATTTAAAATAGATCTAGGTTCATCAAAACCAACTTTTCCTAATAGAATTGCTGCTTTATCTAAAGCTTCTTTTTTACTTTTTTTCATATGTTCTATATAACCATCAGCAATTTGATTTTTAATTTTTATCATAGGATGAAGAAAAAATATAGTATTTTGAGGAATAAAACCAATATTTTTTCCTATTAATTCTCTTTTTTCCCTTGCAGAAATATTATCCATATTCATGCCAACAGTTTCTATAAGATCAGCATTATATACTAAATTATCTGGAAGCAAATTAATTATTGATTTAGCTGTTAGAGTTTTACCAGAGCCTGATTCTCCCACTAAACCAAATATCTCACCTTTTTTTATGTTTAAAGAAACATTGCTTACGAGAATGTTATCTTTATCATCTTTTATTGTCAAATTTTTTATTTTTACTATTTCATCCATTATGCTTTTGACCTCCTTTTAATTAGTAGATCATTTAATCCATCTCCAATAAGGTTAAATCCTAAAACAGTCATAATTATTGCAATACCTGGAGCTACTGCTAAATATGGATATTGGAGAAAAAACTGTCTAGCTTCACTTAACATTAAACCCCAACTTGCATTTGGTGGTTGAATGCCAAGCCCTAAAAAAGATAATGATGTTTCTATCATAACAGCTGAACCAACAGCTGAACTAAATTGTGTTATTAGTTTTGGAAGCATGGCAGGAATAAAATGTTTAAAAAATATTTGCATATTTGTGCTTCCATAACTTTTTGCTGCTTTTATATATAAAAGGCTTTCAGTATCTAACATCATTGAATTAACAAGTCTCGCAAATGTTGGTATCATAAATATGCTAATTGCAATTATGGAACCTTGTGCACCTCTTCCTACAACAGTAACAAGCATCATAGCAAGGAGTATACCAGGAAAAGCCATGAGTCCATCCATAACTCTCATAATTGCAGAACCTACTACTCTTTTAAATTGTGCTGACAAAGCTCCCAGGGCTATGCCTATAAATGCACCAATGCAAACAGAACCAATACCAACTGTCAGTACAGTCCTTGATCCAATCATTATTCTGCTAAGTATATCTCTGCCAAAATTATCTGTTCCTAGTATATATTCAGAATTATCGGATGGTTTTATGAATCTGTCTGAAATATTCATTTCATTTGGTTCATAAGGCATATAAAAATATGATAATATGCAAATGAGCAAAACACAAGAAACGAGTATTAGTCCAATAATCATACTAGAATTCTTATAAAATGTTTCCTTTTTTTTTGCCATTATTTATTCCCCTCGTTCAAATGTTTTTATTCTTGGATTCATAAACATGATTAAAATATCAACAATAAATGTAATCAATATTACAGATGAAGTAATGAACATAACAAGTCCTTGCAATAAAACTATATCTCTATGTTCTACTGCTGTTAGAACCAGTCTTCCAAGCCCGGGTAATGCAAACACTGTTTCAACAACGGTTGTACCACCTACAAGTTTAGCAAACTGCATGCCGATGATCGTCAAAGGCGCAACCATTGCACCTCTAAGAGCATATTTTAAATAAATTTTGCCCATACTTAAACCTTTTACTTTAGCCATGTCCATATAATCCTGGCTAATAGATTCTTGCATTGAACTTCTAATAATTCGCAAAAGAAGTCCAAACTCTCCTATTGCCAAAACTACTGATGGCATGGTTATACTTTTTATAAATCCCAGAAAGCTTTCACTAGCAGGTACATATCCTGATATTGGAAACCATTTCAATTTAAGTCCAAAAAAAACTACAAAAACCATTCCTATCCAAAAGGAAGGAATGGCTGTACCAAGTTGCATTATACTTCTTGAAAAATAATCTATAACACTATCTTTTTTTATGGCAGAAATAATGCCAAATATGAAAGCTATAATTGTTGCAATAATCATAGAATATAATGCAACAGATAAAGTTATAGGTAAACAATTTAATATTAAAGTAGTTACTGATTCTCCGTATAAATATGATGTTCCCATATCAAATTTAAGTAAGTTAATTAACCAGTTTCCATATTGCTCATAAAGTGGTTTATCAAGGCCCATTGCAGAATGCAGTTCTTGTACAACATCAGGAGTTGCTTCAGTTCCAAGTATCAGCTGTGCAGGATCTCCAGGTATTATCATCAAAACTGCAAATGTTATGATTGAAACTACAAATAATACTACAATTGAGCTTTTAAATCTACTTAAAATATAATTTAACATTAATTACACCCCATTTAACAATAGGAATAAAGTCATAACCTATTATTTAAAATAAACATCCTTAAAATCATAAACATCGATTGGGAATATACTCATCCCTTCAACATTACTGCTCATTCCAAACATTGTATGCGGTGCTTGTATGTATATAGCAGGAAGTTTATTAGCTAGTATTATTTGAATTTCTTGATAAATCTCTTTTCTTTTATTATCATCAAGTTCTTGAAGAGCCTGTTCTAAAAGAGCATCAACTTCACCTGTTTTTAAGCTTATATAATCATCGCTGTCAGACTTATATCTTTTTAAGAATGCATATGAATCAAGTCTGCCTGTATGACCTACAACAGTTGTTTCAAAATTTTTAGCACCATATACTTCACTTAACCAAGTACCCCACTCAACAAGTTCAACATTTACTTTTATACCAATTTTACTCAATTGATCAGCAATTACTTGACCTGCATCAACATGTATTTGATAATTTTTAGGAAGCGTCATTTTAATTTCGAAACCATTTTCATAACCGGCTTCTTTTAATAATTCTTTTGCTTTTTCAACATTATATTCCATAACACTATTTGTATCATAATAATCTGGTGATGTTGAAGGCAAGTGAGAACCTATTTTATCTCCATATCCAAATGAAGAAGCTTCAATTACTTCATCTTTATTTATTGCCATTGCCATTGCTTGCCTAACTTTCTCATTAGCAAGTATTTCATTATTAGTATTAAGTGACATTATTTGAACAGCATTCATAGGTTGAGAAACAACACTGTATTCAGGATTTCCTTCAATCATAGTAACTTGATCGCCTGTTAATGGAATTATATCTAAATCACCTACTTGTAGCCCTGCAATCATTGAAGTAGCATCAGGTATAAGCATTAATTTTACTGTTTCAAGTTTAGCTTTTTCACCATAATAGTTATCATTTCTTTGAAGCACTATACGTTGTTGTGGAACCCATTCTTTTAATTTAAAAGCTCCAGTACCAACAGGCTCTGTTTTTAAATTATTAACGGCTTCTTCAGGAACTATTGCAGTCCATGGATAAGCGAACCACTTTAGAAGTTCAACATCTAATTTTTCAGTTGAAAACTTTATGTTATAATCATCTATCGTTTCAATTTTTACTATATTCTCATAATCTCCTGCTTTAGGGCTTTCAGCATCCTTTAATCTATTAAATGTAAATTCAACATCAGAAGCTTTAAATTGTCTTCCGTTGTGGAAATAAACATCATCTCTCAATGCAAAAGTAATTTCCATACCATCTTCTGATATTTCCCAACTCTTAGCAAGTCTCGGGATTATTTCCCAATCACTTGTTACGCCTACAAGCGTATCATAAATGTTGTTAGTTATAGAAAATGTTGATGCCGCAGCAGTTCTTTGCGGATCAAGTCCTTCAGGATCAGTTTGATATCCCATAGTTAATTCAGTTTTTTCATTTGTTGTATCAGTTGGATTTGTTGTTTGTCCATTATCGGTAGAGCCATTGTCTCCGGAACAAGCAGATAGACTTAACAGCATAACTAATGCCATTAATAAACTTAAGATTTTTTTCATTTTAGTTTTCCTTTCAGCTAATAAAATTTTTTTTAAATATCTTTTACTGAATTTAAATAATAGTATTTTATATTTTCAGATATTACAATCAGATCATTTATTTTTAATGTATCTGTAATAAATTTTGAAAATAATATTATTATTTAATTAAAAAATAAACCCAATTATGTTTATCACACTTTTCTTGGAATGTCAATAGATTTAAGTAAAAAATACAATATTTTACATCTTCTCTATTTCTTTCTAAGTAGTTGCAAATTAAGATTGTATAACTTATAATTGAATTAGGCAAATATATAAATGAGGGAGTTAATTTATGATCAAAAGATTTATGCATTATTATAAACCGGTTAAAACTATATTCATTATTGATATGATATGTGCATTAGCTGTAGCAATTTGTGATTTATTTTATCCAATGATTACTAGAAATATAATTAATGATTATGTACCTAATCAAAACCTTAAATTATTATTAACATGGTTAACTATTTTAGGTTTTATTTACATAGCGAAACTAGGTCTTAATTTTTACATTACTTATTATGGTCACATAATGGGAGTTACTATGCAAGCAAATATGCGACGTGACGTGTTTGAACATCTGCAAGATTTGCCATTTGTATTTTTTGACGAAAATAAAACAGGTACTTTAATGTCGAGGATTATTAATGATTTAATGGAAGTATCTGAACTAGCACATCATGGACCAGAAGATATATTTGTATCATTTGTTATGATTGCAGGTTCATTTATTATGTTAAGTACAATTAATTTACCTCTTTCACTTATTGTATTTTCAGTTGTTCCTTTTTTAATAATTTTTGCAATGAAACAAAGAGTAAAAATGTCTGATGCTTTTTTGGAAACAAGAGTAACAATAGGAGAAGTCAATGCAAGCTTAGAAAACAGCATATCTGGTATAAGAGTATCTAAAGCTTTCAGCAATAAAGAAAATGAAATTGAAAAGTTTCAAAAAAATAACAATGCATTTCAAGTAGCAAGAAAAAAAGCATATAAAGTTATGGCATTGTTTTTTTCTGGTACATCATTTATTATGGACTTTTTAAATATTTTAGTTTTAAGTGCTGGAGGAATATTTTTCTTCAAAGGAATAATAGATTTTGGTGATTTTGTTGCGTTTTTATTGTACATAAGTATGTTTTTAAGTCCTATAAAAAAACTTACAAACTTTATAGAACAATATCAATCAGGAATAACTGGTTTTCAAAGGTTTACTGAACTAATGGATGCTGATTTAGAACATGATGAAGCTGATGCCAAAGAAGTTAATACTGTACAAGGCAACATAAGATTTAATAATGTAACATTTTCATACGATAACAACAAAGAAGTTTTAAAAAGCATTTCATTTAATATAGAAAAAGGTAAAACTATAGCTTTCGTTGGACCATCTGGAGGCGGGAAAACAACACTTTGCCACTTGATACCTAGATTTTACGAAGTAGAAGATGGAGAAATTTACATTGATGACATGAATATTAAAAACTTTACTAGAAAATCTCTTAGAAAAAACATAGGTATTGTACAGCAGGATGTTTTCCTTTTCACAGGTACAATTTATGATAATATATTGTGTGGAAAAACAGATTCTACTGAAAAAGAAGTTATAGATGCTGCTAAAAAAGCTAATATTCATGATTTTATAATGACTATGCCTAATGGATATAAAACATATGTAGGTGAAAGAGGAATAAAATTATCTGGCGGGCAAAAGCAGCGTATTTCAATAGCAAGAGTATTTCTCAAAAATCCGCCTATACTAATATTAGATGAAGCAACATCAGCTCTTGATAATGCTACTGAACTTTTAATACAGCAATCATTAGAAGAACTTTGCAAAGGAAGAACAACTGTTATAGTAGCACACAGATTATCTACTATTAAAAATGCTGATGAAATAATTGTTCTTACAAACAATGGCATAGAAGAAAAAGGTAATCATAATAAACTTATTGAAGTTAATGGCATTTATGCTGACTTGTACAATTCACAATTTAGGAATATGGCATAACAGGAGGTTAATTTGAAAATAACTATTATAGGTCATTGGGGAGGCTTTCCAAAAGTAGGTGAAGCTACGTCAGGATATTTAATTGAACATGATGGTTTTAAATTATTATTGGAATGCGGCAGCGGAGTTGTAAGTTCTCTGCAAAAATTGACTGATTTAGGAGATATTGATGCAGTTTTGATTTCACATTATCATTATGATCACTTTTGTGATATAGGTCCTATGCAATATGCAAGGTTGATTAAAACACAGCTTGGTCAAGTAAATAAAATACTTCCAGTATATGCACCACAAGACAGCATGTTTTTTAATCAAATGACATTAGATGATTATACTGCTGGTATTCAATTTGATGAAAATAGCAGTTTAAGAATTGGACCTTTTAACATTAGTTTTAATAAGAACATCCACCCTGTTTCTAGCTACAGCATGAAAATACAGTGTGATAATAAAATACTTTCATTTTCATCAGATACTTCTTATTATGAAAAGTTAAGTGATTTTTTCGCCGAATCAGACATTTTATTGTGTGAATGCAGTTTTTATGGAAATATGGATGGTACTGATGCTGGACATCTTAACAGCAAACAAGCAGGTATGATAGCAGAAAGATCAAATGTTAAAAAACTTGTATTAACTCACTTGCCTCATTTTGGAGAATTAAATGATTTGATTAAAGAAGCTGGTGAACTTTATAGAGGTGAAATTATTTTAGCAAAATATTTACTTCAATTAAATATATAATCTATAAATTCAATGCCGAATTGAGAATGCAGAATTATAAGTTAAAATAAGGATTTGAGCTTTATAACTCAAATCCTATTTTTATTTGCATTGTTAATTATTTTCTAGGTGTAACTACATAAATGTAGTGCCTCCAAACTTTAATCCATTGATCTAATTTATAATATTTTCTAACTTCTTCATTGCTGTCTGCAGCAGGATCATTTACAACTATATATTCAACACCATCAATCATCTTAAATCCTACAACTACCATTAAATGTCCGCTTGGGAAAGCTGATATTGCTCCATCTAGAGCTTCTTTTTCTTTTGAAACTACAGAAGCAACAACAGGTATGTTTTGTGCAATAAGATTTTTAACTGTATTTATTGACACACATTTTTTTGTATACGCTCTCATGCCTTTTTCTCCAGCATATGCTGAATTCTGAGGCCAATTACCATAAAGTTCGCTTCCAGTATCATAAGTTCCATTTGTTACATCATTTAATTCAGCAGAAATGCCATGATATTTAAGTACCATTGTCAATGAAGTCGGACTGCAAATTGAATGTGAGTCTTTGTGACCGCTTGCAAGCTGCGAAATCATTGGTACATTATCAATTATTTTAAAACAATCTCCTGTTAATTTCTCTTCTTCTCCTGAATCTGTTGTAAATGCAATTAGTCTAAGTTTTGGACTATTCCCTCTAAAAATAACTTTAATTTGAACTGCATCAGCAAATTCATTGTTATTGACAAAAATCCTATCTGTTGTTACTTTTGCAAGTTCATCACTTTGATTTTCTTTTATTCCTTTATTATTTCCATCAGTTGACCAAATTCCATAGCTTATGTACCTTGTCCAATTTTCTTCAACTTTAAGTCTAATTAGCAGTTCTACAGAATTATCTTTATTTGTTTGCGAATTCCAAGATGGGGAAATTTCTGTAAATTTTGGAACTTCAATTACTGGAGTAACCAAATAACCTTCTTCACAATTTTGAGTCAATTTTAAATATTCTCCGCTCATAATTAAGTTTACAACTTCATTTTCATACAATTCTTTACCTTCGCAAATCCAATCCATAATACATCTCCCTATATAAAAATTTTATTTTAATTTTCTTTTTTCTATAGAATGTTTAATGTTTTGTAACTGTTCTTGGAATTTTGTTGATCTCATTCCAGGGAATGCATTAATAAGTCTTCTATGCAATAATTTGTTTGTAGAATATAATTTATTAATTTCTCCCGACAACCTTTCAACTAATTCATACATATCTTTATATTTCTCAGAATCTTGTATATTTTCTCTCAATAATGTTATTCTTTCAGATAATTGTTCTTCCATGTACAATTGCCTTGAATCAAACCTATCTTTGATTTCAGCAGATAACTCTTTAACTCTTTGCATCTTTTCATTCAAACTAAATACAGTTTGAATGGAAATAGTAGTGTCTGCAGTCATAATAACAATGAAAATAATAGCAAATGCTTGTACCATGACATAAGACAAATTTCCAATTATTTTTTCTATTTCTGGATGAATTTCAAACATTGCGAAAACTGATAAAAGCCCAAACATTATAGAATTTAAAAGACATATCCTGCCGTTAACATTGAACTTTTTATCAGAATAATCCCACCACTTAGAATGAAACATTTTTTCCATTGCAAAACTTGTTATGTATTCCAAACATGTTGTAAGGATAAATCCTAATATGAAAACCAAGGCTATATTTTGTCTTACAGGTAAAAGAAATGTTACTACCATAAGAGCTCCAAAACCATATATTGGACAAACAGGCCCATTTAAGAAACCTCTATTTATGAATTTTTTTGCTAAAAATGAACAATAAATCACTTCACACAACCATCCTAAAAAACTATAAGATACAAAATATAAAAAGTCTACATAAAAATTATACGTCATATTTATACCCTTTTTTTATTAAATTTATAGCTTGCTTCTGAAACTAGAAAGTATATAACAATTGCTGCAATATCAAACAAGAATATTTTAATAATATTTAATTCGTTAAAATAACATAAAATTGCGATTAATATTAAAGTTAATTGTGTTACTAAATTAGCTATTAAGCAAGATTTATCTTTTAATGTTTTGTTTTGATCAACGCTTATTTTTTCTTCGTTTTTTCTTCCTTTTAAAAATAACCTTTGACTTAAATCTTTTAAACTTATACTGTGCATTATCATACTAAATAAAATAACTGAAATTTGTATAGAAAATGCATCACTATTATATAAAAGTGATGTTCCTTCCGTAAATAGAAAAACACCTGCCAATAATAAAGCATAGCTCCACCAAGGTTTTTTCATCATTGCTCTAACTTGCATTTTATTCATATAATATCCTCTAATCTGTCTTTTTGTTTAATAATATGATAACACTAATTGGTGCTTTTTACAATCACAACAATATTAAATTAAATTTACTTGATTAAGTATCTCTTAAATATTATAATAAATAAAGTTCATTAAATGAATATTAAGCTCCAGTAAAAAGGGTTATATTAAATAGGATGTGAAAAAATGATAAAAGTAAAAGGTAGACGAAAATGCTCCAAGTGTGGAAAGAGATATAATTATTACTATGCAAAACAAGCAGATGAAACAGAAAAAGTAAAATACAAAGGCAAGGAAGAAAATGCTAGTTTAGCAACAAACGTAAAAGTATTGTCTATGTATAGCTATGAGGTAACTGTTAATTGTCCAGAATGTGGCGCAGAAGAAAAATTTATTTATACAGATTAAAAAAAGGGAAATTTCATCTCAACTGAAATTTCCCTTTCATTTTACAATGTCCTCACATAGTTTTCCTATTGTTAAAGAAGTACATTATCATCATCAAATTCTTTATTTTTTACTTTATTGAATTTATTAAGAACATCTTGTACTGATAAATTTCTTCTTTCATCTCCATTTATGTCAATTGCAATATTTCCTGAATCCATCATAATTGTTCTGCTTCCAAAAGCCAGAGCTGATGTAATATTGTGTGTAATCATTAGAGTTGTAATATTATTTTCAGATACAATTTTATTTGTAATATCTAATACATTTTTAGCACTTAAAGGATCTAGTGCTGCAGTATGTTCATCTAACAACAACAACTTAGGTTTTACGAGAGTAGCCATTGTGAGGGTAATTGCCTGTCTTTGTCCACCTGATAACAATCCTATTTTTGTATTCATTCTATCTTCCAAACCAAGACCAAGCTCAGCTAAATGCTCTCTAATGAGTTTTTTATCTTTTTTAGATGGTACTCTCATTATATGTTTTTTCGTACTTCGCATATAAGCTATAATTAAATTTTCACCAACTGTCATATTTGGCGCAGTACCTTTCATAGGATCTTGAAATATCCTGCCAATAAAGCTAGCTCTCCTATGTTCAGGCATATAAGTAATGTCTTTATTATCAAGTTCTATTTTTCCAGAATCACAAAGCATCGAACCAGATATTACATTAAATAATGTAGATTTTCCTGCTCCATTACCACCTATTATAGTTACAAACTCGCCTTCTTTTACATTAAACTTTAAATTATCTAAACCTTTATGTTCATCTGGTGTGTTAGAATTAAATACTTTACTTATAGAATTAATTTTTAGCATCATGATATATACCCCCTTCTCAATTTATTAATTTCAATCTTCCTTTTAATATTTGGGAAAGAAAGAGCTATAACTACTACTAATGCTGATATTAGTTTTAAATATGATGGAGGAAAACTTGTAGTTAATATTAAGGCAATTATAAATCTATAAATAACCGAGCCAAATATTACTGATAAAAGTCCTAAAGTTATATTTCTATTTTTTATAATAACACTACCTATAATTATTGATGCAAAACTTATTACTACCATTCCAGAACCCATGTTGATATCTGCTGACTGCTGCATTTGAGCAACTAATGCACCTGACAATGCAACTATAGCATTTGAAATAGCAAATCCAACTATTTTCACCATATCTGTATCTATGGAAGAAGCTCTGCACATATCCTCATTATCACCTGTTGCTCTAACTGAAAGTCCAAGCTGTGTTCTAAAAAACCAATTCAAAATTGCAAACACAACGCCAATTACAATAAGAAGTACAAGTATTTTATATGCTTTTCCACCAATTATATTTTCTGCAAATGTAAAAATATTAGTTTTATTTAAAAGGGGAATATTGGCTTTGCCATCCATAACCATTAAATTTATAGAATATAAGCCCGTCATAGTTAATATACCTGCTAAAATTGGCTGTATGCCCATTTTAGTCTGCAACAAAGCCGTTACGACACCAGCTAGTGCTCCTGCTACAACTGCTAACAATATACCATTATAAGGCATTCCATTAGACACTAGTACTGCTGATACTGCTGCTCCTAAAACAAAGCTGCCGTCGACTGTCAAGTCTGCTATATTTAATATTCTAAATGATA
>Ga0074193_1000583_pt1 | contig 58220 bp, 40 predicted proteins | sample EPASupsiteHSE605_FD_64523 | JGI IMG/M metagenome (GOLD analysis project Ga0074193, IMG submission 64523) | Bioremediated contaminated groundwater from EPA Superfund site, New Mexico - Sample HSE6-05 | ecosystem: Environmental > Aquatic > Deep subsurface > Groundwater > Contaminated ...
GACATCGAGGTGCCAAACCGCTCCGTCGATTTGAGCTCTTGGGAGCGATCAGCCTGTTATCCCCGGAGTACCTTTTATCCTTTGAGCGATGGCCCACCCATGCGGAACCACCGGATCACTTTGCCCTACTTTCGTACCTGTTCGACTTGTCGGTCTCACAGTCAAGCGCACTTTTGCCAATATACTCTTTGCACGGTTACCATTCGTGCGGAGTGCACCTTGGGAAGCCTCCGTTACTCTTTTGGAGGCGACCACCCCAGTCAAACTACCCACCAAGCGGTGTCTTTCTCTCGAAGTTAGATTCCAAGTAACAAAAGGGTGGTATTTCAACAGCGACTCCACGAATACTAGCGTACCCGCTTCGCAGTCTCCCACCTATCCTACACATTTGTTACCCAAAATCAGCGCTAAGTTGCAGTAAAGGTTCACGGGGTCTTTCCGTCCCGTTGCGGGTAAGCGGCATCTTCACCGCTACTACAATTTCACCGAGCTCATGGCTGAGACAGTACCCAGATCGTTACACCATTCGTGCAGGTCGGAACTTACCCGACAAGGAATTTCGCTACCTTAGGACCGTTATAGTTACGGCCGCCGTTTACTGGGGCTTCGATTCAATGCTTCGCTTGCGCTAACATCCCCTCTTAACCTTCCAGCACCGGGCAGGTGTCAGGCCTTATTCGTCATCTTTCGATTTAGCAAAGCCCTGTGTTTTTGTTAAACAGTCGCCTGGGCCATTTCTCTGCGCCCTATCTCTAGGGTCCCCTTCTCCCGAAGTTACGGGGTTAATTTGCCGAGTTCCTTAGCCATGATTCACTCGAGCACCTTAGGATTCTCTCCTCACCCACCTGTGTCGGTTTACGGTACGGGCTGTATATCAATTAACGATTGGAAGATTTTCTTGGAAGTCTGTTTACCACAACTATCACTTCATCCGAAGACTCAGTGTACTGTAAACCATCAGCATGCTCTAGCTCTTAACCTAAACATATACCTACGGCCTTTAACCAACTATTCCGTCAGTTGGCGTGTGTGTCACTACTCCGTCTCTCCTTCTCTCAATATACAGGTAATGGAATATTAACCATTTGTCCATCGAATTCGCCTTTCGGCTGCTTCTTAGGCCCCGACTAACCCTGATCCGATTAACGTTGATCAGGAAACCTTGGGTTTTCGGTGTGCAGGTTTCTCGCCTGCATTATCGTTACTTATGCCTACATCTTCTTTTCTATACGCTCCAGCTAAACTCACATCTAACCTTCGTCGCTGTATAGAATGCTCCCCTACCACTCTATTTCTAAAGTCCATAGCTTCGGCAGTGTGTTTGATGCCCGTTTATTATCCACGCACGGTCGCTCGACTAGTGAGCTGTTACGCACTCTTTAAATGAATAGCTGCTTCCAAGCTAACATCCTAGCTGTCGCTGCAACCACACATCGTTCTATCAACTTAACACACGTTTGGGGGCCTTAGCTGTTGGTCAGGGCTCTTTCCCTCTCGCCACCGGACATTAGCACCCGGCGACTCACTCCCAAGAAAAACTTAACGGCATTCGGAGTTTGTCTGGAATTGATAGGCGATGAAGCCCTCGCATCCAATCAGTAGCTCTACCTCCGCTAAGCTATTACTTGAGGCTGTCCCAAAAGACATTTCGGGGAGTACGAGCTATCTCCCAGTTTGATTAGCCTTTCACCCCTACCCTCAACTCATCCAAATCCTTTTCAACGGAAACTGGTTCGGTCCTCCACAGCCTGTTACGGCTCCTTCAACCTGGTCAAGGGTAGATCACAAGGTTTCGCGTCTGCTCCCACTAACTAGCCGCCCTTTTCAGACTCGCTTTCGCTTCGGCTCCGTACCTGAAGTACTTAACCTCGCTAGTGAGATGCAACTCGTAGGCTCATTATGCAAAAGGCACGCCGTCATCCCTTACGGGACTCCGACCGCTTGTAAGCGAACGGTTTCAGGTTCTATTTCACCCCCCTGTTCGGGGTACTTTTCACCTTTCCTTCACAGTACTGGTTCACTATCGGTCTTCTATTGGTATTTAGCCTTACGGGATGGTCCCCGCAAATTCAGACAGGATTCCTCGTGTCCCGCCCTACTCAGGATACTGCTATAAAATACAAACTATACGTGTACGGGGCTATCACCCTCTACGGCACATATTCCCATATGCTTCCACTTCCTTTTGTATCTCAATGACGCAGTCCTATAACCCCGCTATTGCCTAAACAACACCGGTTTGGGCTGTTCCCCTTTCGCTCGCCACTACTCAGAGAATCGATATTTCTTTCTTTTCCTGCAGGTACTAAGATGTTTCAGTTCCCTGCGTTGGCCCGCATCTCTGCGTGACTGGTCTTCAACCAGCCGGGTTGCCCCATTCGGATATCCGCGGATCAAATCTAGTTTGCAAATCCCCGCGGCTTTTCGCAGCTTACCACGTCCTTCTTCGCCCATAGAAGCCTAGGCATCCTCCGTTCGCCCTTAAGTAACTTCTCTTATGCTCGAAATTGTAGTCCCTTAATTCTAAAATTAACAGACCCAATCTTATTTATTTTTTATTTTCTTTACCTCTTTATCTCTCTCAAAATGTCAATGAACTTGCCGTTTTTTCTTAAACGGGCTGCAAAGGTATGGACTTTTTTCAAATCTCCAAAAAAAATTCAAACAAATTCCTTAAAAAGCTCAGCACAGGGATGTAAAAAACAATTTTACTATATTAGCCCAAATTTTTACACATGAAAAGGATACTAACAACCATTGTGCTTTTGGCACTCATTACAACGGCAAACAGTTATGCCTGTACCAATCTCATTGTTACAAACGGCGCCTCGGCAAGAGGATACAATATGGTAAGCTATTCTGCAGACTCTCACACCAGATATGGTGTGCTTGTTCATTACCCTGCAGCTGTTTACCCAAAGGGGAGCATGCTCAAAGTATATGAGTGGGGTAAAGACCGCTATCTGGGAGAGATTCCGCAGGCAGAAAAAACCTATTCAGTAATAGGAAACATGAATGAGCATCAGGTTGTGATTGGAGAATCCACCTGGGGCGGAGTTGAATCGCAGTATGATCCGGAGGGAATCGTTGACTACGGTTCTCTTATGTATATTGCCCTTCAGAGAGCCAAGACAGCCCGTGAAGCTATTGAGGTTATCACTTCACTTGCAAATAAATACGGATATGCCTCAACCGGTGAATCCATCTCAATTGCAGACAAAAATGAGGCGTGGATTCTGGAGATAATTGGCAAGGCTCCAAAGAAGGTTAACGGAGTAAATGTAAATAAAGGTGCTGTATGGGTGGCCGTGAGAATACCTGACGGGTATATTTCAGGACACGCAAATCAGGCAAGAATAACAACGTTTCCAAAAAACGACCCGGCAAACTGCCTCTACTCAAAAGATGTGATTACTCATGCAAGGGAGCAGGGTCTCTACAAGGGAGGCGATGAGGAGTTCAGCTTTGCTGATACCTACGGACCGGCAGATGCGGCTACCATCAGGGGCTGCGACGCGCGTGTGTGGAGCTTCTTTAACAAACACTCATCTGAAGATATGTCAAAATATCTTGACTATGCCCTGGGCAAAAACATCAAAAACAGGATGCCTCTCTACGTAAAGGCAAAGAGCAAGCTTTCGCTCAAGGAGGTTGCCGATATGATGAGAGACCACTATGAGGGTACGGCAATGGATATGACTCAGGATATTGGGGCAGGCGGAAATGCCCTCCCTTACCGCTGGAGGCCTATGGGTTTCAAGGCCGACGGAAAGGAGTACCTGAACGAGCGCGCAATTGCCACTCAGCAGACAGGCTTCTGGTTTGTTGGCGAATGCAGGCCTGATGTTCCGGACGAAATTGGAGGAATTTTCTGGTTTGGGGTTGACGATGCCGCCACTTCTCCGCTTACTCCTGTCTACACATCTTCAAAAGAGATTTCATACCACTATGCACTTGGCAACGGCTCAATGCTTGAGTACTCTTCTGAATCTATGTTCTGGGCTACCAACAGAATTGCTCAGTTTGCATACCTCCGTTACAATCATATTGGGGCCGAAGTTCGTTCGGTAATTGACAAACATGAGAACCAGAAAATTGAAGAGACAAAAGCTATTGATATGGCCGCGAAAGAGATGCTCAAGAGCTCTCCCGCAATGGTTCGCGACTTTGTTACATCCTATTCGGTTTCAGCTGCCGACGCCCTGTTCCGCCAGTGGAAAAAGCTTGATGAATTCCTTCTTGTAAAGTACATGGATGGCAACACCAAGAAGCAAAACGAGGACGGATCATTCAAAAACAACGGCCACACAACTAAAATCCCACCTACACCGGACTTCCCCGGTTACACAGAACTTTGGAAGAAAGCTGTAAAGGAGAGCGCAGGAGATCGTCTTTCTCTTTAACATCTTAAATTAATAATTACACTTGCAAATAAATAAATAAATACTTACATTACACATAATGAGACACATAAAATAATCAATCAAATGCATTTATTCACTAACTAATTTACTGTTCAGAATATTTAAATACTTTGTTATAATAGCAATAATTCATTATATTATATTTATCATAATTACACTGCATTGTATTTTTAAATATTTTTTACTGATTATTAAGTGTATTTGTTTATAAAAACAATTTAATTGTCATTCATTATGAGAAAGTTAATCGTATTGGTATTTATTATTGCAATTTCCCTTAATGCGTCTGCTCAGAATTTAAAATTTGGACCGATTGTTGGTGGTGTTATTACAAATCTTGGGGTAGAAAATTTCTCAACTTCAAATAACCCCGGAATCAATTTTGGAGTCTTTCTCGAGTTTGGAAAAAGCAAATGGGCTGGTGAAACAAACTTGATGCTTTTATTGGCTGATAGTCCGTACAAAGGTGCATTAATAATGCCTGTCCATTTGAAATATTACATAAGCAATAAATTTTATTTTAAATGTGGTCCCACTTTTGGCGCAAAGCTATATGATATGGATTTAATATATGGTGATAACCATCGTAGATATTTTGCCGGAATCGGTTGCGGTTTAGGTTATAAAATTTCAAAAAGGCTTTACATTGATGTTACCTATGACAGAAGCTTAACCTCAATCAGCTACCCTTATTCAAACTTAGGATTAGCTTTAAAGTGGAACATATTAAAAATCAATCAATAATATTGATTTCCCAACTTTATATTTAACGATTTTATTTTCAATAAACCGGCCAAATTCAAATATTTAGCCGGCTTTTTTATATCCAAAACACCTCTCTTTTCTCATTTTTAACTCTGGTATGCAAATTGAATTATGGCTTGTAATTACTGATATTTAAAAAGTTATCTGTATCAGCTAAGGAAAACGTTGGCTCCCGTATTCTAAGACTTTTCCAAATTTTGATGCGATTATTTTATGTTTATCGTTCATATTAGTATATAGGCTTTTGATTATGAGATATATCTCTAGTAATTTCATAACCACATAGGTGTCCTGTACGCTTAAAGCTCATAAGCACACAGCATCATTCGTATATTTTTGTTATTCGGTTGATTATTGGTTCCAGAACAATGGAGCGATACTAACACTTTTAGTAGACAAGGGTCTAATTTTCTAATTTGCTTCATCTCCTACAGTCTGGCACTAATATTTGGTAATAGTTCAACCGACTGCTATTTAATAATTTAGCACCTTGTATGGTTCTCCAGATTTCACTACGGCAAACATCCTCATGATAAGCTTAAACTTTACTGCATTAAGTACCAGACCGTGCATATTTCTTGCTCCTCCTTTTTCCTTCATTTTCCGTTGGTAGTATTTTTTTATCCATGGGTCGTTCATAATTGCAGACCTCGCAGCCATTGAGAGCTCTGCCTTTTGCTGACTTCTGCATAGTGGCGACACCCTTGTTTGCCCTTTTATACTTGTTCCCAAGGTATTGTCAAAAGGAGCCACACCGATATAACAGGCATACTGTCTTGGAGTGTCAAACGAATGAAAGTTCCTGGTGTATACAATAGTGCTGACTGCATTTATCAATCCTATACCCATAACACTGCTTACCAGATCATAGTTTTGTTTTACATCCGGGTCTTCTGCTATTATGCTTCTCATCTGCGTTTCAATTTCTTCGACAACCTTTTGGAGCCTTCGTGTTGCCGCATCTCTTCTTGCTTTACTTTTAGCCGTATCATATTTACCAAGTTCACTTTTTATTGCAAGTAGCGATGTGCGCTGCTTTACATACTGTCTGCGCTCAGTCAGCAGATGTTGTAACTGAAGAATGGTTTCGGAAGGCTTCTGGTATAGCTTGAGCTTTTCCCGGTAAGTATAAGCGTATTCTGCAATCCTGAATGCATCCACTAAATCATTCTTACCTCTGGCAATTCCCAACGACTTCTTGATTGCCAATGGCGATTCCAAACAAAGTGCAATTGACTTTTTGTCTGTAAATGAAATCAGGTTATTTGTATAAATCCCTGTGTGTTCAGCACAGATAAGAAGTTCGTCCGTCATAATCTTCCGGTTTTTTAACCATCTGACCATCTCATTTAGACCTTTGTTGTCGTTACTAATGTGAAGAAAGTCTGCTTTCCTATCCTTACCAGGATAAATTACCGCATCCAATGTTTCTTTGGAGACATCAACTCCTAAATAATAATTAAAATGCATAATTTTGTTTGTGTTTTTATAGCTGACATTTATATTGCATTTGACTAATACTTTTATTAGACCGTTATGTCAATTATTCTAGATGGTCATTTCAATATGGGAAAGAGGAGGCCATATGAATATCATAAATTACAGCCAGTAAAATAGATACTCGCTTCCTCTTTCCGGTCAGCTTTTGTTATACAATATTCGATTAGAGCACAATCAAGTCTAATACGGGCGAAGAACACAAAGTCCAAAGAGGGAGATAGATCGCTTGCTCGTACTCACCTCGATTCAACATAACAAAATTACACCGCTATTCCATATTGAAATAACGGTGCAAATCTAAAAGAAGAGGGAGGGGACCCATCGCAGATGGGGAGGATTTTCCGTGCTGATACAGATAACTGGAAAAATCATTAATACAGTTCAGCATAATTTAATTAAAAACAGAGTTAAAAAATTAGTAAAAGATTTTACTATTTCGAGATAAAAAGTATATTTGTAATCAAATCTACTTATCTAAACTTAACTCATACAAAATGAAAAAATTCTTCCTTCAGTTCAAGAATGAAGACTGGATAGCAACGTTTATGGGTGCAATCCTTGTCATTCTGGTGATTTTCGTTCCATCTCTCGGAAAGGTAAAATATCAGTTTCCGGAGGGCTATCCCGACTGGTTTGCAAAAGTCCCGTTTGAGGTAACAAAATTTGTCATCATTTTTGGTCTAAGCTACATTGGGCTAAAGCTTCTGGATGTAAAAATGAAGTGGTTTCCAGCTTCATTCATCTTTATTTACGGACTTTCGTTTCTTGCGCAATACATCAGTACACTTGCCCCAATTAAGCAGGTGGGATTTGAAGCCGTTTTCTTTTCGGTTGCAATAGGTCTGCTCATCAGAAATATCTTTGGCCTTCCAAAATGGCTCGAGCCTGCTGCAAGAAGTGAGTTTTTCATAAAGGCAGGTCTGGTTGTACTTGGAACCACCATTATATTTGGTGAGATAATGAAGGCCGGATCACTCGGTATGGTTCAGGCAATTATTGTTATTTTCCTTGTATGGAATTTCTCATTCTGGCTTGCAAAAAAGATGGGTATCGACAAGGAGATGGGAGTACTTCTATCAACCGCCGTTTCAATTTGCGGTGTATCTGCAGCCATTGCAGCCAGCGGAGCAATGAAGGGAGATTCAAAGAAACTTTCATTTGTAGTTTCACTAGTGCTTGTAGTAGCAGTTCCAATGATGTACATTATGCCATATCTGTCACAGCTGCTTGGCCTTTCACAGGAGGTTGCCGGAGCATGGCTGGGTGGAACAATTGACACAACTGGAGCTGTTGTGGCTTCAGGAAAATTTCTGGGAGATATTGCTGAGTCACAGAGTGTGATTATAAAGGCATCTCAGAATGCACTTCTGGGTGTTGCCGCATTTGCAATCTCAATTTACTGGTCAATGAGAGGAACAAACAAGGATATCAGACCATCTGCATCTGTGCTGTGGGAAAGGTTTCCTAAGTTTGTGATTGGATTTATGCTGGCATCAATAGTATTCAGCTTTATGCTTGAACCGGCAACTGCAAAGGGTCTGAGCGGAGCAGCAAAAGCACTGCGCGAAACACTTTTCTCAGTAGCATTCGTAGCTATTGGACTTGAGACGGACTTCAGAAAGGTATTCGGAAAGGAGAACAACAGATATACTGCTGCATTCCTTATTGCACAGACATTCAATATCCTGCTCACACTTGCCGTGGCATTCCTGCTCTTTGGCAAGTATGAATTCAACTTCGGATTCTGATAGCTTTACTTACCAAACATCACAGCCACCTTACGGAATTTGGCAGTGATCTCATCGTTACACAGATTGCCTGTACTCCCCATGTGAGTGTGGGCAATCTCTTTTTTTGCAGAGAATGTTCCGTTGTTAACCTCAATACCCACCTGTTTGTATGCCTCGCGGAATGGTACTCCTGCAAGCACTCTTCTGTTCACCTCCTCAACTGTAAAGAGATAATCATATTTGGAGTCAGAGAGAATATCGCCGTTGATTTTTACCTTTTCTATCATGAATGCGGTGAGTGATATAATTTTTGATGTGCTCTCAATTGCAGGGAAGAGAATCTCTTTCAGAAGCTGAAAATCTCTGTGGTAGCCGTGTGTAAGGTTGGTTGTAAGAAGGCCGATTTCATTTGGCACGCTCTGTATGCGGTTGGAGTGGGCGCGGATAAGCTCCCATACATCCGGGTTCTTCTTGTGAGGCATGATGCTTGAGCCGGTTGTTACCTCATCCGGGAAGGAGATAAATCCATAGTTTCCGTTCATGAAGAGGATTGCATCAGATGCAAGCTTGTTGAGCGTAGAAGAGATTGAAGCGAGTGCAAAGGCCACCGCTTTCTCACTTTTACCGCGGCTTAGCTGGGCTGCAACAGAGTTGTAGTTCATAGTTGAGAATCCCAGAAGATCTGTGGTCATTTGTCTGTCCAGCGGGAAGGAGCTGCCATATCCGGCGGCAGAGCCAAGCGGATTCTGGTCTGCAATTTTGTAGGCTGCCAGAAGCAGCTGCAGGTCATCTGCAAGAGATTCGGCATATGCACCAAACCAGAGCCCAAACGAAGAGGGCATTCCAATCTGACTGTGGGTATAGCCCGGCATAAGAATCTCACTGTTCTCCTCGCTCATCTTTATGAGCAGATCAAAGAGCATCTCAACCTGAGCCTTAATACCTCTGATTTCATCTTTAAGAAAGAGCTTTACATCAACAAGTACCTGGTCGTTTCTTGAGCGGCCTGAGTGAATCTTTTTGCCAAGCTCGCCCACCCTTTCGGTAAGGTTAAATTCAACCTGTGAGTGAACATCCTCCACATCTTCGCTGAGTGAGAATTTACCCTCCTTGACCTCTGCAAGCATCTTCTCCAGCTCTGCAACAAGAATATCGGCCTCACCCGCCTCAAGCAGGCCTACAGAGGCGAGCATTTTTACATGCGCAACAGAACCTTTAATATCAGAGGCAGCAAGCAGAATATCAAACTCTCTGTCCCTTCCAACGGTAAATTCCTGAACAATTTTATCTGCACTTGAGCCCTTGCTCCACAATACACTCATGATTAAAGCTTTAAATTGTTTATAAATTTAATGTACCCCTCTATTCCGGCCTGAAGCTCCTCTACCTTCACAAACTCATCTGCCCTGTGGGAGCGCGATGAATCACCGGGACCCATCTTGACGGCAGGGCAAGTCACCCTCATCCAGTCGGAAGTAGTTGGGGATACATATGTTTTTATTCCGCAAGCCTCTGCACATTTTACAAGAGGATGACCCTCAGGCGTAATTGAGCAGCGGTTTGTCAGAGAGCGGGCCTTTAATTCGCTCTTTAGTTTTCCTTTGAGCAAGTTAACAATCTCCTCATTGGTATAAAGTTCATTCGGACGAATATCCAGAGTGAAGCTGCATTTGTCCGGTATAACATTATGCTCGCGACCTGCCTCAATTCTTGTAACACTCAGCTTAACCCTTCCCATAAGGGGCGATACCTTTTCAATCTCCAGCCCTCTCAGAACGGAGATATCCTCGTGAGCAATCAGAATTGCATTTACTCCCTCCTCCCTGGCAGCATGTCCGCTCACCCCGTGAGCAACAGCATCTATTACAAGAAGACCTCTCTCTGCAACGGCAGCCTCCATTTTTGTAGGCTCCCCAATAATTGCACAGGTTACTGCAGGCAATTCCGGGAATAGATGGGACATTCCTCCCGGCCCCGAGTTCTCCTCCTCGCAGCTAAGTGCAAGCAGAAGGTTAAAGGGCAGCTCCTTCTCATAAAAGTGGCAGAATGTTTCTGCCATTGTCACAACAGATGCTCCGGCATCATTGCTTCCCAGTCCCCACACAATTTCCTCAGAAATGGGAGGATTAAACGGGTCGAAAGTATACCCTGACGAAGGGCGCACGGTATCAATATGAGAATTTAGCATCAGAAGAGGCTTCTCAGGGTTAAAGTTTTTGCAAACTGCCCAGAGGTTGTTTCCGGTCTTATTCATCACCACTCCCCTCGCTGCCAGCCTTTGCTTTATTAAGGCCGACACCTCCCTCTCCTCCCCGGAGAAAGATTGTACAGAGACCATCTCCCTCAGCAGCGAAGCAGCATTTGCCGCCAGTTTATCTGTCTGTATTCCTGTCATTTTAAAGCTTAAGCATTGTTCCGCCGGCAAGTGTAATATCTGCCCAGTTCTTAATGTAAACTTCAGATACTCCCTTTTCAAGGGCAAGAAATGCATTATCAATCTTAGGAAGCATTCCGTCAGATACAACACCGGTATCGATAAGCCTGCGGTATCCCTCTGAATTAACGAGAGGAATAACGCTTTTATCGTCCGACGGGTCACTCAGCACACCGCTCTTTTCGAAGCAGTATATAAGTTTTGTATAATATGTCCCTGAAAGTGATATGGCTATTGAAGATGCCATTGTATCTGCATTTGTATTCAGAAGTGAGCCGTTTCTGTCATGTGTAATTGAACAGAAGACAGGTGTGATACCCCTTCCGAGAAGAGATGCAAGAAATCCTGCATTTACATCGCCGGGGTTGACATCACCCACAAAACCAAAATCAACCGGCTCCGGCGAGCGTCTCTTTGCAGGAACGCATCCGGCATCTGCACCTGAGAGTCCGAGTGAATTACAACCAATTTTCTGAAGACCGGCCACTATGCTTTTGTTTATCCAGCCGGCATAAACCATTGTACAAATTTTAAGCGTCTCCTCATCTGTAATTCTGCGGCCATTGTGCATTTTAGTCTCAATGCCCATCTTTTTGGACATCTCGCTTGCCATTACTCCGCCTCCGTGAATGAGGATTTTTGGACCCTCAAGAAGAGCAAACTGCCTGAGAAACTTGTCGATTGCCTCAGGATTGTCCACCACATTCCCGCCAATTTTGACAACTGTAAGTACTTTCATTTTAAAATTAAATTAAAGTGACCTGAGCATTTCCCTAATAACCGCCTGGGCAGAGACCACCCTGTTGGAGGCTTCATGAACTACAATCGACGAAGATGAGTCAATCACCTCATCGGAGACTATCATATTCCTTCTTACAGGAAGGCAGTGCATAAAGAATGCCTGGTCTGTAAGAGCCATCTTTTCGCTGTCTACCATCCATGTGCGGTCCTTGCTCAGAATCTTGCCATAATTATCGCCGCTGAATGCAGACCAGTTCTTTGCATAGACAAAGTGGGCACCTTCGTATGCCTTTTTAATATCATATTCAACCTTTGCCTTTCCAACAAACTCAGGAGCCAGCTCGTATCCCTCGGGATGAGTTATTACAAACTCATACTCGGTTTCGTTCATCCACTCAGCAAATGAATTGGGAACAGCCTGCGGCAGAGCCTTTGGATGGGGAGCCCATGTCAGAAGCACCTTTGGACGCTGAACCCTTTTGTACTCCTCAATTGTAATGAGGTCTGCATAGCTCTGGAGCGGGTGGCGGGTTGCTGCCTCCATGCTGAAGACCGGTTTGCCTGAATATTGTATAAACTGATTCAGGATAACCTCATTATAGTCAAACTCCCTGTTTTCAAGTCCGGCAAAAGAGCGTACGCCAATAATGTCGCAATAGCTTGCCATTACCGGAATTGCCTCCAGTATATGTTCAGGCTTGTCTCCGTCCATAATGACACCCTTCTCTGTCTCGAGCTTCCACGCACCCTGATTAACATCAAGTACAATGACATTCATACCAAGGTTCATAGCAGCCTTCTGGGTGCTTAACCTGGTACGGAGGCTGGAGTTGAAGAAGATCATAAGAAGAGTCTTGTTCTTTCCGAGTTCCTGGTCTGCAAACGGGTTGATTTTAACATCCCATGCCAGATCGAGTGCCTTGCCAATTGAGGCAATGTCCTTTACGCTTGTAAACTGTTTCATTGTATTTCTGATTCTAATTCCCTGAATGCCTTAATAAATGTATCTGCATCTTCCATAGTGATTCCGAGCGGTGGCAGCAGGCGGATAACATTCTTTCCGGCAGATCCTGTAAATACACTCTTCTGGAAGAGCAGTCTCTCCTTGATTTTTTCAAAACCCTCCTTAAGCACGATTCCTATCATGAGTCCCCTGCCCCTTATCTCCTCAACCGAGCGCGACCCCTCAAGTGACTTCATAATATAATCTCCCACTGCAGAGGCATTTTTCATAAGTTTCTCCTCATCTATCACCTCCAGAACAGCCAGTGCCGCAGCACAGGCAAGGTGATTTCCGCCAAATGTTGTACCCAGCATTCCGGCCACGGCACCAATTTTTGGAGAGATAAGAACTCCGCCTATTGGAAAACCATTTCCCATACCCTTTGCGGTAGTTATCATATCCGGTTTGATGCGGGCATGCTGATGTGCAAAGAATTTACCGGTCCTTCCGTAGCCGCTCTGAACTTCGTCGAGGATGAGCATCACCTTGTGCTTGTCGCAAAGGCGCCTCAGCTCAACCATGAATTTGTCGTCGGGCAGAATAATTCCTGCTACACCCTGAATTCCCTCAATGATTACAGCTGCGTAATCTCCCTTTGCCAGCTCTCTCTCTGCAAGCTGAATATCATTAAGAGGAATAAAGGTAACCTTGGATGTTCTGTTGAAAGGCGAGCGGATTGAAGGGTTATCAGTTGCAGCAACTGCTCCTGAAGTTCTGCCGTGGAAAGCTCCCTTGAATGCAAGAACTCTGCTTTTTCCTGTCTGAAAAGAGGCAAGTTTAAGAGCATTCTCATTTGCCTCAGCACCTGAGTTGCACAAAAAGAGAGAGTAGTCTGTATAACCGCTCACCTCACCAAGAAGCAGAGCAAGTCTGTTCTGAAGGGAGTTTACAACAGAGTTTGAGTAAAAACCCAGATTTGCAAGTTGCTCCCCAACTCTCTTTACATAGGCGGGATGCGAATGTCCAATGGAGATAACGGCATGTCCGCCGTACATATCAAGATACTCCTTTCCCTCCTTGTCCCACAGTTTTGCACCAAGACCCTTCACAGGTTCCAGCGGCCAAAGTTTATATACTTCAAAATTTTTCATCCGGTAATTATTAAAATGCCTGACCCTTTAGCCTGAGTGCCGTATCCTCCTTAATGCCAAGCATCAGGTTCATGTTCTGAACCGCCTGTCCGGAAGCGCCCTTCAAAAGATTGTCAATTATTGATGTAATGTGAATATTCTCTCCGTGTCTCTCAACCTGAACAAGCGCCTTGTTTGTGTTGACAACCTCCTTAAGGCTTACGGTGCCTGCCGAAAGGTAAACAAAGGGTGATTTGGCGTAGGCCGATTCATACAGCTCCCTTACGGATTCGACAGATACCTTTTTGGAAACCTTTGTGTAGAGACTTGCCAGAATTCCTCTGGGGAAATCGCCCCTGAGGGGAACAAAATTGATTACCGGCGAAGCTCCTCCCGAAAGTACCTCCATCGTTTGCCTTATCTCTCCCAGATGCTGGTGTGTAAACGGCTTGTAAATTGAGATGTTGTTATCTCTGTAGCTGAAGTGAGAAGAGGCCGAAAGCCCCTTTCCTGCTCCGGTTGAACCAGTAATTGCATGGACATGCACATCGTCCTTAACAAGGCCGGCAGATGCCAGCGGTGCGAGGGCAAGTGTAATGGCTGTCGCAAAACATCCCGGATTTGCCACATAGTCAGAAGAGGCAATTTTATCATGAAAGAGTTCGCTCATTCCGTATACAAACTCCTTGTCCCCTATTTTATTGTCAAGTCTGAAGTCGTTTCCCAGGTCAATAACCTTACATCCTGCAGGAATCTTGTTATTTGTAAGGAACTCCCTTGAGAGTCCGTGACCCAGGGCAAGGAAGAGCACATCCGGCTCCCCAGTCTCTTCGGTAAACCTCAGATTGCAATCTCCAATGAGATCCCTGTGAACTGCCGAGACACTCTCTCCTGCGAGAGTTGTGCTCGTAAGCCACTTTAGCTCCACCTCAGGGTGGTTAAGCAGGATTCTAATCAGCTCGCCCCCGGTATATCCGGTGGCACCGGCTATAGCTACCTTAATCATTTTTGTGTACTGAATAGTAGATTTTAAGAGGATTTGCCAGAACTTTTGTAAATCCTATAACATCCTGACCGGTAAATGACTTGTTCATTTCGCCATACTGGCCGAATGCAGAGTTCATCAGGTCATATTTTGAACTGCAGCCCAGAACCGAGAAGTGGTAAGGACGAAGCTCAACAGATACCTCACCTGTAACTGAGGCCTGGGTATCTTCAAGGAAATTCTCAATGTTTCTTGCGAGAGGATCCAGGTACTGAGCCTCATGCATAAGCTGGCCATACCAGCCTGCGAGCTGATCTTTCCAGTAGAGCTGACCTTTTGTAAGGGTGTGCTTCTCCAGAAGGTGGTGTGCTTTAATGATAATCATAGGTGCCGCAGCCTCAAATGCCACCCTTCCCTTGATACCAATAATTGTGTCGCCAACATGGACATCTCTTCCAACCGCATAGGATTCGGCAATAACTGCCAGCTCCCTTATTACCTCAACAGGCGAAAGTGATTTGCCGTCAAGTGAAACAGGCTCTCCCTTTTCGAATCCTATTTTAACAATTACAGAGTCGCTCTTTTTAAGCTGAGACGGGTATGCACTCTCCGGCAGAAAACCTTCTGCAGTAAGTGTTTCAACTCCGCCAACGCTTGTTCCCCAGAGACCCTGGTTAATTGAATATTTTGCCTTCTCCCACGAGAGTTCACAGCCATTTTTTGCCAGGTAATCGATCTCCTGTGCTCTTGTAAGCGAGAGCTCCCTGATGGGTGCAATAATTTCCACACCCGGAGCCATCACCTCAAATACAAGGTCAAAGCGAACCTGATCATTTCCGGCTCCTGTACTTCCGTGAGCCACATATTTTGCACCTGTATTCTTTACCTCTTCAAGCACTGCAAGCGCCTGAAAAATTCTCTCAGAGCTAACCGAGAGCGGATATGTTCCGTTTTTGAGAACATTTCCAAAAATCAGGTATTTTATCCCTTTTGTATAATACTCCTCAACAGCATCAATAGTTTTATGAGATGTTGCTCCCAGCGAGAGTGCTCTCTCCTCTATCTTCTGCTCCTCCTCTTTTGTAAACCCTCCGGTATTAACCATTACGGTATGAACCTCAAGCCCCCTCTCATTAATGAGGTAAGGAACGCAGAACGATGTGTCCAGCCCGCCGCTGAACGCCAATACAACTTTTTCTTTCATCCTGGATGACATTTTTTATAGTGAGAAAAGTGAAACAAATTTTCCTAGCGGAGTCCTCTTAGCCGGTTTGTAATCCGGGTCAAAGAGCAATCCTGTGCAGAGACACATCTTGTGGTTGTTCCTCTGAAGGATGTCGTAATTCCTGCAACCCTCGCAACCTTTCCAGAAATCTGGATCATCTGTAAGTTCAGAGAAGGTTACCGGGCGGAATCCAAGTTCATAGTTAATCTTCATTACAGCCAGTCCGGTTGTTATGCTGAATATCTTTGCATCCGGATAGAGTTTGCGGGAGAGTTTGAAAATTCTCCCCTTGATTTTTCTCGCAAGGCCGGTGTTTCTGTGAGAATGTGCCACAATAAGACCTGAGTTTGCCACAAACCTGCTGTGACTCCATGTCTCAATATAGGAGAAGCCTACAGCTTCACCGTTTTCTATAGCAATGATGGCTTTGCCATCTCTCATTTTCTGGGCAACATACTCCGGAGACCTCCTGGCGATTCCTGTACCGCGCTCTTGCGCAGAGATATACATAAGTTCGCAGATTCTTTCTGCGTACACAGTATGGCTCGAATCGGCCACTACAATGCTGACGCTCATCTTTTATTTAAAACTTGGAAAAATGTGGATACTAAAATGTGACTGGGCAGAAGAAATTTGCCCTGCAACCTGCAAGAGATTGAACTACAATGCCGCCAGGGCACATCGTCGGACGTGTCTGTGCTTCTTGTTCAAATTGATATGGCTGCCTATTATTTTCATCGGGGGGCAAAGGTAAAAGAATAATTTTTATTTTTTCCTATCTTTGAAAAATAAACTAAAACTTATTATGGAAATCAACGAAAACAAGCCAAAAGGACTGCCCGAAAATGCCTACCGGGAGCTGAAGGAAGGAGAAGAGTATAAGCCACTTATGTCTCCGTCGAAAAATTATCCGGAAGTTACTCCGTGGTCGGTGTCAATGGGTATATTAATGACAATTATTTTTTCTGCAGCAGCTGCATATCTGGGACTGAAAGTGGGACAGGTTTTTGAGGCTGCAATTCCAATAGCAATTATCGCAGTTGGTATTTCAGGGGCACTTAAGCGTAAGAATGCACTGGGAGAGAATGTCATCATTCAGTCAATTGGCGCCAGTTCGGGTGCAATTGTGGCTGGAGCAATCTTTACCCTGCCTGCACTTTATATTCTTCAGGCAAAATATCCTGAACTTACAGTTGACTTTGCAAAGGTCTTTATGAGTTCGCTCCTTGGCGGTGTCCTGGGTATTCTGTTCCTGATTCCTTTCAGAAAATATTTCGTTTCACAGATGCACGGTAAATTCCCGTTCCCTGAGGCTACTGCTACAACACAGGTTCTTGTGAGCGGTGAGACAGGAGGAAAAGGGGCCAAACTTCTTCTTATAAGCGGACTTATTGGTGGTGTTTACGACTTTGTGGTCTCTACCTTTGGTCTGTGGTCTGAGGTTTTCACATCCAGGGTTCTTCCTTTTGGTGAAACAATCGCAGAGAAGGCAAAACTTGTGTTTAAGATAAATGTGGGAGCAGCGGTTCTTGGTCTTGGATATATTATCGGTCTCAAATATTCATTTATTATAAGCCTTGGTTCAATGCTGGTATGGTTTGTAATCATACCTCTCATGAACCTGGCATTTGGCGACCAGGTTATTGACCTTATGAATGCAGGGCTTACAAGTGTTGTGGGCAATATGTCTCCTGAGGAGATCTTCAGAACATATGCCAGACACATAGGTATCGGAGGTATTGCAACTGCGGGTGTGATAGGAATTATCCGGTCTGCAGGCATTATCAAATCGGCTTTCGGCCTTGCTGCAAAAGAGCTTTCAGGCGGTGCAAAAGCAGAGAAATCTACACTTCGTACCCAGCGTGACCTTCCTATGAAGATTATTGCAATAGGTATTATGGTTGCTCTTGCTGCAACTTTTATATTCTTCTACTTTGGGGTTGTTGACAACCTTTATCATGCAATTATTGCTTTGCTTGTTGTTGCAATTATTGCCTTCCTCTTCACAACAGTTGCTGCAAATGCAATTGCAATTGTAGGTACCAACCCTGTGAGCGGAATGACTCTTATGACCCTTATTCTTGCATCTGTTGTAATGGTGGCAAGCGGACTTACAGGAACTGCCGGTATGACTGCAGCGCTTATTATTGGTGGTGTTGTATGTACTGCACTATCAGTTTCCGGAGCTTTTATCACAGACCTCAAGATTGGTTACTGGCTTGGAACAACTCCGGCCAAGCAGCAGCAGTGGAAGTTCCTGGGAACTCTTGTGGCTGCGGCAACCGTTGGAGGTGTAATGATGATTCTGAACAAAACATACGGTTTTGTAGGTGATCACGCTCTGGTTGCTCCTCAGGCCAATGCTATGGCGGCTGTTATTGAACCGCTCATGTCAGGTGGCGGTGCTCCGTGGATTCTTTACGGAATTGGAGCGATTATCTCAATTGCCCTCACATTCTTTGGGATTCCGGCACTGGCATTCTCTCTTGGTATGTTTATCCCGCTTGAGCTCAACCTTCCGCTTCTGGCAGGTGGTGCGATTGCATGGTTTGTATCTACAAGAAGCAAGGATGCTGCTCTAAATACTGCCCGTAAGGAGAGAGGAACTCTTCTGGCCTCCGGTTTTATTGCCGGTGGTGCCCTTATGGGTGTTGTAAGTGCTGTGCTTCGTTTTGGCGGTGTGAATCTTCTCAATATAGAGTGGATGGAGTCAAACGGCGGCGAGCTTCTTGCACTTGGAATGTATCTGCTTATCATCTTCTACCTGGCCTGGGATAGTCTCAGGGCAAAAAAAGAGGACTAATTATCTGATCTGACATGGAAGGAAACTACATTACCGCTTTTGCGCTAACACTGTTTGCAGGTCTCTCCACAGCTATAGGAAGCGGCATTGTTCTTCTTTACAAGAAGTTTTCGCCAAGATTTCTTGCAGCATCTCTGGGATTTTCTGCAGGAGTGATGATATTCATCTCTCTTGTGGAGCTCTTCCCGGATGCACAGGAGAAACTGGGTCTTCTTTACGGGGAGAAACCGGGCAACTTCTATGGTCTGCTGGCATTCTTTGGGGGAATTGCTCTGATAGCAATAATTGACTATCTGGTGCCATCATATGAAAACCCTCACGAACCGGGAGATTTGTCAATATCAAAATCAAACGGAAAAGATCACGACAAAGGTCTCATGAGGCTGGGATTTATGTCTGCCTTTGCGATTGCAATCCACAACTTCCCGGAGGGAATAGCAACATTTGTGAGTGCAATGAATGACCCTGCACTGGGTGCCACTATTGCCGTAGCTATTGGTATACACAATATTCCTGAAGGGATAGCGGTGGCAATTCCAATTTACTATGCGACAAGGAGCCGCAAAAAGGCTTTCTGGAACTCACTGCTCTCCGGACTGGCAGAGCCTCTGGGAGCTGTTTTCGGATATTTCATGCTTTCATATTTCTTCCACGAATCGTTCATGGGTGTGATTCTTGCAGGAGTTGCAGGTATTATGGTGTATATTTCACTTGACGAGCTGTTGCCTACAGCAGAGAAATACGGAGAGCACCACCCGGCAATTATTGGGGTGATTGCAGGTATGGCTGTAATGGGACTCAGCCTTATGATTTTGTAAAGGTCCCGCAGATAAATTTGATTGTAAACATATTATAATATGAAAGAGAAAGTTTTAGAGAAATTTCTGAGATATATTTCAATTGACACAGCATCAGACCCTGAGTCTGAGAGCCAGCCGAGCACATCAAAACAGCTTGACCTCTCAAGATTGCTTGTAAAGGAGCTCAGGGAGATGGGAATTAAGGATGTTGAGCTGGATGAGTGGGGCTATGTAATGGCCACCATTCCTTCAAATATGCCGGAAGGTGAAAAAATTCCTGTGATAGGATTTATTGCCCACGTGGATACCGCCCCTGATGCATCAGGTGCAAATATCAAACCTCGCATCATTGAGAATTATGACGGTAAGGATATTGTCATTAACAGTGAGAAGGGCTTTGTAATGAAGGTCGAAGATTTTCCTGAACTTGAGGCATACAAGGGAAAGACTCTTATTACTACAGACGGAACAACTCTTCTGGGTGCAGACGACAAGGCCGGTGTTGCCGAGATTATGACTGTGGCAGAATACATCATGACCAATCCAGGGTTTAAACACGGAACCATTAAAATCGGGTTCACCCCGGACGAAGAGATTGGCCGCGGAGTAGATAAATTTGATGTTAAGAGATTTGGGGCAGATTATGCCTACACACTTGACGGCGGTCAGATTGGCGAACTTGAATATGAAAACTTCAATGCTGCTGCTGCAAAGATCTTTATTCAGGGACGCAATATTCACCCGGGTTATGCAAAGGATAAGATGATTAATGCAATTATCCTTGGCAGCGAACTGAACTCAATGCTGCCTGTTGATCAGAGACCGGAATACACCAGAGATTATGAGGGTTTCTTTCATATTATCAGATTTGACGGAACAGTTGAATCTGCTACCATTCAGTATATAATCCGTGATCACGACAATGTTAAGTTCGAGGCTAAAAAGGTTCTGCTTGAGGAGTGCGTTGCATTTCTGAATAAAAAGTACGGAGAGAATACCTTTAAACTTGAGATGAAGGATCAGTATTACAATATGCGCAGGCAGGTTGAGCCACACTACTTTATTGTAGAAAAGGCAGTAACGGCCATGGAGATGGCAGGTGTTAAACCGCTAATCAAACCTATCCGAGGAGGTACAGATGGTGCAAGACTTTCATTTATGGGTCTGCCTTGTCCAAATATCTTTGCCGGAGGCCATAACTTCCACGGCAAATTTGAATACATACCGGCAGAAAGTATGCAGAAGGCGGCAGAGGTGGTTATCAACCTAATCAGCCTCTATGCAGAGAAGAAATAATCAATAATTAAACATCTATAATTATGTTACTTACAACAACTTCAACAATTGAAGGAAAAGTTATTGAACAGTATTACGGAATGGTTTCCGGAGAGACAATCATTGGTGCTAACATTGTAAGGGACTTCCTTGCAGGTATCCGCGATATAGTTGGCGGCCGCTCGGGCTCATATGAGCAGGTACTTAAAGAGGCAAAAGAGGAGGCAATCAGGGAAATTACGGCTCAGGCAACTGCGATGGGAGCAAATGCTATTATTGGAATTGACCTCGATTATGAAACCGTAGGCGGTACAATGCTTATGGTAACTGCAGCAGGAACAGCGGTAAGATACAGATAGAAAATGTACGATTTTGATAAAGAGATTGACAGGCGGGGAAGCTGCTCTGTCAAGTATGATTCATTGAAGGAGGTCTTCGGAAGAGAGGACCTTCTTCCTATGTGGGTTGCAGATATGGATTTTCAGACTGCACCGGGTGTCCTTAAGGCTGTAAGGGATGCCGCAGATCTGGGTGTTTTCGGCTATGGTTTCCGCTCTGCAGATTCTGTGGATTCATTCATTGCCTGGGTTGAGAGCAGATACAGCTGGAGTGTTAAGAGGGAGTGGGTTTCGTCTGCACCGGGAATAGTTGCTGCCTTACCTCTTGCAATTAATGCCCTTACATCTGCGGGAGACAAAATTCTAATCCAGACACCTGTCTATCCCCCTTTTCACGCGATAGTAAAGGAGAACGGAAGAACACTTGTAAAGAGCCCGCTAATTAATACAGGAACCGGCTGGGAGATTGACTGGGCAGACTTTGAGAGCCGTCTGGCAGATGGTGTGAAGATGTTTATTCTTTGCAGTTCGCATAACCCGCTTGGCAGAATCTGGAGCCCTGAGGAACTTAAAAAAATGGGGGAATTATGCTGCAAATACGGAACAGTAATTTTCTCAGATGAGATTCATGCAGACCTTTCGCTCTATGGCAACAGACATACAGTAATGGCTTCAATATCTGAAGAGATTGCGCAGAATACAATAACAGCAATGGCTCCAAGTAAAACCTTTAATGTAGCGGGGATGCTAAACTCCGTTATTGTCTCCTCGTCTGAGAGGTTGCTTGCAAGCTATAACGGAGAGCTCAAAAGACTCCACCTGGACCTTGGAAACCTGTTTGGTCATATCACAATGGCTGCAGCATACAGAGAGGGGGGAGAGTGGCTTGAGCATCTTAAGATATACCTTGAGAAAAACATAGATTTTGCACACGATTTCCTTGCAAGCGAAGTCCCGGGAGTTACCTTCCTGAAGCCTCAGAGTTCATTCCTGCTGTGGCTCGATTTCCGCAAAAGCGGATATACTCATGAAGAGGTGAGAAACCGCCTTCTGGATATCTCAAAGCTTGGGCTGAACGACGGACTTGCATTTGGCCGTGACGGCGAAGGCTTCTTCCGTATGAATATCGGAACCAACCGGGCCAGGGTAGAAGAGGGTTTGAAGCGAATTAAGGCCGGTTTTTGAAAAAACATTATTTGATATTTTCACATTGGTCTGTCAAAAATATAGTTGAATGAAAAATTCAATTTCCTTTATCTTATGCATAATTATTTCTACTATGTTTGCCAGTGCTCAGTATACTGCAAATCTGGATTATTTTGCAGGAACATGGAAATATGAAAACACCGGAACAGGTGAGGAGTTTATTCTGAAACTTAAAATGGTTAATGAATCTGGAGCCGGATCCTTTCTGGTAGGAGCATACTCATACAAGAAAAATAATATAGTTGTCATTGATTGTCTCAACCATTATTACAAAAATTACGCAGATAAATTCGACTATCCTGTTTATGCAACTAATCAATCTCATTCACAGTCGCTCGTAAATCCAAACTTATTGTTCATGTTTTTTTATGACAGTTTGCTCAATTATCATTCAACAAATTCAGCATTATCAATAGAAAATTTTATTCACACAGGAAGCGGTCCAAAGAAAATGGAAATTTTTCTAAGAACCGCTGATGGTGTATTTGCCGATAAATTTCCGCCTGATAAACTCACCCCACCGGAGTATATGGTGTTAACAAAGGAGGAGTAAGAAAACAAGGTATTATCTGGCAGCTTTGCCGGTAAGCTCCCACCCCATTATCGATGAGATGTAGGGGATAAGATTCATCGCTATCTTTTTCTGACCATTGTAATTGGGGTGTGCAGATGCTCCAAGGTCACCGTCGCCTCCGTAAACTCCGTTCAGATAGGCTGCAAAATGGAGGTTTTTATCTCCTTTCTCTTTGCAAAATGACTGAAGGTAATCAAAGGCAGCTCCTTTTGGAGGCGCAACACAAAGTACCGGAACATCTCCGTAAACCTCTCTTATCTGTGCAATTATTATTGAATATGCACCAAGAAACTCCTCCTTCTGAGGATGTGGCTTGGTTGAGAAGTCATTTGAGCCCAGATTGATTACAACCAGGGATGGTTTATAGGTTTTAAAGTTCCATCTGTGTGCAGGATTCTCGTCAAAGGTCTGCATCATTCTCTCCTTCATTGAGTTCTTTGAGACTCTTGCAGTATCACCGTAATTCCTTGCAGCTCCTCTGCCGGAGTGGGCAATGAAGGTATAGTCTGTATTAAAATATCTAGAGATAATTGCACCGTAAGCAAGGTTGCAGTTTTCTGTCTGAGCTTTGAAAGGCTCGCTTTTGCTTTTGGCCTCTGTGCCGTATCCTGCAGTAATGGAATCTCCGATAAACTCAATAAGTCCGTTTCTGCCTGGTTCAAACTTTATCAGCTTACCACCTTTGGCCAGTTCAAAAGAGTGAATTGTAGTGGTTCCCTGCTCACCTTCGCTTCTCTTCTGGAGTCTGAGGGTATGCTCTCTTTTGTCAGGGGCACCTGCAAGTACAATAAGTGAATCTTTGCCAAAAGTTTCAACTGTTCCGGCCGGGAAACCATCAATGAACACATTGTAATAGTTCTTTTTTGTGTCCGAAATCCTCATGGCAATGTAGCCGCCGGTAAATGTAACCTCAAGGTAGGTTCCGCTCCAGTCAAAAGAGACAGAGCCGTCTGAGGCTGCAAGGGTTCTTCCGGTGTACCGGATGTTTGCATCGTTTGCTGGAAGGGAAATATATGAGGTCACCTTTTTCATCTTTCGTACTCTTGATGCAGAGATTCTCTCCTCTATAAGATTATCCTCTTCAAAATCTCTGAATGCTCTGTTGAATCTTTCCACTGCTCTGTTATGCTCCTCAAGAGCACTCCTGTGGTTATCCATAGCAGACTCATGTGCGCTTTTGTGGATTTCCATAGCCTGCGTGTGGGCCTGTGCACTTGCACTGGCGTGTGCCTGAGCGTGGGCATCTGCTGTCTGGGCCTTCAGGGGAAGGGTGATAATTGAAATAGCTGCAAATGCAACCAGGACTTTTCTTACAGAAAATTTCATAAATGTTTGTTTAAAATTTGGTGTAAATGATTGTTTTATTTCGCAGTGTTCAGGTTTCCTTTAAGGTCTACATCAAATATAGCGAAAGGATTTAACAAAACATCAACAGATACTGCACATTCAAGACGATTCAGCTCTTTTTTGGGAGAGTATTCTCCAAGTCCCCATGACTTCCATCCTGAGGAAAGCGCTTTTTCAATTTCTGCTTTATCTTTCCCTGAGATTTTTGCAATCATTGCTGCAAGATTTTCCGGGGTAACTTTACCATCAGAGACTCCTGTAAAGTCTGCTTCAGCATAAACCTCTTTCAGACCGGCTACAAGCTCTGCAACTGTCATAAGTGAATCTGTCTTAAACCAGGTCTGGTTCTCCCACCCCTTGTTTGCACCAATTCCCTTAATGATACCTGTCACACCTATTCTCTGGATTGCCTTAAAGTTTTTATGGTCCCCAGGGAGGTCCAGAAAAGGGAGAAGGTATCCGCCTTTGCTCAGGAGTGACTCCTGAACCTCTCTTACCTTAACTGAAGATGTGGCTGTTTCTCTTTTTACTGCCAGCGCCGCTATTGTACCGGCCGCCTCTCCTATTTGAAGAACAACAGGCTGAAGTCTGGTTGTTCCGTTTACCAGATTGGTCACTGAAATTGACTTCTCTGCTACTATAAGGTTATCTGTTCCTTCGGGAATAAGTGTTCCCATAGGGAGCCCGTATGATGGTACCGGATAGAAGTAGAGATCCGGAAGGTTTTCCCATCCCGAGTATCTTGTGTGGTGATGGTCCACAGGGTAGTCACCAACAGCAATGGCTGTTCTGTACAGTTTTTCTGTCTGTTTGTATGGCTCTTTGATATGGTTAAGGCCGAATGTTACAGCTCCCCTTATTCTTCTGGATTCGCGGTGATAAGGGATAAAAGGAAACTTATCTTCCGTTGGAAATTCATCGTCTGCAAGGGCAAGGTTTTTAAAACCGAGCTCTGTCTGCAGATAATAGAGGAAGGAGAGTGAGTGATTCTTTGCCTTTTTGAGCTCCTCCTGCCTCTGGGCCGGTGTGAGTTCGAGAAGGTTCAGATAAAAATCGTTGCCCTCGATAGGCCAGTTAATCATGTATTTATTATTGGGAAGTTTACCGTAGGTTATCATCATCTGCGGACTCCAGAGTCTGTTCTTCTCCTTTGGATTTGTGCACTTTTTGCTGATAGTTGAGCAGTAGAATAGTGTTGGATTATAGCCTGCCGGTTTGGCAATTGTCATATCCTTTCCATAATCCTTTAGCACCATTACGTATGTAAGATCCTGGACAATATCATTTTCTTGTTCCGGTGCGATATACTCGCCGGTGATATGTTTTGAATCCATTCCAATTGAATATGGAACGCCTGCCATCTTTGCAACATCGCCCATCTCAGTTGCATCAATTACAACTGCAGCGGTAATTTCTGAAGCAGAACCATCCCGGGCAACCTTTAGTCTCCATCCGGTGCCGCTCTTCTCAAGTGAACTGAGGGTGCTCCTGTACCATACAGAGAGTTTGCTCTGCCTGGCTGCCATGTTCTTAAATATTCTGTCTCCCACCTTTGGTTCAAAGAGTGTACTGCTCACCCATCCGGTTTTGAGAGCTGCTGCTCCGCCGTAATGTCTCTCGAGGGAGTCTCTGAACTCTGCCCAGAAGCCGCCCCTTAATTTATAGTTTCCGTCAGTTGCACTTACGCCGGCAGAGGTGAGCATTCCGCCCAGCCACTCAAACTCCTCAACAATGAGGGTGCGTGCACCAAGTGAGGCAGACCTGATTCCGGCAGAGGTTCCGCTTGCTCCTCCGCCAATTATTACAACATCGTAATGGCTCCGGCTCTTCAGCTTCTGAGCATACTTTCTGCCAAAGCTGTCATAAGCGATAACTTCAATATCTGAATTTGCAGAGAGAGGTTTTGCCTTGTAAAAGTGAGAGGCTACAGATGGATATATCCATTTGTGCTCCAACTTATCTTTATTTGAATAGAGTTCTCTTGCAGCAGGGTCATAGGCATCGAAACGCTCCATTTTTGAGGTGAGTTTCCCGTCTTCCCACAGTTCAACCCTCCAGTTTGCGTCGCTGTTCCAGATATTGGCCACAATGTTTTCGCCAAATGATTTGTCATCTTCGCCGGTGTAAAGTCTCATCTGGTATGAATCATCTTTGCCGGTGGCCTTGTATTTCCAGTTTAGTTTACCTCCCTCTGCAGTAAAGATTGCATAACCCCTTGGGGTTCCGTCTGTGCAGAGCTCTCCCTGCCACCATGCTCCCGACAGGGCAGCAATGTTGTGCTCATACAGGTTGGGGGCAATTATGTGGTTTGCCATTGTATGCGTGTGGCCTGAAATAATGTGTGAATTATATGGCTTGAGAATATTGTACAGAGCCATGTGATTTGAGACGCTGTTTCCCGCCCTTGCATAGCTGAACTGTTTTCTGTCCTGCTCTCCCTCTGTTGTGGGAATGTGCAGGGCAACAACCACTGTAGTTCCCTCCTTAACATAGGAGAGATCCTTTTTAAGCCACTCAAGCTGCTGACCATCTAAATATCCAATATAGAAGTAATCTCTGCCAATATAGAAATTGTCATTGAGAACCACATAGTGAATATCTCCTGCATTGAATGAGTAGTATGAAGGGCCGAAGATATCTTCATATCTGCCGCGTGTGGTCTCATTTGACGGACCGTAAACAACCATATCATGGTTACCCATGGTGTTGAAAAACGGAATGCCGGTTCTGGACATAACATTTACATACTCCGGGTAGAGATTGTGATCGTGAGAAATGAGGTCGCCGCATGCTATTCCATGGAATGGCATATCATATTTGCCAACTGCCTCCCTGATATCTGCGGCTGCCTCTGATAGAACAGGAAACTCCTTTGCTGCATAAATCTGAGGGTCTGCGATAACTACAAAACCATGTTTTTTGTCATCAGAGGCTTTTTTCTCCAGGGCAAAGTCGTAACTCTTTTTCTCTTTCTGTTTAGGCTGATAGAATTTTACAACGCCCGCCTCAAGGGGAGAGCTGTATCCTGCCGGAGCCGAGATGTAAATGAATTTTGCATCATCTTCACTCTCGAGAAGATACTTGCCGTTTGTTCCCGATACGGCAAAGTTCTCGCCGTCCGTAACCACTACCCCTGCAACAGGCTTTCCGCCTGCGGTAATTCTTCCCTTTATGCTCTCTGCTAAAAGAGAGTTGCCCGCCGACATTGTGAGGGTCAGGAGCAACAATACAAAAACTCTTTTCATCTGATAATCTCTGTTATAATGTTTCGAGAATTTTCCAGCTCTGGTACAAACCCCTTGGGATATGGAAGCAACCCTTCCATTTTCCTCCTTTGAGGTCAAGAAGTACTTCACCCTGCCTGTTGAGGTATCCGAACCACTCCGGATTCTCTTCATCTTTAAAGTGAGTCCAGGTATAGTCGTGGAGTTTTTCAAACCAGCGCAGGGCCTCTTTGGAACCTGTAAGCTGATATGCCTTAAGCATAGTAATGATGGTCTCAATGTGAACCCACCATAGCTTTTGGTCCCACTCAAGCTGCTGCGTAGGGTGTCCCTTAATATCCATGAAGTAGAAAATTCCTTCATGTTTTGTGTCCCATCCGTATTCAATTGTTTTGAGTGCAATTTTTGTTGCCTTCTCGATTATATCCGGTCTGTTAAGCTTTACTCCAAGGTCCATAATAAACCACATCGCCTCAAGAGAGTGTCCTGGGTTGAGAAGCCTTCCTTCGTATGAGTCAGAAAACCCACCCTCAGGAGTTACATTTTCCAGAATAAGACCATACTCCTCTTTGTAGAAGACATTCATAACCTCATTAAGGCAGGTCTCAATTGTCTGGTCAATAAGCTCCCTGTCAATAAGGTGCTCAATCTCAAGTGCAAGGTTACAAAGAATCATAGGCAGTGAGAATCCCTTAAGATCCCTTGTACCCGGATATGCCTTGTTCCACTGACCCTTTGGATTGCTCTGCTTTTCAATAATCTTGTTAAAGGTCTCCTTTGCAATCCTGCCATACTCCTCGTTTCCTGTTGCCAGGCTCAGCTGGGCAAATGCCATTGTGGCAAATGTATATGAGAAAATATTGTAAGGCTGAACAAGCGGCTTACCCTCTCTTGTAAGTGAAAAGTACCAGTTAAGATTTCCGTCATGACCATATTTCAGGAGAAACTCTGCTCCCTGTATTGCACAGTCAAGCCACTCCTGTTTCTTCTCCACTTTATTGTACATCATAGAGAAGAGCCACACCTGACGGCCCTGAAGCCAGATAAATTTATCTGTATCGTACACATCTCCCCTCCTGTCCAGACAGGTGTAATATCCGCCAAATTCTTTGTCCTGGGATTTATCCAGCCAGAAAGGCAGGATATTGTTCAAAAGTTCGTCCCGGTACTGATTGGCTAGTTTCTGAAAATTCATATATGTTTAAAATCTTTTATTCACAATTTTTCAAATATTCCATGTATCTGTCATACAGGTGTCCCGCCTGCAGGTATGCAGACTGCGGACTCATAAAATGAGAAAACTCAAATGTTATTGCATTGCTGTAACCAGCCTGCTCTGCAAGTCTGAGCTTAAGCAGAAGTTTTTCCCATTTGATAGGCAGAAACTTGATGGGCATGTCCCTGTCAAAAGTCTCTGAATTTGTCCAGCATTCAAGACCATGCTTATCTGCAAGACTCTTGTTTACTGAAAGAAAATTAACAAGCTCGTCATACTCGACATGTCCGTCCTGGAAGGCAACAATGTCAACAGCACCCTTTATGCCTGCAAAAATTTCGTCCCACTCCCTTTCATGTTCAGAAAGTGAAACCGCACCCTCTTTCTGAGTTGCAGAGTTATACTGGCTGATATTCTTTGATCCGTCTATGTATGGCGAAATCATTGTTGGCAGGCCTCCCGAAACCTCTTTGCAGTATCTGCCGAGGCTGGCGTAAAGGTCTACTATCTTTCCTGTCTTTCTGCTGCACTCCTGAGAGATGTACCATCCGCCAAAAGAGGCAAAATGGCCATATTTTTTCCACACTTCATCAATCACCTCTTTATTGAGTTCTACCTCTGCAGCATAGTCTCCCCTGTCCCAGTACTTTCCTGAATCATACAGTCCAAAGAAAAACTTCATGCCCCATTTGTCACTCAAACGAAGAAACATATCCACAAGATCTACAGGAGGAGTGTAGCAGCCCTCCTTTCTGGTAAGTACTTCCGATGGAAATGTCTGCCACCTGCGGTAACCGCTTCTTATCAGAATTACGGTATCTATGCCTGCGGCCTTCATATATCCGAAGTCCTTGTCCCATTCTGCCTCACCCCAGTTCTGGTGAGGAATATCATGACTGATTTCGTCCAGAAATGTTCCTTTAAATTTCATAGTCATTATTTTTTGAGCACATTTTTTAACAGATAGTCTGCCCAGATAAGGTATCCCTCAGGCTCCAGATGAAGGCCGTCCCTTGAAAGATCGGCCTTAAGGCTGCCCTCACTGTCAGAAAGGAGCTTTCCTATTTCGAGGAAAGTAACGCCCTTATCTTTGCAGAGCCTCTGATATTTTGAGTTGAGAGAGGCCACAGCAGGGTTTTTCCCTTTGGCTCCGGGGAAGGCAAGTTTTGCTTCATTAACCGGCAAAACACTCTGGATAAAAATCCGGCAATCCTTAGAAGATGCCTGAATTTTATCAATCATTACTGCCATATTATGAGCAATGGTATCTTCACTCCAGCCGTTTGCCAGGTCGTTGATTCCGGCCATGATAAAAATCACGGAAGGATCGAGCTTAAGGATGTTGTCAAGTCTGTCAATCATTCCAAAAGTATTGTCCCCGCCAATTCCTCTGTTTACTATTCTGTCGTTTCTGAGAATTATTTTCCACCATCCCTGTTCAGTAATACTGTTGCCGAGAAATACGACAGGTTTAGCCGGAACCGTTTCCGATTCATGAGCCGCCCTTCTTATGTCGTAATAGGTTCCCCTGAAGTTATATTGCTTTTGAGGCTGGCCCGCGAGACGCGGGCTGCCTGCAAAAGCGAGGATCAGGGTTAGTATGGTAAAAATGAATACTCTTTTCATTTCTTATTATTTTTTTGCGTTGGCCGCATCAATTCCATTTTTTACAAACTGCCACTGGTTGTTTGCCTTAAGGTGTATCATGTCAAAGAAGAAGTATCCGTCTCCGGCATTGATACAGGCATCAACTGAGTTTGCAATGGCAACTCCCACATCTGTTCCTGATGGAACCTGACTTGGGTAGAAGAAGTTTCCGTCGGGACCACCGGCAATTTTTACATCGTTCATGGTTACCTCTTTGGCCTTGAGGGTGAATCCCTGCATGGTCCATTCAGAAGAGCCGTATACCTTGTTTGCTGCAGCATAGGCTCCAATGAGCATAAACTCCATATGGTCTGCATAGCCGTAGCTCTGGTAGTTGGTGCTGGCCCAGCTGTATTTTGACGAGGTGTTGTATTTAGGACTTGCCCAGTTTACCCCTACATCATAATACGATGAGTACCATCCGCCTACATAAACTCCAAATTTCACATTAGGATTTACAGCCTTCACTCTGGCCTTTGCCTTTACCATAAAGTCATGTATAACCTTTACGCGGAATTCCAGCCACTTCTTAAAGTGAACAGGCAGCGGACTTGGCAACTTGCCAACCTCAGTCCCCGGAGGGATAATATCACCCGGGAAGTTGGTCACAGACTGACCCAGCCATGATTCAAACTTTGCCTTTGTATATGGAGAAAAGTCACTCTCGAAGCTGTCAAACCTGCCTCTGTCCAAAACAATTCCGTCCAGATTCTGGTAGGCTGCCAGATCTTCAAGTATCTGACAAATGTACTCCTGAACCTCATCCCTAACCGGATTGAAGAACTTAGCATTTTTATCTGCCTGCATTATATTCTTGATTCCGCCCGGAAGGTTAAGGTCTGTTGTCCAGCCCTTTTTAACGTCATCCCTGAATACAACTCCCTGTGAACCCAGACTGGTGGTATTTCCGCCTACAAAAGTATTGATAGCGGCATACACCTTAAGTCCAAGTTTGTGTCCTTCGTCAATGAAAGCCTGAAGATAATCCCAGGTTGCAGTTCTTTCAACTTTGGTATAGCCGGCAGAGGTCCATGCTCCCAGATACTGTACCTGACCAACAACATCTGTGTTGAAAAGTACATCACCTGTAGTTGGCCTAACGTCAACAACAATATGGGTAAAGCCTGCATTCTTGGCTATTGTCAGGTCTCTTGTAATATTCTCCTTGTTGTTTGCAAAATCTGGGAAATTCGCGGCAGCATCAACCCAGATATATTTTGGTTTATCTGAATTGCTGACTTTGTCGTCTTCCCACTCCCACTCCGGCGGAGTGTAGGGTTTGCTGCATGCAGAGAGGACATTGATGAGCACTGCAGGAAGTATCAGCAGTGACAGGAGTGATAAGAATCTTTTCTTCACTGTTCGGTCTGTTTTAAATCGGGAAATATCCGGAGCTCTCCCGCGCTGGGAGAACTCCGGACAGTTACCGGTTATTTAATTATTTATCAATACAATCAAATTCCCACGCTACAAGTGAACGGGCATTTCCGTCTGTGTAGTAGAGTCTGAGTTTATAACCATCTGGTGACGGTACAAGTATCAGGTCACTTGATGCAGTAACAGGGGTGCCATACTTGCGCTCATTGGTAGTGAACACTCTCGAAGGAGAGTCATCCAGTTTACCTGTGAACTGACCAAGTGTTGTTACATCAAACATGAAACCGAGACACTGGCTGTATGTAAAGTGCATACCACCGTAAACCGCAACATATTTCGCCTTGTTGAACTCAACAGCATCTGCTGCATTGAAGTTCGAGTTTGCACCCCATGTAGAGGTTGCCAGGTAGCTGATAGCTGCATTTGTAGAGCCGCTTACTGCTGTAAGTCTGTTTCCGCTGTAGCTGGTAGCGAAGTAGTTGTCGTTTTTGTTAACTGTACTGTAAACTACATCTACGTTTGCACCGTTCCACATTGAAATGTTGGTAATCTTGATTGCCTCAGGTGCTCCAACAACTCCGTCTGTGATGACCCATCTGATAAACTCACTGTGGTTTGCAGGACTTGCCCATGCCCATGTAGGAACTGTGATTATGGCGTCGTCATTAATGTCACCCTGAACAGAAATCTTTGCACCAAGTTTTGCACCAACACCAATATTGTAAGTAAAGGTAATAAATTCTTCAGGTGCTTTGGTTACTGAATTTGTTTTCCAGATTTTGAATACAGCATTCTTAGCTGCAGTATTACACAGAAGCATGTTTCCGGCTTTATCTGATGTAATTGCTCCACCTGTAAGTGCCATTGAGCCTTCGATTAAACCAATCTTCTCACCGGTTGTGCCGTTAAAGTAGGTCTGATCGTTTCCTGTGCTAAGGATTACATAATTACCAAGAGCTGCAAGGGTAAAGTTCTTGCCTGATGCATTGGTGATTCCGTATGCAACATTGAAGTCTTTTGCCCAAAGTTCAACCTGACTGCCTGTACGGAAACCATAGTTGATTTTTGCAGGAATTGTCTTCTGAACAGTATAAGTAGCTTTGGTTACACCATCGTGAGCTGTAACTGTAAAGGTTACTGGCTGAGAGTAATCTCTCGCAACTGAAGGATCAGGTGTAATTGTAGCGTGAGCAGAAACCTGAACAGTAGCTGATGACATTCCCAGCTGATCAATAGTGATAAGCGAGATAGTCTTCGCATCCTTGTCAATAACACCATTCAGTGATGGAGTGGCAAGGCTGAAGTTCAGAATTTCACACTTATTGCTTTTTCTCCTTTCGCCGGTAATGTAGTACTGCTTAGTAGAACCGTCAGCATTACGGAAAGTGATATAGTTCTTTTTTGTAAGGTCCATTATGCTCAGTCCCGGCTCGATGAAACAGTTGTCATCAAGGTTGGCAGACATTCTCATAGAGGTTATGTCTGTCTCGTTGGTACTCTCCTCGGGATAGTACCATGGAATTGCAACCATAATTTCCTCCTTTGTGGGGTCGGTAATCTGTGCTGTAAACTTGGCATTTTGATCCAGTTTGTACTCACCCGCAGCAAATGAGGCTGTGATACTGTTTACACCCTGTCTTACCTCCGACGGGATAAGCTCCTGGGGTTTGTGACATCCGCCCAGAATTCCGAGCAGAGCTGCAATATAAATAATTTTTATCTTCTTCATGGTTATTTCAGTTATCTCCATTCCGGATATTGTTGTACTGCAGTGTTATTCATAAGTTCCGACTCAGGAAGAGGAATACGGTACATCTTCTCAGGGAAGTGTCTGTCCTGTTTGTCGCAATCAACATAAGAGTAGGTAAGAATTGCTCCCTCTTTAATAATCTTAAGGCCATGAACTCTGCTGCCTGGACCGTTGTAGTTAATGTGAGCAAGTCTCCAGCGGCGCATATCCCAGTACAGATGTCCTTCGTATGCAAGTTCAACTTTGCGCTCATTTCTGATTGCAGTCATAAGTTCTGCACCGCCTTTGTCCTGGTATGGAAGACCAACCCTGTCGCGTACTTTTCTTACATCTGCATTTGCAGTTGCAGGATCGTTAAGCATAAAGGCTGCCTCTGCCCTGTTGAGGTAAACCTCGGCCATTCTTATAGCAACCCATGTCTGAGTACTAGGTTTAGCAGCAAGGTCAGTATGATTTTCATCAACGAGTTTCTTCATGTAGTAGCTGGTAGTAGTTCTTCCTTCCGGATTCGGGTCATCTTTAAATGAAATCCAGCCATCTTTGCCTCCTACGAAAGACTCAATCTGACGGCCTTTCCATGTTGCTCCGTTGTAAAGGATAGATGCATGGAAACGAATCTCAAGCTGAGAATATGGAGGGGTTACAGTTGTTCCTGTTGTGGTGTGCCAAGGAGTCCAGTCAGGACGTCCTCCTGTTGCAAGTTCGTATGATTCTACCATCTCCTGTGTAGGAACGGCTCTTCCTCCAACACCGGCATAGTCTCCGCCCGGAGTGAAGAGTTTGTCAAAGCCGTGGCTTGGACCGCTCACTGCGTAGTTAAACTCAAGAACTGACTCTTTGTTTCCTGTTGAATAAGATGTGAAGAGATTTCTGTACTGAGCAGCAGTTGTAGTTTTAGGGAGATCATAAATACCCAGATTGATTACTGAATCTGCAGCATCTTTGGCTACCTGCCATTTTTTTGCATACAACATAGCTCTTGACTGCATTGCAAAGGCGGCGCCTTTGGTAACACGTCCAAAGTTTGAAGCAATCCATGTTTTAGGAAGGTTCTTTGCAGCAAAGTTAAGGTCTGCCTCAACCATTGCCCAACCCTCTGCCTCTGTGCTCAGAGCTTTGGTTTTGCTGATAGAGAGCAAATCTTCATCATAAAGAATTACATCTCCGCTTCTCTTGATAAGCTGAAAATAGAGGAATCCCCTGAAGAAACGAGCCTCAGCCCTGAATCTTGTTTTGGTTGCCTCATCAAGTGAAGTACCGTATTTCTCCAGACCATAAAGGAATTCATTCACACGTCTTATGCGAGTGTAAAGGTTATCCCACATTCCAAGATGGAAAGAGGCTGTTGGAGCAGAAATACCTCCGTCTGCATAAGCAACTATGTTTGCGAAACCTACATTGGTTCCGGGAGTCATAGAGCCGTACTTAAGTGTTTCGGTAAGACCCTCAGTAAGTCCCACCTGAGATTCTCCGTCGCCAAACGGACTGTAGATTGAGATGTACGGATAGAATCCGTTTACATAAAGCTCTACAGACTCTTTGCTTTTCCAGACAGTCTTGTCTGAAAGCTTATCGGTTGGTGTCATATCCAGGAACTTGTTGCAGCCCGGCAGAACAAACACGCCAATGAGTATTGCTATTATTGTTATTCTAGTTTTCATCATAACCCGTTATTAAAAAGAAATTGTCAATCCGCCCATGAATGTCCTTTGTTGCGGGTAGTATCCGTTGGTAACACCCGGTCTTTCAGGGTCAATACCTTCAGGAAGTCCGCTAAGGGTAAATAGGTTGGTTCCCTCTACATAAATCCTGAGATTGCTGCAGTTGAACTTGTTTATCCATCTTGCAGGAAGTGTATAACCAATTTGTGCAGATTTCAGTCTTACATACTTACCGTCACGGAACCAGAAAGAGGATGCATAAGCATTGTTAGTATTAGGCGGCTCAACCGACAGTCTTGGGAATGTACCTACTGTGTTGTCCGGTCTCCATGCATTCTCAACCAGGTAAATTGGAGCATTTGCACCGGCCTTGAAGAGTTTTGTATAGATTGTGTTGTCATCTACATAGTTGTAGTAAGTTCCTGTGAGAGATACATCATTAAGGGCTCCTGCCACAAAGAGGGCAGACATGTCAAATCCTCTCCAGTTTGCATAGAGGTCAAGACCTGCAGTAAGCTGAGGCATATTTGAACGTCCGATGATTGCACGGTCCTGTGCGTAGCTTATTACGCCGTCACCGTTAAGGTCTTTGTATTTGATGTCACCCGGGCGTGGTCTTGCACCTGAGATATATGGTGAGTTATCAATCTCCTCTTCACTCTGGAACAAACCTATAGCAACAAGGCCTGCCTTTGCAGATGTAGATTTTCCTGTCCATTTTGCATAATCGGGAGTATTTGGGCTGTCCTGATACTTGAGGTATCTGTTGGTTGCCCAGCTGAGGTTCAGCTTAGCTCCGTAGAAGAAGTCTCCAATGCGGTTTTCGTGGTTAAGCATAAGGTCAAAACCTCTTCCGTCCACGCTGTTATTGTTTACATATGTGGTGTAATAGCCTCCCATTGAACCTGGCATTGCACCCTGTGAACCAAGGATATCCCAGGTATATGAGTAGAACACGTCAAACTCAACACCAAGGAGGCCTTTCCACATTGTAGCATCAAAACCAAAGTTGTAAGAGATCATTCTCTCCCATGTAAGATAAGGGTTAGCAACAGCAGTTGTCATGAGTGCATTTTGCTGCTGACCACCAAAGATTACCTGAGGTGAAGGGCTGCCAATGAAACTCATGGTGCTAAGGAATGCATAAGGGCTTACAGGGTCTGAACCCACAACACCCACCGAACCTCTGATCTTAAGGTTATCTACGAAAGTAACTGCGTTTTTGAAGAAATCTTCATTTGAGATTCTCCAGCCTGCAGAGAGTGAAGGGAAAAGACCCCATCTCTTGCCGGGGATATTACCTGCAAACTTGTAAGAACCATCATATCTGGCTGCAAGTTCTGCAAGGTATCTGTTATCGTAGTCATATTTAACACGGCCAACAATACCAACACTTCTGTTTGCATCGCTTGATCCTGAAATAGGATCATCTGCAGGAATTCTTGCCATACCCAGCTCAGGAAGCTCTTCAAAATAGAACCCTTTACCATAAGCAGCAAATTTATTGCTCTTATAATCGCGGGTCTCCATGAGAACCAGAGCGTCAATGCTGTGCTTTCCAAATACATTGGTATAGCCTGCACTGGTTTGTGTTACCATTCTGCCCCACTGAGTAAAACCTTCGCCAAGGGTCCTGTCTGTCTGGTTCCTTGCATCTGTTCTTTTTGTAAAGCTGATGTTGGTTGTGGTTGAGTTTGGAACTGTTTCGAACATCAGGTCATAAGGAGTACTGAAGTTCTTTGCATATGTGAAGGTATGGTCATAGGCACCTGTGAATTTCACATTAAGGCCTTTAACCCATGGAATATCCCATCTGAGGGCAATATTTGACTGAAGTGAAGTCGAAATTGTCTTGTTTTTGCCTGAAAGGTTAGCTGCAGCAACCGGGTTAATCGGGTTACCGTAAGCGTTACGGCTTGCTACAGGGATACCGTCAATCTCCATAGGGAGGTAAGGGTGTGCATAAGCTACCTGCTCACTTACTGAGAGCCATGGAGCAGATGAAACACCTGCTGCAGATGAACCACCGGCACCGTAACCTGCAGATCTTGTATCACCAACAGTTCCTGCAACACCCAAAGTAAGGGTTAGACTTTTTGCAATCTTGGCTTCGATATTACTTCTGAGGTTATATCTCTTGTATGTAAAGTTCTTGATGTTTCCGAGCTGATCCATATAGCCGAGTGAGGCAAAATACTTGATTTTGTCTGTTCCGCCATTGGCAGTAATACTGTGCTGCTGAGTCATACCTACTCCGTAGGTCTCTTTCGCCCAGTCTGTATTTCCCCATCCGTCAGTAGGATCATTGTTGAGCATGAGAGCAACCTGCTCCTCAGTGAAAACAATACCTCTGCCGTCCAGTTCGTTTGCCTTGTTATACCAGTAGGCATAAGAGGGACCATCGAGGAATTTAGGGAAGTTTGCATTTACAGAAGCTCCAACTGAAGTCTTGTAAGAAATCTTTGACTCCTCTGATTTACCTTTCTTGGTAGTAATGATGATAACACCGCCCGCACTCTGAAGTCCGTAAACTGCAGCAGATGAAGCGTCCTTCAGAACTGAAACCGATTCAATGTCGTTAGGGTTAATATCATTGATTGAACGAGGCATCCCGTCTACGATGTAGTTTACACCAGCTCTCGATCCCCTGATTCTGAGACCTGCATAGTCTGCGCCAGGCTGTCCTGACTCCTGAACCGATGCCAGACCTGCCACACGACCTCCAAGAATACTTGAGATGTTTGTAGAAGGAGTCTTCAAAAGTTCAGAGCCTTTAATCTGAGAGATTGATCCCGTAAGGCTCGCCCTTTGCTGAGCACCATATCCAACGACAACAATCTCGTCAAGAGCAGATACGTTGTCTTTCATAACGACATCAAGCACTGCCTGACCCATGTACTTCAACTCCTGAGTCTCCATTCCAAGGAACGAAACCTCCAGAATATCGCCCTTTACGGCCTCAACTCTGTATTCGCCCTTAAGATCACTCAAGGAGTATTTTTTGGTGTTTTTAACAACTACGGCCGCACCGGTTACAGGCTCGCCCTTAGCGTCGGTAATTTTCCCTCTCACGCTTGTCTGAGCATACGCATCGTATGAGCAGAGAGCGAAAACGAACAATGTGAGCATAAAAGCCCCCATCGTCCGGAGATTCCTGAAAATCAGATGAACTTTTTCCATAGAATACCTTTAGTTTATTTATAATGTTTTATTTGGTTGACCACATATAATAGGTCTGTTATTTCTCACGGATTCCCTCCTCAAGGGCTTTCCACCAGTTTCTCTTGACAATATGAGACATATCGAACAGCATCATTCCGCCGTCATTGCACCTGAGAGCTTCTGCCACCGCACGTGTGAAGAGAGCTTCGTTGCCTTCGTACTGCTCAACATAGATTGAACCCACAACAGGAACAACTCCTCTGGTAATCTCCTTAACAAGAGCAGAACCGCCCTCAATTGTGTACCAGTATGATCTGCTGTTATCCATTCCTGCCTCGGTTCTCTTTCCCAGATCTGGATTGATTTTGTTAAGATCTGCCTTGGTTACATTTGTGTAATACAATCCTGTCATATATACATCAAGAAGTTCTGCATAACCTGAGTTCTTGTAATTTGGAGTTGCCCACCAGTACTCTTTTGAAGGATCATAATCCTTGCTTGCCCAGTTCACACCAACATGATAGTATGTAGGATACCAGGCTCCTGTATAGTCACCTATTATAAGGTTCTTGTTAATTTTCCTGAACATGTTGTGGACGTCCCGGGCAAAATTCTTAATAACCATCGCTCTCCACTCAGACCACTCCTTAAACAGTTTGCCTGTTTTCCACTCTTTTTTCCCGTTATTGTCTACCCAGTAGAGAATATCATCCGGGAAGTTCTCCACTTTTATACCCGAATACTCCTCAAACAGTTTTCTTGACAAATCACTGAAGTCAGATGTAATGTTGTCGAACCTCATTCTGTCCAGAATAATTCCGTCAATTTTTTTGTACTTCAGGGCAAACTCTTTAAGAATGTCCTTCTGGTACTGCTGAACTTCCGGATTTGCAGGATTCATCATCCCGTTGTAGTTCCACTTCATATCGCCAATCTTCATAAGCTTACCCTCCCAGTAAACAAGCGACTGCCATTCCGGGTGCTGTTTATAGATAATACCACGATTGAAGAAATTGTGGCCACCGGCAAACACGTTAAGAGAGGCATGAACGCGCATTCCGAGCTTATGCCCCTCCCGGATGAAGTGATCCATCATATCAAAGTCCTCGCTTCTGTAGTGTCCTTCCCATTCTCCCATGAAAGGGGCAATTTTGCTTTTGTAAAGCACCTCACCCATAATTGACTTGACATCAACAACTACATCTGTAAAACCAATCTGTTTCAGTTTTACAAGATAGTAGCGGATGGAGTCAGGTGAACTCATTCTTTCATAGTTGGCTTCACAGTCAATCCACATGTACTTTTGCTTACTGTTTGCATGTGCAGAAAATCCGATAACAACAAGGGCTAATAATAAGAATAGTCTCTTCATAATAATAAATGCATATTTCATCACAAACATAATAAATATTTTAATTCAAACACACGAATTACTAAAATATTTTAATAACTATTGGGTAGTTACCTTAAATATTATATTAACATTTGTCGTTTTTAAATAAAATATTACTTTTGTAATCTATATTATCGGTATAAATAAAATAATTTATGAACCTCTCTTGGATAGACCTGCTGGTCGTTTGTATTTACATCGTTTCAATTATTTCAATAGGATTCTATCTTTCCAAGAAAGCATCCAGCAGTATCAACTCCTACTTCCTGGGGGGAAATAAAATCAAATGGTATTTTCTGGGTCTTTCAAATGCCTCCGGAATGTTTGACATCTCGGGCACAATGTGGACAGTTGCCATTCTCTTTGTTTACGGATTAAAGAGTGCATGGCTGCCGTGGCTCTGGCCGGTCTGGAATCAGGTCTTTGTAATGGTGTTCCTGGCAATCTGGATGAGGCGGTCCAATGTAATGACCGGTGCAGAATGGATATTAACAAGGTTTAGCGGAAGAGGCGGCAAGTACTCTCATATAATTGTCATTTCATTTGCCATCATGAGCGTGATTGGTTTCATGGCCTATTTCTTTGAAGGTATAGGCAAGTTTGCAGTTCAGATCCTACCGTGGGACATGGCTGCAGATCTGGGCTTCATGACACTTACCTCTGCACAGTCGTATGCGCTTATTATAATAGGTATTACAACAATCTACACTCTCAAGGGAGGTATGTTCAGCGTAGTGGCTGCAGACGTATTTCAGTTTGCAATCATGACAATCTCCTGTCTTATAATTGGATATATTGCATATAATGCAGTTACCGGTGAACAGATTGCTGCCATGACACCGCAGGGCTGGGACAATATGTTCTTTGGATGGAATCTTGATCTCAACTGGGACGGACTTATGCCTGCTCTTAACGGGAAAATCGCCTCAGACGGTTTTGAGATGTTTGGAACACTTATTATGCTGATGCTCTTTAAGGGTATATTTGCCAGTCTGGCCGGCCCGGTTCCAAGTTATGACATGCAGCGTATTCTCTCTACAAGAAAGCCATCGGAAGCTGCTAAAATGAGCGGATTTACAATTCTGGTGCTATATGCCCCAAGATATCTGATGGTTGCCGGCCTGGCAGCACTCTCAATTGTCTATTTGTCTCCGCAGCTCTCTTCAATGGGAACCAATGTAGATTTCGAGACTATTCTTCCAATGGCAATTACCCAGTTTGTTCCTGTAGGGCTTAAAGGCCTTCTGCTTGCAGGTCTTCTTGCAGCATTTATGGGAACTTTGGCTGCATTTGTAAACTCTGCACCTGCATATATTGTAAATGACCTTTATAAAAAATATATCAATCCTAATGCCCCGGCCAAAACATATGTGAGATACAGTTACCTGGCCTCTGTTATCCTTGTGATTATAGGTATCATCTTTGGTTTCTATGCAAAATCACTTAACTCCCTTACTCTGTGGATAACTTCGTCTTTGTACGGAGGTTATGCTGCAGCCAATGTGCTTAAGTGGATCTGGTGGAGATTCAACGGATTCGGATATTTCTGGGGTATGCTTGCAGGACTTGTATCGTCAACAATTAAACTCGTCTTCTTCCCTGAGATTGCAGACATCTATCTTTTCCCGGCAATACTTGCATTCTCTTTTGCAGGAGCGTTCCTTGGAACATTCCTTACCAAACCGGATGACGAAGAGGTACTGATGAAATTCTACAAGAATGTAAGACCTTGGGGATTCTGGAAACCAATCCGGGAGAAGGTACAGAAAGAGGATCCTTCATTTGAGCCGAACAAAGACCTGGGCAGAGATGCAGTAAACGTTCTTGTGGGTATTGTATGGCAGATGTCTCTTGTTGTACTGCCAATCTATCTTGTAATTCATAATATGAAGGCATTCCTTATTACACTTGCCGTTACAGTTGTCACCATGATTATCCTCAAGTTCAACTGGTACGACAAACTGAAAAATGCAGACAAAGGTTACGAAGACGTTAAATAAATTAATAAATTTGTTGTAAACCCCAAAGAATCAAAATGAACAGTTCATTTCTTCAAAAATCCTATGAAGGGAACAGAAGCGCCTCTCTAAAAAGAGAGATCGTAAGACTTCTGATAGTTGGCGGAAACTTCAGCATAACTGACCTGAGCAAGGAGATGAACATGAGCGTGCCAACTGTCACAAAGCTCATTGGAGAGCTTATAACAGAGGGATTTGTGCTGGATTTCGGGAAACAGGGAACCAACGGGGGAAGAAGGCCAAATGTATATGGGCTGAATCCCGGTGCAGGATACTTTGTTGGGGTAGACATAAAAAAGGATTCTCTTGCGCTGGGCGCTATAAACTTCAAGGGGGAGCTGACAGAGTATGCTGCAGACAAACCCTTTGTGATGGATAATACCATTCAGTCACTTGACCAGCTTTGTGATATTATAAATAACTTCATTGACAAACTTCCTATTCCAAGAGATAAAGTACTGGCTGTGGGGGTCAACCTCTCAGGACGGGTTAATTCAGAATCCGGATACAGCTACAGCTACTACTTCCTTGGTGAAAAGCCACTCTCGATGTTAATTGAGGAGAGAATCGACTGCTCCGTTCACGTGGAGAATGACTCCAGGGCAATGACTTACGGCGAATATATGATGGGCGAGGAGAATCACTCCAGAAACATGCTCTTTATAAATGCAAGCTGGGGTCTTGGTATTGGAATTATTGTCGAGGGAAAACTCTATTACGGAAAATCTGGGTTCTCGGGAGAGTTTGGACACTTTCCGTTTTTTGACAATGAAATAATCTGCAGATGCGGCAAAAGAGGCTGTCTGGAGACAGGCGCATCAGGTTCGGCAGTTCACAGAATGTTCATGGATAAACTCCGCGAAGGACGCGTCTCTATGCTCTCAAATAAGTTCAACAACGGAGATGAGATAACCATTGAGGACATTATGGAGGCACTGCTCAAAGAGGATGTGCTGGCAATTGAAATCATGGAGTGTGTTGGCAATGAGCTCGGAAAAGCAATCTCCGGGCTAATCAATCTGTTTAACCCGGAGATGATAGTTCTTGGCGGCACCCTGGCTGCTGCCAGAGATTATATCCTGCTTCCTGTCAAGAGTGCAATCAATAAATATTCACTCATTCTGGTAAGCAAGGACACCAGACTCAGACTTTCCCGCCTTGGAGAGAAGTGCGGCGTTATTGGCGCCTGCATGCTCGTCAGAAGCAAGACCCTGGGCCTGGTTTAATTCCTATTTGTAGAGATGGTATTTCTTTGAGAGTTTTCTGAAGCTCTCAACATCTTTGTACCAGTATGTCCTGATATCCTCAAATTTGTTTCTCTCAGAGAATTTAATTCTGATCTGATCACTGCCGGAAACCTGGTCGAACATTCTGAATCTTCCTTGATTTGCATTAGCAAAAACAGCCTTATCCGGCCACAATTCTGCAACAGCCTGCATAACCCAGAACTGAATATCAGAGAGGGCAGCCTTTTCGTAATCCATTACATGAACCTGAACACCCTGAAGATTTTTACCAACTCCTACTGAGTAAAATGGTTTTACATGCATCGGGCGGAATGTAACTCCAGGCAGATTGTAACTGTTCATTCTTTCGGCAAGCTTTTCGGCCTCAATCCATTCTGCAGCGAACATCTGGAAAGGAATTGTATAACCAACTCCAATAGACATATAACCAAGCTCACCAAGAATACCTGAAATTGGGTATGCAATTGCACTTATTGGCTGAGGAATATGCGGTGATGATGGTACCCACTGAAGGCCGGTTTGCTCAAAGGTCATATTTCTCTTCCATCCCTCCATTTTCACAACAGTAAGTTTGCACTTCTTGCCAAGCATGTTCTCTTCGTTGAGCATAACTGCAAGCTCTCCGCATGTGAGTCCGTAGATGTAAGGTATCTTGAACTGGCTAACAAAGGAGATGAATCCCTCCTCTGCAAGGTTACCCTCAATTTTATTACCTCCCAGCGGATTTGGCCTGTCAAGAACAACAAACTCAATATTGTTCTCTGCAGCAGCCTCCATTGCAAGACCCATTGTACTTATGTAGGTAAATGAGCGGCTTCCTATATCCTGAATATCGTATACAAGGACATCAATATCCTTGAGCATTTCAGGAGTAGCCTTTCTGGTTTTTCCGTAAAGAGAGTAAATAGGAAGGCCGGTTTTTGGGTCATTCATGTTCTCTACCTTGTCACCTGCGTGAACATCTCCCCTAACACCGTGTTCAGGTCCAAAGAGAGCAACAAGTTTCACATTCTTTGCCTCAAACAGTACATCAACTGTAGATTTGAGGTTGTTATCGAAACCTGTCGGGTTTGTTATAAGCCCCACCCTTTTACCTTCAAGAACCTTGAAATTTTGAGATTTGAGTGCCTCTAGCCCTGTTTTGATATTCTGAGCTGTTGCGTTTCCGGCAAAAAGTGCCAGGGCAACCAGTAAAATAAATTTAATCTTTTTCATAACGACTAGCTTTTTGCCACCTCTTTTCTTCCGAAAGAGGAATCAACTTTAATAAAGGCTGTAACTGCAATAGTAGCAACACAGCAAATCATAATCCAGTAGAAGAAGTGCTTGTAACCAATAAGCTCCTGCAGCCAGCCCGCAGCCATACCCGGAAGCATCATGCTCAGGGCCATGAAGGCAGTACAGATTGCATAGTGAGATGTTTTGTGCTCCCCGTCTGCAAAATAGATCATAAAGAGCATATAGGCAGTGAATCCGAATCCGTATCCAAACTGTTCAATAAATACGCAGAGGTTAATCACAAACAGGCTGTCCGGCTGGAAAACACTAAGATATACAAATGTGGCGCAAGTAAGTGAAATGCTCCATGCCATTGGCCAGAGCCACTTTTTGAGGCCGCCTTTCGCCGCAATGATCCCTCCTATGATTCCACCCAGGGTTAGTCCGATAATTCCCACGGTTCCATATACAAGGCCCACCTGTCCTGTTGTAAGTCCCATACCTCCCACCGCTTTGGGATCCAGAAGAAATGGAGATATAAGTTTTACAAGCTGAGCTTCCGGAAAACGGTAAAGAAGCATAAATGCAATTGCAATACCCACCTGTTTCTTTTTAAAGAACGAAGCAAATGTTGCGAAGAACTCCTTAAAGATATTGCGGGCAGTTACCTCTTTAGCAGGTTTGTCAGTGTCCGGTTTAGGAAGAATAAACCTGTGCCAGAGAGTTATTGCAAGGAAGAAACCGGCAAGTATAAAGAAAGTAATTGACCATGCAAACGAGATGTTTCCCGACACACTGCTGAATGAGGTTGAAGCCTCTGTTGTGAGTTTGGAATCTGCCTGTACAATAATATAGGCAGGCTTGTCCCAGTTGCTCTCAGTAAACTCCAGTCTCTCGCCGTGAGCGAGCGAAATACTCTTATCTCCTTTGTCAAGTCTTGTATTGAGTACAAATTTCTCACCGGGCAGCGGTGCCTTTGAGATTCTGATCTCAACAAGCTTTGCTGTTCCTGTAAGTGCATGAATATCTGTTGCCTCTATCTCCTCACCAAAGTTCTTTGATATAAAGTTTCCAAGAGGTGCCGAGACATTTCTTGTCCACCAGCTTTCCCCGGCACCGCTGCCACCGGACTTACTCTCCTCTCTCTTCATAAAGCCATTGCTGATATTGTGCTCGGCAGCATATGCCTTAAGCATCGCAACCGAATCTGCAGGCACCGTTCTGGTACCAAGCTCAACACTCTGCGGATATGCAGAGAAGGTGTATTCATCTGTAACCATAGTGTTTGCAGGAAGAGCAGCAACTGCGCTGTCCTGCTGAGGCAGAACTATCTGAGATGTATACGAAGGGGATGCGTTAACCTGAATCTTCACAGGCTCCAGACCGGTCGAAGACTCAAGCGCTCCCGCAACAATAATGAGAAGTCCCTGTCCTGCAATGGTTGCAACCCTGTAGAATGTACTGCGGATTCCCACATACATTGCCTGGTCATGGGTATTGAGCGCAAGCATATAGAAACCGTCTGCGGCTATATCATGAGTTGCAGAGCTGAATGCCACCAGCCAGAAGATCGCAAGGGACCACTGGAAAAATGCATCCATAGGGATAGTGAAGGCTATTCCTGCCAGGCCGGCTCCCACCAGAAGCTGCATGGTTACAACCCACCATCTCTTTGTCTTGAGAAGATCTACAAACGGACTCCAGAAGGGCTTTATAACCCATGGAAGATACAGCCAGCTTGTATAAAGGGCAATATCTGTATTGGATATTCCAAGTCGTTTGTACATGATAACCGATATGGTCATCACAGCTACATAAGGCAGACCCTGTGCAAAATAGAGCGATGGAATCCATGCCCACGGAGATCTCTTTTTGTTGCTCATCTCTTTATAAATTGAATGATTAATATTTCTTTTCTATTGAAGCACCAATGAAATAGTGCAGCAGAATATCCTCATAACCAAATCCCTGCTCACCCATAACGGCAGCACCAATCTGGCAAAGACCAACTCCGTGGCCCCAGCCGGCACCCTTAAGAACAAATGCATCCGGCATCTGAGGGTTGCCCTCTTTCTCTACAATGAATGCAGAGCTGTAGAGGTGAGACTCAGAGAGTGTCCTTCTTATTTCAAGCTCTTTCCCAATTGTTCTGGTTCTTTTTGTACCGGCAATTTTAAGCCTGACCAGACGTCCCGATGTTCCTCTTTCCACAGGAATCAGATCAGTAATCTGACCATAGTCAGTTCCCGATCTTTTCAGAACAAGTGCAGAAAGCTCCTCGCGGGTATATCTTACACTCCATCTGTAGAAGTTTACAGTCTCCTGGTCGTAGTTGTTAAGAACCTGAGATAAAATCTTCTTGTCTGAAGTGTTGCAGAATGCCTCGGGAGATTCAAGAATCCATTTAACAGCATTCTCTTCAACCGTGAGGTCAGGAATCTCTGTATTGGTTTTGCTGTCCCTCTGCTTTACCAGATAAGGCATATCCTTCTCTTCCCAGCAGTTGTGGAACTCTTCAAAGACTCCGCCGCAACTCTTTGAGTAACGGGCGTCGCAAATTTTGTTATCAAACATCAGAAGTCTGCCCCTGGTCTCATCAATTGCCTGTTTAACAATTTCAGTTGAAGCCCTGGTAATACCCTGGTAACGCTGACAGTGGTCATCTGCACAGATATCAAAACGGGTATGATCTTCTCGGTCATACCATTTTACCAGCTCCTCATCGCTCTCCTTCATTGTGCTGTAGGCCTCGCCGCTCTCTGTGATCTCCTTGTTTTTGTCAATCTGGGCAAGAAGCCATGAGCGCGAAATAACAGCATGAGCCTTCAGAAGCTCAAGTGAAGCAGTTGCGCTCATCTCAGATGAAATAACAGAGGTAAGATACTCCTCAACTCCCAGTACATTTACTGCGGTAAGTTTACCATGCTCTGTGATAATTTTGAGAGCTCCCCTGAATGACTGATTCTCTTTCCTCTCCCAGTGGAAATTGATACCAATGGTTACATCCTTAAGTTCGAATGATGAATCTGCTTCAGAAACCGGTTCAAAAAGAATCTCTTCATAAAGTTTGCCGTTCCACTCTATCTTGTTATCATTGAAAATAACAGACTGAGCTCCTGTGCAAACAGCTCCGCTTGAAGTGTAACTACCACTGAGAATGAAATCTATGCGGGGTTCGAACATGATACCCACGCTCACTTTTGGCTCTTTCATAGAGTGTTGAGTTTTGATTTGATTTTTTGCGCCAGCTCTGCCAGCTCTTCGAATGAAATACACACCTCCGAGAGAATCTCCTTAATCTCTGCACTGCCCATCTTCACAAAATCCTTCTCAAGAGGGGTAATAAATACTCCGCCCAGATCCACTGAAGCCGGGCTTATCAGAATGTTCTTCTCACCCTCTTCAAAATAGTGCGAAGGGCGATGTTTTGACCTTATAAAGAGAGCAGTAGTCCATACTCCTCCTTTGTACCAGCATAGAATATTCAGCATAGGCTCTTTCTCGCCCTCTTTCACCTCAAGGAGCGAATAGATCTCGTCAAACATCTCGGCAGCAACCTCCCTTCTTGAAGATTCAATTACAATGAGGCCGTTGATGGATTTTTTTATGCTGAAAACCTTAGTGCCCTCCTCCTCATAAAGAATGGTTCTTGGCATAGATGGAAGGTTAGCCTCCAGCGGAAGAAATCCTTTATTGCCTGCCTGAAAATGAAAATGGTCCGGTGCAGAGGCTCCGCACTTAGGACCATTATAAAAGAGTGAATAATCCGGCATGTGTGACGCAAGGTCAAGCATTGCATCAAACCTTCCTGCTATAAGCTGATCCTGATGGGCAACCACAGGAATTGTAAGGTGTCTCGGGAAAATCGGGAATGGATTGATAAGAACGGTGTAGGGATTCGACGAATCCCCACCGTATATGTAATCGATTCCTTTCTGGATTGCAGGTCTGTTGGCTGCACACAGGAAGCATTTTCTCTCCTGAATTGACTTTGCATCTACTTTAGCAGCAGAGGAGACAATCCTTGCAGGGTTAAACTGCACCTTGAACGGAAAACCGTCAACCATAACCTCTTTTGCAACTACTCCCTCAAGAGCCTTATAGTTGTTGCCTGCCTGCTCCCATGATGAAAGCTGCTCTTCAAAAAGCTGCGATATAGTTTCTTTATTAAGCATTCCGGTACCTGTTATCTCTTTTTGTTAAGTGCAATACGAGCTTTAAGCTCCCAGGTACGGATCCTGTCTTTGTAGGTGTTGTGTGCGTTCATCTTAACGATGTCAAGAGCTGCATCTGAGTTTCCGTCCCAGCGGCGGCAATGATAAAGCACGTCATAAATACGGCCAATCTGATACTCTCTCGAAATGTTGAGACCAAGTGCATAATCCTCTCCGTAGCTTGTGTTTGGAACCTTAACAGAGCGAAGTACAGGAGTATAGAAGGCACGAGGAGCGCCAAGGCCATTGATTCTGAGCGCGTTGTTTCTTCCGTTTTCAGGAGTCCACTCCTTGTGGTCAATGATACCAGGAGCAATCATCTCCATGTTAAAGTTGGTCATCATATATGTTCCAACTACCATTGCACAGTTCTGTGCATAGAAAGAGTCCACAACTTTCTGAAGAGTATTTTCATCTGAGTAGATATCGTCACTGTCCAGCTGAACGGCAAACTTTCCGCATTTAGGATGGTGTACACCGGCATTCCAGCAACCTCCAATTCCAAGATCTTTTCTTTCAGGAATAAGGTGAATCAGACGCTCGTCTGAGGCAAACTCTTCGATAGCCTCGTAAGTTCCATCTGTAGAGTGGTTGTCAATTATAATGAGATTAAACTTGAAGTTTGTCTTTTGCATAAGAACAGATGCGATTGCATCCTTGACAGTTTTAATTCTGTTGAATACAGGAATAATAACTGAAGCCTCAAATTCGAAATTATTTTCGCTGAATTCGATATGTTTGAACTCAGGTTTCAGGTAACCTCCAATATCTTTCAGGTGAAGAGTGCAGGCCTCTTCCATTTCAATCTGTACCGCACGGTTCTTTGGATCTACATAGTCAAAGATCTTCTCGCCTGATTTGCGGCTGTCATTCTCTACCTCAGTATAGAGATATTCGTTGATGTGCTCCAGCGGACCGCTCTGAGAAACCTTAAGACGAAGGTCATAAAGACCGGCGAATTTAAAGTTTACAGACATTTTTGCAGCAGCATCCTTAAGAGCAGAGCTTCTGTAAACAAGAACAGAACCAAAATTAAAATCGTCGCGAAGAGATCCCTCCTGATATGTGATAACAGGGCTGATATTTCTTTTTCCGTCAATAATCTGGTAGTGGTCTGCATAAACCATTGCTGCTTTTGTATCGTCTGCAATGCGAAGCATTCTTTCAAGTGCAAACATGCCCAAAACCAGTGTAGACTCTTTAAGATAGATGAGTGTGTACTCAGAATCTGCCCTTGAGGCTATCTCCTTTATTGTAGCTGTTGACTTAAGTGAATCGATAACAATTGTCTCACATCCCGGAATGCTCTCCTTGCCTTGTTCTGTTGAGAGAAGAAAGATCTTTGAGACATTCTCCGTGAGCTTTAGACCATTGATTGTTTCAATTACCTGTGCCTTGTCCTGATAGGGAATAAAGCAGTTTACATTTTTTGCCATTTTGTATCCTTTTAACTTAAACTATGAGTGCGCTAAGATACCTATTTGAGGTGAAAAGTACAAAAAACGGTCACTTAACCATAAAAAGAGTATTTTTGCGGTTTATTTTCAAAAAATGCACCAGTTCGACTATATAATTGTGGGGAGCGGTCTTGCGGGTCTTTACTCATCTTACAGAGCATCACGCTACGGAAAAGTTGCACTTATAACCAAGTCCGGAATAAGAGAGAGCAACTCCTATTTTGCCCAGGGCGGCATTGCCGCTGTCACAGATGAGGAGGATGCAACCGAATTTCATTTTGAAGATACAATAGTGGCCGGCAGAGGAATCTGTGACCACGACGCCGTTAACATTCTTGTAAACGAAGGACCTGAAAGAATCCGGGAGCTCATTGATGAGGGGATGGAGTTTGACATGAAAAACGGCACTCTGGCCCTTGGTCTTGAAGGGGGCCATCATAAAAGGCGGATTCTTCACGCCGGCGGCGATGTCACCGGCAAAAAGATAACCGACTTTATGATAGAGAAGGTCTCTGAACACCACAATATTACAGTGTTTGAAAACCTTGCGGCCATTGAAATCCTTAAAAGAGGCGATAAATGCTGCGGAATAAGGACATGGAACCTTGCAGAGAAGAGAGAGGAGATTTTCACCGGAAGACATACAATTCTGGCAATGGGAGGTGCATCGGCAATATATAAAAACACCACAAATCCGGCTACAACTACCGGCGACGGAGTTGCTCTGGCATACCGCGCAGACTGCAAAATTGCAGATATGGAGTTTATTCAGTTCCATCCAACATCTATCTGGACAGAGGAGGAGAAATCCTATCTTATAAGCGAAGCTGTAAGGGGAGAGGGTGCATATCTGGTGAACATAAAAGGGGAGCGGTTTATGACTGCAATTCACGAGAATGCAGAGCTTGCACCAAGAGATATTGTTGCCAGGTCAATTTACAGGGAGATTCAAAAACAGAAGGAGCCATTTGTCTATCTTACACTTAACCATCTTGACCCGCAGAGAATCAGGGAGCGGTTTCCCAATATCCATGCTAAATGTGCTTCACTGGGTATTGATATGTGTGACAAAATTCCGGTTGCACCGGCTGCACACTACATGGTTGGAGGTGTGAGAACAGATTTGTGGGGAAGAAGCTCCGTTCCTGATCTTTTTATATGCGGTGAGCTTGCTTCTACAGGAATCATGGGGGCAAACAGACTAGCCTCAAATTCGCTGCTGGAGTGCCTGGTATTTGGGCACAGAGCTGTCGAGGAGTGCAGCAGGGAGGAGTCAGTAAAGAAAGTTGAGTGCTCTGCAGAAGATGTTCCGGCAGCATTCAGATATGATTCATCAAGGGAGAGGGAGTTCTGCGAACTAAGCAACAGAATTTCAGAAATAATGATGGTTCATGCTGGAATTGTCAGAAATGAGACTTTGCTTAAAGAAGGACTTTCAAAACTGGAAGCAGAAAAAGCAAATTTTGTAAAGAGTGGCAATGAACTCTTTGAACTTATGGGAGAAAACCTTATTATTGTAGCAGAGCTCATTATAAAATCTGCACTTGAAAGAAGGGAGAGCCGCGGAGGACATTTTCGCGAGGATTTTCCTGCAGAAAAGGAGATATTTATTCATCATATTGTTCAGCAGAGGCAGGAAGGGATTTCGGCCCTGCCTGTAAACAAAAACATATAGTATAATAATGAACAGGGATTATTTAATAAATAAGATAATATCTCTAGCAATTGAAGAGGATGTTGAATCTGGAGATATCACAACAAACGCTCTTGTGCCGGACTCAACAAAGGCGGTTGCAGAACTTACGGCAAAGGCAGAGGGTGTGATTTCCGGTCTGGAAATTGCAAAACTTGTATTTGAAAAGTTTGATGACCATATAAAGTGGACACCTCTGGTAAGTGAGGGCGACCATGTTTCAAAGGGAGATACAATCGCAAGGGTTGAGGGGAGCTACAGGGCTCTGCTTACAGGAGAGCGGACAGCGCTTAACATTTTTCAGAGAATGTCAGGAATTGCAACTGCAACATCTCTCTTTGTAAAGGAGCTTGCAGGCACAAAAACGCAGCTGCTCGACACCCGCAAAACGGCTCCCGGAATGAGGATTCTGGATAAAATGGCCGTTAAGGCCGGAGGCGGAACAAACCACAGAATGGGCCTTTACGACATGGCACTTATTAAGGATAACCATATCAAAATTGCAGGCGGAATAACAAATGCAGTGGTTCAGGTAAGGGCATCTGCATTTCCGGGTATGAAAATTGAAGTTGAGGTTACAAACCTTGAGGAGACCAGAGAGGCAATTGAAGCAGGCGCAGATATTATTATGCTTGACAATATGAGTACATCCCAGATGGCAGAGGCAGTAAGGCTGATAAACAACCGTGCCGCAACAGAGGCTTCAGGGAATATGTCGCTCGCCCGTCTGAGCGAGGTTGCAACAACCGGAGTTGATTTCATAAGCGTGGGAGCACTGACTCACTCGGTTACTGCGCTTGACATTAGTATGAACATTGTACCAAAAGGAAAATGAGTGAACAGATGACAGCAGAGAGCATGGTGAAGGAGATTGAGAGGCTAAAGAGAGAGAAGAATGCGGTAATTCTTGCGCATTACTACAGCAGACCCGAGATTCAGGACATAAGTGATTTTCTTGGTGACTCCCTTGCTCTTTCGCAGGAGGCAGCAAGAACAGAGGCAGATATTATTCTCTTTTGCGGAGTCAATTTCATGGCAGAGACAGCATCAATTATATCCCCTTCCAAAAAAGTTGTTGTACCGGACAACCGGGCAGGTTGTTCACTTGCAGAGAGTATTGACGGAGAGGAAATTGAACAGTGGCGCAGGGAAAATCCGGGCGGAGTTGTTGTTTCGTATGTGAACACTACCGCCAGTGTAAAAGCCTTTACCGATATCTGCTGCACATCTGCAAACGCCCTCAGGGTTGTGAACAGCATTCCGCAGGACAAGAAAATCCTCTTTGTGCCCGACAAAAACCTTGGAGCCTACATAAACCTCAAAACCGGGAGAAACATGGAGCTGTGGCAGGGAGACTGCTGTGTTCATGAGAGATTTGACTCAGAAACAGTTCTTGAGATGGCAGCAAAATACCCCCATGCAGATATTCTGATACACCCGGAGAGCAACTGTTCGGGCGACCCTGCAATCATGGCTATGCCTCAGACATACTACTACTCTACTGCCGGAATGCTTAAGCATGTCGCAGAATCGGGAAAGAGGCAGTTTGTAATTATGACGGAGAAAGAGATTATTCACCAGATGGAGAAGGAGAATCCCGGCAAGGAGTTTATCTCTGCGGGTTCCAGGGCGCTGTGCGGACAGATGAAGAGAAACACTCTTGAGAAGGTGTTGCTTGCTTTGCAGAAAGAGGGTCCTGAAATTAAAGTTGAAGGCGAGCTCAGGGAGCGTGCCTGGAAATCAATTGAAAAAATGCTGGAATTATGATAAAAAAAGGGATCTATGTACTGGTTTGCTTAATGCTGACGGCCTTTCTTGGGTTTGCACCCGACTCACTGGATGCTCAGACCACAAAGACAAAAAGCAGTACTGTAAAAAAGAGTCAGCCTAAAAAAAGTCAGCCTTCAAAAACAACAAAGCCCGCACCCGCTGCTCCTGTTGAAGAGCCCCTTCCTCCAATGGATTCGGTACTCTCTTATACTATGGAGTACACGCAGGGCGGAACAGGCTACTTCTACTCAAGAGGCAGGTTGTTTAAGAATGCAAGACAGGCTGGTTTTGACACCCTTGGTAATTTCGCTTTTGTATTTGAAGAAAAATTTAAGGCTTATGTAAATGTAAACGGAAAAATACTGGGCCCATATGATTTCGTTAACGGAAAAACCGAGGCCGAGGCTATTCCTGTTTTTGTTGCTACGGGTGGAAAATATGCATTTACATATCACAAACTTGGCAAGCAGTACGTAAATGTAAACGGAAAAATCCTTGGTCCCTACCCTGCCGTGGGAATGAAATCCCTTTACATTACTCCTGGCGGCAATTATGCTTTTACATATCTTCAAAGTCAGACCAGCAGATATGTGATTATCAACGACCAAAAGTTCGGTCCTTTCCCCAACGAAAGCAACATGGAAGTAAAGGTCTTTGATGACGGAACTTACCTGTATGAATATTCAGACAAGGACGGGGAGTTTATGGTTAATATAAACGGAAAGGATTACCGGATGGAAGATGTTGAAAGCTACCCTGCATTTCCAACCAGGTACTTCGCCTTTAAACAGGAGGGAAACTGGTATGTAAATAACGCCGGAACCATTCACGGACCTTACGGAGAGGTAATTCTTCTGAATTATAATCCTTCAGACGCGAAGGCATCATTCAAATACAGAGAGTCGGGCGGACCGGCCTGGTATTTGTCTGACAGAGGCAGAATTGCCGGCCCGTATGAAAAAATTGAGGTGTTTGGAGGAAATCTTTTCCACAAAGGTGTACCCGTATTCAAATATTTCAGAAAGGTCGGTCAAAGGGAAGAACAGTATGTAGACATTGACGGTAAAGTCATGGGGCCTTACAATTATACCAAAAGGCTAACACTTCTCGACAAAGACAACTTTATCTTTGCATATGAGAACAAAAACCGCTGGTATGTAAACCTCCGCGGAGAACCAATCAGAGGTTCATTCGGGCTGATAGACGATGTTGCCATCCATCCCAACGGAAGCTTCGCCTACTCTCATCACGACAAACTCGATGTAACCCAGTCAAAGCTGGTAGTAAACAAAAAAACCACCGAATTTCAGGATGCCTTTATAGATGAAATTTTCCTTGCAGCAGACGGCAGCACACTTCTCTTTATCAGTAAAGAGAAATTTACATATGTGAGTGCATTCGGCAAAAATGTGGGACCCTTTTCCAACCTCGTATATGCATACGCCACAGACGACGCAGAATACTGCCTTATCTCATCAGATATACGCACTAAACAACGTTATGTAATAATCAACGGCCAAAACTTTGGCCAGTTTGACGAAGCCTCAGTTCCGGCAATTGCAAAAGGCGGCAAATACATCTTCACCGGCAAAAATCAGGGTAAATTTTACCTCTACATTAACGGAGAGGTCAAAGGCCCGTACGACTCCATCAAAAGCTTCAACATCACAAAAGACTGGAAAAGAGGAAACCTGATAATGCAGTAGGTTTCCGTTTTATTGCCTCTGATATTAAAATCTGTATCCCAAAAGGATATATGCACGGTTTAAACTTGTTGGATAGTCTGCAAAATTAGAAAAACCGTTGCCGTATTCTGCTCTTATTTCAGCCGAGAACCTGCCTGAGATTACACCTGCACCTGCAAGGAGTCCCTGCTCAAAATTTCTGGTAAATGAATAAGGTTGCCAGGTTTGGATCTGGTCGCCTTTTTTAAGCTGATTTTTTTCACTTATTATCATACCGTTCGAAATACCGGCATTCATAAAAAAGTTAACCTTACTATCTTTGTTTTTAAATGTATAGCGAAACTGGATATTCAGTTTAAGGTACGAAAGGCCAATATTATAGACATAAGCAGGAGCCGGAATTTCTTCGGACTTAAAGTTGAAAGTTGTAAAAAAGAGTTCGTTGTATGCAGAGATTCTGCCTCTGGTCTCCGGGAAAATAATATTCAGATATAGTCCTGCCGCAGGCATAAGAGATGGCTTGAATGATAACCCAAAATTCTGCAGATAGTCTTCTTTGAGTTGTGTTAGGGAAGCTCCGGCCACCACACCTTTTTCATATTTAATTTTTTCGCGTTTTGCTGTGAAAACCATCTTAGTTCCGGTGTTTTTGTAGTACCTGTCAAACAGTGTAACAAGACTGCTCTCTGAATATTTTGTGGTTTGCAGCTGGCTATCCAGATCTTCGCTTTCAGACAAGTAATGCCTCAGCTGATTCAGGTATCCCTTGTTTTCACCTACAGTATTGGTATTATGAACTCCCTCCTTAAGGTACTTTTTGTATATGAGCAATGTAAGAGTACCATTTTCGTCAATATAAAACTGGTCGTTATGCACCTTATTTCTGAAGAACCACAGAGACTTATCCCCCTGAACAATCAGCCTTAAAAATACGGTATCATTTGTAAGGCGAAGATCTGGATTACTCACCAGCAGTTCAATATTGTTGAGAGTCATCTCAGTCTTAACCGCTGCACTCCTGTAAATATTACCATTAGTTTCAAAGCCCCTTAAAGCAGTTGGTGTTAGCACTACTGCAGTATCCTTCCCATCCTCAATAAATGAAATTCTGGGTTTTGGATTAGTCCATCCGTAGTAGTTTATCATACCCCTGAGTGTATCACCCTTAGCACTATAAACTTTACCAGGCTGAAAAAGATCCTGGGCATTGGAAACATTAAAAAAGAGAACAGCTGTCAGAATAAAAATCAGCCTTACGAAACGCATTTTGGAAGCCATAAAAATTAAAAATCAATTGGTTCCCCCAAAAATATATAAAAAAATGAGGAAAACTAACATTAATATTAGTTTTCCTCATTTTGTGGAGAATATCGGAGTCGAACCGATGACCCCCTGCTTGCAAAGCAGGTGCTCTAGCCAACTGAGCTAATTCCCCGTTTAAGCGAGCACAAAGATATAACAAAACCCCAAAACACAAACACCCCCAAACCAAATTTTCAAAAAAACACAAAAAAAACAATCAAAAACCACCCATCCGTAATCCGGTCACTATTAAATCCGTCGGCAAAACTAACAGAACTGCCAATACTTGATCCCGGGAAGAAAAAGAAGCGAAGCGAAAATTCGAGGAGTGAGCAGATGAAGCTCGCTTCAATCTGCACAATCCGAGAATTTAGCACGGGCGCAGCCCGCTTTTTCTTCCCCGCAAAAGAAAACAGATAATTTCTTATCACTGATTGTCATCTATAAATCCAGGATTGCTAATTCCTTACTTTTGAATGTTTACCTGCATTTTTTAATACGCAATCTTAAGAAGCTCTGATTAAAGGATGACGCATTTTGATAAAATATTGCAATGGTTAATTGAGCTTTCCTTGATTAAATTTGGCAATAAGTGTTTGTGTTTTGGCACCCGAACATATCTTTGTCGAGCGTTAGGGGAAACACGGAGCTGCTTTCGAGTGGATCGAACATAGTGAGAGGAACGAGAAAAGCAGCGACGTAATTCCCGGATCTTTCAGGGGAAACACGGAGCCCAAAACTGCTGCCTAGCAGGATTCGTGCGAATTGCTTGATAATCTGATAACTAGCTTTTTGAATTCACAAACAATTTTAGTTTTTAAAAACTTATACTCTTGATATTCAATATATTCTCACGAATCCTGCTAGGCAGCAGTTTCGCTTCGCAGCCGGTGTCGGTGCAGCGCTTCGCGCGAAACACAGCCAGGCCGGGCCTTTCCTGAAAAATACTCAGCCACCCGTACCGCTGCAAGTCGCATATTATGAGCATAAAGCCAGTTGGTCTGACATCTGAGATGTCAGAGCAACTCGTTACTCAATGATTTAGTGAAAGTTACAGCCGTCCGGGTCGCGTGTAAAGTGCTAAAAAAAATGAGGAAAACTAATAATAATATTAGTTTTCCTCATCAAGTGGAGAATATCGGAGTCGAACCGATGACCCCCTGCTTGCAAAGCAGGTGCTCTAGCCAACTGAGCTAATTCCCCGTATAAGTGAGCGCAAACACCAGCAAAGAAAAGAAAAAGTCAAATTTGCAGATGAGCCGGAAAAGCTTGCTTTTCAAAGGCGAATCAAAAATTTGCAGGAGGCGCAGCCTCCTCTTTACTTTGCCCCGTCGTTTGCCGAACGGGAGGGGAAACACAGAACTGCGTTGCGAATTTAGTGAGCGAAGCAGTGATGTAATTCCAATGTGTAAGAACTTAATTTGTAGTCCCGAGCGGAGTTGAACCGCTGACCCCTACATTATCAGTGTAGTGCTCTAACCAACTGAGCTACGGGACTGTAAAGACAATGATAGCATAAAGAGCAACAGAGTTGAGATAGGACTAAACTTCTCTAGTTAGTAACAGCTCCAAAAAGGAGGTGTTCCAGCCACACCTTCCGGTACGGCTACCTTGTTACGACTTAGCCCCAGTTACCAGTTTTGCCCTAGGTCGCTCCTTGCGGTCACGAACTTCAGGCACCCCCGGCTTCCATGGCTTGACGGGCGGTGTGTACAAGGCCCGGGAACGTATTCACCGCGCCATGGCTGATGCGCGATTACTAGCGAATCCAACTTCATGGAGTCGAGTTGCAGACTCCAATCCGAACTGAGATAGGTTTTTGAGATTCGCACCCCATCACTGGGTAGCTGCCCTCTGTACCTACCATTGTAACACGTGTGTCGCCCCGGACGTAAGGGCCGTGCTGATTTGACGTCATCCCCCCCTTCCTCACACCTTACGGTGGCAGTCTCGCTAGAGTCCCCAA
>Ga0074193_1000584_pt1 | contig 57963 bp, 31 predicted proteins | sample EPASupsiteHSE605_FD_64523 | JGI IMG/M metagenome (GOLD analysis project Ga0074193, IMG submission 64523) | Bioremediated contaminated groundwater from EPA Superfund site, New Mexico - Sample HSE6-05 | ecosystem: Environmental > Aquatic > Deep subsurface > Groundwater > Contaminated ...
TATCTGCACCGTGATTAACTAAACATTCAACAACACTAAGATGGCCCATAAAAGAAGCTTCATGAAGAGGTGTGGACTTGAGCTTGAAATAATAATATAATAATTTTTGGCATTAATTTCTGCATTTGATTAATAAGGTATTCAACAACACTTAGGTGACCATTACCAGCAGCACGATGAAGAGGGGTTCCGAGATTAATTTTATCGAACCCCTCAACATCTTGGGTATCAATACATGCATTATGATCGACTAACATTTCCACAATATAAATATGGCCATTCTTAGCAACTAAATGGAGAGGAGTTTCATCAAATATTCCCTCACAACAAAATAGTTCCTTTCATCAATTCCAGCTTTTTGGTTTATGAGGTACTCAACAATACTAAGATGACCATTTGATGCGGCTACATGAAGAGGAGTTCCTTTGAATACTAAAACCTAAAATATTGCATTTTAGAGTTAATCATAGTTCCATTTTCTAACATGAAGACTAACAATGGAAGGTTGAAAAACTCAGAAGCATTGCATAAACTCATTGGGGTAGAAAAGAAATGTCCTTGACATAAATGGAATAGTTCTACACAACCGCTGCACACAACCATAGATTCCACATGATCATTTATCTTGAATCCATTCATTAACAAATGTTTAAAGCACTTAATTGAGCCAAAAAAACCTGAAAAAGACAAAAGATCAAAATAGTGTGGCATTATACTCCACTCAAATGAACTCCATTTAGCATCTTCTTTTAAAGTGCTAAAACATACTAAATCATTGACAACATCATATTTGAGATAATACTCAATGCTTGAACGAAGAAAACCATTCTCAAGCAGTTCATCAATGTGATCTGATTGAAAATCGAAAATAAATTTGTGGGGTTTTTCCAATGTTTTGATGAAACTCTCAAAATCATTGATCTCTTTCCGAAAATAAAAACTTAACAATAAAGAATCACTTCCAAATTTTCCGGATCTCAAAAATGGTTCAATTTCTTCCATATTAATAACCCCTCTTTTGTGCAATTGATAAATTAAATGTTCCCAAATTATACTATCATTTTTTTTATTTTCATGTTGGTGTGTCATTAATATCAGTTTTTTTACTTAGTTATTCAAATAAAATTCTTTTCATTAAATGAAATCGAATCAACTCTTCAAGAATTAGGAAAATGGTTACAAACATAATGTCAAGATCATCTTGAATTTAATAATTTGTTACAAAAGAATTAGATTATCAATGATTCAAATCTCTTGAAATTCTTCTCCTTCTTTATTAGTCAAGAATCTTTAAAGCTTTTTCAATGAATTCACATTCTGATCAGGAAAAGATACAATAAATGGAGAAAACATATGATTTGTATTTATTAATTTGTCGAGAATCAATCAGTTTTGTGTTTCTATTTATTTGGTTATCATCAATTAATCTAAGAATATTTCAACAATTGGAAAAAGGTTGTTTTCCTGAATATACAAGTTATCCGAAATCGAGTAGTTATTCTCTACATGAGATGTTTTGTGTTGGTTTAGAATGTGTAAATGAGAATGTACATATAGGGAGGCCTTATATTCAAAGAGATATTACAATTTCTTCCTGTTTCTTCTCAAGGAATCTCGTAAATTCTGGAGATGGTGGCATAATATATGTTTCTGGTGGATTATATAATTTGACTGTTTCAATGTCAATGTATTTCAGTTGTGAATGTTCTGGTTATGGGGGAGCTGTTTACTTCAATTCTTCTAATGAATATTTCACAATGGTATGTGCTAACAGATGTTCATGCTGGGATCAATATAATGGACACTTTGCATTTCTTCGAACATCTTTGGTGAATCAATTAGACTACCAATCAATATCTTATTGCTCTGAAAACACAAAAGGACACTATTCAATTTATTTATTCAATGGTGATCACCAATTAAACTATATGAATAGTTCATTTAACATTGCTCAATAAACTTCGGGAATAGGTACATTTAAATAAATAACATTAAATTACTGATCAAATATATATTAGAGTTATTCGCGAATAATTTGTTGTTCGGGAAAAAAAGTTTTTCGGAAATTTCGTTTTGTTCGGAAAAAGGCAGTAATTCGCGAATAAGTGAGTTATTCGAGAATTGAGTTTTATTCCCGAATAACTCTATTAATTCAAATTAAATAAATATTAAACCACAAATTTGTGGACAAATCTCCCATTCTGATCTTTTATTTTCATTAGATCTTGATGATATATGCAGGGAAGTTGATAGCTTTTTGTATATATTTATAGCAATATTTGATGATCCAATCATTATTATTATTGATGATTTGGGCCTTCTGTCTTTGAAATCAGATGCAATTTTGAACTTGAGAAATGACATGAACCATTACTCAGAATTAGATCATATTTCAACTTAAAGCTTGTATTTCTTAAATATTAGGCATAGATAAGGTAGAAATATTGTTAAAATACAATACTGTATTCATCAAGATTCTTGAATCAAGAATTAAACCATATTGTATGTTTTTCATCTACAACCAAGTTTTACATCCAATCAATATTTTCTGTGAATTACAAACCAATTAAATTTAAAATAATCGCGAATGGGAATCAAGATATTCATGTCTAGAAGTCAATTCATTTATTAACGCCGTTTCTTATATAGTATTATGGCTGTTATTTTTTGGTGGTTGAGTGATATTTTATATAATTTGGTGAATATTTTTTTGCATATATGTTTTGCAAAAACATATCATTTTCTGAAACATCTACTTCATTTGATGCAAGAATTCGGCATAAACGCTATATTAGAGTTTTAATTGAAGCAAGAATAATGAATAATACTTTTAGCAAATTCTTGAATGGAATAAATTGGAAATTCATGAACTAAATGTAAATGAAAGCTTATGAATAGTAAATTTGTAGAAAAATAATAATAGAAATACAAAAAATACTCTTTTTTGATCAAAAACACCGAAATTTGTTGTAAAATTGATGAACAGATGTATATCCACTCGAGCTTATTGATGCATGTGGATGATTCATTGAATAAATACTTTTTACCTTCAGAAATTTATATGAATCTCCAACACATTCCTTCTCAATTCAATTTGCTAAAAATTGGTTTTCCATGACATCATTAGTACAATGAATGTTTCTCCAAAATAGGAATTAAACAATGCAATTTTTTTTTATTTAGCAACCGAATAGATGGACTTACCTCATTATGTTTAACTAGGAGCTATAAACAAGGGTTTAAGTAAATCGGTTATTAGTCAAATGGAGATATTCGCATTTGCGGACCCTAGTTTATTTGAACATGGAAGAAGAGTGAGATGTGAAAGTGGATCTATTTATATCGACCAATCGGATTTATATGGGAAAATTTTAATACAAAAAGATAGGGCTTCACAAAATCAAACAATTGAATTAGGGCATCCAAACATTATCCGATGCTTAGGTATTTATCCCCATAAAAACCATAATTATTATATTTATGAGTATTCTAACCATGGTTCTCTATGCTCTTTCCTTGGAGAATATCACAAGCAATTGCCTTTTGCATTTATTCTGCAACTTGCCATCGATATTACCCAAGGAATGCATTTTCTTCAAGGAAAAGGCACCAATATTCAAATCAAATCGTCAAATGTACTGGTTGATAATTCAAATCGGGCAAAAATCTCGTTTTTTGATTTAAATTCCATTGTGAACATTAAAAACAGCTCGAAAACAAACGATTCTCTTGACAAAATGATTATAGACACAAGAGTCCGGCTTCAACTTGAAGATGTGGCACTGATGTTTTTAGGGAAAGTTTTTTATGACTTGGCATATTATAGCACTGATATCCCTGCACGAAGTACTTTAATCGACTTAGAGAACAGTATAAATGTGAAAAAAAATCAAGGCGACACAATTCCTTTGGATTTTTGCGAATTAATTCTATTTTGTATCAACCCTAGCCCAAGGAGTAATATTAGACAGGTTTTATCGAAGCTTAAAAATATGGCGGGAGATAATCCTTTTAACTCGATATTGAATTTTAATGCAATGAAAAAGCAAATAGAAGAGTTAAATAACGAAAAGGCCAAATTGCTAGAAACAACTATCCAGCAAAATGAAAAATTTAGTGTTTCTGAAAAAAACATTCATCGGGCTGCTTATCAAGGGAATCTGCAAGCCCTTCAAACAATTAGTTTAGAGGCAAGTTTTAATGTTGATGAAATATCAAAACAGTCGGTTTTTGAAGAGAAATTCATGAAGAAATGTACTGCTCTTCATCTTGCATCATTAATGGGGCATTTTAAAGTGGTTGAGTTTTTATTAAGTAAGAGAGCAAACGTAAATGCGACAGATGGTGTAGTGAACAAATTGATTTTGGTAATACACCTCTTCATTATGCATCAGAGAGCGGTTGGATTAATGTTATAGAGTTACTTATGTTTAGAGGTGCCTCAATCAACATTAGAAACAATACTATATCTTCATTAGGTTTAATGAAACTCCATTAGATTACGCAAGCAATCCGAGGGTAGAGAATACATTAAAAGGATCCAATCCTAGATCATCTCGTTCAAGGATTTTCCCCATCATCGGCGATTGAGTTGCATGAGTCGCGTTAACAAAGATTAAATGCCCGCACAATTATTTCTTGATTTTTAACAATTAATATCACACAATATTTTACCAAAAACCCTTGTTTTTGTCCTCTTCAATTAACTAATAATTGAATGATTAAAGGTTTAATGAATATCAAATAGGCTTGGGCAAAAATGCTCGAGCATAGCTCGAGAGTTTTGCCACTTTTGCTGGAGCATGATCGAGCGTTCAAGCCTAATATCAAATACAAATTCAAAATCAATCAAAAAAGGGAATGATTAATGATATTCCGTAAACTTTGTTTCTCATTATTAAATACATAATGAAAGTTACATCAAATTGAATACCCTGTTCACGTGTATTATTGTTCGGTTTATTTTTGTTGTAAAACAGATAAAAATAAATCTCATAAAACTTTGCTCTTAAACTTTTGAGTTATTGTTCTCAATAAATAGAAGTAAATCAAGATGTTTCAGAAATTTGTTAACTTAAAATGAAATACATATTGAAAATTGAGAATTAAGAATAATTGTTAACAGGGCTTGATGGATTCTCTCAGGTATGAATCGATGCTTCCAGAATATAATTTGGCGACTTTGAGTTCTGATTATAAGTGCGAAAGATACTATACCATCTCATGTTTATTTGTTCTGTATTTTTTTGTTTTGTCAAGGTTTTCTGGAAAGTATTTCAATGATGTCGATTTTTTTCGAGGAAAACAAGAGAGATTTATTCAAAAATCCAATTTTTCAAGCTATTTTGTGTTAAATACAGAGTTCTATTCTTTGACCAAGTTTGATAATTGTGTGAGTTTAGTTTTCTTAGTAGAAATTAGGAAAAAAAGCCCCAAAAATCTGAATATAACTTATAATATACAGTATTCATACTATAAAGATCAATTATTAACAAAATTCGGATCTAATTTCGTTGATTCTTTGGATTTGGTCCAAGTGAATCCGAAAGTTGATGTAATACCAATCAAAGCGCTGGAATGCCAAAAAATTATCGGGTATGATCAGCTTTTGGTACGGTATCAGGTACAAGGGAACTTAACCCATGTTAAAAGGATAAGTGCCGAGTGGAGCATAGATACTTCAAGAAATACCACTTTTTTAATATTCACTGATATGTTGATTATGACAATGGGCGTTTTTTGCTCATACCAGTTTCTTTCTGGGGCAGATCATGGTAATTATGAAGGAGTTGGTAAGATAATATGTTATTCGGTCTCAGTTTTTCTAATAATATGCTCTTTCCCCAGCTCTTTATATCGAAGATTTGGGGATCTTCACAATTTTAGAATAATAGTGAATAACATGTATAATCAGTTATTCACATTTTTAAACTTATTTGTTTTGTATAAAATTGCATATAATGAAAATAAGAAAGTTGTTACAATAGTATTAAATCTCATTATCTGCTTGTTCCATTTTGTTGTATCATCATTCAATATTTTTCATACATATAATATTCAAATTTGTACCATTTTGCAAGCTTTGTCATTCATATTTACTGTTTTTTATGTAGTCAAGCTATTAAGACAAGACATTAGTTATATATATTGTGATCAAATCCCCCATTTCCTATTATGTTTAATAGATTCTCATATTAACCTGAAGTTAAATGGCTTGAAATCAAAATTTGGGATAAATATATACGGTACAGATCTAAGAACAACAATTCTTGTCTTTGAAGGAGCATTACAAATGATCTTTATCCTTAAGGCAAACAAAAGGAATCTTTACTCTCAATTTCCCTAAAGACATGTTAATTAAAAAATACCATCGTTTAAACATTTATGAAAACAACTGAGATAGGTGATTACATCGTTAAACGAAACTTGGGGAGTGGGACGACCGGGAAAGTTAAACTTGTTGAGAAAAAAGGGACATTTAAGGAATATGCTGTGAAAATAATTAAGAAATCATTATTTGATTTGAAACCAGATCTTCATCGAAAAATTCGGCGTGAAGTAGCGCTTCTAAAATTATTAGAGCATCCAAATATTCTTAAAATTGAAGATTTTTGTGAAGATTCAAAGCATTTTTTCATTTTTTTAGAGTATGCAGAGGGTGGTGAATTGTTCGATTATGTGATACAACGTCAAAGTTTACCAGAAGAAGAATCATTGAGGATATTTAGACAACTTGTATATGGTCTTGAATATCTTCATAATAGATCAATATGCCATCGTGATTTGAAACCCGAGAATATTTTATTGGACAGATTCAACCAAGTGAAAATTGCAGATTTTGGATTTGCTCGGTGGATGCCCGAAGATATCGCAAATACATCATGCGGTTCTCCCCATTATGCTGCCCCAGAAGTTATCAAAGGTCTAAGATATGATGGGAGAAATGCTGATGTTTGGAGCCTGGGCGTTATTTTGTATGCACTTCTTTCTGTATGTTTCAATAGATGAATATTCATTCATCTATGTTTAAATACTAACACACAGGGTAGATTGCCTTTCGATGATCCATCCATCAGAAATCTATTGAGCAAGGTAAAAGCAGGCCGTTTTAGGATGCCAGATTTTTCTCCGACAATAAAGGACTTAATATCCAGGATGCTTACAGTCGATCCTGCTGCAAGAATTAGAATATCAGATATCAAAGATCATGAAGCATTCAGACTCCATTTACCACCTGGAATTGTATTCCCAAAACCATTTCCGTTACCACATATATCAACACCTATTGACCCATCATCAGTACCATTGCAGCTCTTTTCAATTCTTAAGAGCATTGGTTATCTATCTGATAAAGAGATCTATGCAGAACTTCAGTCTGATTCCCATACAATGGCTAAACAGTTTGCACACATGCTTTCCAAAAATATTGTTGTTCAAGCTCTTGCATGGAACAATGCTCCCCAAGATCCTCTACCCCAAGAATTCTTCATTATGTCTCCCCATCCAGTAACAAGGAGTTATACCCCCAAAGCCTCAGTGTCATCACTTGGTGTTTATAGTTTTGTTGAAACAGGGAAATGGGTAATAGATGATCAATATGATTTTGAGTATGATCCACAAGACTTTGCAAACCTTCCAAATAATATCCCTGCCATTGTAGTATCAATACAAAGCAAAATGAATGAAATGGGATATGAGTGGTTATACCCAGACGAAATGCATATATTTATCAGAAACATATCATCAGATATATACTTTGTTGTTAACTTCGAGTTCTTAAAAAAGGACGAGGTCAAAATGTCTTTGATTCCTATCAGAGTTCCTCCAAATGAGTTTTCTTTCTTGATCGAAGTATTCCATCAGATTCTCGAACCAATTGCCCTGGTTGAATAAAATATTGAGATGTTTGAATTTTCAAAGCAAAACGATAATAAATATATTGAATAGTTGTAAATTTCATAAATGGAGTTTATTGATTCATCACCTGGACCCCATTTCTTTCTCAAGCCATTTGTCGAATATCAAGGGAAGATTCCATTTATTGTTACTCTTCTTGTGGAACATTTAGATTTGTTGCATTCTGAGTTACATGATGGAATTTTCCGACTGAGTGGCCAAAAGAGTTCAGTTGATGATATTTGCCGTATTTTAGATAAAGGATATGAACCAGATTGGGAGAAATGCACAGATGTACATGAAATAGCTGGAGCACTTAAGAGATACTTTTTTGGAATTGTTTCATTAGACCCACTGATTGATCACTCTATGGACGAGAAATTAATTAGTATTTTAAAGAAATATGCTGATATTGAAGAAATGGTTCCTCTTATTAAAGAAATCATTTCGAATATGCCACAAACTAGGAGGGCAACTCTCGGATTTCTTTTAGGTTTTCTTCAGAAAATCGCACAAAATGCAGACAAGAATTTAATGACATCTAGCAATTTAGGGGTTGTGTTTTCTCCAACACTGTTTTTCACACGCGAAGTTGTCAATGGCATGCATTGCCCCAAAATCATTGAGATTTTGATCAACAAATTTGATCAAATATTCAACCATGAATGGTTTGATTCATCTCATTTTATGACAAAAGCAGAAATAGATAGAATGTGTTGCCCAACCTTGGATTTAAACGATGTTTTGATAGAGTCGGAAAGAAGAAAGATTAGAATTGGATCAGTTATACCGTTTATATCTGATATTACTGCTGCTAGAATGGGACTGAAAAGACCCCTTGATTAGTTTTGTTTTTGAATAAATCGATTATTTTGTAAAGTTTTTGTTTTTAAGACCATAAAGACACAATGCTGCATTTAGTCGATGAGAATACCATTTCTTTGCAACCAAAGCCCAAATCATATCAAATGGAGATAGAAGGAACAAATGTATCACATTTTGTTGCTCTTCCAAACGGGACTTTTTCTTTAAGCCCTCCAGAATATCCTGAAGAACCACTATTGCAATATGATTTTGAATTAGATTGTTTTCAAAAGAGATCAATATCTTGTATTCATAGAAACGAATCAGTTTTAGTATCTGCACATACATCATCAGGTAAAACAGCTATTGCCGTGTATGCAATTCAAGCAGCATTAAAGCAAAATTCTAGAGTTATATATACATCTCCAATTAAAGCATTATCTAATCAGAAGTATAGAGATCTTAAGAATCAGTTTGGAGAAGTAGGATTAATTACAGGAGATGTGACTATTGATGCAAGTGCCCCTATTCTTGTTATGACTACAGAAATTTTAAGAATGATGCTTTATCGAGGAGATTCATTAATCAGGGAGCTTTCTTGGGTAATATATGATGAAATTCATTACATGAAAGATCCAGAGAGAGGTGTTGTTTGGGAAGAATCCATTATCATGCTTCCAGATGCTGTTAGATTTGTATTCTTATCTGCCACAATTCCAAATGCAAAGGAATTTAGTGAATGGATATCATATATTCACAACCAACCATGCCATGTAGTTTATACTGAGAGAAGACCTGTTCCATTAAAGTTTTTCGTTTCGACCCCAGGATCAGGAAAACCTGTCATTGTTAAGGATGGCGAAGGGTTTCTTAATGTTAGAGCCATAGAAGAGACTCTTGATCAAGTAATTTCTAAGAGAATTTTCAAAGGAGTTTCTGTTCAATCATTACCAAAATCGGATTCTGCTCCAAAATTAGATATTGATCAAGCAAATGCTCATATTGTTAGAATTGCTGATTCTGTTGTTTCATCTGATTTAGCTCCAATGATCGTGTTTGCTTTCGGGAAAAAGCTATGTAATGATATTGCCTCTCTTTTTGAAGGGAAAAGTTATGTATCTCCTGAAGAATCCAATAGTATTAACTCCTTAATAGATACAGCAATTGAAAAGTTAGACAAATCAGACAAAGATATTCCACAAATTACCACAATTAGGGATTTATTATGCAGAGGAATAGGGGTACATCATGGTGGACTGATTCCTCTTATGAAGGAATTGATAGAACTTCTGTTTCAGCATGGTTTAATCAAAGTTCTCTTTACTACAGAGACATTTGCTATGGGTATCAATATGCCTGCTAGGACTGTTGTGTTTCACTCATTGATTAAGTTTGATGGAAACCAAAGAAGAGTTTTAACTGGAGGAGAATTTATTCAAATGAGTGGAAGAGCTGGAAGAAGAAACAATGATAAGTTTGGAGCCGTTGTTATATCATCATCATGTGGTTTATCAAAAGATCAATTGATTGAATTACTTCAAGCATCAGCCCAGCCTCTTAATAGTGAGTTTCATGTAACATATCGTATGCTTTTATCTCTCAAATGCGCTAATATGATGAATCCAGAAGCTTTAATGGAAAAATCTTTTCACCAGTTTCAAATGGAAAAGGAGCTTCCAGAATTATCTGAGAAGAATGAAAAACTCCTTCTTGAAATTAAGCAGTTTGTGATTCCCAATGAGAATATTGTTAAGAAACATTATACCATCAATGAACAAGTTAATCATTTTACAAAAGAAAAGGCAAATATTGTATCGAGAGTAGACAATATGTCTCCATTTATAGTTCCAGGAAGATTTGTAAATATTAAAAAATGGGGATGGGGAGTTGTAGTTACCCCAATATCAACAAGAGGAGGTGATTTCAAAATTCTCCTTGCAGCAGCAAATGATAGTTCAAAAGATCTTAAGCCAGCTCTCAACCTCAAAAATGCAAAAGTTTTTGTATTTGATGTTTCAGTATGTGATATTGACACAATATCTGATATTGTCCTTGGTTATAGTATTTCAATGGAAGATGATTCTATTAATCGGGTATTTAATGATTTGAAAAAGAAAATTTCTGATGATTCATTACATAATATTCCAGAATCTGCGATTGTTAAGCATGGTTTGGATCAATACGAAAAAGCGAATGCATATATTACTCAAATGCAAAATGTTTTAAAGGAATTACCCGAAGTTGATCCATTAATGATTGATGAGTATCGAAAAAAGAATACTTTGATACAGATTGCAAATGGTTTCAAAAAGAGGATTGCTCTTCTTAAAGAATCTGTTATTCACCGCGATCTAAAGGATATGAACAGGGTTTTAGAGCATCTTGGTTTCGTCCAAAATGATGGTCTCATAACCGAAAAAGGAAGGGTTGCCTCTGTTATTATGGCTGGTGATGAAATTACCCTTACCGAATTATTATATGATGGTGTTCTCAATGACCAACCTCCACAATGTATTGCCGCACTTTTAAGTCCATTTGCAGCAGATGAACCATCCAAAACCGATTATGACATTCCAGAGGTTCTGAGTGAGCCATGGTCAAGAGTTTCTGGGATTATAGAGAAAGTTTTTCAAACTAGCTTGGATTGCTCAAGGAATATGAATAGAGAAGAATACATGGAAAAATATTGTACTAACTATATGGCTTTGACATATAACTGGGCATGTGGCGCTTCTTTTTCTGATATTGCTCAACAATTCGAGGATCTATTTGAAGGAAATATTATTAGGACTATGAAAAGGACAGAAGAATTGCTTAGGCAAGCCCAAAGGGCGGCATCAGCTATGGGAAATACCGATCTTGAGATTAAAATATTGGCAGCAATTCAGTCTATCAAGAGAGATATTGTATTCTCTTCCTCTCTATATTTATAAAGAATGAATGAAATTTTTAGTTTTTTTACATCCAACGATGCAGAGAGTATAATAAATGCAATTAGGATCCTTAAACATAACTTTATTATTTATTCCTCTAAGGATGAAAATAATATGCCAGCAAAGCGCTTTGTTGATGAAATCATCTCTTCAATAATTACCAAATCCATAATTGTTTCTAAAATTGAATGGGAAAGAATTAAATACATATTTGGAATATTCTTATATGCATTAAATCCATCATTAGATAGTCTTTCCTTAGAAAGGCCAGAGTTTCATTATTATCCCTATTATTCTATCTGGTCTGTCACCCAAAGCAAGTTAAAATCCGGCTTAAATCCGGATATTGATGCAAATTTAATTTATCAATGGATTCATATATATATTGAAAAAGAATTCATTAGGTTCATAATGCATATACCTGTCATATTTCGAGATAATATTAGTTTTTTAGATATTTCTTCGGGTTTTGAAACGATGTTTAACGTAATCGAACAAGGGATTACCCCTCTTTCGGTAGAAAAAGCCCATTTTGTTTTAACAATCATTAATTGTATTCAACATAATAAGAAAAAAGGGCTGATACCAAGCGACAAGTATGCTAATATTCATAAAATTGTGATTAAAATTATAGAAAATAAACCAATTTGTATCAATATTCTCGAAAAGGCACATATTCATTTAATTGCGAAAAATGATAGAATCGATCTATTAAATTCAATAGCAAATAGAATGAGAATATGTGATAAGGTTTTTAATATGATTCTTCAAAATCAAAAATGCGATAATGAGTTTTTTAATGTTATTGAGCATCAATTACCCTATATAATTGAAGATGGTTTCAGTTTTTTTAAGGATCAAGCAATAATTGTCAAATCGCTGTTTTTTCAGAATATTGGAATGGTTTTTGGATTTCTAACACCAATTTTGGAATCAGAGGCAAATATTTTAAAATCATATTGCCCTGGTGAATTCAAAGATTTTTTGGCCCAAAGTTGTGTTAGTTTTTATCAACAGGATTTGAAACTTAGCAAATTTGGTGAAAATAAACTTAAAAAGGAAATTAGTGAAATATTAATCACAATTTCTCCTAGTTTAATTGATAATTCCAAATGCAGTGATTTTTATAACAACCTTTTTAGTTTTATTTCCTGCCTTTTTGACCAAGACAAAGAATTGAATGACCAAATTAGGGATAGATTATCTATCGACATTTTTGTTATTGTCTTACCATCACTATTAAGGATGGTTTTCCATTTTTTTATGTATTTTTCCATTTCTTTTAGTATTCCTTTATCAATTGAGTTCAAATTGTGCAACCTTCCTTTGAAATTACTATCATGTATCAATGACAAAGTTAATTCAAATGGGTCAAACCAAATTCTAACCGATATTCTTTCAAGAGAAATAATTTATTCTTCTAAAGAAGGATATCATTCAGTTCTATCATCAAAATGGATAAGTGATTTATTTGAAATGAATAATTGTCTTGCTATAAGTATTAAGAAGTCTTTATTGAGAGAGGCAATTAAAGTATATTCAATTTGTATTCCTAATCATAATATTAAACAAATTCATAATGAAATGCAAACAATTCTTTATATCCATCATTTATTTAGCCTTGAAAATGCGATAATGGGTGAATTAACAGTATTGATTTTAGAATATGTGTCAATTGTAATAATGTTTTATGGTAGAATTATGCCCAATTTGTTATTAATTGATGATATATTAGTTATTGAGTTTTTAGCTGATATTTATAAATCAATATCAAAGAATGGTTTTTTATCTATAATAGAGTATATCAAAGATAGTATTATCTTCAAAATGAAGAACTTAACTACATTATTTATCGGTTTTGTGTTCCAAATAATCCCATCAGATTGTGTCATATCATTAATAAATGATAATCCAGAAATATTAGTTTATTATAGAAATTCCTTATTATATAAAAAATTCATGCAATATTCATATAATAATTTAGAACATTTTACCATAGGAAAATCCAAAGACTTTCTCTTTTTTGAGCAAGAGTTTATATTGTGGATGTCGACATTTTCAATCAAATTAGAAAACGATGAAATGTTCAAAATATGTAAGTCTTCCATTTTTTATGGATGTTCTGTTAATAATTTATTATCGAAACTCAACCTTTTCATTGAAGGGATGGCTTTTACTGATTGTAATAATTACTCAAACGAAGTTCTATTTGGAATTTGCAGATATCTTTATAACCAATCCCACGAAAAAATTGTTTTATATTCATCTTATTTAATTATTTTAAATCGATCCCTAATTCGTTTAATGAATAACAATCCAATTAATACTCATATTAGTGAGTTCTTTAATCTATTTTCACAACAATATGTGCAAATTCATTATGAAACTGGTTTTTCCCAATATATTTATTGTTTATTAATTGCTTCTTCAGAAGATTTTAATGATTTTCGCTGTTCCGAAAGTATCATTCATTATTACTTTCAGTTAGGAATAAGTTGTGGGCTTGAGATCTCTGATTATGATTATATGAATCAAGCCAATCTTTCTTTTGGAAATAATACCAACTTCTTTGCCATTCTTCTCTTTTTTTTAAATCATCATTATCATAACATCGATGCTGAAAGGTTTTGTGTACTCTTTAATTGTGTTTATTCTACTATTAATTTGTCCAATCCATTTTTGAAGATATTTTCTGAGTCTGTATTAATGTTTCTTTCTTCTCAATCCAGCATTAATATTTCAAATGTAGTTCCTCTGACTATTGTTCCATTTTTCCAAACACTGAATAGTTCAATGTTTGTCATTATTATTGCCATTATTGACTCTGTTTTAACAAATGGAAATTGTTTTTCGGAAGATTTTTTTCTTCAAAAAATGATTCAAACCTTATCTATTTCTGTTGACCCGCACAATTTTTATTCACTTAAACATAACATCGCGATATCTCCAACGGTTTTAAAGTTTATTTATGAAATACTAATCATAAAAGGCAATAAGGTCGCAAACAATTCTCTTTCCAGCATTTCTAAAGTGACATGTGATCATTTGGTATATTTTTATTCTGCTTTTTTCGAAATCGTTATCAAAGAAAAAAATTTCTTTGAGAATAATGATTCTTCTTATTTATTGAACACTCTTTTTAGACAACAAATTGTTTTAGATCGTTCAGAAATGATTATTCTTTATCAGATTTTTCGAGCAATTTTAGATATATATGTTCAATTGTTTAACAATGGAACTGATATAGAGAATCAGATGGGTTCATTTTATTCTATTATTGAGTTTTTATCAAGTCAAAGCAACAAGTCATGTTCAGCATATAATTTAATTGCAGATCTATGCATTCCTTTCTTATCATTAAGGTTTGAGCAATTCATAGTTATTTGCTATGAGTTGGATATGTGGAAAGAATATTCTAGAGTAATAGAGTTTACCGTTAATTTAAACTCGGCTCAATATGTATCATTGACAATATTGAGCTTTCTAAGAAATCACACAAATATCATAGATCCATTCATCAAATTTATGATTAATATTGGTTTATACAAGAATAGTGCCGGTTTTAAAGATACCATTGATCAAATTATAAACGTTTTAATATCAGACTCGAGATTATCAGTTTTTTTGTTTAATCAGAATCCTCCTGTGATCGAATTGTTAATTGATAGAAATTTATTAACAGTTTTTCCAGACCCAATCATGTTTTACATCTCAACTCCAGGTATTCGAGTTGACAAGATATTTTTAAAATATTTTAAGAAAGGGATTGGGTATCTACATAACACAGATATTATTAATTTCTTGGAAAAATTTTATTTATCCAGTATTAGTTTTTCCAGAATAGAAGAATTTGAAATGATTATTATTTGCTTGAAAGCACTTAAATGTATTGATGAACCATCATTTCATCATTATTTTAAAATTACTTTAGATCATGCGAAGGAAAATTCTCACCTAATGATACATATTCAATCTTGCATTTCTGATTTAATTCCATTTGTCAATATTAATAGTTTTGTGGATTGTATTATTTCGATGATTCAAAAAGATGAGCAATGCTCTATAGACGCTTTAAATCTGACCTTAAACGCTGGAGATTTTTTGTTTAATTATTCAAATAGACTTGAATCTCTTTTAGTTGAGTTTATGAAAAGGGATATTGTGTTTTATTATCCAGTTAGAAAACAATTTTTATCACTTTTTGGAAAATTTAAAACTGTTTTTCATAACCCTTCAATCGAGCTCATTGATTCAATTTACAGTATTGTAACAGTGAGATGCTTAATAGATCCATTTTACATCGGATTTCTTCTTGATATGGTGATGATGAACATCAATATCATTCGTTTTCTACCATTTTCTATTCAATATTTAATTGAATCTTTAGAAAGGAACAATTCTCAGAATGATTATTATTATAATGTTGCCTGTTTGATTTATCTTCATAATCTAGAATATTTTCATGGTTCAGAGATTCATGGTTTTATTTATGGGTTCCTATCAAAGTTTTTTGAGTATGTACAAATTCAAGGAAAACATAGTTACCTATTCCAATCATCATCGCTAATTTATAATATGTATGAATTAATTATTATAAGTGATTTTCAATTAATCAATTTGCCTTCAATTTGCTTCAAAAATATATGTAACCCATTTTGGCGAGTTTTTTCATTTGCTGTTGTAATGCCTGTGATTGATAAAGAAGAGATGATTGATTCATTCAAGAGTATTGTCGAGACTTCATATGGTAGGTTATTATTAACCAAGTTATTGGATAATCGATCATTATTTGGATTGTTATTCCCAAATGGGATTTTTTGCATCGATCAAAAGATAGTATTGATTCCCAAAGAACTCCATGAGATTTTTTTGATATCTTATTGTAAGCATGATTTGAAAAGGGCTCTTGTAAATATTGAGGCTTATTTCGAACACCTTCTAGAGATATCAACCATTGTGGATGTTTTTAAAATGAATATTATCTTATTTAACGTTTTTGATTCGTCTAAGGAATCTGATAAGATAGAGGTTTATTTTTTACTTTATAAAGTGTTAAAGGATTCAAGGAAAGTATTTCCTGATTTTGTTGAAAAACTTTTTGATCGGGTAATACAGATTCAACATATACCAATTATATGGAATCATTTTATATATTCTATTCCAATGACTGTATTGGATATCCAATGCCAAATTAACGTGAACTCAAGGCTTCTTTTGAATATTGAGATTTGGGAAAAGAATATTCCTTTATTATTACTTTTACTTTATTGTGATGGTAAAATATCAAATAGGAAAGAGATTATTAATTATTGTGGATTGAATAATCAATTAAAAGAACAACGGCTTATGATAATCCTGAAGAATCTCCCCCCAAAATACTGGCGTGATGAGTTTCTACCTTATATTTTGCTTCTTCTTATTGATAAAGGAAATTTTTCGGATATTCTTATGGAAATAAGTATATACAACTTTTTTATTATTATTTTTATGATGGAAATAGTTATTCAGGACTTATCTCTATCGAATCTGTACCAAGATGTAAAATTAGTTTTTTATGATCTTCTACAATATAAAAAGAGTGGAAATTATCTGATTGGAATTAAATTGTTTTCGAAATTATTAATCAATTCAACAAATATCGAGGTTCATTTTGATTCTTTATCTGAGTTATCTTTTTCTGATTTGTCTCACTTTAGTTTTAATAATCAAAAAGTAATCAAAGCACTAACACCACCACACTATCTGAATGATTATTTTTTTAGTTTTGTGAATCAGAGGTTGATCTCCAAAGAAAAATATCTTTTAGTAGAGCATTTCATGTATGGAATTGATTCATCAGAGAACAAAAATGTTAATGAAGAAATAGAATCGGTATTAATTCAATCATTATATAATTTCAAAAATAATTTTTTGTTCTTTTCTCATAAACAAAGTTATGAATGTGATAATAACAATGCTTTTAATACTCGATGCAATAATTTATCAGATTTTCCACGAAATTTAGTCTATGATATACTGATTAATCCATTTTATTTTAGAAATACTCTTGAATTATTTGAAAATGTATCATTGTTCCAGTTTTCCAGTCATTGCGTTTCTAAAAAGGAATTGCACAATTGCCCCATGCTATCAAAAGAAGAATATTCATCGCTATTTGGTAATGAATCCCAACGACTAAAATTGCCAATGATTGTGTCCCAATTTTTTGGTTATGATTCCCAGTATAAATCATCATTCGAAATTGAAGTTTCTATCAAACAGATCGAATTGGTAATGAAAACTAGTATGGAGAAAAATGATCAGAATATGTATTGTTGGTGTATTGTTTTATATTATTTGCATATGTACACAAATCAAATTGATATATTTGACACATTGTTATGGTGTCTTTCATTTTTATTTCATAAATTACAAGAAATAATTCCAAATATGGTATTTGATTTAGTATCAAAAACTGTTCTTCTTATTCTTCTCCAATATGATGTTAATAATGATCTCATAATGAACAAGTTTTTATATGAATTAAAAAGCATTAACAACACAATCAGCAAATATTTTCTTCCCTATATACCAATAATGAAGAGATTTGGAAGAAACAAGATTGCTTCTGAGCTTTTTAGCATTATTTCAACCAATCATAGCAAAGTTTTTATACCAATGACTATGAGATATACTCTTATTGAAGACAGAGCTATAAAAAACATTATGGATCAGTTTAGTTATCTCTTTTCTGTTTTTGAAGATATTAACAATCTAAGTATGATAAAGGAACATATTAGAAATCTCAACAACGATATTTCATTAATACAAAAAAGTTCAAGTGATATATTCCATGTTCTTAATACAAAATTCTATAAGATTGACACAGGGATCATGATGTTCTCAAAAGACCTCCAAAGAACTTATTTTTTAAAGAACAATCAGAATGAATCTTTGGGATTTGAACTTGATCCAATGATTAGCTGTTTTAATATTGCGCTGAAATCTTCAAGATCGACATTATTCAGGTCAATGATTTTCCCATATAAGAAGAATTTTGTTAGCGATACTATTACCATAACTGTATTTTTTGGTCACTTTGTTCCACTTGAAAACAATTTTAATCAGCCCCATTATTCCAAAGAAATAGAAATTAAAGCAAAACAATCATTATCTCGATCAATTTCGGTTAATATGTTGTTCCATAAATTTTTAAATATGGTTCCCCTATCATCATTTGTTTCAGTAGACCACTTCTTTGCAGGGTTTGCATTTTCACGTTTTTGTGAGGAACTTCAAGAGCAGAATGTATTTCTTAATTCCAAATATCAGGAGATTATCGGACCAAATGCATCTGGTTTGATTTTTATCTCATTAGCTGCTTCATTAAATGCATACACCGAAAATTCTGAACTTTTAAAATCAGTTATGGATGTTTGTTGTAATTTTACAAAGTCGGATCACCAAATTCCAAAGTGCATAAAATCTGTAGTCTCTTATCGTCACGATATCCTCAGAAATCTAAATGCTATCTCAAAAGTTGGAAACAATTCAATGTGTATTAATCTGGACTATTTTGAAAAAATAGATAATGCGATTTGCGTTTCAAACTCTGAAATGATTAAATGGTTTTGAAAAAATGGAATTCAAAATCGATTTTTATTCAGATTATATTCATTCTGATAATTTTATTCATTCAAGTTTTCAAATAATATTTCTTAGGCAATACTTTTTTCTGAGGCGTCTCGCGGTTTTTATATTGGATTATATATTCAATTTTTGATTTTGCTGAGGATTAAAATAAAACAATACATTCATGTTGTTGAAGAACAAGTACATACGTCAATCATCATCATTATGTATCACATCCAAAAAGAGCAGCCTTTTAAGGAGCATAAAGTATTGCTACACGTTTGGGAATCAAAGGAGTGTTTCTCTTTCTCCATTGTCACTTATTAGCGATGGCTGCGCATTTAAAAGCAACGAGAATGTATCAAGTGAGAATGGAAATGTATTGAATAGTAGTTTTTTATTATGTGATGACAACAGCATTGAGAATTGGAAGGACTACGAAACAATTTACACTTCTTTAAAGGGAAGAATTCTTGAAAGCATGATCAATCATCCAATGAACCAGATTAAACCAATATATAATGAAGACCTGAAAATAAGCATTCCTGGGACGAAGTGGCAAGAGAGAGTTGTAATATATCAAGATCTGATTAAAATGACTCGGAAAATTCCAGATCCAGATTTTTTTTCTGGTTCTTTTGATTCAGTTTTAATACAATCATCAAATTCACCAAGTATTAATGAACGGAATTGTTTCCTTAGGGCGCTATTCATATATTATGATCATTATCCAACAAAACAGAAGACTTTATTGAAATATGTATTCAATCAATTGTATTTGATAAAGTATGGAAGCATTACTCCATATGGAGTTGTTCCTCTTTTGAGCTTTTTAAATGAGATTAAGTCTCGTAATTGCGAAATGTCGATTATTCGTAATCATGTCAATGGGTGTTTGATTCCATTTCTATCATCGCCACATTTAGTTTGTTTCTTCAATGAATTGTTCAGTCTTCTTGATTATTATAGTTCAATCTCTCGAAACACAAGTATTTCTATCATTGAATATTTGATTCACACATTTCCAATCAGTAATCTTAGCAAACAAGGTCTTTATGTCAAATTGATGAATAGTATTGTTTTTCGTCTTTCTGTTTCTAGTTTCCATGAGTATTGTTCACGTATCTTTCATTTCTATTGTCGATGTCTTGAATCATTTCATGTTCAATCTATTGAATCATTTTATGACTTAGTTGAAGATGGATATTTTAAGAATCGAATTGTTGACAAATCTTCATTAGTAACAACCATACTCATGAGCAGTATTGAACGACTCTCATCAACTCATTGGAATCAGTCTATTCGAAATCGATCATTTCAATTCATTAAGTTCATGAAACTCTTTGACACCCATATTGCTTCTACTGAGAAAAATGATGATCTAATCAAGATGTGTTTAAGGAAGCATGAATGGAAGATCATCACTCAAGAAGCAGAAAAGAATTCATCTTTGTTATAGTAAACACGGATTAATTAAAGAGCAGTTTTATTGACCGCGACCGGGCTGTTGACCAGGATAGTTATATCCATTTTGAGTGTACCATGAAGCAAAGGCATTAAACATCTGCATAAATTCTGGATTTTGATTCATGTATGGCATTCCCATTGGAGTCATATATGGTGGATAGGGCATTGGTCCCGCATTGGGTGGATATTGAGCTTGTGGGAATTGTCCTTGTGGAGGCATTGGATATTGTCCTTGTGGAGGCATTGGGAATTGTCCTTGTGGAGGCATTGGATATTGTCCTTGTGGTGGCATTGGGAACTGTCCTTGTGGTGGCATTGGATATTGTCCTTGTGGAGGCATTGGGAACTGTCCTTGTGGTGGCATTGGGAATTGTCCTTGTGGAGGAACTGGGAATGGGTATCCCATGAATGGATAATATGGTGGAACCTGGGTTTGATGAGGATTAGGTGGTAACTGAGTCTGTTTTGGCAATGCTGGTTCTGGCTGTTTTACTTCAACAGGCTTAACTGGTTCTGGTTGTTTTACCTCGACAGGCTTAACAGGCTCTGGTTGCTTAACTTCAACTGGTTTGATTGTTTCTGGTTGTTTTGTTTCAACTTCCTTCACAGGTTGAGGCTTTGGAGTTTCAACTTTGGTAACTTCTGCGATAATGGGTTGTTGAATTGTTTGGTTCTTTCGTTCACCAGCGAACTGACCGAATCTATTCTTTTCATACTTGATTTGTGAAAGATTCTTTGGAATTCTTAAGGTTGTTTTGAAATTCTTGGATTTTTGTGATTCATAAGGTATTTCTTCCTTCTTAACAGGGATCTCTGGCTTTACTTCAACAACAACAGGTTTTGGTTCTTCAGGAACAACTTTAGGAGCTTCAACTTCCTTTGGTTCTGGCTTCTTTGGAATATTCTTTTGCTCAACAACCTGAACAAGTTCTTGCACCTTTGGAGCAGGCTTTTGTTCAACAACGGGTTCTTCCTTCTTTTCAACAACTTTTACAGGCTCTTCCTTCTTTTGATTATCATTATTAATAACTAGATTACTCCAAGGAGTGGACTTGACAGATGATGGTGGTGGTGGTGGTTGGTTAACCTGAACAGGTTTTGTTGGTTGATTCACAACTGGTTTGCTAACCTGATCGTTTGGTTTATAATTCCTAGGCTTTGGGTTTCGCTTTTGATTGTATTGATTATTAACAGGCTTTTCATTCTTTGAGGTCTTTTTGAATTGATATTTCTCGTCGTCAAGATATTGAATAACTTGATCGATCGTCCTGCACTCAACAATAAGCGCTCTTACATCATCTGGATTCGCTTGTGGCCTAATTTTCATAACATCATCAAAGGAAATTGTTGTCATGATCTAAAAAATGGCCGAACAAACCGTTATAACGATTATTGTAAAGTATTCATTTATTTTCTGAAATTTTTGGCAGCAAGGACAGCCTTTTCTCCAGCTTCAGTCAAGTTGGATGCTGGAATGATTGGGAGGCCAGATTCACTAAGGATCTTCTTTCCTAGTTCGACATTTGTTCCTTCTAAGCGGACAACAAGTGGAATCTTGAGACCAACCTTCTTAACAGCAGCAATAACACCCTTAGCAATCATATCACATTTGACAATTCCTCCAAAAATGTTAACAAGAATACACCTAACTTTTGGATTAGATGAGATGATTTCAAAACCTTCAGTGACAGCCTTTTCAGAAGCACCACCACCAAGATCCAAGAAATTGGCTGGTTCTCCTCCAGATAATTTGATAACATCCATAGTACCCATAGCTAAACCAGCACCATTGACAAGACAAGCAACATCACCATCAAGAGGAACATAGTTAAGGCCAAACTTTTCAGCACGGATTTCCATTGGATCAACCTCTGATAAATCCCTGTATCCGAAGATTTGCTTTTGGCGATAATGGGCCGAATCATCAAAGTTGAACTTGGCATCAACAGTGATAATTTTACCATCCTTGGTTTGAGCAAGTGGATTGACTTCAACTTGGGTGGCATCAGTGCCAACAAAAAGTTTCCAAAGTTTTTGCATTTCTTCTACAGCGGAGCGGAATGCATGACCTGTTAATTCAAGCTTTGATGCAATCTGTTCAGCAACATCTTTTGTAATTCCATCAACCCCGTCAATAACTTGTTTGATAATGGCTTCTGGATGTTTCTCAGCAACTTCTTCGATTTCAACACCACCTTGTGTAGAGGCAATGACAACTGGAGATTGTGTGGTTCTATCAAGAAGAATTGCAAAGTAAAGTTCCTTTTCAATATCAACTGGATCTGAAAGCATTACACTCTGGCAAAGTTGTCCTTCAGCTGTTGTTTGCTTTGTGACAAGGTGCTTTCCAATCATTTCAGCAGCAACTCTTTTGGCTTCTTGAGCGCTCTTAACAAAATGAACACCAGACTTAAAACCAGTCTCAACAAAATGACCCTTTCCACGGCCGCCAGCGTAAACTTGAGCCTTAACGACAACTTCTGGAAGTCCCATCTTCTTAAAGGCCTTTTCAGCATCTTCAGGAGTACGAGCAGCTTCATTCATACCAGCAGATACCTTAAAATTCTTGCATATTTCTTTTGATTGCCATTCCAAAATGTTAAAGTTTCGAGAAAACGTGGAAACAGATGCCAACATCAAAAAGTGAAGTGATCATGAATGGCTGAACCTTTCAAATCTAACATCACCTCACATTACGATTATTGTCACATTTACCACCCGTACATCTGCCTGGCTCTAATCCTTGCCCGCGTAATCTTTTTCTGTTGGGCCTCGAAAATCTCTTGAGTATTTAGGTCTACTTGCGCCAGGTACCTCAAGTGGGATCTCTCTCGCACGTGACCAACACCATTCAGTTGAGATTTATCGCTTATTATCTTATTATTTTCTGCCACTTCCTGGCCTCTTTGCCTATACTCTTCAAGATCAAACTGTATAATATGCTCATCCTCGGGTTTCGCTAATAAAACTTCCTTGGCGATTTCTGGAGGAGCAACATCGACAGGAGGGGGAGGAGCTGGAGCCTTAACATGCCTCTTTGGAGGCGGAAGACTATGGATCTTCTCATCACTCAATTCGGAAATATCAGCAGTCGAATCCTTGAAACTCACAAAATCCGCCTCACAGTCACTGCTACTACTTGTATCATAGTAGAGAAGAGACATAGATTTGTAAATTTACATGCGGTTTATAATAACGGTGGTTGTTATTATACTGCATTATTGACTTACTCTGGTTAGAATGATTAACTGATTTCAATTTTGAATCAAACTCCCGGTCACTTTATGGCAGGACAGAGTGTAACTCCCACAACCCCACCAATCATCATTGATGTTGGAACAGGATATACTAAAATGGGATATTCAAATAATAGTCGTCCAAATTTCATTATTCCAACGATTCATGGTGGTAGAGATTTATCAAAAATGACAGCTTCACAAATGAAAGGAACTGAAGATCTCGACTTCTTCATTGGTGACGAGGGAATAGCCAAAGCACCAGCATATACTCCTTTGAATATTATGAAGCACGGCCAAGTCGATGATTGGACATTAATGGAGCAGTTTTGGGAACAATGTTTATTCAAGTATCTTAGATGTGAACCAGAAGATCATGCTGTTTTGTTGACAGAACCCCCACTCAATTCACCAGATAACCGTGAATATACTGCAGAGATTATGTTTGAGACATTTAATGTCCCATACCTTTATATTGGTATGCAGGCTATGCTTGCCATTGCTGCTTCATGGAGTAACAAGGAAAAGCAATCATTAACAGGTTGTGTCGTAGATTCTGGTGATGGTGTTACACACGTTATTCCTGTTGTCGAAGGCTATCCTATTGCTAATGCTATCCAGCACGTTCCAGTTGCTGGTCGTGAAATGACATCATTCATTGCAGAGTTTCTTAAGGATCGTGAACCAACAGTTCCACCTCATGATCGTATGGTAACAGCTAGAAATATTAAGGAAAGGTTTTGCCGTGTTGCTAAGTATCCAAGTAACGCTTTCCAGATGTTTGACCAGGATCGTAGTAAGTATATTGAAACATACACAGGAATTGATTCTAAAACAGGAAAACCATTCACATGTGAAGTTGGTTATGAAAGATTCTTAGCACCCGAAGTTTGGTTCTCTCCTGAACTTGTATCAAATGAATATATGACACCAATATCTGTTTTGATTGACCGCGCAGTTCAAATGTCTCCAATTGGCAACCGCAAACAATTATATGATAATATAGTTTTGAGCGGTGGTTCCACAACTTTCAAAGGACTTGCATCTCGTTTACAAAAGGATGTCCAAGAACTTGTTGATGCTCGTCTTAAAGAAAATGCCGAGCGCGAATCCAAACGGTTTGGCAAAGAAATTATCCCTGCACATGTTCCTGTATTTATAAAGGAGCACAAACGCCAAGATTATGCTGTTTGGTATGGTGGTGCTATGCTTGCACAAACAGGACCATTATTCTACAAACAATGCCACTCAAAGGCTAATTACGATGAATACGGTCCCTCAATTGCTCGTGCCAGCGCTGTCTTCGGAGACATATCCGTTTAATTTCCTAAACATCATTGAAAGATAATATTTACATAAAAATACCTCCAGGAAAAGGCCATAATGCTTCAATACTAACATCTAGACCATCTAATAGGTCGTTGCTTTTATGGACTTCGGATTTGGAAGTAATAAACTCATGAATTTCTTTGGCGTCATTCATTTTGGAAAACTGAACATGAAAAGCATCGGTAGGCGAATAAATTTGTATTTTAGGTGGACCTGATATTTGACGGATTTGAGATGAATAGAGATTTCTCAGACAGTGGGAAAAATTATGAGCATTTGATTTAAATACCAAATAAAACGTAATTGGATAACTTTTAGATTTTTCTATGGAAAGTAATCCTTCATATGACCCTGTTTTGTTCAATAATGTCACTTGTTTACAATCCATTTATTCTGAGGATTGTCATATCCACTTTTCAATTCAGATATCAAAAAAGCTTTTTTCAATTGAAAAACAGAAAGCGACGTGGAACAGTTGGCTTAGTTCGTGAGGCTCATAACCTCAAGGTCGGTAGTTCGAGTCTACCCGTCGCTCTTTTTTATTTTTCTCTCTCATGTTAGGGATTTATATTATCGTTTCAGTCCGTTTCAAAATAGAAATGAATGATTTAATAGGAGACACTTCATTGTCATTAGAGGAACTTATTCGAAATATGAGGAAAGAAATCGAAGATAAACTGAGTGTTTGTAGTCATTCGGATATTGGGAACCTTAACGGAGTTTTAGATAAAATTCCAAGAATTGAGATACTTGATATGGAAAGAGAAAACATGTTTAAGTCTCTAGAAAAGCATCCATTTTTAGAGAAAAATATATATTTTTACCATGAAATTGAACAAGATTTAGAAAATATTCAAATTCCTTCTGTTAATGAATTGTTAAAGACAATTTTACAAGAGGAATATGATAGAAGTAACTATATTATATCAAATTGCGGTAAAAGACTTAGCGAAAACAATGTGAATTCTTATATAAATGATTTTTCTCATATTCTCCATCATTATACTCATATTTCCCATGTTTGTCGGACAGCATTAATGAAGTTAGACGATAAAATCATGGATTGTGATTCACAAGATGTTTTTTTGGCAATTAAACTACAACACAAACGATTTGAATTGGAATACCCCATGAGGTATTATCTTCGATTATTGAAATCATTTGTTATAACGAAGAGGGAAGATATTTTTGCAATTGCTTTTTCTAAATTTAGGAGTGATTTAACCAGGACAGAAAATACTGTTGTTTCAATACCTAAAACGAATGAGGAGCTTTATATTGAACTTGAGAGGCTCTCACAAATTCATAATATTGAATTTGATATCCAAAAGCATGATGGTTATCATTTTTATTATGTTTGCGATAAACAATTCAGTGATAATATTCAAAAAGAATTAGTTTTTCCTCAAGGGGAAAGAATTATTAACAATTTCGATAAATTTGAGACTAAGGATATAATCAATCATCTTTTTACGGAGTCTATCGGAATAAATTCTGCTTTGCTGAAACAATTTAACCATTATATTTCAAATAATCGAGAAGAGATTACCTCTAGCATAATAGATTCCAGTTATAGGATATCCCGAGATTTTCAAATGAACTATGAGTGGGTATTGTGCTGGCTCAAATTATCTTTTTCTTATAATAGGGAAATAATCGCCAAAATCATCAACATTTTAAATAGAATTGATTTTTTCCATGAAAAGTTTCGAGAAAATATCGATTTATCCAGATTGAAATACTGTACTCCAATTTATTCTTCTATGAAAGAGCATATTTTGAGAATTCTCTCCAAATCTTTGTTCAAATCCACAGATGAACCAAATATAGGGTTTCTATTTGAATCTATTCTCAAACTCGAAATCCAATATCTTCACTCCAAACTATTTCTTGTTGAGTCATTTTTTGAAATCAGTTATCATAATAATGATTCTGATATTTCATACCATGCTATCGAGCTTATTAATGAGCTCCCAGACTTGAATTTCGGCCCACATAAAACATTTATCCCCCCATTTGAGTTAGAAATACTGAAGCTTAAAACCATGGGCAAATTAATTAGGACAATAATGAACGTACAAATCATTCATGAACGACAAGTGCAGTCTTTATATGAACCTCTTGTTTTATCAAATGTGATTGATGATCCAATCACTGTTTCTTCTTGTCCAGTACATCCATTCGAGTATTTTTATAGTTTTAAATATATTTCCGAAATTTATTCCAATGCTAATTCAATTGCAAATGATATTGCAGAGTCATTGTCGATTAATACAATGAAATATATTGGTTATTTTGTATATGCAATTTGGGAAGTATTCTTGTCTCAATTTTCAATCTCAAACATAGTTCCATTGTCATTTTTATATCCAAGATCAGAATCCAACATTAAACATGATTCTTTCCTAAACAACAACCAAGTTTTTCAATGGAAATCGATCGAAGAGAAAGCAGCCAGATTAGTATTTAGCGACAGTATTGGTGGACTTACAGATTTATTGTTATTAAATAGAATTAGGAATCAAATAATTGAGGGTTATACTTTTACCAATAAGTATTCTGAAGAATATTCATCAATAGTGAATAATAGTGAAATATTTAATATTATTGAAGATATTTTTATTTCGGGATCGAATATGGTTTTGAATGATCTGAATCAGGACAATTTATTGGTAATATTAGCAGAACAAAAACTCTTTAATGTTTCTCTTTATGTGACTTTAAGATATAATACAATGATAAAGGATTATGGTTATGTGAAAAGGATTTGTTTGATCTCTGATGACTTTAATCATATCACTGTTAAAAACGAATATGAAAATTTAGAAGAGAAATCTGATGCTTGTTTAACAAAATATACCTCGTTGTTGATATTTTCTGATTGGAATAGATATAAGTGTCAATCTATCAGTAGCTTGAAGTACATAAATTTTGAAAGTATCTATAAAAACAATGAGAATTTGAAACCGGCAATATGTAAATTGGCAGCTAAAATCGAATTAGCAAATCTCATCATCCACGAAAAAAGTTATTTTTCTCATCATACATTTATTGAAGGACTTATTGAATCAGCTGATGATCAAACATGCTTTATTGACTCTGATGGATCACTATTAAGTGCTTTTTTACTTCCTTCTGCTTTTAGTTGCTTTTTTATGGATTCTGATACCAAAACAATTCAGCAATTAGTTCAAATCGTTTCCATTAGGTTTAGGCTTTTGAAATTGTCACGTATCGAATATTCATTGTCTTTTCCACGATATACCGTTTTTAATCAACTTTACAATGATTCATTTCTGTGTAATATACCATATTTATCTCAAATATCTCGTGAGCTTCAAAAATCGAACCCAAAAAGCCTTAATGATATTCTCATTTTTTTTGAAGAGTGTCAAAGAATTTATTATTATCGAATGCTTTTGTCAATAGTTGATGCTACCAATGAATCATATACTGATGCATTTTTAAATGAGATCAAAAGTACCTCTGTTGGTTTACGAAGGTTTCTAAACTTTTCAGAACCTGTTGATACTTCACTAAAAGTATTATGGAAATCTATATTTAGGTTTGGAGAAATCGATAAATATGGATTATCATCTCGGAGATACATTCCATTGTGGTTGGATCAAGTGCTTTTTGCATGTGGTGACGGCCCCAGAGCAATGATAGTTGATCATCTGAGGAATGTTGATGATAAAATTTCTAATGCTTTGGTTTCATCAAGAATCAAAAATATATATCAGTCTCCACTTCCTTTTTTACAATCATCAGTATCACTTGAATTATTCAAGTGTGCCTTTTTTTTACTGAATCATAATTTCGATTTTTTAAATATTGATAGTTCAAATTCATTTCAATTGGTACAAAAAATGTATTTTGATATTGGAAATAAAGCACTTTCAAAAAAATTCTATGAGTTTTCTTTGAACTTAATTACCAAGGGCAATTCAAAGTATACAAAACTCAATGAAGTCGAAGGAATGTTATCAATAGTTAAGGAGTCAATTATTCTTATTTCCAAAGAACAACAAAGGAAGAGAATTGAAGCATTTTATTTGGAAAATATCAAACCAGTCTCTTCTGTTCTTTCATCAACAAGTTCAATCTTGAAACCCGAGTGTTATTCAAAAAGAATTCTATTAGGGAAGCAAAAGTCCATTTATATTATAGATCCTAATGATATAATTAGGCAATTTGGCCAAGAGATGAAATATTCTTTTTCTCGTTTGATGTTTTTCCTATCTGATGAACTAAACAAATCAGTTTCGTCATGTAATGGTTTTATGCAATATAATTTATCTGATATCAATCGAGCTTTTTACAAGTTATCTTCAGTATTATACAAATTACTCTCAACTAACATTGATAACATTTTCCATACATGGGTTAGCATTATCAAGAATAATATTATTCAAATTTGCATTGATCATGATATTGAGGATTTGATTACTCTTTATGAGCGTTTTATTTCCTCTAAGTTTCAATCAGAAATGGATATTGGATTCGCTTCTAGATCTAGATTGGATATACTTAAATCAAACGAGTTAATATCAAATATAAAGAGAGCAAAGACAGAACAAAAAGACTTCGAAAAAAAATCCGAATTAGAGTTTAATACTTACTATTCTTTAATATTAAAGGATTTAAAGAATCAAATAGATAATTATCAGAACAAGTTTCCTGTTATTCATGATGACTTTTTTGATACTTCTCTTCAAATATTAAGTAGTTTTCTTTTAAATGAGAATAAATGCTGGAAACCAACACCAGTTGTATTAAGCTTAAGCAAAGATTTGAGCCCGAACGAAAAGATGGCTTCTCTGATAAATAAACTACTTGAAGATATTCAAAAATATCGAGTAATTAATGTATTATCAAGAGTCGGCACAGCAGCATTTTATTCTAAAAAAATCAAAAGGGCCGAAAAGGACAGAAAAAATGCAAACGCAACACTATGGATTGGTAAAAGAGCCTTTGATGAGACAGTTCAAGTTATTGAAACAGATTTATCTCTTGCTTATAATCAACTTACAAAAGCTGAAGTTGATACAGAGCACCTGCGAAAAGATCTCGAAACACAGTTAAAACTTAACTCACAATTGACTCATTTCCAATTAATGACCCAAATGAAGGAAGCGGATTTGAAATCCCAGATTAGAGCACTAAAAGAGAATAGCGAAGTTAATATTGCAGATTTGCTAAATCGCATTGATGCGGCTGATAATGAATTATTTGCACTCAGAGAAGAAAACGGTGAACTTGAAAACACCATAGATCACTTGGTTAGAGAGCCAATGAACCGAGTTGATCATTTCAGGAGAAGAATTGCCCAAATTAAAGTTGATAATTCCGACACAATTGTAAGCAACAGTATACCACCAATTGAAATATTGGCGGAGGACAAGTTATTGTTTAGGCTTTTAGGAGAGAATAACGATTTAAAGAAGACAAATATGGAGCTGAGAAAAAACATTGAAGAACTGCAGTCAGAGCTCAATTCAATGCAGAAGGATACACTATCCTCAGTATCAAAGATATTTGAGCCATCACCATCAAGTGCTAGACAAATGAGGATTTCTCAAAGAATAATCAAGCCTAAAACCGTAAAATCTGCAAGGAAAAACACCCATACACACACCATCAAATAAAGTGTTATTTATATTAACCCGGCTTTACATGGAGAACTTTAACGATAAGGCCAATTCAAATCAGAGCCAATCTTCTCTCAATTGTTTTGAATAAGAATTCGGCCATTTTAAAAATGTTTTCGCCTGTTGATGAAAAGCAGCAGCTTGCTGAAATCGAGCGCGAGATTCTTCAATATTGGCGCAGTATTGATGCCTTTAACCAATCGAATAAATTGTCTGAAGGTAAACCAGAGTACGTTTTTTATGATGGTCCTCCATTTGCCACTGGCCTTCCCCACTATGGGCACATTTTAGCCGGCACCCTGAAGGATGTTGCCACAAGATATGCATATCAGACTGGCCACCATGTTCCAAGAGTTTTTGGTTGGGATACTCATGGTCTTCCAGTTGAGCACGAAATTGATAAGCAATACAATATCACTGACAGACAGCAGATTGAAAACGAAATCGGCATTGAGGAGTATTGCAACCGCTGCAAGTCTATTGTTATGAAGTATTCTTCTGAATGGGAAAGAATTGTTGAGAGATCTGGCCGCTGGATTGATTTCAAGAACAGTTATAAATCAATGGATGTTAATTTCATGGAATCAGTATGGTGGATTTTCAAGCAACTATGGAATAGCGAAGATGTTTATCGTGGTTTGAAAGTTATGCCATATTCTACAGCCTGCAAGACTCCACTTTCCAATTTCGAAGCCGGCCTTGATTATCGTGAAGTTTCGGATCCAGCTGTTTTTGTTGCATTCCAGGTTCCAGGTGAGAATTATGATTTTGTTGCTTGGACAACCACACCATGGACACTTCCATCAAACTTAATCCTTGCTGTTAATCCTAAATTAACATACTGCCGTGTACTCGATGTTGCTTCTGGAAAGAGGTACGTTTTGTTGAAGAGCAGAGTTGCTCAACTTTATCCTCCTAAGGGAGCTGCTAAGTATACAATTGAAGAAGAATTCCCAGGAACAGCACTTGTTGGTAAGAAGTATACCCCTCTATTCCCATACTTTGCTCACTGGGATGAAAAGGGTGCATTCCGTGTTTGCGATGCTGATTATGTTACAGATGATTCTGGTTCTGGTATCGTTCACTGTGCTCCTGGTTTTGGTGAAGAAGACTACAAAGTTTGCATTCGTCATGGTATCATTGAAGCCGACCAACCAATTGTCTGCCCAATTGATGACAATGGCTGTTTTACCGAAGAAGTTTCTGATTATAAGGGAATGTATGTTAAGGATGCCGATGCTCAAATCATTGAACGCCTTAAGAAGGAAGGACGATTAATCAGGAGAGATCAAATCAAGCACGAGTATCCATTCTGCTGGAGATCCGGCACCCCTCTTCTTTATCGTGCTATTCCTTCATGGTTTGTTAGAATTGAAAAGCACAGAGAACGCCTTATCGAAAACACTTTACAAACACAATGGGTTCCACCAACAATTCGTGATGGAAGATTCTTGGAATGGTTGAAGGGAGCTAGAGATTGGGCTATTTCCAGAAACAGGTATTGGGGAACTCCTCTTCCAATCTGGGTTACTGAAGACTATTCTGATATCATTGTTGTTGATTCCATCAAAACTCTTGAAGAGCTTTCTGGTGTTACTGGCATTAATGATCTCCATAGACCAACTGTTGATGGTATTGTTATTAACAAAGACGGAAAGGTTTATCGCAGAGTCCCAGAAGTTTTCGATTGTTGGTTCGAAAGTGGTTCTATGCCATTTTCTCAATTCCATATTCCATTTTCTGGAAGAGAATGGCGCCAGGCTGACTTCATTGCTGAAGGACTTGACCAAACAAGAGGATGGTTCTATACAATGACTGTTTTGTCTACACTTCTCGGTCATCCTTCTCCATTTAAGAATCTTATTGTAAATGGTTTGATTCTTGCAGAAGACGGCAAAAAGATGTCTAAGAAACTTAAGAATTACCCTGACCCAGAAGAAATCATGGAAAAAGTTGGTGCAGATTCAATTCGTTTGTATCTTGTTAATTCACCATCTTCTCATGCTGAGCCTCTTTGCTTCAAGAGAGCTGATGTTGAACAAATTATCCGTTCTACTATGCTTCCATGGATGAATACTCTCAAGTTTTGGGTTGAACAAGTTATCCGTCATGGAAATCAGTTTAAGCGCAATCCAGAATTAGCATACGCATCTGAGAATATTCTTGATAAATGGATTCTATCCAAGACACAGAAGCTTATCAAGTTTGTTCATACAGAGATGAAGCAATACCATCTCTACACTGTCCTTCCAGAGCTAGTCAAATTCATTTCTGAACTTAACAACTGGTATGTTCGTCTAAACAGATATCGTCTGAAGAAGGGAGAAGATGCCCAAGCTGGCCTTTCGTGTTTATTTGAGGTTCTTTTGGCCCTTTCCTCTTTGATGGCTCCATTTGCTCCATTCTTTTCCGAATTTTCATATTTAAGATTGAAACCAGCTCTCTCTGAAGAAGAAGCTATGCAATCAATTCACTTCAAGATGCTTCCTCAAGCCAATGAAGCTCTCATATTCCCAGAAATCGAGCAAAATGTTGGATATATGCAATCTGCTATTTGCATTGCTAGATTAGTTAGAGATAGGAAGAAGATCCCTGTCCGCAGACCAATGAAGTCACTTACAATTGTATGTTCTGAAATTGTTAAGGCAAAGATCTTATCACTCACTCATTATATCACATCTGAAGTCAACGTTCTTTCTGTTGCATTCGAAACCGATGAAAAGAAGTTTGTTAAATTCACTGCTTCTCCTGATTGCCGTGCCCTCGGCCGCAAATTCGGGAAGAAGTTGAAGGATATCACCAATGCCCTAACTGCCATGCCATACGATCAAATGGAATCCCTTTATGACAAAGCCATTGAAGCTCGTCTTCATGAAATGCCTGCTCCAGAGTTCACATTAGAAGGAGAAACTCTTAACACTGATGAGGTTATGCTTGCAAGGACTCTTGTTAACCCCAACCCTGATCTCTTTGATGGAGGCGCATTTGATCAAATTGTTGCCTTTGCTGACATCACCGCCGATGAAGAGATTATTCAACTCAATGTTGCCAGAGAAATCAGAAGCAGAATCCAAATGGCTCGTAAGAACCTTGGATGTGTTCCAACCGACAAAGTCAAGATCTACTTCAACACAGCTGTCCCATCTCCCAATGAAATCACTGACATCCTTAACTCAACCAAGCCCATGATTGTTGAAGCTTTAGAATTCAAGATCCACCAAGGTCAGCCACAACCCGAAGAAAAAATCTTCTCTGGAAAGTCATTCCAGGACAAAATCAACGAGATCGAAGTAACAGTCACACTTATTGACCTTAATTAAAAATCCATTTTCAAAACGTTTAATCTTTAGAAGCATCTTTGTCCTCCTCACTGTTCTCGATTGTTGCAGCAGTGAGTTTTCCTTGTGGATCCAATTCTGCAGGTGGGTGAGACAGTACATCGAGCAACTTTTTAGTTGTTCTCTGGATTTTTCCTGTCCATTCTTCTTCTGCTGTTGTTGGGAACCTATTCATCTTCTCATTAAACCAAAGGGAAGCTTCCATTGCCATATGTGCAAACAATGTATCTTCACCGTTATATGTCTTTGCATTTTGCCAAATGAGATTTACATCTCTTTTCCAATCTTGAATTGAATCATAACTATTATTATTAAGCTTCCTTTTGACTTCGTTCAAAGCCATTGGTTCTGATATCTTCTCCAAATAATCTGGAGCACCATCCCTCTCAGGATCTACCATTTCGATAAATGGTGAACAAATAGGCCACGCAATGAGCTTTTCAATAATCTCAAGACATTTCGAGAGTTGGAACTTACTAAGTGGCATTGGCCAGAAATCTGTCACTTTTAAACCGTTTTCTTTATTTTATTTTACAATAACCGCTACTTTACATGGTTTATTGTAAGCGAATTTATCGTATATTTGGGAATGGAACGCGACGAAAAAGTAATAAGATCTACAGAACCGTCGGCGGTTGATACATTATGGGTGTCATCATCCTCTGTGAAGCGTTTGTACCCAAATGATCCATATTCCAGTTTTTGTGATACCATAATTGATTCAATGAAATTTGTGAGTGAGGTTTTAAATGTGTTGAATTTAAATACATTTTATACCAAAGATCAAATGGCGCAATATTCTAATGCGGTTATTATTCTAATAAAAAAGTCAAAAGATTTGGTTGAAGGGACAATGAAACCACAGGATTATGTTGTTCTGTTTTATTCTAACTATGGAATACTAAGTGATATAAGTACATTTAAGAACAAAGAAGAATTCTCTCATTTATTGGATTTTAACGAGACTGATTTTAAGAAGCATTTGAGCAATACTATTGTTCTTTTATCAGGATCCACAAGCAGCATGAAAAATATAACTAAGCCGTATCACAATGCAAAGCGTTGTTATTCTAGAAAGCTTTCAACAACAATAGCTCGTTTATCAGTTAGTGATGCCCATGAACTCATTGAGAAACTCAATCAGTTAGACACCTCATCATTCGAACTTATCAAGAAAATAGATGGAAATAATATTGCGAAGCACCAACATTGTTTTCGAATTATGAACAATAGTGCTTTATTGCTCAAAGCTTTTTTGATATTAGATCAAATGATGAAGAATTTAAATGATTTAGGAGAAAAGTTTAAAATATATCATGCTACTCCCATTGAATCAGAGAATAATTCTAATAATCATCTCGATGCATCTGAAAGGATTAAAGAAGCATTTCATAAGAATATATCTGGACCTAGGCAATGTTTAGATTTATATTATTCATTTCGTAATAAATTGTCTAGTTTCCCAAACCGAACGACATTTTCTTTGAGTTATCAAGCTTTTTGTCAAGAATTAAAGAATATCCCATATTACGGATTGACCCGATGCATTATCGACTCTTTCTTACTCATTCGTCAGCTTCAGATTATTATTCCTCGAATCGAAGTTATAATATTCCAAAATCCAAAAGCTGATGGATTTAATACTCTATATAGATCATTAATTGATTTTGTATTATATTGTAAAGAGTATGCTCTAAAAAGCATAAACGAAAATGATATTATCCAAGCTAAAGTTTCAGTGAAGGATTTGAAATCCAACGCAGAGTCTCTTTCTTCAAAATCAAATATTCTTTCATTTTCTAAAATGAATGCAATAATTGATATTTTGTCCAAGTTATATGGAAATTTGTCCAAAATTCAAGATTTTTTTGATTTTATCAACCATATTAATATCATTGTTACAATATTTAACGAAGATGCGCAATCATCACACAGGCTAGTTTTATTTGATGGTAGCTTCAATTTATCATTTTGTAATGAGATCATCATCGAAAAGCTGAGTAACGAATATCCAGAATCATTGTCACTTGATTTCAATGTTACATCAATTATTAATCAATATGTCGATAAACTTATTACTGATGGTATTATTCATTCACATGACGATGGATATCCCTTTAACCTGAAGAATGTGTCAATACCAAATCTTTTCATATTATTTGGAAACATTGAGAAATGCCTCAACAAATGTTTTAATCTTGATTCATCACTAAGGCAATCTATTAAAGATATAATTTATAGTCCCAGTTCAGAGAATACAGTTTTTTTGGTTTTAACAAAGATCAGAAAATATGTAATTTTAAATAAGTTCATTAATGTCGAGACCGAAGATAATATATTTCAGATTCAAAAACTTATAATGATTTTTCATGATACACTAATATTTCTAAAACTCATTGACTTTCTCAAGATTTGTCCATATTCGAGGTCAATATCAATTGTATATGCAAAGAGTTTTATGCTCAAAATGTTTAATTGTGATTGTTTTAAAGATTTAACTCTTGTTTCTCAGTTTTCTGAATCATTCATGGAGAACATTAGAAACAAACTTGCCCAAATACTGAAGAATAGTCATCAATCTGATCCTCAAAATATTTTGGATCAGATACGCTCATTTTTCCCGCAAATTATTTCCACAATATCCTCGAACAATATTGTTTCGTTATTGGGGGTTGATGATTCAAAATATTTTCTGTCTTGGCTGTTTTCTATCGAATGCAAAAGCTTCCCAATAGATTTTGAACCTACAAGAATAGAACAAATAGTTGATACTCTTTTTGGAGTCGATTTTCCAGCTTTTAACGAGATAATTAGGCACTATTTCTATTCCCAACAGTCCAATGAAGGGAGTGCTAAAGTTTTTGAGTTTTTGTCAGTATTTTCTGGGAGGCAATCAATTCATTCGATTTTAGAAAAGGAGGATGATTCCAGTTTCTCATTGATTAAGCTCTTTGAAACATCATTAGAGTATTGTATTAAAGATGGTTCGATATCTATTAGGAAAGGAAAATGTAATATTCCATCATTTAATGGGTTGGCATCAATTTATGATTTTTTGCTGAAAATCCAAGAATTCATTGTTTTTGATATTAAATTTTTTATATCATGGATTCAATCATTAGAATTTTCGGCGTTTTTGGAACATAAGAACATCCAACCCTCTCTTATAGTTGATTCGATATTCAGAGGAACCCTTAACGAATTCATGCTTCAAGAACTCATGATCAGTAGCCTAGTTACTTACAACGAAAAACAGATTAATATATGCATTATTCTTATTGATTTATGGAGATTTTTATTAATTAGGGATGAAATATCCAAAGTTTTAATTAATACCAAAAATCGAGATCTATTTTTTTCATCTCTTCGAAATTTTAATATTTATTGTTATACATATTATACAACAAGTTCGATTGTGTTTTTGCGAACAGTTTTTTCACGAGGATCGTTGACCCAAGATCCTGTACCAATTCTTCGTTCACTTATAAATGAAATTTCCATATATCACCAAGTTCCCAATAGGATTATTGGTGTTTTTGATAAAAATATGGCAAAAATTTGGTATGAAACCGAGGAAATGAATCTATCATCTTTGGTTTCATTTATAAAAAATACCATTTTTGAATATATACCAATGCCAGATAGTATTGAATATGACAGATTACTTGATGAAATTGGTCAATCAAATTGTAAATTCTCCAAGACGATCCCAGTTTATAAGAATCTTTTCCAGAAGGTTTTTCACGATTTTGGTGAAAATAACAAATCTTTATGTACGAAGATAACAGGATATATTAGGGTATTATATTTCCATTCTCAACAAATATCCGGCTTTATGGAGTTTTTCCATTTTATACTGTCATCACAATCATCAATTACGTCAAAACCTTTTGAAATAGATTATTTTTCCGAAGAAAACCACTATGATTATATTAATCAATTCCCTTTATCATTTTCATTGTTATTTTCTCCTGAATTGACTTCTAATTATTTTCTTGCAGAACATAAGTTTGCATCATCAGTATCTGGTTTTGTATTCTCTATACCACAAAATGCGCTTACAATAGAGTCTCAAAATGATATCGCCAATGTTTTTAATGAACAATGCCACCTTAATAGTATTATCAAACAGAATATCAAGAATACTATTAGCCATGAATGGACTGTTTTAAATATGGAGTTGAGTATTATTGATCAACAAGTGAAAATCGCACAAGAAAAGAATATTCATTATCAAAATTCTTACAAAGTTCTCGCAAATCAGATGAAGTGTGAAATGAAAAGCAATCTTTTTATGCTGCATAATGCTATTGATTTGAAAGATCAACTCATTAAAGAAAATATGGAAATTGAGAATGAATTAGAATTGACATATTCTAAAAAACAAAATAGGATAATGGAAAAACGAAAGATCTTGCATGGTCTATGTAATCACTATAATTCATTGTGTTCAGGAAATAATCTTATCCAAGACATATCCCAAAGCCAGAGTAAAATTATTTCCAGCTCAATAATAATTGGATCTAATAGTATGTATGGGTTATCAAATTCAAATAGTCAAATTGAGAATTCCAAGGACAATTCTATTTCATCATCAAGTACCATTGGGACTTTTGAACAAAAGAATGCTTCTATTCCTGATTCTGTTTCAAAGCTAATTAAACATCGCAGACCGATTTGGTTGGAATCATGCAAACATTCTGTAGATAAAGCATCATTATGCTTTTTCCATGGAGAGCAAGAGGGAACACATAGTCTATTAAGCAAAATTCATAATTCTCACAACACATATTTACTCCGATTTTCTCAAAGAATTAAATCAACAGATCACCGCGGATCAGTCATGAAAGAAGAAGATATTAGCAGAAGATTAAGCCTCACAACAAGTATTCTCACAGATTAAACATTTGTATTGTCATTTTCAATCTTCTGTATATATATAGGCTGGCCTCATATCACTTCTCCTATGTTTGGGTTTTGGTAAATTAGGTACTATTGGTCTTACAGATTTCCTCCCGATTATTGGTATATTCTTTTTCGTTTCTTGAAGAAGAGTAGTAGTCAAGGAAATGCGAGCATCAGCCAAGGAAGGAAGAGTTGGAGGAAGAGCTTGTTTCAAACCAAGAATACTCCTTTGCGATGTAATTGAACTTACATGTTGATTAATGGAAAACACAGTCTCACTTTGACTCCTCAAAAATGCAACATCTGTTCTACAAAGGGTAGCAAGCGGATCAAAAGAAGATAGTTCTGCCCCTTTGTTGGAATAGCGAAGAAGACCAGATCTATTCAAAGATCCATTGTAATTTGAACAAGAAAACACAGTATTGAGTTTATCCTTCAACCCAATTTTAATACCATCTGGAATTAGCATGTGCCCACGTATCATTACTTTAAGCTCGTTTTCTTCTAGAAACTCTGATAGTGCTTGAGACCCATACAAAATACCTTGGCTTGTTGGTAAATACAATGGGAGTGAATCAGTTGGGTTGGACCAAAACAATGGCGCCAATTCAGCGCTTAACTTCGTAAATGGCCGCTTAATATTCTTTATAACGCTCAGGCTCTCTATTGAAGGCCCAAAGCCAGAATGGACACAGAAAGCTTCATTGTTCACAACAGCAGCAAAGGGAAGATATGAAAAAAGTTCCAAAAACTTAAAGTATAAACTATCAGCGGTATATAGATCGTTAATTGACTTTTGAAATTCAGAATGGTTGACAATCCCTTGGAATTCGTTAGATCCACGGATTATGAAAAACTGTTCCGGATACATGTTTTTCAACAAGAAAACCAGAGACATAACTTCGAGAGAAAAGTGGCTATCTCCAATCAGATTTCCTAGAAACAAAAATTTTTTCGAGCTGCCAAATCCTAAAAGCTTGAAAATCCGAAGTAAATCCAATATGCTCCCGTATAGATCACCAATTATCACAAAATCTCCCTCCAAAAGCAGCAGCGATGGCTCATCACGAAAAAACCCAATCGCTTTAACAAGAATTTCTTGAAGAATACCTTCAGGTATAACAGGCAAGCGCAATCGATACCGCCTCTGAGCGTAATCATCAATAGGTCGCTGTATCAAACTCTCGTAATACTGTAGTATTGATGAATAATTATCATTCAACATTTTTACCCAAACAGGAATTCAATTTTTCAATGAGATCGATAAAAATAATTTATTCAATATTGATTTCGACCGTAGAAAAAATTGCCCCCATCGATGTGGGTTAATTTGAGGAAAGTGCATTTTTAACTTTGAATTTAGGGGGAGATGATTCTGTTCGGGAGGTGTTTTATCATGTTATGTTAGGAGAGGGAAATAATTCCAGGCTTTTTTATGATGTTCTTAGCATGAATTCACGTTCAGAGTTGAAAGCATGTAGTTTGAAGTGTAAAGTCCCTGAGTGTTTTAAGTTTTCGAAAAAAAGTCCGAATTTAGCGTATTATTATATGGATTTGCTGATTACTTTTGGTTTGGGGGTTTCAGAATCGCCGATTTCTCTTGATGGGTATTATTTGAATGAATTAGGAGAAAAATTTGGAAAAGAACTAATTGAGATTGTGTTTGATGAGAATAAGAGGAGCAAAAAGGGATTACAAAAGGCTTTAATCAAGCTATATGAATTATTTGTTCAAAACCGACCACTTTTTTTTGCTTTGCAAGAAATTATATTGCGCTTATTTAATTATTTTGACTTTCAAGAAGTAATTAATGTGTTTGGGTTCGATATTTTGTATTTTTTTAATGATCAGATTGTTTTATCCAAATTCTCAGGGGAATCAATTATTAAATATGGATTTTCTAAGTTTTTCCAGCTTCCTGCGGTGTTTGCGAATTCTTTAATATCTGATACATATCAAGCTTTTTTGACAATCTCTGAACCATATCCAGTTTTAAGCAAGTTGATACCTGGCTGCAAAATCATAACTCTGGTTAATACCTGTGTTAATCGAAAACAACATTTTTTTGATCATGTTTTCTCAATGGCAAGAACATTTTTTTGTTCCAAATCATATGATCATTTTCTATCAATAACAGAAGGAATCGAACCAATAAGAAATATTGTATTTCTAGTTTTTCAAGATGATTTAATTTTGCCCTCCGATCCAATAAATGGAATTATTCATGATATCCCTGATGAAAATGGAATTGTTGAACGATATCTCAATGAAAGTGATTTGAGAATCCAAATTTCCATGATTTTGGGAGAAAGTATCAACACTTTGATGCTAAAACATAATTCATTGCCATGGATTCTTAAACCGGTCATTAATTCTATTAGCATGGATCTGGTTTGGAATCTTCAATCAAAAAAGTATGTATCTTTGTCTGATGATGATTCACATATTGATTTTTCTTTTATTTTTTATTTTAATGCTCTTTATCATCAGTTGAGTGGTTCTTTTGATTCTGCATTTTTTACTGAACTGGTTCAACAGGTAGATCCAGAAATGCAAGAATCATTAGTTATAGACTCCTTTTCTCTACTTTTTCTATCAGAAAAACACTATTCAACTGAGTATGCAATACAACTACTGTCAATTTTGCTTCCATTTTCTACTAATTCGATTAATTTTTTGAATAATGCCATATCTAGAATTCATTTTTTCCCTAATGCCATAACAATAAAGGATTGTCAAGATTCCATTTCAAATGTAGTAATTAGTTCATTGATCAAAAAAGACTATGATATTGCGATTGATTTATCAAGGGGAAATCCAAAACTGAATAGGCTTTGTACAATAGCAAAAAATTTAGCGAATCTAAACAGCAAATCAATATCGTTGGTTCATGACATTCCCACCAGAATTGAATATTTTGTATCAAAAGGAGGGAATAAATCAATCGTTCATGGTATTGATTTCTGTAATAGAATTACTCAATTACTAATCGAAAAAAGGCTCAAAGTAGGTGCCAGACCACTTAATATATTTGAAAATAATTCTCAAACAAATCAAAAGATTATATGTATTAATGATATTATTATTAATAAGAATAATGATATTAGGATAACTTGGAAATCTCGATTTGTGAATTCTTTTGTTCAATATACCCAAAGGCATAGGGAAATATTTGGTGATACGCCTCCAAGTTTTTCAACCATTAATCAGTATATTAATAATAGTAACAATTTGGATGATATAATTGTTTTACTGGGCGAGTCTTATCTCGAGAGATATGTTGTTAAAAGCCTGAACGTTGCTAAGAAAATATCTCTTTTGGTTTTTGATTCATTGGTTTTGTCTGAAAAAGAACCCGATTATCAAGGTGAAAACATAATACTCTGCAGGTATTCACGAAGAAAGCATAGTGTTAACGAAATATCGAATTCAAAAATACCATCAAATATCGATAGAGAAGGAGTATATAAGTTTCTTGATTATCTTGACAATAGTTATTATATGGATATTCCATCATTAGAAATCAACTCATTACTTAATGAAATTATTATCAACAAAATTACTGATATCGAACTGCTATTTGAATTAAAACTTCATTTCTCCTCGGAGTTTGATTTATATCAAGATCAAATTAGATCCATGCTACATTTCGAAGGGTTTTATGATTTGTATCCGGATAAGAGGACAAATGTAATTAACACAATAATTGGACTTGGAATAACGAAAAATGATCCATCGGATATTATTCGTCACGTTCTCAGTTTGAAGGATTTTGATTTAGCATATCGCTATTCAATGGAGTTAAAAATGCCAGAACTATTATTTGATTGCACTAATCAACTAATCATCCCCTATCTGAATAATAAGTTGGATTTTATCCCGCTATTCAATGATTGGACAAAATATTCGTCACAAATATTTTCCAATCTCCCCGAGAAGTATCAAACAGTCCCCAATCAAATATTATTCATACAAGCAAAAGAAGGATTGAAATTATCTTATGATTATGATGATTCACAATATGATTCAAATAGCTATATTAATCTATTGACGAAATATCCCTCTTTATGTATTGATGAACCCCTGATGAAAGGCTTCCGAGAAAAAATTTCTGCCAAAATTAATAGTGAAAGACTCAAGCAGATTATTACATTTGCCCAAAACGAACTCAGGTTTTTCAAGAACCCTTGTTTAGCAATTGATTATTTTGTCCAAGAAGTTTTTGATATTGTTCATAATAGCAAAGTTACTGCAGGAATATTTGAACACAGAACAGTTTCCCGGCTAAAATATGCCTGCCAATGTCTGAGAAAAATCAAACAATGTTTGAGTATATATTTTGCCAAGGAGTTTTCTTATGAACTTCAACTTGCTCAATTGGAAGCTCTTCGTGTTTTTTCAAGCTGCTATTTCTGCTTAAGGTTTGGAATAAAATACTCCTTTATTGGATTTCAAACCGAAGAATGTATCAAACAATTATGCATTATATGTACTGCATATGATGAGTTTCAGCTTCTTCTGCGATTCATATCATTATGGGATATAAGCATTTCATCATTTCTTCATTCATATTCTTTGTTATGTTATAGTATTGGCAGATATGATGATGGAAACAAATTGATTATGTTTAATAATAGTTCAAATTCACATGGAGTTCATATGATTGAGGAATTTAGTGTTTTTAGTGTTTTCATTCATCCAAATTTGTACTTAATTGATAATAACCATGAATTTGCAGTTTCTTCGACATATCCTCATCTTCGGGCAAGGGATATAACTCGGGGAATAGGTGGACAAATACTCTCATCAAATCAAATCCAGTCTTTAGATATTTTTATAAACAAGTTTTATGGTCCATTAGAATTAATAAGGCACAAAACAACCCTATGCCAGATTAGAGTGGCAATAAATCTATTCCTCCAATTAGATACTCTCAATCAATCAGAAAAGAATTTTTGGCGATACATTCTATTCCCAACATTGGCACATGGAAACTGGACTAATTTCTGGTCGATTTTTTCAGATATTCCCCAAATACAATCCCAATTAAAAGGTGTTTTCCAGTTTCTTGTCAATCAGTCAATGTTTGAAACAGTGGCTGATATTGAACAAAGGCTCAAATTGTACAGTTGTTCGATTAGGTCATATATTAATCTTCTTAAAACTCAAAACTCATGGGAGGACAAAATTAAGGTAATGGAAAAAATCATTTATATTCTGCAGATCATTTCTGATACAAAACCACAAGAAAAGATGATCGAAAGAGAATTATTGAACAAATACTTAACAATTTCTGGTTATCAATACTTATATTTGAAGATGTGCATTGAGAAAAAAATCCCATTTAATCCCTCATTGGATTTAATGATATCAGATAAGGGACTTGAGGTTATGGCATTTCAGTCATTATCAAACAAAAAATTCCTTCTTGGTTCATATTTAATGGATTTAAAGCCTTCATGTATTCCAAGAGTTCTTGAGACTTTAATTCTATCTTTAGAAACGCAAATGATTGGTATTTCAGACTATTTTAATGAGATCAAAGAAAAAACATCGAAAAAACATTATGTTTTTTTGGTTGTGAGTATATGCGATATTATTGTTGATGGTATTCAAAGTATAATAGAAAAGATAGCCTTCGTAAAGAAAAGTGTTCCAAAGAGGTCTCTTCAAATTATTTTACTTATAAGATACAGATTTTTTGAAGAAGCTTTGAGAATAGCCAATACGTATTCTGGAAAGAAGAAAAAGAATATGATAAACTTGATAGAATCAAACATCAGATAAATAAACTGTATTTAGCGACTATTTTCAAGTATTGTTCCTCCTTCCAACAATTTCATCTAATAACTGTACAAAATCGTCCAAAAAAATATCAGATTCATATTTTCTCAAAAACTTACTCTTTGTCCAAGGTGTCCCAATTATATCTGTTTCAACTATTTCCCATTTATTTGTAGAACTATCCCTATTTATCCTGGCGATAGATCCATTTATCCCAATATTTTCTTTGTTCATTGAGCCCAAATCAATATAAGGTGTTAGCTGATTGTTCTCATAAAAACACCCGAACATCTGATTAGCTCCAAATTCTATCTTGACAATCACAACAGGAAGATCAAGGTCTTGAGAATAATAAACATTATTTATACTTTCGGATTTGCTTAAGCAATACAAGGAATGTATTGGAATAAGCGAAAATCCTTTAACATCATATGGATACTTAGCATTGATGACATATCGATAGTCTTCAAATTTAAAGCAAGGTCTAAGATAGAAATCAATTGATTCCGAAAAATTACTAACGAAAGACTTTCTAGGATTAACAATTTCATTTTGAATAATACCATATCTTTCAATGAATGTATGGTGCAATAAAATCACTCCTTCTAAACACATAATATCACAAATAATAAATAGATTCTTTGTAGGTCTTTCAACAAATACCCCTTCAATAATACAATTGGATAACTCAGATCCACTATTATGAATGCTGGGGAAATATGAATCTATTGTCATTATTGAATGTTCACAAAAAACAATGGTTTTCCTGCTACCCGAAATAACCAATATTGATCTATATCCCCGCGGCTCAGGAACAACACATATAGGTGAATCCTTGAAGTTAGAAATAAATTCGCGAACATTGATTCTTGATGCTCTTTTTCTCATCATTTTTGGTACATGAACACAGAGTCTATTGAGCATGATTGACACCTCCATCAAAACTCCTTCTATTGTTGATGATTTTATATCTATATCACTCGCATGAACAGGATTGGAGCCAATCACTGCTTCTTTGGCACTATCTGTGTTTGTTTTAGGAATACTAATAGTTGGAACATCAATAACTTTTTCAATTTTCTTTGGATTAATATATGGCTTAATCTTTTCGATGTATTTTGGTGATATTTGGCTTTTTAAGCGAAGATTATTAAACAAATCAATTGCATCTTCCAAATACATACTTTTTTCTTCAACTAGCCATCTTACAATACAATAACCAATTAAATTCACATTGTTAAAGCTAACAATCGCAATCATTTGTTTATCATAATTTCGAAATGTTAAATTTGTGATCAATTGTTTAAAAAGCATATAAAACTCATTTGAAATTCTTTTATTGTTCTTAAGAACAATAAAAAAGGCAGAAATACTGGTTGTGTCAATGTCAATTTTATCTCTTTTCCGATTTAGGAGAAAAACAACATTATTCCGAATGTTCTGATTGGAAAAGCAAGAAGAAATCGATTTTAAATCTAATTTTTGCTCATTTTCGAATAAAATCGGAAAAAAATGCGAATCAGAGATCCGATCACCAATAATCATAAAGAAAAATAAAACATTTTAGTTACATTGATTATCCTCAGCTTCTTCATATGGAATTCCATTATAAGAGAGCAATTTCTTCTCGCAATCAGGAAAAGTACTCTCAAAGTACAGAACCTGTTGAAGAAATGTGGGGAAATAGGGACCAAAGCAGGCACCATCATATGGTTCTTGGCTATCGAATATATCTTTGCACGAAACACAGAATAGTTTCACAGGTTCTTGCTTTAGAATAGGTGAAAGACCAATCGGAAGCAGATGGGTATTTTTGCATCTTACTCTTGGACATTTTCCAAATAATGCAGAGTCGAATTTATCTTTCATATCTTTTGCACCAGGATATGTCACAATATATCTTGCATGTAACAAAAAATATAGACTTTGAGCTTCAGTATATATTGACTCGTCTAACTGTTTGTCTTTTTTACCCGGTTTAAGCCCTCTAATGATTTTATGAATAATAGTAAAATTTTCGAATAAATCACTGATTCCATTGCAATTAAAGCTATCCAATATATAACTATTGGGGATTTTCACCAGCCAGCTATTTTCTGCGCATAGATTCCTTACCCAATCTGAATATTGTGTCTCATTGTCAGTTTCTTTCGGTATTTCATCTAATGTTGGGGATTTATCATTGAGATACCCACCAAAAACAAACATTTTGAGACTAATGTCACTTTTATATCAGGGTGAGTGAATCCAGCATTCTTACTATAGCATTGTTCTGGAATGAATGATTAGTTTCGTCTAAAAAGTGATCTTTCTCCTTGGCAATATCAATAACCATTGTTTGGATTAGTTCATCTCTCTTCGATTTTGTTTCTCCTTGTTTTGTTTGAAAGCAGTCTGATAGTTTTTTGATGGTATTGGATGTTTCACTATTCTCTTTTGAAGTTGTATCGGTTAAAATCTTGTGTTGCTCACTTAATTGTCTTAAAACCTTTTCGTGATCAACAAGTCGATTGATAATCCCTCCTATTTCCGAAGTGGCTCTTGCTTCCATATCAGAGAGGATTTTTAATGTGTTTGAATGGAATACTTCGATCTTTTTTTCTGTATCTTCAGTTCCTTGATTATCATTTTTGGAGGGCTTTTCACTATACAAAGTTTCCACAATTTTATTTTTCCCGATATTGCTCATTTCTGTGGAAGAAAATGCAGATATCCTGTTATTTGATGGCTTTGAAAGCATTTTCATTGATTCTTCAGAGTTTTTTGGAATCCCATTCCCATGAATCGATTTAAATCTCCTGGAAATCTCTTTGAGGATTTGTTTAGAAGCATTCATTCCCTGAAAAGAATATGTTTTTGTTGGGTTTTCTTGTTTTTTTGTCCCCTCATTGGTTGAAAATGAGATTGAGTTTTTTGTTATTGAGTAATTAAAAATGTTTTTCAAATTAAACACAATCGCATCAGGCCATTTCGATCCAAGGGGCTTAACATAGAAGTATATAAGCACATTCTCGTGATTAAAATCAATATAACCAACACAATTCTGCTTGGATTCATCAAAGAACATATAATCAAACCTTAAATGAATAATTGATGAATCAGACAATTCTTTTTTAGAATTGATTAGTACTAAAAACGAGTGTAATCCCGACCTAAAATTATACATATTAATATCAAAAAACTCATTTGTTTCATTTCCCATGATTTCTGATATGGTTTCTTTTGATATCTTGAGTATTTTAATCATCCTCCAAATCCACTCTAATATTGAAATCTGAACAGCAGAATCAACTGAATTAATGGTATATTCATAACAAACCTTTATATGATTTGGGCTGAAGGTTTTTCTGAGTACATCGGCCTCAATCCCCTTTTGTGAAATCATTACGACTGCTAAAAGAAACAGCTCATGGACAATGGGATTTGAAGTAGGTATTCTTTTTGACATGATGATATTTGAAAAAAATGTGCATGTGTCTTCTAATAGTGCAATCGAAAATGTTGCATTTTCTAAACAGATTGATTTCAAAGTAAGAATCAAATCTCTTGTTTCATCACTTGGGTTTTCCAATGATTCATTAAGAATGATGGCCAGGTCACTTGCACATTCAGTGTTTATTGTTCCCTTCATCAGATTGAAGAAATCGGATACTCCTTGGATTCTTAAAGGTTGGTTGTTTACTGATTTTAGGGCAGTTCTCAAGTTTTTTATTGCTTTCCTATCCAGAGGCTCCGGCTTTGATCCATTGATTGCATTGATAAAATAGGTCCAACCTTTGTCTGTGCTCGAGTCAAATCCATTAGCTAAGAATGAACGAAGCGAGTTCTTTTCGACTAACATTAATATTTAAACATCAATTTTAACATCAAGAACAATCTGAGGTTTTCTTAAGGGAGTTCACAAGGGACTAATGGGATACTGGTTGAAGAATGGCTTGATGATAGTGAGGGAGATTTTATTATCAAGCGACCTTTTTATATTCACCCCTTTTACATTAAGATTCAAAACAAATAATTCATGAATGAGTTTAATAAATATCAACTCCGACATAGATTTGAGTTCGATATTAATATTTGTTTTCTTATTGCTGATTATTTTTGAAGCAAAGATAAATGTGAGTTATTATGATAAATATTCATTTAGTGGAGCTTTCATATCTATTAATACATGCATGCTTGTTCATCAGTGGTGTAAATACTTCGGAAATGTATTTGAATTTCGATTTTTGCTCCAATAATTCATTGTGTTAAATATTATGAGTATTTTGATGAACAGTTTTGTTTCAGGAATTCAATTGCATAAGCAGTAAGCTCGTTCTCATCATACTAAATGCGATTGATAATAGGGTTTCAATTTCTTAAATATCTTTCCATATCATTTGGAAAGCTTAATTTACGTATCAAAACGTGACATTTTTTAAGATTAAAATGTAAAATTTCTTATCAAATATGTGAAAATATATCGTTGACAAATCGTTATGAACAATTTTATCGACATTATATTCATTTTTTGAGAAAATGTTCCATTCTTGTGAATCCCTGACAGGATCCCAGCAATTATGCGAAAAATGCATTTTTTACATGATGTTTATCATATATTTATTCAAAATATCTGAAAAAGGGTTTCATTTTTCAAATGTTTTTATACATGTGTTTTTATTATGTATAAACAAAGTTAACGATAGGGACGTGAATACATCCTCCATATATCATGTTTTTATAAAGTTTATTTTCCATATGGTTTTTAGGAAATTTTATCAAATACTTGGATATTTTTGCATACTTAAGGGGTTTGGATTTATTGGAATACATACTAATCTCCATTTCCAGATTCATAAAAGATTATCAAATTTGTTGAATTTCAACAAATTCTTCTTGAAAAAAGCCCTCAAAAATACTAAAAAACAGAACAGTAATACCAAACAAATATCCTTCACCTCAATGATTGTAACCAAGTTGATGATTCTTACTGAAATTTTGTTAATATTTATTCTTGTATATTTCGAAAATCTAAATGAGCCAAAAGATAATTTAGAAATTATTAACGAAACAATGTTTATGAGAATAACCCAAAATCCCTCGATTATGCCTCTGTTTTCAATGTGGTTGAATGATAATATGATCATTTGGAAAATTAGTTTGGGATGTGAAAGTGAAAGTATTGATCAAGGAAGATCATATGAAGAAAATAATATCAATATTTCAAATTGTTTCTTCTCAAGATTCCAAACATACTCCGGAAGTGGGGGTGTAATATATGTTTCTATTCTTTCTTACAGTATGTTAATTAATTCATCAATGTTTTATAACTGTGCTTGTACTGGAGAAGGAGGAGCAATACATTTCTTCTCAAAAAATTCATGTCTTAGAATGATATGTGCTAATAGTTGCTCCTCTTCTTCTTATCCCCATTTTGCTTGGCTTGAAGCATCCGAGTTGAATCAAGGGGAGTTTCTATCAGTATCATATTGTTCTAATTCTACATCTGGATACTATCCGATAGTGTTACAATCAGGTAATCAGAGAGTTGATCACACAAACAGTTCAATGAACAAAGCTGAAAGGGTTTCTGGTATAGGTATCCACTATACATCTTCATTCACAAGCTCACATTGTACTTTCTCAAACAACAAGGCATTTCAATGTCAATGCATATATTTATATCCTAGCCTAGGAACAATATCATTGTCATATGCTAACATTGTTCATAACAACAGTCCGTCTCTTGGAATTATTCTTGTCCAAGGCTCAAATACAATGGTTTATTGCATTTTCCAGAGTAATCAAGATTCTTTATTCTGTGTATGGGATGGTTCTCTTGAAGTGTCTCATTCGTTCATTGATCATTCTGGATCATTCTCTACTTCAACAGCAGTATCAACATCAAATAATAATTCATTTACTAATATAATCACATATCAAATACAATATTTCAATTCTCTTCATTGTAATGCTGATTTACCTCTGATTGAACCAAAACAAATGATTACATTTGTTCAAACATATATGAAATCAACTTTTTTCATATATCCAGTGATAATTCTAATGATATCATGAGAAAATGGTCATTTTTTGAAAGTTTTTGTATTGTGTTTGATTTAAAAAGAAATTATGTAGGATGTTGGCTTGGGGTATGAAAATGGTTGCGTAGGTCAACGCAGGTTTTAAGTAGATAATTATTTCAATACTTCTTTCTATTTCTTCTCAGGATATTTATCATATTCTGGAAGTTGTGGTTCTTACTCTAAGAAGATCAATTTTGCATTGTTCAAATACAGTTTTTGTTCAAACAATTGAGGAGAAATATGCTTTTACTCATCAATTTCATTTCTTAGGATAAATAGTACTATAGTTGATCTGCTTCTTTGATTCATTGTTCTTATCTTTCTGCTTCTCCGAAATCGATTGTAATCATTTTCTCATAATACCAAACTTGAGATAAATTTAAATATAGTTTTAACACATTAAAAAATGGGACATTATTAATTCGAAAATTTTTATACTCTTCCTAAAGCCCATTTGGATAATTCTTCATATTGAGTCTTGTCCAATGACTTAATCAGGGTTTTAACTGCCTTTTCTGTGATTAATGAGTATTTTGATGAACAATTTTTTTTCAGGAATTCAATCGCATAAGCAGTAAGCTCGTTCTCATCTTTTATACTAAACGCGATTGATAATAGGGTTTCAATTTCTTTAATATCTTTCCATATTCCATTCGATTTCTGAAGCTTGGATAATTTCAAACAGATATCCTCATGATTTGTTGTTGAGACACTGGCTGTTTGAGGCTCTGCAGGTTGGACAGGAGCATTCATTTGATCAGCCATATTATCCGCTGAAATAGATCGATGTAGTTTTCTGCTGGACTTAGAATAAGCATGTCCCAGTGCCATGTTTGGAGCAGCAAAAACCATTTCAGGTACATCTCTATAAGGAATCGGAATCTTGATGCTGATATCCCCACCCTGGTGTTTTTTGGTTTCATCGAATAATACTAAAGAAGTGTGTTTTGTCAATAAATTAAATGCTTTGGCATATTGAACTGCTTTTTCCTGCGTTATAACATCTTCATTTGCAGCTCTGACAATTGATGTACAGTGATGATGCTTTGATGAACCCAATTGTTGTGCAGTTGATGAATCGAAAATAATGTCAAGAATTGTTTGATCTTCTGTTTTTCCAGATACCTTAACAGAACACTGCTTCTTTGGACCAATAAAGCTCAGAGTTGTTAAAGAATTGCGTGGAATGATACATGGAATTCTTTGCATTGATTCTCCACAATCAGTATCGATTGTTACCATTGATAAAGCAGGATTAATTGCATCAGTTAACAATCGGACAACTGCACTATCTATGTCATCCATGTTCCTTACAAATTCATATATCCCTCCTGTTTTTGAGGCCAGTCCCCTTACTAAGTCAATAGACGAATAGAGACCAATGCCAAGTGTAAAAATTCTAGTCGGGTAATTCTGAACAAAGGATAGGATTTCTTCATTATTTGACACGGCTCCATCAGTCAATAAAAATAAAACATCTGGTTTCTGTTCTGTTAAAATGTATTTCAATGGCTCAAGAATCTCAGTTCCACCTAAGTTGGCTCTAATCCCCTCAATATATGATTTCGCATGTGATAAGGTGTTATCATTATATGTTCTTTGCGATTTAAACAGGCTTTGGTATGATGAACCGAATCCTACAATATCAAAAGTTGATCCATCAGGAACTGAATGCAAAAAAACTTCTAGAGCCTTCCTCACATTGGTGATTGGATCTCCCTCCATTGATCCAGATCTATCTACAAGAAACACAATTGATGGATTGCTCTTTTGTTTCGATTCTTTTAATAAATTCAAACCATTAACATTGAAGGTGACACATTGTGTATCTTTGGTTTCTTCAACAAAATTTGATGGAACTGATTTATGATAGACCCTAACAATAAAGTCCTTTTCGATGGGTTTAAAAATTGAAAATGAATTGTCAGTGATGAATGAATCATCAACATTCTTTGTATCAAGATGTGATGCACCAGGAGCCTTAAACCTAATTCCAAAATCGTAGGGTATGGTTTTCTGATTTTGAAGCTCGGGTTGTTCTGGAATGCTACTCCCTATTGGAGAATAGCGAGGAATAAAAGTTACAGGAAACCCATATTCAGTGAAAAATTCCTCCTTGATAGAATCAAACCTTATCGAATGTTGTCCAAACATGGTAAATTTTATCTCCAAGTCAATACCTGAAGGAATTGTTGCAAGCATAATGGAAAGCATATCACCTTCCCGTGACACTAAAAGGCTAGTCTCGTTTTGAGATTTATGTTCTTCATAAATAGTTTTGGAAGTTGTTTTGTCAAAAGCGCTTGACATAAATACCTTTCCTTGGTATTTCAAAATAACGTCGCTAATAGCGAAACTCGTATCAAATGGTAGTATCAGTTTGGCCTCTTTAAGAGTACTTGTTAACGAATTATGATACTCTAACGTAAATAATGTCTGAGAAGAACCTTCATATACTTGAATATCCAATTCCATTCTCTTCAAAGGAACAAGATTAGGCTCCTCGCATTCGATTCTTATCGGTAAGCTGGAGAGGTAGGTTATCAGAAACACTAACATAAAAAATGATTTTATCAAAATTTCGTATAACTCTGTCTGATCAAAGAGCCAAAGAAGCTCTAGGCCAAAGATATACTATATTATTTCCGCTTAATACATGTTTTTATGCAGAAACAAATGCCGGGGGCAGAGATTTGTATAAAAACAAACCAACAGCGATAATAATTAATGTTGTTATCAGTGTACCTACCATCGATAGCACATTGATTAATTTATGGGAGTAGACTATATCTGAACAACTCATCCCTTCGAATCCTTCATGACAAATGCATGTTCCGAGAACACATTTTCCGTGTCTGCAATTTGAGTTACATGAATCTATTAAAAACCCTTTGGCTCTTTCCCAAATAATCTCTCTTGTTTTTTTAACATTTTCGGGTTCATTGTTTTCATCAACAACCAAATCAAAATTCTTCGAAGTGGTATTACCAAAAAAAACATGAACATCATTCCTGACATTCGAATACTGCATACCCAATGGTCGAAACACATCATTCAAATTATAGGAGAATATCATTGAGTTTCCTTTCATTTCTTTTGACCCGAAAACAAGATTCGTTTGATCTATGAAACTTTCATAGTTACCAAACAAATCTATGCAAACATCCCTATAAAAATTTGAATCTATAGTCATTGACCTAAACCTTACAGAATCTGGTACACCTAACGGCGGATATGTGTGAAAAAGTCCAATTTTTGTACATTGAATATACCACTTTAACCTCTCGTCACCAATCGCTGAATAAGGATCAAGATTATTAATTTCCATATTCATATATTTTAACGACATGTTCAATATTGTTGCTAAGGTCTCAAAATTGCCTTCCTTTTTTAACATCTGACAGTACTTACTCAAAGTTCCTTTAGATTGTTCAAATTTTTCAATTATTCCAAGAGATTCAGCGAGAATATAAACGATGGAAGTGTTCTTTAAAGAAGATCTAATCCCAAATTGATCCAAAAGCCAATTTCTGAATGGAGAAACATTAAAAAAAACAATCGGATCAGCTTCCATTAGCATTTTTTGAGTTTCTACAAAGCAATCATTGCTGATCGCGGTTATCTTTTTAGATATTTGTGTATCATATTGATAAAACGTTTCTGTCATTAACAGAGGCGAGGAGGAAGACCATGAAGCTACTGATAAATGAGGGTATTTGAGTCTGAACCATGCAGCCAAGGTTCCACCCACTCCAGATCCAACAACTAAAACTTTTCTTCCATTTGAGCCAAAATATGTATTTATAATACATGAAATATCGTAAAGAGATTGATCTATTGTCAAATAATTAAAATAATCATCAATAGAACCTTCATTTGGTTTTGATGATCCAAAAAATCTGTTTTCAACTGCAAGAATAACAGATTTGGTATCTTTAGCAATTTTTAATAATCCATTAGGAAATGGATTACCATTAAGCTTTTCAAAATCACCAATTACGAAAATTACTGGTGATACAGACAGATTTCCGTAATCCTCATTTATTATCACAGTTTGATTAAAAGAATCACGCTTTCTAATATCAAAATGATCAATCCTTTGGGAAAAATTAACCACTCTTAAGAGAATTATCAAATACCAAAGCATCTTAAGATTAATACCAAGCAATGGATCTTTTAAATATAGATAAAACATGTTCCTATATTCAATGTGTATCGGTGGGTAAAAACATTCATGATTTTGTACATTTTATTCATATATTGCAAACAGACATATAAAAGCAGGGGGATATCTGATATATACAGAGGGTATTTCCGAGAGAATGATTGTTTTTTGCTTGAGATACTGTCTTATCCGTTATACTATTCCATTGAAGCTCCGCAAAATGTAACAATTCGGCGTTCAAAGAAAACAAGTGAGAGTAGCTATGAATACATGCTATCCTCGTCATTATATCAAGATATTTTTCCTATCGAAAGAGTTGTATCATCAACTTCACAGGTTGTTGTACAGTTTAACGAGCCCGGGTACTTTTCTGTGGGTCTGAGTTCATTTGATAATTTAAATTGCGACATGATTTATATGGTGAGTGGCCAATCGCATTATTCTCATTTTTCTAGGAATTCTCAAGGATTTTTTTCGCTTCCCATTAACAATACCAGATGCTTTTTTTATGCATCTGCTGGGACTCAAAAAATACAAGGTGTTGTTGGTAAATGCAATTCATGTCCGGAAATTAAGATATATAGTGCCCAGTATCTGCTCAAAGAACTGGGATCTGGCGAGATGTTTTCAATTAGCCAACAAATGTTTGATATTCCGACAATTGTCATATTAAAACCTTCAGCAAGTGTATCAGACTTGAATGATTTGTTTTTAGATGTCTCAACAGACTCTCCAATTCTGATCAACTCGAAACATGCAGAATTTCAACCAGTTCCTCGAATTAATCCAAGCACAATTGTTAATTATAAAGGGGATTCTTTACTCAATATTCTAACTATCATCATAAGTTCTTTTGTTTTGGGGCTATTATCATTCATGATCTATAAGGAATACAATAAACATAAACAAAGACAATCAAACATTGATCCCATTTCCCATCCTTCTTTCATAGAAAATACTATTTCACTTCCAAAATACTCTTACAAATTAACACCTTAATAAGGGTCATTTAAGATATTCTCATAATATGATTCTTCAAATTGTGATGACACTAGGTCCTTGGCCTCCGACTCACTCCCAATAGATAATGATACAGCTTGAACTGCTTTTTTAAATGTACATCTTTTTTTAAACCATGCATTTCTGCATTCGCACAGTTTCATAGCATGTATTTCGGATTTTGCAAGCCCTTTTTTTGAAGATAAATCAATTCCATTGACATTATGATCATAAGAATGAATGCACTCATGCAAAAATGCTTCTTTGAGCGAACCCGGTGCTATCTTTGTTGGAGAAATCCATATTTCCTTGTTCTTTACATGATATAACGCTCTAATCCCATTTCCATAATCTTGTATCTTGATTGGTACTTTTAATTTGCCGTAAAAGTATTGTATATCCTTATCTTTGGATATTAAAAAATCTATCTCGTCTTTAATCTCCTCGGCTGTCATTGGATCATAAATTTCATCCCACATTATTGTTTATTTTTTAAAAACTTTAAAATTGGATCTTGAGATCCAATAATATCAGAGGATGCTTGAGACATAACTCCATGCAATGTCTCGTATCCTACTGTTAAGTCATCTATAATTTCGTTAGCTCTTTGAGAAAAATCAGTAATGGATGATAGAGCATATCCCTTGGTTTCAAGTATTTCTTGAGATTTATCAGTGTTTTCTGATAGAATGGATGGGTTGGATAGTTTTGGAATGTTTGAAAAAGGAAAATAGTCGGATATTCGATTTTCCGATTTTGATTGAGACATTTGACTCTGTTTTTGGGATTTGCTTAATTGAACTGATGATTTCTCCATTAACATCAGTTTCATATTAGTTTTTGGCATTAACATATATTTACTTGGATCAATAAACTGTGATGATTGATACAAGATATTTAACCAGTTTGAATTGATATACATGTGAGAATTGGCACTGTTAAGATCTTTTCCAATCATAAAATTTCCTGAATGTTCTTGCACTGTTCCACCCATTCTTTGGACAGTTATCGATAGTTTTTGGCACTCATTTTCTGCTATATCATGAAATGACACGGTTTTCTTGATTAAATGTGTGTTCTTTAAGAATTGTGATCTTACAACTACTTTAAATGGATTGATTTTCGAGCTATTTAGTTGCATCAAACAAGTATATGTAATTGTGGGAAATCTTACCATGTTAACAATAGTTGAATTATCCACAATTTCCAAATCAACAGGCTGATCTGTGCTTTCTATAATTACTATTCTGGAATACTTTTCTAAAACTTCAATTACTTCCATTCTTTTTGAGAGCTTGATGGTATTATGAATCCTTACCTTTTTCTCCATTTATTAATAAACGTACATACTGGCTGAATAATCCTTCCAATATTTATTCTGAACAATTCATCATATTGTGCTTTAGGAATAACTCTAGAAAACGAACCTCCAATCTCTGAAGCGAATTCCTGATGAACAGTCTAATGGTATCGAAATGAGCAAAAAAACCAGCAAAATTTCTGGTTTACACAAGTTAAACTATAGTAGCGTTTCGTTTTAAAAATCGTTTCGGTTTATCGTCACAGTAAAAATAAATTTTTTGCAATTGAATCAATATATAAGAATGCAACTATGGGACAATTGTAGGAACATTTTTCCCTTGAGAGACTAATAAACAGCAAGGCAAAACATTAAAAAGTCAGTGTTCACTAATTACATTTGACCGATTAAGCTAAGATTTGTTCAGGGGAATTAATGTTACCCTTGCACACAAAATATTTGCACCCCCTCAGAATTAAT
>Ga0074193_1000585_pt1 | contig 57933 bp, 49 predicted proteins | sample EPASupsiteHSE605_FD_64523 | JGI IMG/M metagenome (GOLD analysis project Ga0074193, IMG submission 64523) | Bioremediated contaminated groundwater from EPA Superfund site, New Mexico - Sample HSE6-05 | ecosystem: Environmental > Aquatic > Deep subsurface > Groundwater > Contaminated ...
TGGCACTACTGGTGGCACTACCGGCGGCACTACCGGTGGCACTACCGGTGGCACTACCGGTGGTGTTGCCGGGTTTACTGTCAGTGTACCATTCGTTGGTGTCCCGCTGATGATATAGTTGTTACCAGCACTCACATTGCTGGCATCGATGACATAGTTCCCTGCACTACTACTTGGTATAGCCGTAGTAGTAAAACCAGTTAACAATTGATTGCCATCGCCATTGACTGATTTCCAGCCAATTGCCGTACCAGTTAAAGCCGGATTCGCGTCCCCATATGTCCGGTTTTGACTGGTTGCTGTTACCGCCCTCAGTGTGGCGCGATCGACTGTCAACGTAGCATTTACTGGTGTTCCGATAATAATATAGTTATTACCAGCACTTACACCACTAGCATCAATAACATAACTTCCCGCACTACTACTTTGTGTAGCCGTAGTAGTAAAACCCGTTAACAATTGATTACCATCGCCGCTGCCTGTTATCCAGCCAGTTGCCGTACCAGTTAAAGCTAGATTTGCATCCCCGTATGTCCGGTTTTGACTTGTTGCTGTTACCGCCCTCAGTTGCGCGGGATTGACTGTCAAATTACCGCTAACATAAGTAATATCATAGCCTTGCTGCGCTGAATAAAGTCCAGTCGGAACAATACTATATACCCCAGCATTTTTTGTATTTTCATATATTTCCGTACCATATACCGTTGCTGGACGCGTTCCGCTAGAGTAGACAACTCCAGCACTTCCATCATAATTCATACTATTATAAGTCTTCGTAGTACTATTTACTGTGACGGTAAGTGGTGTCATGAAATTTTTAAGCAACGGATAAGTGTGACCATCGTAAGCACGCCAAGTGTTTGCAAAATCCCAGCCCGTAAAATTATTATGATCCATCATTTGTGCTGTGGTCAATCCTGTTCCGCCGCTTCCACCAGAACCTACACCACTTAACACTCCAGATGTTTGATTATCCCAGAAAGAATTGTTAATCGAAAGAGTATGCGTAGTTCCCCCTACCAAACCGCCAATACTCGTATTAGTGCTATGAGTAATGGTTCCCGCATTATAAGTATTCGTTAAGGTATTTACGTCCGTATAAGCAGCTCCCATAATACCGCCAACATGATCTTGTCCATGTACGTTCCCAGTATTGTAGCTATTATTGATCGTTGTAGCATGAGAAGAACTATCATCATATACGGAAATACCAGTTAAGCCACCTACACCACTGGTACCTGTTACATTTCCAGCGTTATAGCTATTATTGATCGTCACATTAGTACTTCCGCCAATCAAGCCACCTACCGACATATTTCCACTTACTGTCGCCAGATTATAGCTATTCGTGATCGTACCTAATCCGACTGACCCGATTAGACCTCCAATGTTATTGCTCGTTCCATTTACGATTCCCATGCTATAAGAATTGTTTACCGTGCTACCACCACTAAGAGTAGCGATTAAGCCACCGAGTTCTTGGATTCCATTCACATTGGAATTACTGTAGCAATTGGTTATTGTGTTATATATCCCGCTCTGCGCCTCTCCTTGCGCACTGCCTATTAATCCTCCAGCTTGTCTAAATCCGTTGACTACCCCCATCGCATAACTGTCACGAATAGAAGATGCATCGATATATCCTGCTAATCCTCCAACAAAGTTACTCCTCCCATTTACCGTTCCATTGAAGTAAGAATTACTAATGGTACTATGGCTAGCGATTCCCACCAAACCACCAACATCGCCCAAACCAGTAACAGTACTCGCCGTAATTCCCACGTTACGAATAGTGGCACCCTGGGTAGCACCGAAAAGGCCAACATAATAATCAGTAGGGTGATTTATGGTAAGCCCCGTAATAACATGACCACTACCATCAAACACGCCTGAAAAAGAGGTGGGATTGCCAGGTGCTCCAGACCATGTACCGATCGGCACAAACCCTGCTCCACCGTTCCAACTACTAGTTTCGCTAGCATTGATGTCTGTCCCCAAAGCATAGTATCCCGACAGATTGGCATTGACGTTTTGTAATGCTGTTAACGAATTGATAACGGCATAAGACTGCCCGCCAATAACAAAGCTGGGATTTGTGCCAGACAGAGTTATTTTTGCACCACTTGCAAGGGTATAGCTACCACTGCCACCAGTGCCAGGCGTGATGATCAATCCCGCCGTATTACCAGTAGCAGTAATATTGGCATTAACATTCACATTATGATACGCACTCAGTGTGAGAGTAGTGCCACTATTCCAACTTACGACATCGTTGACATTAATATCACCATTATTATTTCCAACATGCGTACTGTCGCTAGACAAAATGGTTATATTCGCACCGCCAAGTTGTGTACTGAGCGCCGTACCAGTGATATCCCCACCACTGGTTGCAATCGTATAATCGTTTGGATCAAGAAGAAGATTCCCTGTCTTCCCGTTATATGCTCGAAGATCAGTAAAGCCATTGTATATGAGATTTTGTTTTCCTGAAACCTCAACATTACCACCATCACCAGTATTTACTCCGCCCCTAGCGGTAATGGTACCGTTAAAATTGGTAGTTTCGTTGGCCCATACTACTACTTGCCCACCATTGCCTTGTACGATAGCATCGGCCTTGATACTAACATCTTTACCAACGTATGTATTTATCGCATTTTGCTCTGTTCCTTGCCCTTGGGCATTGCCTCCTATGAGGATGCTACCGCCACCGTTGCTACCTGATGCATCGGCCTTGGCCGAGCCACTTAGCTCCACTTTATCGCCCAGCACCTTGATGGTTCCACCACTTTGTCCAGCCTGCTTACCAGAGGCGTCAAGCGTACCAGTATTGGTTACAGTTCCGTTTGAACCGCCATCAAACCGTATCACTCCGTTTACATTACTGATTCCCCTTGCCTGAGTCACTCCAGTGTTATTGACCACAGTCCCCGCCAACGTACCTGCGGCCTTAGCCGTCATGACAACCTGTCCGCCATCAGCCTGGATAAGGTTATGATTGGCCACACTCGCATTCAGCACAGACTCGTCTACTGCTAGATTCAAAAAACCATCGCCATGTAAGTCAAGGGTAACGGCACTGCCCGCACCTAAAGCAACAGTACCTTTTTGCGCAACAACAAAGCCCTCATTTGTTACCTGTGAACCAACCAGTGCAACATAGCCTCCATCAGCAGCAGTAATACTACCTTGATTGACTACTGCGCCACCATTACCGCTAAATTTATACGTTCCCTTCACAAAGTCTTTATCAGAAATATTCAATGTAGAAGCTACCAAACCGCCAACGTTTACCTGCGACCCTGGGGCAAATAATACACCGTTAGGATTTACAAGAAAAACTTTGCCGTTGGCGTTTAGAGCACCATAGATGTGGGAAGGATCAGAACCAAGTACCCGATTAAGGGCGATGGAAGAACTACTTGGCTGAATAAATTGAACCCTCTCACCCGAATTAATGTTGAAGCCTTGCCAGTTAATCCCCACTTTATCAGTAGTCTGAGTAATTGTCATATTGCTCCCACTTTGAGCGATCGTTCCAGAACCATTTGTCACCTGACCACCAGTCGGATTGGCGTACACATCCGTCATTGTTGCCAGCATGATACCCGCTGCCGCTAGTGAAGGTAACATTTTTTTCCACTTTTTCATCCTATGTTCTCCTCCCTCTTAAAAACGTTTAATACACTGTAGCCAGAAACGACCTCTTTTATCCGTATCAGAGTTTGCCGGGTCGGAAGTCACTTTTCGAGCATAATCTAACCGAACAGAATAATCATTTGGTTTATTCCAAATAAGCCCTATTCCAGCACCCGTTAGAATTCGTTTATTAATTGATGCATCCCAAGGATTTTTATTCAATGTTACTCGTCCATTATCAACGAATACTGCCAGTTGGAATTTCGGCGTCGGCATGTTCCACCGCAGTTCACCTGTTAAGATATAACCTGCATCGCCAGATGCTTCCCCTTGGGGGTATGCCCGTATTCCATTTGCTCCTCCAAGTGAAAGTTTTTCCGACGAGTCAAGATTTTTACTGGCAAGCTGCCCAGTGAAAAATAAATAATAACTTAATCGCTGATTTAACATTTTAACTCTCGACAAGGAAAGCGTGGTTTTATTATAGCTTCCTGAAGTATGACTTGTACTTTGGTCAGTTATATAAGCATCTTGACTATCAATACCAAGATGTCCGGTATAGTATGAGAGAGCAAAACTAGTGCTTCCATCGCCTTTTGAATCACGCTTGTCCCCATTTATGCCCAATGACCAAAGATTGGCTCGTTTTTTACTTACACTAGGAACAGCAACCGAATCTTGTCGGTCTTCTAATCGTTTGCCATCAAAACCAATTCGTCCATAAAGATTGTAGTCATAAGAACGAACGAGTGGATAGGTAGCAAAAAAGCTAGTCATCTTAGCTACGCCGTTGGCATTTAAACTGGCATAAGTTCCACCCAGTAGATAGTGTGTACGAGAATATGAGGCACCTACTTGAGCTCCTTGGGAACCAACAGGAAATTGATAAGAGAGATTGCCATTATTCATACCTGAGCCAGTATAGGTTCCACCCAATATAGCTTCGTCTCCTATTCCGCTCGGATTATGTATCACAACATTTAGGTTTTTTCGTGTTTGTCCAGTAAAATGATTGCCATAATTGTCGACAGACAATTGTCCAGTAAGTCGTGTAGTATCGCTAGCATCAATGATAAGATCAGAAGTTCCGCTTTCTTTGCCCTTTACCAATGTCCCTTTTACACGCACGCCGCTTGTATCATTCAGCAGTAGCAGCGTTCTTTCCAGTTTATCCTGACGAATGTATTTGCCAGGTTTTATACCTTTTAACAATGATGATATTCTTTTTGTGGAAAGTTGTGAGTGATTGTAGATATCGATTTTCCCGTATTTCCCTACCACTACAGCGATTTCTACCACACCTTCTTTTATGTCCTGCGTTGGTATGAAAGCATTGGCAACGATGTAACCTCTATCATGAAAGTACTTGGTAACGCGCCGAGCAAGTTCCTCCACTTCAGTAAACGTAAGCTCTTGACCCAGTTTATCTTTACACAATAAGGCAAGTGTCTTTTCGCTATAGATGTTTTGACCTGTAATATGAATGCGCTCTACTTTTATTTTCTGCTCATTTGTTACTACTACGGTTTCTGGTTTTTGGCTACCAATCTCAATATTGCGCGTCGTTTTTTCTGGAGGTATCAGTCTTTTTTCCTCGACGCTATTTGCAATTTTGCCAGCATCTGGTTTACCAGCATCAGAAGGCGAAGCAGCAGAAGCTGTGAAATTCACACATATTAAAAAAATCATCATGATGCCACAAATATTCATACGATACTGCGATATATTAAACATAATCTCATCCTTTCGAGGTATCAAAATTGTATTATTATTTTATATTAAGAAATCGGTTGTCATAAATGCTATGTAATGATTCATTATTTTGCCGAATCCGCATTCATTTGCGCAAACATTCAAAATTTTTTCCACATCATATGAAAAAGCACCATCTAGTAGTATTACTGAATAAATACAAACATTTTCCATGTAGTTTATAAATGCATTCTATAAAAATGCAACTCATTCCTGCTATATTTTGTCGAAATTTAATAATATTTCAATAATTTTTCCCATTATCCACAGGTTAAAATCAGTAATATTATTTAAATTTCATCATTATACAACATTAATATACTCAAATTATTTTTTTGAGTATATTAATGTTGTATAATAAGATTATGATCACTATATAATGGAGGTATATTATGAATTCTTTTGTACATGATTACTTTTTCAATTGCCCCATTACTCCCGAACTATTGAAAACAGTTCGTTTATTAGGAGAATATAAAGGCCATGAAACATTCTTTAAACAGCAATCTTCTCCGATTCTTAATGTTCTCAAGAAAACTGCATTCCTAGACAGCATGGAAGCTGATAGGCGTTTGGCAGGCACTACCATTTCAGCTGCACGCTTAAAAGGAGTAATGAGTGCAAATATTACTCCTCTTTCTCCTTATGAGCAAGAACTTGCCGGATATCGTTCCGCCCTAGATAACATACATAACTACTGGGAGGTCATCCCTTTCACACCAAGTACGCTACAGCAATTGCATCAAGAACTCTATCAATATTGCTCTGAACCCGGCGGCTATTGGAAAACAACGAATCCTAACATCTCTCTGAACAAAAACTCATGTGTTTCAGCTGACGAAACTCCTGATTCTATTCACCAACTTCACGAGCTGTTTACTGAAGCCTGGAATAAATCGCTACATGATCCCCTGATCCTAATCTCAACTTACATACTAGATTTTCTTTGCATCCAGCCCTTTCCTACTGGTAATGCTCGCATGGCGCGCCTCTTAACAATATTACTGCTTCATAAGGCCGGCTATCATATTGCCAGTTACATTTCCTTAGATAAAATAACTGAAAACACCATCCATCATTATTACAATGCGTTCACCGAGTCTTCCCATGGTTGGAAGGAGCGACAACACCTTCTTTTGCCCTGGTGGAACTATTTCTTGCAGATAGTACTTACCTCTGCATATTGTGAATTTGAGCAAAAAGTTACATCGCTCCGAAAATCCGGTGCAAAAAAAGAAATGCTGGAGAATATCATTCGTGACCTGCCCAAGGTATTTTCAATTGCCGATTTAGAACGACATGCAATTGGCATTAGCCGCCCTACCATGAACCGCACATTAGCCAAACTAAAACAAGACGGTACTATAAAAAAAGTTTGCGTGGGCCGTGATGCCTTATGGGAAAAAATATAAATAAACCACTTTACTAAAAAAGTCAGCAGATATCTCATAAAGAGCATCTGCTGACTTTCCTTCCTTATTAAAGACTCTTCTATTTATTATTCAAATTACTCTTTCTTCTGGCATAACCGTCCATAATAAGAATGAGCAGTATAAAGAGCTGCTACTGGGTTGTGTCCGGTGATCCGGTCTTTGGTAACAAGAGTCGTAACCAGTGCATCTGAATACTTGATAAAGAGTGAGTCATGCCCTACGCATAGGCCAATGACTACATTTAGATCGGTTTTGTGATAATTGAGTATCCGTGCTTGCAATATCGGATTGCACATGGATTCATGAGTACCGGGTTTTATTTTATGTTCTTCTAGTATTCCAATTTCCGTCTTATCGACAGAACCGACTTTACAAATAGCGCTATAATGATCCAGCCCTTTTGCCGTCAAAATCTTGCTAAAAATTTTAGCTTCTTCAATCAAGCCTGCGCAAGTTGCAATCCCTATTTTTTTAGCACCAATGCGATTTGCAAATTCAATAATTTCCTCTACGCGTGTCAATTTACCATAAAAAAGTCCTTCTACTTGAGCCGATGCTCTCGCCACAACCGCATCTTGCTCATCACCTTGCAAGTAATTCTTAATTTCTTCGATATCATCGGCGATTGCATGTCCCTCATTGTCATTTGTGGTTAAGCAGAATCCTGGAAATTGGCTGCTTCTGGTTTTGCAATTATACACACTGCAATCTGTACAACTTAAGTGAGCTAATTTTTCTTCTTTACTCATTATGCTTCCCCCATATTTTCATTCATTTTAATGTAAATCACGAGTAAATATACTCGGTCTATAAGAATCTAATACGTATCCGACTTCACCTTATCGTTGCCACCGCAGAAGATAGCGTCCTAACCGATTATAACAAATGGTCAATCCTAGTACAACTGTACCGATCACCAAAATACCAGCTACCACTCGGGGATAATCGGCAAAATCAGCAAAATATTTGACGTACCAACCGAGCCCACTTGTTGCTCCAATCATTTCTGCAGCGGTAAGCAAGATAAACGCCAATACCAAGCTAACGGTACCACCTGTAAGAATTTGCGGCATAGCACCAGGTAACAAGATATGAACGAGCATGCTCCACTGACTAATCCCTAAGGTACGAGCTGAATCAATCAATCCCTTTTCCACCAATCGAACTCCCGCTACCGTATTAATAAACAATGGCCAAAAAGCACCAATGAAAATAATAAAAATGGAAGAATGGGTAAACGTCGGCAATAATGCGATGGCATACGGAATATAAACAATTGGCGGAATCGGCCCTAAAATATTAATCAGCGGCTCTAGCGCTGTGTAGAGTCGTTTATGCCAGCCAACAATCAGTCCTAATGGTATTGCTAACACAACTGCCAATACATAACCGGCAGAAAGCAGGCGAAAGGAGCTTACAATACTCTTCCAAAAAACACTTTTATCTTCAATTAGTAAAGATAATACTGTATTCGGTGCTGGAAACAACATGGGATCGAGCAATGAGAACCAACCAGTTAGCGCTTGCCATAACAACAGTAATCCAATACATAATAAGATCCGATCCATAACACTTTGTTTCAAATCCCTGCACCACCTTCCACTTTTTGAAGTTCTTCAATGATTTCGCTTTGCAATAGTGAAAGAAGCTCATTACGCAGTTGTATATAGGCTGGATCTTGAATCAGATGAATCCGCTGCCTTGGACGCTTAAATGGTACCGGTATCACCTTACGGATACGCCCTGGACTCGTCGTAAAAACAACAATTCGATCAGCTAAATATAATGCCTCATCAATATCATGAGTAACGAGAAACACCGTCTTCTTCGCCTCTGTTTCCTGCCAAAGACGTATAAGTAAATCCTGTAGATAAATTCGATTTTTCGCATCGACTGCTCCAAAAGGTTCATCCATCAGATAGATAGGGGCCCCTAAGGCAAAGGCCCGGGCGATAGCCACCCGTTGCCGCATGCCCCCAGATAGTTCACTAGGATATTTCCTAGCAGCCTCTCCTAGACCCACTATATCTAAAAACTTCATCGCCTTTTCCCGGGAAATCTCCCCGACTTGCTTGAGCGCAAAATAAATATTTTCAAAGGCTGTCATCCATGGGAAAAGAGAATAGTCTTGAAACACTACGGCCCGATCAAGACCAGGTCCAGCGATCGGCTTCCCTTTTAACAAAATCTCGCCCATAGTCGGCTCTACTAAGCCCGCTAATAAAGAGATCGTTGAGCTTTTGCCACCGCCACTTGGGCCAACAACCGCAATGAATTCCCCTTCTTCTATTTCCAGATTGATATTTTTGAGAGAAGGCTCACCATTCTTTTGCCCTGAATAAACAAGTGATACATCTTTTATACTTAAAAATCCCAAAATCATCAATCCTTCTTTTTACAGGTCGTTGTTTTTATAATCTTTTTCTAGTTGAATATAGATCGGGTTTTGCGGATAACGTCCCCGTAACTGTTCTAATGCTTCATGATACATATCGGTATCAATAAATTGATTAATATCTTGTTCTCCTTTTAAGTAACCAATCGTCTTCATAGCTTCCCAAAATGCAACTAACCGTTTCCGATCTGGATCAGGAATACTATGAATATGACCACTATAGGCTGCTTGTTTCAGCAGTTTTTTATCTATTTTTACATATTTACTAACAATCTCAACCGTTTCATCCTGGTTATTGAGATAAAAATCATAAGCCCGAATGAGAGCGCGATGAAAACGAACAAATCCTTCTTTATTCTTTTTCACATTATCAGCCATACCTACCAATCGGCAGCATACATGACCATCTAGATACTGAGATGACCACTCCACTATTTTGAGTCCTTGTTGCTCAGCCATTTCCGTAAACGGAACCCAAACCAGTCCAGCATCTGCACTGCCTTTTTTCACAGCTTCCAAAACAGCAGCCGGAGAATCTAGTTCCTGCACCGTTACTTGCGTCTTCCAGTCAATACCTGCTTTTGACAAGGCATGGCGCCATACTGCATCACCCGTCGCGAGCCTTACTGTCGCGACTTTCGTTCCGACAAAGCCTTGTAACGTTTTAAACTTTTCAACATTTTCCGGTTTGGTAACCACCGCATGCCCTTCGCTTTGCATGCCGCCAAACATGACAAACGGTGTACCTTTATCAATAAAGGTCAAGGGACCTGCTGTGCCAAAAGCTCCAGCGTCCAATTTACCACTCTTGATAGCATTGAGCCCTTCTCCTGAATTGTTAAACTGAAACAATTCTACATCAAGACCTTCTTCATCAAAAAATCCTTTTTCTTTCGCAACAAAATAAAGTACATGACCGACCGCTGGCAAGTACCCCACATTAAATTTTATCTTTTCGACTGCTGCTTGCGGCGCACTTTTATCTGAATTCTTGACCGCCGAAGTACTACAACCACTTATGACCAAACTAAATATTAAAAATAAAGATACCAATATCGTATTTTTCTTCAACAAATCTATCGACTCCTTATCTATCTTCCCGCTAAAACTTTAAGCACTCAACAAATAATCGATCAAAATTTTCTACCGTTGCTAATTCGAGTACTCCGATCTCATCAATGGTCTGGCTGATATCCAAACGAGACTGTTGATTTAGTAGAAATGCTTGCCCACCGGTTTTGGAGGTATTGCCTAAAAACTCTATTTTATCTCGAAACGCTTCCGGCAGAAGACCAATCGCAATTAAGCTGTCAGGATTCAAGTGATAACCAAATGAACCTGCAATAAGAACTCGATCAACATCTGCTACCGTAATGCTTTGATAAGCAAGTAATGCCTCAATTCCCGCCCGAATTGCCCCCTTCGCTAGTTGAACCTGCCTGATATCCGGTTGGGACAAGTATACTTCCTCGGCAATCGAAAATACCGGCTTACCATTTACTTGCGTAAGTAGTGCACTTAGATTTTCATTCATGCTTTTGCTGAATTTTCCGTTCCCTTCAATCACTCCATTTTGCACCATAGCAGCCACTATATCGAGTAGCCCGCTGCCGCAAATGCCAACAGCCTTTTGATCCCCAATATTTTTCAACTTTCTCTCACCATCGGTCGTTAACGAAAATCCTTCCACTGCCCCTGGTGCTGCTCGCATCCCACAAGAAATATTCATCCCTTCAAAAGCAGGCCCAGCAGCCGTCGATGTAACAGCCAATTTCCCGTCAGTCGCAAGCACAATCTCACCATTCGTGCCAATGTCGATAAACAAACTGGTATCTTTCCGTTGAGGCAAACGAGAAACCAAAATGCCCGAAGTAATATCCCCTCCGACATAGGCCGATATGATCGGCGCTAAATATGCCTCTGCACTCGGAGATGCATAAATACCAAGGTCATTGGCTACAATAGAATTACCACCACGAACCATTGGTGTATATGGATATTTCCCCAATTCCTTAGGATCGGCCTTAACGGCTAAATGCAGCATGCAAGTATTGCCACTTAGCACCAATTCATAAACATGATCGAGCGAAACTCCAGCCTCCGTGATTACTTCTAAAATCATTTTATTCAATTCTTCAATTAATAGCTGATTCATTTCTAGTAACCCTTGTTCTTTAGATGCATATCGAATGCGAGATAATACATCTTGCCCAAGTCTACTCTGTGGATTCAGAGCACCTGTTGCCGACAATTCTTTGCCGATTAATAAATTAACGAGCGAAACAACTAATGTTGTAGTACCAATATCAATGGATAGACCATATATTTCTTTCTCCGTATTACCCTGCTCGGTTGCAATCCATTCTTGCTTGCGATATACCTCGGTAACATCCTGATCTGCTAGATATTGTTTGGTAATAATGCTATCAATTTCAATCGCACTGGCAAGCCCTTCTTGCTTGATTTGTAAATTGTCACTATCATGGCGCTCAATAATTTCTACTGTTAGATCCTCTTGAGCCGTTGTATGACAAGCCAGTACAATTTCTTCTTCTTTCTGCGGCGATACAATTTTCACTTTACATTTACCGCATGTTCCACTCCCGTTGCAAGGCGACTCTATGATTACCCCAGCGCGCCGAGCTAAGCTTAAAAGATCCTCGCCTACATTTGCTCTAACATTTGTTTCTTGTCCTGCATGATGAAAAGTCACCGTTTTCATAACACTAGCTCCCCTTTACCGTATCAGTCATCGCTCGAATTAATTTCAAAGAAGTAGATGTGCTCAATCCGCAAGCAGGTGAAATAATATCGACTCCATCGTCAACCAATTGTTTTGTTTGATGAGCCACTTTTTCTGCAGACCCAAATTCCAGCAAATAGGTACTTAGATTTCCCATAGTTGTAAGTTGTGGATAATCCGCTTTCAATTGTTTCAGATTAACAAGAGCATCTGTACTAATGGCATCAGCTTTGATTTCCGGGATTAAGGAACGCACCGTATTCATATTGCCGCAAATATGCACTAATACTGGAATATTTCGTTTGTGCAATCCATCAATAATTCGGTTCAGATAGTATACAGCGAATTCTCGAAACACCTTAGGTCCTAATATTTCACCAGTAGCTGTTGGATCTGCTATAGAAATCACAGTCGCACCACTAGCAACCATTTTCTCCGCAAACCCAAGCAGAAGCTCGGTAACATAATCGACTACTTTATGACATTCCGCTGGTTTTTTTCTAAAATCTTTTAATAGCGATATCGGATCTACTAACGAAGCTGCCGTACTGATTGGACCTGTCAAATTTCCGATAATCGGTACATCAGGGTAGCGCTTTGCCAAGATCGCGATTGCTTCGGCCACAACGTTGATACGCCCATCTTCCAGCATACTATGAATGTCTTTAGTTTCTACTACACTAACAGTTGGAAAAACTTCTTGCGTAATTTTCGGTTCGCAAATCAAGGTTCCATACGCAACTTCACTACCTAACACTTCCGCTTCGACTGTCATGCAAAAAGGAATCCCAAGATTTTCAAATCCAGTTTGTTCATATACATCACCTGCCAGTGTCGCCATCAACTGTGAATCACTATGCGCTTCTGGCAAAGTATGTCCTGTACTGTTCATAATTTCAACGATTGCAGCATTCATCATACCACCAGTACAAATAACTGGTGGACGATCTGTTTTTCCCTTCTTTAATACTGTAAGTAAACGCTCTTTAGGACTTAGCATATTCTATAACCCCTTTCAACCGGCTTTCCTTTATGGGATAACCTATTTCTCTGACACTGTCTAGCATAGCCTTAATATTTTCGAAAGGCGTTTCGGTCGGCAGACTGCAACCACTAGCGACAATGTATCCTTTGGGATTATCAAACCCTTCGCTAACGCATTGGTATACCGCCTTGCGAGCATCATCCGGCGTACCTTGTAGCATCACTTCCGATGGTTTGATATTCCCCATTAACCCTGCTCTAGAACCAACCTTTGCTTTTGCTTCTAGTAAACTAGCCGCATTATCAATACTCAGACAATCAGCCCCTGCATCGCACATAGGTTCCCATATTTTCGCAGTCTTACCGCAAATATGCAGTGTCACACTTTTGCCACGTGAATGGATATAATCAATGACTCTTTTCAGATAAGGAAGCGAGAATTCTTGAAACTGCTTTGGACTAATTACCGTCGTAGAAGACATCGCATCCGTTAAACTCGGTGTACATCCTAAATCGATAATAGCTTTTGCATATGCAAGTGTAGTCTGAAGTGAAACTTCACAAAGCTTATGAACCGCTTCGGGATTTTTCCCAACCAAACGCACTAGATTCTCTGTACCAATTAAAAATGCTGCATTGGTAAAAGGTCCAATTAAAGCTCCCGTGATCGGAACTTCATGACCGATTGCATCCACCGCAATTTTCATTGCTTCCAACTGGTGAGGCAAATTTCCATCTCGATAAGGATTCGCAGGTTGCAAGTTATCAATCTGACTGACGAGTTCAATTGCCGGTGTTTCTAAATAAGCGGTTTCATCGACTGGATAGTGAACCTTAGCTCCCATAGCCTCAGCCTGCACATACAAATCGGTAAAAATTCGCACTACATCATAACGAAACTTTTGATATGATGCAATATGTGCCTTAGCAAGCAACTGTCCATTTCCGCGAAAATCTGATACTTTAACGCCAATAACTCGTGCTGCAGTATTACCGACAATTGGTACACAAGGAAGGCGGTCGATTGGTTGTTGCTTATTATAAGCCGCAAAACGTTCTATCGGAGTCATCTGATCTTTATTGTTTGCCATAACCTAGTCTCCTCTGTAATGAAGTAAAACTAAAAACAAACTGAAAAAACGGCAATTGCCGTATCTTCAGCCTTCAGTTTTTCTGATCAGCTATTTCTACCTATGACCTTGTGAAGTGAACCGGTCTTTTTTTGTTTTGAATCGTATGCCTCTCATCACTTTTTATATTTTCAAACTAAGCAGCCACTTCTACTAGTCTTTTGGCAAGTTTTACTGCGTCAGCAGCATTCACAGCATATCCATCTGCCCCTATTTTATCAGCAAAACTCTGAGAAATCGGACCACCACCAATTATGACTTTATATTGATTTTTTATATTTTCTTTCTTCAGTAGCTGCACTACTTCATCCATTGCCTCCATGGTCGTTGTCATCAGTGTTGCTAGTGCAATGATCTTTGCTCCCACTTCTTTCGCCTTTTCAACAAATTGTGCTGGTGGAATATCCCTGCCTAAATCAAAGATTTCAAACCCTGAAGTCTCAAGCATGATTTTCACTAAATTTTTACCAATATCATGGGTATCCCCTTCCACAACACCAATGACCACTTTATGTTTTTCGGCATGTTCATTTATTTTTAGATGTGGCTTTAACACATCAAGCCCTGCATACATTGCATCAGAGCATAACAATAATTCGGGGATAAAATATTCCTCATCTTCAAATAATTGTCCCGCTTTGTCCATCCCATCCGAAAGTCCTTGCTCAATCGCCTCATACGCATCGATTTGCTGCGCTACTACTTCATTCGCAAGACTTACTACCTCATCTTCCTCCATTTCAACGACAGCATTTGATATTTTTTTAAATAATTCCTCTTTGTTTACTGACATCGTAAAACCTCCTTATTTTGTTGCACAAACGCCAAATAGTTCTTCTTCAATGATTCCAAAAGGAGGAATCTGTGCGAACTCCTCATCATTCCATGGACCATTTACAATTTTATGAAGATACGTATTTTCGCCTTGCACGGATTCATATGTTAAATTCAATAATTTTGCAATTTCCTGTGATTGCTCGATTGTCGCATCGTCTTCAGTACAATTTGTATGAATAAAAAGTACCTTTTTATAGCTATCATACATTCTAGCCAAAATCTTCTGTGCTTTTTTTTCTCCATATTTCCCGCAAACCCGCTGATGTTCTGATAGTATATTTTTTTCTGTAATCATCCAGCCACAACTTAGATAAAAGGTTCCCTTTTCTTGCTGACTGAAATGTTCATATCTTGTCTTTGAACCAAGAAGAATAGGAAGGCAATCATGAACTCTAGGAAGGATGATCGTGCTATCTGCTGCTTTTAAATCTCTTGTAGTTCCACCGCAAAGGCCAAATGCTAAAATAATTTTCGAATACCCTACTGATTTATTAATAATAGATTGCAATTCCTTATGTAGTTTTTTCGGATATAAATGAAGTCCCATTGAGATGAACTCATATTCGATTTGTTCATCTACTTTTATAGCAAGTAGCTCTTCCTTCATAACCTCACAAGCAATAATTTTTACCGTCATGATACCTCACTCACCTCCCTAGCACGTAAAAAAAGAGACTGGTTTCCCGCCTATACAGGGAAAGCCAGCCTCTGGTTATTCCAGTCAGCCTTTATGTACTATATTTTTTTACTTTTGTGCAGCAAGAGCCTGTTCAATATCAGCAATAATATCAGCGCTATCTTCAATCCCGATGGATAAACGAATTAATTCGTCAGGTACGCCAGCCGCAGCACGTTCTTCTGAGCTTAGCTGTGAATGTGTGGTACTAGCAGGATGAATCACAAGAGATTTGGCATCACCGACATTTGCCAGAATCGAAAATAACTTAAGAGAATCGATAAATTTGCGACCTGCTTCTAATCCGCCTTTTATACCAAAAGTCAAAATCGCACTCGCACCTTTTGGCAAGTATTTGTTTGCTAATTGATGATCTGGATGACTTTCAAGTCCTGGATAACTTACCCAAGTAACTTGATCATGTTTCTCTAGATAATTTGCCACAGCTAACGCATTATCGCTATGACGTCTCATACGCAAATGCAATGTTTCCAGACCTTGTAACAGTAAGAAACTATTGAAAGGACTGATGGTTGCTCCTAGATCACGTAATACTTGGATACGTAAACGAGTGATATAAGCGGCTGCACCCAATGCACCTGTATAACTTAAGCCACCATAACTTGGATCTGGATCGGATAGTAGTGGGAACTTACCATTGCCCCAATTAAATTTACCACTATCAATCACTACGCCACCCATTGAAGTACCATGTCCACCAATAAATTTAGTGGCGGAATGAATCACAATATCAGCACCAAACTCAATCGGACGAAGTAAATATGGCGTAGAGAATGTACTATCAAGAATCAATGGAATCCCATTTTCATGTGCAATCTTTGCTACTGTTTCAATATCAAAAACATCAATTTTAGGATTTCCGATTGTTTCTGCATATATTGCTTTGGTCTTATCGGTAATAGCTTTGCGGAAATTTTCCGGATCACTTGGATCAACAAAATGCACCTTAATCCCTAAGTTGGGCAATGTATGAGCAAATAAATTATGTGTACCACCATACAAGGTAGAAGAACTCACAATTTCATCTCCGGCTTGCGCAATGTTAAAGATAGCACCACTAATCGCAGCATGACCGGAAGCAAAGGACAAAGCACCAATGCCACCTTCTAATGCAGCAATACGTTTTTCAAATACATCACTAGTAGGATTCATAATACGAGTATAAATATTGCCTGCTTCTTTTAGGCCAAACAAATTAGCCCCATGTTCGCTATCGCGAAAGTTATAAGATGTAGTTTGATAAATAGGCACTGCTCTTGAGCCAGTCGCTGAATCAGGTTCTTGGCCTCCATGTACTGCTAATGAATCAAATCGTAAATTTTCTGGTAATGACATTTGAATACCCCTTCCTTTTCCATTTCATTTTATTTTTTCTAAGTTACCCTTATGTGCCAACAAGGTATATAAACCATACTGGCATTTCTCCTAAAGTTATATCCTTATGACTTTAAAAGAAAAAGGCTAAAGAAGCTCTTGTTCAAGATATTCTTTAGCCTTCAGTGTTTCTGATCAGCTCTTTATATACAATTCATATGCCTATCGAAATCTGGCATGTAGCGAAAAGTCGGCAAATAAGAAAAGACTAAGGAAGCCCCTATAGGGAATCATTCCTTAGCCTTCAGTTTTCTGATTGGCTAACTTCTATGTTCTAGATTTTATAATACAAAACGTGATTTGTCAATAGTTAAATGCAAACAACACAATTATTTCATTTAAAATTTTCTATTTACACCGTTTGTAGAGTGATCATGATACTGATTTTGCCAAAGCCGCCGCAGCCTCAAACGAATTGGTAGAAAACTAAGGTATATTTCATAAAAGGCTAAGACCAGATCCCCACAAGGTATATCTGGTCTTGCTTTTTTATATTTTCTTGATTGATTCTCTACTTTTTAGGAAACTTTGCAGTCAGCCACTTACGTATGATCTGTTGCAATTCACTGTGTTGCCCTGCGGCAACATGATCAAAATCAGTTACAGCAAATTCCTTAGGTCCGCTGTAAGCATCATATACCACCTGCGTTCCTGCCAACAGAACTACATCATCCGCCGTACCATGAATAAATAACAATGGTTGTTTTGTGCCTGCTAGATTATCAGTAGGACTGTATGAATTGGTAACCAAATCTTGCACAAACTGTGGATTGAGCGTAAGGGCGCGACCATAAAAATTCTTTATACTCTCTCCCTGTAAAGCCTGCTGCCACAATGTTTGCCCCAAAATAATATCCCGAAAATTTTCTACGGGCCGCGTTACGGGTGCAAAGACAATGCGTGCAACAATCCTTGTATCATCAGCCGGATGGGTCAAAGCAACTAGCCCACCAAGACTGTGTCCATATAACACAATTGGAGATTGTTGAAACTCTTCCTGCTGATGAACCCAAGACAGTATCGTTTCTAAATCCTGCCGCCAACCATCTACGCTAGTATCATTGGCAAAGGTTCCTTCACTATCACCCGATCCGGCATAATCAAAACGCACCACACCATAACCAAGTTCTTCGATAAATTCAGCTAGATTTTTGGTTAACTGATTCGCACCGACTTTATCACCGCCAAAGCCATGAGAAAATACCACCACTGGTGTTCCTTGCACAAAATCAGCAGGTGTATGAACCATGACCGATAAACGTTTATTTCTACTACTTACCCATGTATGATCTCTCATACTGTTCACCTTCTTCTATTACATATTATTTTCTATTTATCCTAAAGTACTTAGATTAAAATCTGCTAGTTTATCCTGTAATGAGCTCCAAGAGCGATTGGCAAAAATGAGGGGTACGCCTTGCGTTTTAGCCATATTCTTTATATTTTTAGCTGTCGTATGATTGATATAATCAATAAAAACAACAATCAAAGCTGTCGATAATGAGCATTTAAACTTCTTTCGATCACTAACATTTCTGCCAGTTACATGCTCAATCGTCTGTATTCCCATCATCTGCAAATTTCTTTCAATATTACCCAAATGATCTGCGCCAACAAGCATCACTGACATACCTTCACCTCCCCTATAATAAAAATAAGACTGGCTTTTTGTTTATACAAAAATGCCAGCCTCTGGTTGTCCAGTCAGCTTTTAAAACAAAAAAGGCTAAAAGAATTCTTCTTCACAAGAGTTCTTTTAGCCTTCACTTTTTATGATCAGCTACTACGTAATGTAATTGAATACACTATAACATACTACATTACTGCTGTCAATTAATTTTATCTACTTCCTGTGTTTTATCTGCTTTCACAAGATCAGGCTGAATTCATTATTATTTTAATTCTAATAACACGACCTTGGACTTGGTCGGTAGAAATGTTTTGGTTATCGTTAACATCTCTTGTTTCTGTACTTCTGGATAGTAGTGAGGAATTCATCAACTGGCGCAATGGGATAAGAAATATGCTCATCTATCTTGTATTTTATCAGCATAATTTAAAATATCCTGTTAATAATATAATCTAAATACTATTCTCCTCTAGAAACAGCTTGACTATAATGGTAAAATAGTAATAGTTGGTACCATACACTTTCCGATATGATCTAGGCGTTACAAAATTTTATATAATAAAGAGGTATTTATGAGTATTAAATCTTTAACTCCGCTTGACGGACGCTACGAATCTGTTACAAAACCATTAGGTGAATTTTTTTCTGAATGGGCATTGATGAAATATCGTACCCATGTAGAAGTCGAATGGCTCATCACCATGGCAATGAACTCATCCTTTAATGAAGTAAGAACCTTTACAGCGGATGAAGTACAATTACTACGAAACATTGTGATTAATTTTGATGATGAAGCAGCGCAAAAAATTAAAAATATTGAAAAAGTTACAAACCATGATGTCAAGGCTGTTGAGTATTTCTTGCGAGATACACTCAGTGCAACATCTCTTGCTGATGTGATTGAATTTCTTCACTTCTCTTGCACTTCTGAGGATATCAATAATTTATCCTATGCCTTAATGCTAAAACATGGCATACATACAGTATGGTTACCTGCAGCAGAAAAATTAACGAATGATGTGGCAGCTAAAGCCGAAGAACTAAAAGACGTGGCTATGCTTGCTCACACTCATGGACAATCCGCTTCTCCTACTACCATGGGAAAAGAACTTGCTGTATTTGTCTATCGCTGGAACCGACAATTAAAGCAAATCCGCTCTCTTGAATATCTAGGAAAATTCAATGGCGCAGTCGGAAACTATAACGCTCACTATATTGCCTATCCCAAAGTAGATTGGCAAAACGTTTCTAAAACTTTTGTTGAAGGACTAGGTCTAGTTCATAATCCATTAACTACCCAAATCGAATCTCATGACTATGTAGCAGAAGCTTTCCATGCGATCAATCGTTTTAACAACATTGTATTAGACTTTGATCGTGATATGTGGCTATATATCTCCCTAGGTTATTTCAAACAAAAAACCATCAGTGGCGAAGTTGGCTCCTCCACGATGCCACATAAAGTCAATCCAATTGATTTTGAAAACTCCGAAGCCAATATGGGCCTTAGCAATGCATTACTTGATCATCTAGCTAATAAACTTCCAATATCGCGTTTACAAAGAGATCTTAGCGATTCCTCCGCACAACGCAATATCGGATCGGCGATTGGTTATTCTCATATCGCACTTTCTTATGCTACAAAAGGCTTTGCTAAAACATTGATCAACAACCACGCAGTGGAAAGTCACTTAACTGGCGCTTGGGAAGTGTTATCAGAAGCCGTGCAAACTGTAATGCGTAAAAATGGGCATACCAATGCGTATGATAAATTAAAAGAAATTACTCGCGGCAAAGCGATCACCGAAATTGAAATTAGACAATTCATTACAACAATCGAATTGCCTGCAGCAGATAAAGCTCGCTTATTGGAGTTAACACCTGAAAAGTATATTGGTCTTGCTGTAGATTTATTGAAACATATAAAATAACGTAGTATAAATACTACAGACCATTATTGAAACGAGGCTACCATATAGTCTCGTTTCAATAATCTATTCTGCACAAAGTTAAAAGTACATGCCACCTGTAATGGGCGGCATGTACTTTTATTATTTCCTACTATTTTTTTAACTGTTATCGTCAATTATCGCACTACAATATTCACTAACTTTTGTGGTACACAAATGACTTTGACCACTTGCTTGCCTTCAATCAATGCTTGTACTTTGTCTTGACCAAGAGCTTTCTCTTCTAATTCTTTTGCAGTTAAGCCCACAGCTACTACAATTTTTTCACGGACTTTACCATTAATCTGTAACACAATTTCTACTTCTTCTAATTTGATTGCCGAAGGATCAAACACTGGCCAAGCTTGTTTATGTACGCTACCTTCTTTCATTGTATGGCTCCATAATTCTTCACTAATATGAGGAGCAAAAGGTGCCAATAAGCGCAATAACTTGGACACGACTTCCCGCATCAAACCTTGATGCAGTGATGTGCTCGAATCTTTTAAAGCATACATTGCATTCACTAATTCCATAATCGAACTGATGGCCGTATTAAAATTATGACGTTCGCCAATATCTTCGCTTACTTTTTTAATGCTCGCATGTAAGGCACGTCTTAGGTCACGTTCTACCTTAGAAAGTTCATTCACATCATACGAAGCGTCTTCTGTAGCCATGGAAGATGCATAAAGATCAACAATACGCCATAGACGTCCTAAAAAGCGATAAGCGCCTTCTACACCCTGATCATTCCACTCTAAATCACGTTCTGGTGGTGCAGCAAACAACATAAATAATCTTGCCGTATCCGCGCCATATTTGCTAATAATTTCTTCTGGTGATACTACGTTGCCCTTCGATTTAGACATTTTCGAGCCATCTTTAATAACCATACCTTGCGTCAATAAATTTTGGAAAGGCTCATTGGCATCCACTAGACCGGCATCTTTCAAGACCTTCATGAAAAATCTTGAATATAACAGATGCAAAATAGCATGCTCAATTCCACCAATATATTGATCAACTGGTGCCCAATAATTTGCTTTTTCTGTATCAAAAGGAGCCTGATCATTCTTCGGATCAGTATAACGCATATAGTACCAAGAAGAGCACATAAACGTATCCATCGTATCGGTTTCACGTTTTGCTGCTCCACCGCATTTTGGACATGTACAATTGACGAATTCTTCGACTTTCGCTAATGGAGAAACCGAACCTGCTGTAAAATCAACATTTTCCGGTAATAAAACAGGTAATTGTTCTTTTGGAACCGGAAGATTTCCACACTGTGGACAATTGATCATCGGAATCGGTGCACCCCAATACCGTTGACGAGAAACTAGCCAGTCACGAAGTCGGTAATTAATGCGACGTTTGCCTATTCCTTGCTCTTCGAGCCACTTGGCAATTGCTACTTTTCCTTCTTCATTGTCCATACCAGTAAATTGACCAGAATCAACCATGATACCAGAGCCATCATAAGCCCCTTCCATGCTCTCAATTGTCAACTCTTCGCCTACAGGTCTAACGACTAATTTCTTAGGCAAATTATATTTATCTGCAAACAGCCAATCTCTTTCATCATGTGCAGGAACCCCCATGACTGCGCCTGTACCATATTCGACTAGCACATAATTAGCTACCCAAATTGGCACTTGTTCACCAGTAAACGGATGCACAGCATAAGAACCAGTAAAGATCCCTTCTTTTTCAAATTCACTCGACGTACGATTGAGTTCGCTCATATTACGGACTTTTTCAACAAATTCACGTACCGCAGCAGCATTTTCTTTCCCTGCAATTAGTTTTTCTACTAACGGATGCTCAGCAGCTAGCACCACATAGCTTACACCAAATACCGTATCATGCCGAGTTGTATATACCGCAATCTTTTCCTTTAGTTCTGGTACGGCAAAGCTAAACTCAGCCCCTTCACTGCGACCAATCCAATTTTCTTGCATCGTTTTAACGCGTTCTGGCCAACCTTCTAATTCACTCAGATCACTTAGCAAGCGATCTGCATATTCTGTAATCTTAAAAAACCACTGTTCTAGTTCTTTTTTCACAACAACGGAGTCGCAGCGCCAGCAACAACCATCAATAACCTGTTCATTTGCCAGTACGGTATTACAATCATTACACCAGTTCACTGCTGCCTTTTTCTTATAGGCAAGTCCACGTTCAACGAATAATAGGAAAAGCCATTGTGTCCAGCGATAATAGTCGGAATGACAAGTAGCGACTTCACGATCCCAATCATACGAAAGCCCCAACTCTTGCTGTTGGCGACGCATATTGGCAATATTCTCCCATGTCCACTTTGCAGGATGCACACCATGTTTGATGGCTGCATTCTCAGCAGGCATACCAAAGGAATCCCATCCCATAGGATGAAGAACATTATAGCCCTGCATCGTTTTAAATCTAGCAATTACATCACCAATCGAGTAATTGCGAACATGTCCCATATGTAAATTACCAGAAGGATAAGGGAACATTTCAAGCACATAATACTCTGGCTTTTGAGGATCTACCTCAGTTTTAAAAGCACTATTTTCCGCCCAGAATTTTTGCCATTTCTTTTCAATTTCTTGTGCAATATATTTTTCATTCATAACAAAGCCCTCCTATTTATCAAAAAATATTAAAAAACGTCCCTGGCTTATTAGCCAGGGACGAGTTATACCCGCGATACCACCCTGATTGATGGCAACTACCATCCTCTCAATGATTTTTAACGCCAATCATGCGGCAGCTATTCTCTCTGAATAGCTACTCCTCCACAGCAAGTTCAACTTTGTCTAGGTTTGGCTTGCATCACCCGCCAACTTTCTGCACCACAACGATAAATCTACTACTCTGCATCTCAGGATTTCACATCATATTATATCCCACCTAATATAGGAAGTCAACTTGCCTAATTACCTCCCCGAGTCTAGCCCATAATTGAGTTCTATCTTAAAAAATATAGCATACAATGTTGCGTAGGAGGTGTCATATGTATAAGTTGATTATTGGCAACATCAGAATTACAGTCTCAGATGACACGATTGGTCGTGATCAAGCAGCGGCTGCTGCCAGGCAGGCTATTTCCATAGCGCAGAGCCAAGGAAAATCTCTATCTCATATTGCCGTCAGTATTGGCGAAGAAGGTCTTGAGGTCAAGCAAACAGAAAAAACAGGTCACAGAGCATCCCGAAAAACCATCAAGCATAGTATGCTAGATGGTATGCATTACGCCATACAAGAAAAACTCTACCCCTCAGGCAACTTCAGTAACAGAGATGTTTGGTTCGACAGCGATACAGGCCAGGAATGGCATGGATCAGAGGTCGATACCACTCGAGATGAGTTGGTAGCTAAATTTGAAGAATGGATGAAAACCATATGAGTAATAACCGGTCTCAAACGAGTGAGGCCGGTTTTTCTTTTAACTATAACTCTTTTAAATACTCAATTGCTTCATGAACGGTTGTAAAAGTGTATTTTCCTTCGAACAACCATGCATTCCGTTCATCCTTATCCTCAATTGTTGGTATGCCTTCTGCAACTAAGTGCTCTAGTGTCCACGTTCCATTGCTTATTGCCATTTGATAATGTTCTGCAATCTTAAACGTCGATTCTTCATCCCCCTTCTTGTAAAGAGGCAAATGTAACTTTACTTTCTCTAATATGCGTTTTTTATCTTCTGGAGTGGCAATAGCAGGTGCACACTTCTCATAATGCAGTAGCAACCAGTATTCAAGACAGGCAGTAGTCATTAACAATCTTACTTTAATATGGGTTTTTCTTAGTTTTCTAAGTTTATTGATCATCTTATAATTTGCTTTCCATTGATTTGCTTTATCAATTTCTGTATCAAAGAAAAACCATATCTCATCGGTAGCATCCGTATTATTTCTATATCTAGGATTATTATTAAAAGCATTAACGGCTGCACTAAATAACCCCGCTGCATTATAAGGCTTTATAATTGCTACATTCTCAAATATTTTTTTTAGAAACTTTGTATAAGCTTGTTCACTTTCCCCCTCCCAGAACACATAGATGAGAGGTTTTATCTTTCTTGCCATCAACTATACCTCCTCAATATGAGGAACCGCACCATACTTACCAAGCAGATATCCTTTATGAATATTTTCGTCTTTTCGCGGAGAAAACTCTTTCATAGAATATAGCTCTGATGCCCCAGTTTTTCTATCTTTATCAACAAAATTAATTTGGTCTCTACGTAATAACTCAAGAGACATTAATTCCGTACTATGGGTCGTAAACACCAATTGCGCTTGCTTTTGATTGTTTTCCTTGTTCTGATATCTATTAATTATATACTCCATTAACAGTGGATGTATTTCTCTTTCCAGTTCATCAACAACAAATACTCCACCATTCCTTAGCGTTCTTTCAATGGCTGGCGCCAATGCCATCAATCTTCTAGTGCCGTCGGATTCATCACCAAACGATAACGGATATGTAGTATCTTCGCCCTTCTTCGATTGTCCTACATGAAAGGATGTTGCCTTGATTTCACTGACTCGCAGCTTACCTTCCGCATCATTAGGGGCACTTTCTAATGCCTCTTTTAAATTTGCCAATGCTGTAACGATATCGTTCTTTGTGTCCTCATCCATTTCATCTGGAATATCGGTTAGCTGAGTAATATCTATATTATTGATCTCAAACTTTATGTCTTGTATACCCAAATCAGCAAACTTTGCCGTTGATACGATCGCGTGTAGCATATCTGGGTCTTCACCATATTCGCCTAAATATCGACCAATGTCCATATAATCCCTAGAAAAGATAACACTTTGTCTAAACCACTTCATAGCCGCAATGCATGGTTGATAATTCATCGTACAAGAAACTGCGAAAAAAAGCTGATTCGGAGCTACGGCCTCTTTTATCATCTCTTTCTTTTTTTTCTCATTATCCATAGGGAATATAAATTCTTGTTCACTCCTGGTAAATACCATAGCTTTTTGTCCTTTAGGATAGTGATATAAATATTCCGTTACAAGTTTGGATTTCATTGCCGAAAATCCATAGGTATACTTTATGCCATCTTGTACATAGTTAAATTCAAATACCGTCGGTTCACTCCTTGAATAATCATTTAATTCAAAAGGCTGCACTGGCACTAGTGCTTTTTCGTGTTGTGTTCGTTGTGCACTTTTAATAAACTGCACTCCAAACCACAATGCTCGAATGATATTACTTTTGCCTCCACCATTTTTTCCATATATGGCAATGGTAGGTAAAACGTTTTTCTTACCAAGCGGAATTAAACATTCATTATATTCTTTCAAAGATGCAGCTTCCATATTAAGAATAGCTTCATCACGAAAGGATCTGTAGTTTTTAACCTTAAAAGATAATAGCACAGAAAACGCTCCTTTCTTTATATATTTATTATATTATGCCCATTTTATAATAAATGCAATACATTTTCGAGATATTTTCACTTATAATTCATTGATTTCATTTATTATGATTATAGTATATTAAATAATTTATCCAATATTTTTCATTCCACTTCTTGTAAGCAAATTATTGATTTTAACTTTTAATCAAGTTTATCTAAGCCATTGCATATCCTGTACTAAAGAACTAAAAAAACTTAGCAAATCGATGAATGGAAAACGAACCACAGGCCCTTAAACCTGTGGTTTTACTGAATTTACAGCTACTTGCTTTTATAGACACGCCAGGAATGGCACGGATCAGAGGTTGACACTGCTCGTGATGAATTAGTTGCTAAATTTGAAGAATGGATGAAAAGCATTTAAGCAACTACCAGCCTCAACATTGAGGCTGATTCTTTTAGCAATCACGGATATATCTGGCAACAACATCGTCTGCCAACCTTCCTCTGCTAAATTCACTCATCAAATACCCTCCCATTTTGAAGTCTTCTACTAATTATGATTTTTAACAAGAGTAATAGGAAATGGGTGCTAGACAACGTCCTACATCTCAAGGCAACTCTATGGGCACTCTTAACGCATTATTAATATCATACAAACATTCTAGTGCACCAAGATTTACTGGCATTTTAGAATTTAAAATTTCTTTAACACCTATATATTCAATAATCGTCCTGATAACCCTATTCGTGATAATAATTTGTCCTCTAGTCTTTATATAAACATCTTTATCAAAATTCTTCTCATATTCATCATGATATGCAAAGGTACCTATTAATTTTATATTCTTTTCATTTACAGGCCATATAACAACCGTTACAAATCCATCATTACCTGTTACTTTCCACTTGAATTTTATATTTTCGACTGTGATATTTCTACTTCCTTTTTCATTAATCACCAGTGTTTTACTCCAATATTTTATTCTTATTCGACGATTACTTAAGGTGCTAAGTTGACACACAGATACTATCCCCGCCCCTAATTACGTCCAATAACACAATGTCTGACATCATAACTCTACCATCGTAAACTATTTGGACTTACGCCTAACTTAATTAATAAAGTAATCAGCTGTTCGCGTTCCGCCTTACTTAAGGCATAATATTTCCCATTACATTGAAAACTACCACAACTATCTGTGCTCCATAAAACAACATTTTTAATGTTTCCTTCACAAAATATTATTGGCAAATCAAACGGGCAGGCAGGTCTGTCACTTACTCCTCTTCCAGCATTAGCAAATATCTCTTTAATAGCCTCAATATCTTCCTTATTCTCAATAATAACCGTAGGCTTTCCTATTTCTTGACGAAGAACTTCAATTCGATTTACCATCATAGAATTGATGGGTAAACTAGGGAACCACATATCAAAAAGACTATATACGATACTACTACAAACAATAATATTAATAATGGTAACTTTCCATATCCAATGTTTATTTCCTTTCATTCTGAACATTAATCATTCACTTCCTAAAAACTCATCAGTTTCATTTTTCCCATTTTTTTGTCATACTCAATAACCTTGATTAACGTGCCTCTGGTTCACTGGTCCCATTGTAGCCTCCGCCCCTATTAAAGATAGTGTTTATTTAGATTTATTTTCAACCCCTACGCCATCAACTTATTCCCACATTATGACATTTCTTAATTTCTAGATCTACTATATCATGCTTTGTAGTTCCACAAACTAAAAAGCACGATCAAACCACAATTCAAAAGACTCTCTCTTCTCATCATAAATATCACTATCAATTTAATTCTACAGTAGTAACTCAGTTCTAAAATTCCATAAAAATACATATAATTCCTGCTAAAATTCTACATAACTTTTCCAGCAATTCTATAGCTATTATAGTTGGTGCAATTCTCTGATATTAACACTAAACTACAATGTTCTCACTCTGATAAAAGTAACCAGTCTCAAAAGGGTTTGAGGCCGGTTACTAATGTATTTGAGATATGAGGTTAATTAACCAAATAACGATCACTGTAAACACTCGTTGAATTGTATCGGCTTCAAAATGCACTGAAAAAAATAAATAGAAAAAGCTTATAAACTTCGTCTCATGTTTATCTATATCGTACATTTCAAGTTACTATACTACCTATCACGGTCTAATAATTCAGGATTCAATTTAATTACTATTGTCTCCAAGTATAGTTCTCTCCTTTACAAAGTTACTTTCTATTGACCTATTTAACCTTCTCATTGCCCTCGAATTTTGAAAATGATATCTTATCGTTTATTTAATTTAGGATAAACGAATTTTATTATACCTTAAAACAAACGAGAGCCAGGGAGGCGATACTGTTTTGACACCTATTACGTGACAAAACAGTACCTGCGCTTCCTCAAATGATGCTCTAGTCCTAGTTAAGCTGTAATTTTTCTTTCCACTTTTGCGCAGAGCCAGATGTCCATGAATCTGTATATTCTTGTGCAATCCCAATATTATAACCACGACGAATATTTACTATTAATATTTGTACATTCTGCATTGCTGGATAAGTATTTAAAACAACTCTTGCTATTTCATCTTTCAGTTCATCATCTGTTTTACTATTTTTATATACAAAAATAGTCGCAGTTAACTTAGTTGATGCCTTTCCATCCACTACACCAACTTTAGGATCAAAAACCTTTTTTCTTGTCATATAATTCACATTCGCGGCATAAGCCCCATCTATTTTATTTAATTCCTGAAGTGTAAATGAAATATCTTTATTTTCATTCAAGGATGTATAGGAGGCTATGGTAATAACTATTAAAATGACCGCGTAAGTTATATAATGCACACGAGAAACTGTGGCTGTAATTGGTGTGCCTATAGCTGCAACTTTATATACATATGATCCGCATATTATATCATGAATACCTTGACGGGTTTTTTTATTAAAAAGATAAAAATATATTATACCAATAAAAACCACTGCCACTATCCCAGCAATAACATGTCCGAGTAGCGGAACCGAATTTAATGATAAACCATTACATACAATAACGCTAACGATTGCCGCACGAACACAAGATCTCTTTATACTAATCAAATTTCCCTCTTTGTTAACTACACAAATTTTAAGTAATTTTTTCCCTATGCTTTGACCATTACCTACATGACTATTCATGATTCCCAAATAACAAATCGCAATTATAAAGCCCACCAAAGATCCCAATGTTCCTAACATAGCAAACTGTTGACCCAACATTGATCCAAGGACTACTCCTAACAATCCTAATATAATAGTGTCAACAACAAAAGCTACACACCTTCTCCAAAAACCACATATCGGTCTACCCATATAACTCTCATCAATTTTTGTTTCCATATTTTAGACCTTCCTTTCGTTCTACCGTAAAATTTTTGATTACAAAAAAATATTACTACTTACAAACCCAATTTCTTATCTATCTTTATAGAAGGCTACTGAAGCGACTGAAGTGAATATATTTTTCTATAAAGCACTTATTAAGAAGAATTTAACCATTACATATAATCAATCTATATACTTCCATAAAATACAAAAACCTCCTGCCAAAATCTATAAAAATATGACAGGAGTTCTTTCGTTATTATAAATGATACGATTCAGCACTATTAATCTCAAATTTTTATATTTTTTACAATTCAAACCGATGAAAACCATTTAAACAGCCATCGGCCTCAAAAATGAGGCTGATTTTCTTTTTATTGACAGGCTATACTTCTCTAAAAACAATCCTTATCATGTTGCAATTAAAATGACAAAAACTCTTGGGTAAGCTTCTCTTGCGGTTCTTCTAGTAACAGATTCGTTGCATTACCTTCAATAACCGTCCCTTCTGACATAAATATCGTCTCGGCGGCAATTCGTTTGGCTTGCATCAGATTGTGCGTTACAATAACGATTGTTAATTGTGAGCTTAATTCTTTTAACAATTCTTCGATACGTTGTGTAGATTTGATATCAAGACTGGAACAAGGCTCGTCTAGCAGAAGTACCTTAGGAGATATTGCTAAAATACGCCCAATCGATAACCGCTGTAATTGACCACCCGATAACTCCTCGGCAGGAGAATTCAGTTTATCCTTCACCTCATTCCATAATCCTACCCTCTTGAGAGTTGTTGTTACCACAGCATCTTGCTCCGCCTTATCTCTTACTCCATAGTATCTTGGCCCAAACAAAATATTCTCCCTAATACTTAACGGCAGTGCGATTGGTTTTTGCAAAACCATGCCAACTTTCCGCCGTATCTCTGCCGGGTCTTTATACTTATAGACCTCCTGGCCTCCTAGCATAATACTCCCATTAACCCGGAAATCGTGACGCAGCTCAGCTGTCCGGTTGATAGATTTTAATAGTGTTGTTTTGCCACAGCCGGAAGGGCCGATAAGGGCAGTAATATTGTTTTGATTAAAATTAGCTGTAATATCGTGAAGAACTTGCTTTTCACCATAATAAGCAGCAAATTCTTTTATTTCAAGCATTAGACACCACTCTCTTTCCGTACCGCTTACGTAAATATAGGCTGAGTAGATTGATTATCAGTAAAAGCATCACTAGTACTAACGCTGTACCATACGCTCGTTCTAGTGAAATATGTTGACTAAATAAAATATACAGGTGAAATGGCAGCGCCATTACAGGATTTAACAGACTGGCCGACCCCCGCGACATAACGACAGCGGCGGTAACCATAATAGGTGCAGTTGCCCCAGCCGCATATCCCATAGCCAATAATATTGAACTTAGTAAATGTGGACTGGCTACAGGCAAGATAATTTTTTGCAGCACATAACGGCGTGAAACGCCAAGTGATTCGCCCAAGATCCGATAATCATCACTAACGGCCTGTAGTGCATCTCGCATCAAGACTACCAATGTCGGAAAAATCATAATAGCCAAAGTAAGCCCACCTGCCAGCAAAGATATACCAAATCCCAAAGTAACAACGAATAACGCATACCCAAATAAGCCTATTAGTATCGAAGGAATACCAATCATGGCTTGTATAACAACATTCATCAAGGAAGCAAGTGTTGATGCCTTGCCATATTCGGTAAGATAGATGGCTGTCAAAAGCGCCGGTATAGCAGCTATCATAATCGAAATGACAATCAAACTAGCCGTACCTACAATTGCAGGAAAGATTCCTCCTTCGGTTCCTAAAAACAACCCTTTAGGGCTAGAAGTGAAAAATTCCCAAGAAAGAACCCCTCCTCCTCTAACAATAAGTACACTCAGAATAAAAATTAAAACACTAATAACCACTAAGCCGGAACCCCATAAACAGATGCGCCCCATTAGCTTCTCCCCCTGCCGTTAAAATAGTACATAGCAAAATTAATGGAAGATACAAATATAAGCAAAACTAAACCTCCTGCAAACAATGCTTGATATTGGCGACTACCAACAGCGGCTGTACCGATCTCGAGTGCTATAAGCGCCGAAAGTGGTTCACCTTTGCTAAACCAGGAGAGTGGTAATGTAAGTGTGTTCCCTGCAAGCATGAGCACGGCCATAGTTTCACCGGCCGCCCGACCAAAAGCAAGCATAACAGCAGTGATTATATTGCGCCTTGCGAGCGGGAATAATATCCTCGCAGTTACATACATTTTAGAGACACCCAGCACATACCCTGACTCTCGGTATTCTGCTGGAATCGAATTAAAGGCGGCATAGGTTCCTGACACAATATAAGGAACAACCATAATTGATAACACGAATGAAGCACAAAACAATGATTCGCCACTTGGTACACTAAACACTAGTTCATACCAAGGTACTATCACACTGGCTCCAAGAAATCCGTACACTACTGAAGGAATTCCCGTAAGAATGTTCAGTATAGTACGAATAACGGCAGATAGCCAACGGGGTGCAAATTCAGCAAGAAATATGCCGCAGCACATTCCTAATGGCGCAGCAATAAGCATAGCTCCTAATGATGACCATAGTGTACTGACCAGCATAGTGAGAAAACCGAATTGGGGAAGCTCATCCAGTGGCCGCCACTCCTGATTAAACAGCAGAGACATGATTCCTACATCTCTCCATATCGGCAAACTCTCAGCTGCAATGAATGCATATAAAGACAATAGCACCAGCACTGAGCCGACAGAACATCCAAGGCTACACCACTTAAGTATCAAATCTTTTCTATCACTCAACATAAAACTCTCCATCAAACAACATCCTATTTGCCTATCTATCAGCATAAAAAAACGAGATTGTTGCACTACGTTCGCAATGAAGACCTGGTCATCTCCCAAGTTGTCATTACAAGCGCAGCGCGACTATCTCGTCATATTATTTCTACTTATTTTTGGCAGGTATAAAGCCCATATCTTCTAACGTTTTAAGCCCGCTCTCGGATATTAGATAATTGATAAGCTGCTGCTCTCGCTCATCAGCCTGAGCCTTGGCAATAAGAATTAATGGTCGCGATATCGTATATTTACCGTTTACAATATTCTCGTTCGTAGGCTCTATACTATCAACAGACAGTACCGCTATTTTCCCCTTATTCTGAGTCACTAGGCCTGTGGAAACATAACCAATAGCATCCACGTTCTCTTGAACCTTACCTGCTAATGCCCCCATAGACGGGAATTGAATAGCCTCTTTAGAAATCGGCGTTCCCTTCATTACTACTTCATCAAAAGCCTGACTAGCTCCGCCTCCTAGGTCACGAATTGCCACAACAATGGGACGATCGGGTAAGCTGTCGTCAAGCTGCTTCCAGGTTTTTATCTCACCGGCAAAAATACGTTTCACTTCATCCTTAGTTAGATTCGGCTTCACTTTTGCAATCGGATTTTGCGAGTGAACCGCAATCGTCAATGCGTCAAACCCTATCGTATAGAACTTATGATTAGGAAGTTTTTGCTTTTCAGCATCTGTCACTACACGCGACACTAAACCAATATCAACAGTCCCGTTTGTAGCTGACTTTACACCAAAACCAGAACCGCCAGTAGCCACAAAAATGGCAATTGGTTCATCAGAAAAACTATCCTTTACCTTTTTCCAAGTTTTATATTTCTCAGTAAAATCATCAGCAGCCTTAGCAATTACTGGTGCCAGCGTACTGGAACCGCCAATTTTAATCGAGAAATCCTTCGCAGCCTGTGGCTGATTCGTCGCGGAACTGCCACACCCTGCAGCAAAAGCGATGAAAGTTAATAATAAAAAGTAGCTCAGAAGTTTCTTCATTGTATCCTCCCTATTTGATATATCTTCCGTACAATATTCATATAAATTATTACCAGTGGTAAGATTACCACGATTAATCTCAAATTGCAATATCTTTTCACTCTGACAATACAAATGGCAGCAATACAAGCATCGCTGCACATATTTACAAAGCTAAACTTAAAGCTGACAACGGAATGGATCTTGTAGTGAATTACGCTTCATCGTTTTTGTTTTTATAATGATGGGATTTCTGATCAGATGAATGTCAAACGTTTTTTTTAATAGGTCTTCTCGTCTCTTTGCTTTCTTTTCAAAATCAAATCTAGGGATTTCTATCTTTCACATCCCGGACAAAAAAAGTGCCACTCATTAAGAGTAGCACTAGTTGTTATTTTATTTACCAACCATACAAAAATATTCCAGTTGTCTTAATTCCATAATGTAAAGAGCCTCTAAGAAAATATACTATCCTTAATCGATCTTCTTATATAACTATTTCATTTTAAACCTTAAACTTATCGATTGCTGCACGCAATTCTTCCGCCATTGTTGATAAGGTCTGACTAGAAGAAGCAATCTCTTCCATAGATGCTGATTGTTCTTCAGTAGCTGCCGATACCGTCTGAGCTTGCTCAGCAGATCTTTTGCTTTCCTTATCGATTTCCTGTACAGCATGTACCACCTGCTGGCTACCACTGGTGATCTCCTCAGTAGCAGCGGAGATCTCGTGAATTTGTTCAGACATCTTCTCAATCATTTTCATGATGTCTCGGAAACTCTCGCCAGCAACATTAACCACTTGTGTACCGATATTCACTTCTGTTTTACCTTGGTTCATGTAAACTACAGCATTAGTGGTTTTTTCCTGCACTTCAGTAATTAAATTTGCAATCTGCTTGGCTGCTTCTCCAGATTGCTCGGCGAGCTTACGAACCTCCTCGGCCACCACAGCAAAACCGCGCCCTTGTTCCCCAGCTCTGGCTGCTTCAATAGCCGCATTCAGTGCTAATAGATTGGTCTGTCCAGCAATGCTGGCGATAACTTCCACAATTTGTCCAATTTCTTGCGATTTGCTCTCCAATTCGCCGATTACTACCGCTGTTTCAGTAGTTTTTTCCTCAATAACCGCCATTTGTTTTACCGCTTTTTCAACAGCTTGCCCACCATCACTTGCTGCACTAGCTGTTTTCTCTGCAGCAAGTGCTACAGTTTGAGTATTTTCTGCTACCTGCACAATGCCTTGCGACATTTGTCCCACTACATCTGTGGTAGAAGTGACTAAATGCAGTTGTTTTTCCGATCCTTGTGCTACTTGTGTTATCGACTCTGCCACTTGATTAGCAGCTTGAGCTGATTGTTCAGCACTGGCAGTAAGCTCCTCCGACGAAGCTGCCATCTGCCCAGAGGTATCGGCTAAATTCTTTATTAATTTTTGCATATTTATATTTAGTGTGTTAAAACATCTTCCTGTTGCTCCAAATTCATCCTTTCTTTCCATAAACTCTTTGATAATCGGTTTGGAAAAATCACCTTCCGATATCATCGTAAGACGTATGTCCATTTGAGCAAAAGATTTCGTCATATATCGAGTAATCATCCACCCTATTGTCATCACCAATACCACTGACAATAACATAATAATGGCAAATATCCACATAGCCTGCTTAAAATTTTCTTTGTTTGCTTTATTAATTTCATCGGCTGTTTTTGCATTATAGTCTGCAAGTTCCCTTAAACTTTTTTGAAAAGCTTCGCCATCCGCTCTTGCTTTCCTATTATACACATCATAAGCTTCCGCATTTTTATTTTGCAGTGCAAGATCAATCGCTTCTTGCCTTCCTGTTCTATATTTATTCAGGCTATTGTGTAGTTTTTTTAATGTCTCCACTTCGAAGGGATCCAATTTAGTTTTTTCATACTCAGCCAGATTTTTTGTGAATGCTTCTACCCGCTTGTCGATATCTTGCTTTAGTCTTATATTTTCTTTGTCATCAGTAGCAAGCATTAAGTCAAAGACGTCCCCCTCAATGGCTCTGGCCTGGCTACGATTGTCGTTAAGCCATTCAATTGGCATTAACTTGTTTTTATACATGGCATCCATATCCTCATTGGATTTTGACAAATAATGATATCCCGTAAATCCCACTGCTCCTAAAGAAATGATGGACACCACGATAATCACCAGTAGTTTAGCAAAAATTTTCATATTCCCCAACCAATTCATACACTAACACCCCTTTATTTATTATGTATTGCAGATATTTAAATGGATAATAATTCTTTTTATTCATTTAATATCTTACTAATACATTTTTGACGAAATACTATTGTTTTAGATTGACTATTCTTCTGTTTTTTCGTGTTCGAAGTATAAACAAACTATATTTCCTATAAATTTAACTTACTTTATTATATTTTCCATATAAAACAGAGAATCCCTGCCAAAATTCTACACAAATTTTGCAGACAATTTTTAGCCATTATAAATGATAAGGTTTCGTGTAACAGGTCTGAGAAGAAATGCAGAAGAAGCAAATGTAATTTAAAAAACAGGGCAATGAGTTGCCCTCATTACCCTGTAAGAGTATAATGTCTTCTCCATATATACGAATTAAGAACTAATGTATATAGCATGTAACATTAAGTAAAATTAGTCAATTTATTTTTCACACAAAAGCGTAACGGCAGCTTGGCCAAGCAAAGCGGTCGCACTCACTAAGCATTCTTCATCAAAATCAAACCGTGAATCATGATGGCCAGCCGCTAGTTCCGTGCCAACCATCAGATAAGCAACCTGTCCTCCGTTTTGCTGTACCCGTTCCATGAAATAAGTACAATCTTCGCTCCCGCCAATATTTCCTTGCGGCAATATTTTTTCAAACAAATTGCTTTTTTCAGCAACCTGCTGCAAACGCTCTACCAGTAGAGGACTATTTCCGCTGGCAGCGGCACCACCCATTGGCTGTACCACAAGTTCAACCTCATGCATCGCCGCGGCTGCCTCAAGGATTCTAAGCGTTCTTTGGTACATATACTCATTGATTTCGCTGGTAGTCCCGCGTGTTTCAAGTTTCAATATTGCCTTTTCTGGTATGACATTGCGTCCGGTTCCAGCCTGCAATACCCCTACATTGATACGCGAAGCCCCTTTACTATGACGGGAAATGGCGTGTAGATTAAGGGAAGCTGTGGCCGCTGCTAATAATGCATTTTGCCCGTCTTCCGGCGCTGCACCCGCATGCGCTGAAACGCCTTTATAGACTGCATCTAATTTCGTCGTCGCCAGGAAACCTACTGTGTTACAAGTCAGCGTACCTTTTTCCTTTAGACCAATCCCCAAATGCATGCCAACAAAAAAATCCACATCATCGGCAATGCCACGCGAAACCATCGCTTTCGCGCCTCGTACCCCTTCCTCGGCCGGCTGAAAAATCAGCTTTACCGTTCCGGCAAGTTCATTTTTCATTTCAGCTAGCAATTCTGCCAGGATTAAGCCGATCGCTGTATGACCATCATGCCCGCAGGCATGCATCGCACCTTCATTGACAGAAGCAAAACCTTCATGCCAAGGCTTATGATCCGCCAACATAGCTTCCACTACATCATTTGCGTCCATATCAAAGCGGAATGCGACAACCGGTCCTGACTCATTAAAGTGCATCACACCCATTACACCGGTTTTACCACCCTGCATTCTAGCTACCCAGTTTGGATCAGCTCCTTGTGCTATAGCTCTTGCTTGGTTGTTGATCAATTCCTGTTCAGAAGGTACCCCCATCATAAGCTCGGCATCAATCACCTCTTCACCCACTGATACTTGATAGCCAAGGCGGGTTAATGTTTCAGCCACAATAGAAGCTGTGCGGAACTCCGTCCAAGCTGTTTCTGCATGTTTATGTATATCGCGGCGATAATTTATCAGATGATCCTTTTTGGTTTTCACTAATTCCAAAATATCTGTATTCATTCGTTACTCTCCCTTATCCAATACGTCATCCTTAATACATCAAAAAAGCCATACCGATAATCATAGCTCCCACTATTGGCAGCCAGTTACGTTTTGCAACTTCACATTTTTAATATATGTGATTTCAAATTATAACGCCTTAATATCCTTTATCAGCATTTCAATACTTTCTTTCTTCGTAGCCCAACTGGTACAAAATCTCACAGCACTGTGTCCAGTATCGATTTTTTCCCAGTAAGAATAAGAGTATTTCTCGCTCAATTGCGTTAGCACCTCACTCGGTAAAATTGGAAACTGTTGATTTGTCTTAGAATCATATCGGAAAGAAAATCCTTTTTCGGCAAATGCTTCTCGAATCATCATCGCCATCTCAACGGCATGTTTAGAAATTTCATAGTATAAGCCATCTTCAAATAAGGTTTCAAACTGTATCCCCAATAATCTCCCTTTAGCTAGCATTCCTCCATTTTGCTTGATCATATATCGGAAATCTTTTTTCAAAATATCATTTATAATGACTACAGCTTCCCCCATCAATGCTCCGACTTTCGTTCCCCCTATATAAAATACATCGCATAGGCTCGCAATATCTGACAAAGATAGATCACTGTTCTTTGCAGCCAAACCATACCCTAATCTAGCCCCATCCAGAACAAGTGGCAAACCAAATTCTCGGCAAACCTTACTTAATGCTGTAAGCTCTGATTTACTATAAGTAGTTCCATTCTCAGTAGGATGAGAAATATAAACTAATCCTGGCTGTACCATATGCTCGTGAGTAACATCATTCCAGTGAGCATCATATAGTTTTTTTACCTGCTCAGCCTGAATTTTTCCATCATCACTTGGTAAAGTAAGTACCTTATGACCAGTAGCTTCAATCGCTCCTGTTTCATGTACTGCAATATGTCCGGTAATTGCAGCAACTGCCCCTTGATGCGGCCGCAAAATGGAAGAGATAATCGTAGTATTCGTCTGTGTTCCTCCCACTAAGAAGTGTATATCCGCATTCTCTGCATGACACGCTTTTCTAATATACGCTCTGGCTTTTTCACAATGTTCATCCTCTCCGTAGCCTGGCGTCTGCTCTTCATTGGTTTCTACTAATCGTTTCATAATACGTGCATGAGCACCTTCGTTATAATCACATTCAAATCGTATCATCTTTTAATCCCCTCTAGTTTCTTCATTATTAACAGCATAGAAGCATGTATTTCTTTCATTTCTTTTTGTGATAATCCTTGTAACAGTCTCACTATTTGTTCATCCGATTGACGTCCTATTTTTTCTTCCTCTATCCCCGTCACTACCCTTGGCTAATGACCCTTACGTTCTTCACATCAAAGCTTTCTTTTAACATGGGAATAAACTGCTGTTGAATAATCGAATAATACATGGCCTTTCTTGTTATCAGTAATAATAAATCATCACTTTTTTTCAAGCTATTTAAAGAATTAATATATTGCTCAAAATCTGCCTCCCCCATCATGGACTGCAGTCGATCTAACCCTACTAATAGTTCTGGTTTTTCAATTGCAAGCCGCTCGCGTAATGGAGTAAAAGGAACCGTAAAATGTGACATAATAGCCTCCTAACAATAATGATTTACCTGCTTACTTTTCATTTAATTTCCTTACCGTTACATCTGGAGCATGATATCTGCGAAAATAGTGCGTATGAGAAAGTCGACGCAGCATTACACTAAATAGTCTCCACCCTAAGGTAGTATGTAATAGTAAATATACAAGGAAAACACTCGTCAATATATAAATATATTGTACAATAAACTCCCAATCTATAGGAATCCAAATATCAGGAACCGTTACAATATGATGCAATACATATGTTGAAATAGGCACCGCCGTAAGATAATAGAAAAGAAGGGCTAGCAGCGGACTTACCTCTACCGCATTATGCGGACAGTAGTTCATACAAGCCATACAACTGTCGCAAGAATAGGTCCAATATGGACGTTTTTTTGTTATGCCCTTCATGATAATTGCATGTTTAGGACAAGAAGTAACACATACCCCACACCCAATACATCTGTCTGAAGCAAAGAATAATTTCGAGAGAATCAATTGTGCCATAATCAGATACATAAACGAAATGGGAGCTAACCATAAACCGACTAGCAATGGAACCACACCATCAAAATATACTTGCCCTGCTAAAATCACTTTAGCAAAGTGCTTCACTTTAGGCTCTGCAGCCGCAATGATAAATTCGGCATTTTCCTTACTCAATCCCCAATGAACAGCAGTCCAATTACTAGGCATATCGATCCCCATAACGCCGCGTACTTTATATCCCTTTATCAATAATAAACACGCAACTACATAACCAGCAGTCCCCTCCATTCCAGGGAGCGAAACACCTTTGATTCGAGTACCAGCACGTGAAGCTAGCACAACAGCAGACATGCCATTCCCTCTTGGAAGATGTATAATTTGTTTTATCATTAACCATGGAGCCGTAAAACCGTGAGTAGGCATGGTAAATACACACATTCTATTCTCATCTGCCTCTATCAACAGCTTGTCAGTCTTTATTCGTTGCATTTTAGTCTGTAAACCAAGTACCGTTGCTACTTCAGCAAACCATTCTGCTACTTTATATGAATTGCCTGTACCTGTCATAAAAAAGATGTATACCTTTTCAAACAACCTCTTCATCTCCTAGGATTATAAATGGCGACTACCTTATCATGTCAATTTTAAATTATCATTAGTGTTAATACAAGGAAACTTTTGTAATACATCAGCCTATCATACAACAAGCCCACTTTTGCCTTTCAGTCTGGTACATCATACTTTTAATCAACAACTGAAAATCATTGAATCTATACCACGATTACGATATAATGAATTGAACTATGAAAGAAGGTGCATAAATGTCTATCATTAAGTGTGGAACCATTAACCCTAACAGTCTAAAAATCGCAGGCAAACCCAATCGTGCGATGACTCCTGAACTCAAAGTGTCATCGATATGGGCAGACCGCAAGAACGATTACCGCAGAAATAAAGAAAAACAAAAGCTCCGTCGTTATTCCGAAGAATATGGAAACGACGGAGCTTTTTATTGAACATTCCTTACCAGACGAAAACCAATGTAGCTATACTTCATATCAAGTCCCGTAATATCTGCCGCTGAAATACACACATCGCTACGCCAACTGCCACCCCTATAAGCACGCAGACTTTTTTCCGGTGGTCCATACTTATCATACCAGTAATAGCCGTCCCAGCACCATTCACTGACATTGCCATTCATGTCATATATGCCGAGTTCATTAGGCTGTTTCCCCCCTACTGGATGCGACATTTTTCCGGCATTTCCTATATGCCAGGCAACATTGTCAGCATGATTACTGCCGCTATATTTATAATCACCACTTTTTTGCCCGCCTTTAGCTGCATACTCCCATTCAGTGTCAGTCGGTAAACGATAGCCATTGGCCAGAAAGTCACAAACTGTTTTAATGCCTTTTCCACTATAGGCGGGAGTCAATCCCTCCAATTCACTAAGCCAGTTGCAGTAATCAACCGCATCTTGCCATGATACGTTACTGACTGGATGCTGTCCGCGTCCCCCCCCTTGTTCATCTATCTCTTGCCGACCAGTTAATAAACAAAATAGGTCATATTCAGCAACAGTTACTTCGTACTTCCCAATATAAAAACTTTTTACCATCACTTGGCGAGCTGGTTTCTCTGGACCGGGACCATCGCGTAGCTCTGGCATCTTAAGGAAATTCCCACCTTCCACCAGGATCATATTGTTTTCCCTGTCTTGAGCTAGACCTCTTTCCGGCCATATCAGTCCGCTAATCATCACGAGCCAGATTATCTGTAACAATACTGTACGCAACAATCCTACCTTTAACACCATGTCCCCTCCATAGATTATTTTTACACTAACATCCCAGACCCTTTCACTAATGAATGATATGCTCTTGCAGTAGACCGTTTTATTATTTCAACTATCTACGACAAGAGCATATCAAAATGAGTTTAGCCTATTGGTTTGCTGTATTTGTTCCCACAAAAACCGCGAATAAATTAACACTCGATCATTCTCCCACTGATAGGCAACAACACTGTTATCGCCACCCCACAGATAACATTCCTTATACTTAGCTACTCTGCCATGTTGCTCAAAAAGTGCACGACGCAACTCGAAGCGAGAGTCATGCTCTACACCAATGTCTACAATGGCCAGTTTATTACGCCAAAAAATATAGTGAATATGGGTCAGTTTTGCTTTTTCTATATGTAGGTCATCGCCCACTCGCTCATATATCTTTTCATTATTGGGCAAAGTTTGGAGGAAATTCATTTGACTGCTGACTGTCGCAAATCGAGTTCCCCATTTCAAGTCTCTAAAACCATCTGGCTCATTTTGGAACTCTGCAAATGCCGTAATAGGAAATATAACTCCCATGAACAACAACATTCCGACTACAATCCATTTCAGTTTTTTCATTTTCTTTATCCCTTTCTATTTCCCTCTTTATTCCACTACACATTCATAGTCCAATAAAACCATGAAAGTAGTAAAGAGCAACATTTGCAACTATAGCGATCAAAATAAATATGGTGATCCCCCACCGAATAAAGAAATTGGGTTTTCGCGTTACTATATCAATAATTTCTATCCTAGATTGATTATTTTTCATCATCTTCAATTTCCTAATTCCAACTGATTTTTCACTAAAGCGAAATAAGCACCCTTTTTTAAAGTCAATTCCTGATGTGTTCCTATTTCAACAATTTCACCTTTGTCGAGTACGATAATTTGATCAGCATTTTTCACAGTACTCAAGCGATGTGCAACAATCACAACCGTTCTGCCATTGAAAAAAAGATTTAGGTTTTTCATAATCTCATATTCATTACTTGCATCCAAAGCATTGGTCGCTTCATCAAAGAAAATATATTCAGGATTTTTATAAATGGCTCTAGCAATTAGAATTCTCTGTTTTTGTCCTTGGCTCAGTCCGTGACCATCGGGTCCGATTTTTGTATAATATCCTTGTGGCAAGGATTCAATGAATTCATCAATATTTGCTATTTGGGCTGACTTCTTCAACTGTTCTTTATTAATAACTTCATCTTTTAAGGCAATATTATCTGCAATGGTATCTGAAAAAATGAATCCGTCTTGCATTACAAGGCCGCATTTTTCTCGCCATGCACTGCAGCTTATTTTTGAGATCGGAATACGTCCGATGGTAATATCACCACTGATTGGTTGATAAAATCCTAATAATAGTTTTAATAAGGTGGTTTTTCCGCTCCCACTTGCCCCTACAATAGCCGTTACTTTTTTATTTGGCAAAATAAAGGATATATCTTTTAATATCTTTTCGGTATGTGGACCTCCATATTGAAAAGCTATGGACGATACAACAATATCAGCCTCGTGTGGGACAACCTTTTCCTTGATTTCTTCCTCTTGTTCTTCCTCTTGTTTTTGGCGAATTTCTTCAATCCGTTCAAAACTAATTTTGGCATCCTGGGCTGTAGCGATTAAATGCACCAATTCTGTAACTGGCCCCTGCAATTGCCCCAAAATGAACTGAATCGCAAGCATCATCCCTAGCGTAATCTCTCCCTGGATCACTGAATACGCTGCAAAAAATGTAATTATAATGCTTTGCGCTTCCTGGATTAACGTACAGCCAGCTTGTTGATTTTGAGTTAAATCCATACTTTGCGCTTCGGTGGTAAAGAGCTCATTTTGTATGTTTGCCCATTTTTTTATGTTATTTTTCTCGCAACCACCAAGTTTTATTTCTTGCATCCCAAGAATCAACTGAATTAATATATTTTGACTCGCCGAGCTTTGTTGAAAGCGAAAATAGTCAATTTCTCTTCTTTTAGCAAGAAATAACTGAATCCAGATAAAATACAAAATAGTACCTGCCAAAAAAAATAGAAATATCGTTACATTGTAGATCATCAAAACAACGCTAAACATAATAAGATTCAGCACCGTAAGAAGGATATTTAATACGGATGACGTTAAAAAATGTTCGACTCTGTGGTGATCGCCAATCCTTTGCAAAATATCACCAACCGTTTTAGCATCGAAAAATCCAATCGGTAATTTGACGAGTTTCATCAGAAAATCATAGACTAACGTAATATTAATAGGTGTACTGATATAAAACAAAATCCAATTTCTAATAAAACTAACCGAAATCCGGCTTATGATCAGCAGAAACTGACCGAACAATACCATTTGTAACAAGCCAATATTATTCTGACCGATCCCCTTATCAACGATGCTCTGTGCCAGAAAAGGCAATATCAACTGAATGCCGCTGCCCAACAACATTCCCAGTAATAACTGCAGTAATAGTTGCCGATACGGCTTAAGGTAGGATAGCATAAATGAAAACTTCATTTTCGAAGTAGAAAATTCTTGTTGTAGATAAAATTCTTGAGTAGGTTCCAGTAATAAGGCGTAACCTTCTTCGTCCCCATCAGGAATCCAGTGAGCTAAAAATTTTTCTTTGGAAAACTTAAGTTTTCCATAAGCAGGATCCGCTACATAGATGATCCCTTTATCAATTTTGTACACCACCACAAAATGATTGTTGTCCCAATGAACAATACAAGGAAAGGTTATATCCTCTTCCAGATACTCATAAGTAAGTTGCACGCATTTTGACTTAAGGTCAATTGAAGTGGCGGCTTCACCAAGAGTGAACAAAGACGTCCCTTCATTATTTACATAACATTTATCTCGCACATATGATAAAGGATATGCTTTGCCATGATACTTCGCTACCATGCGCAGACAGGTTGGTCCACAATCCTTTGAATCGTATTGCTTATAGAAAGTGAATTTTTTCATTGCCTAAAATTTGCTGATATCGATAATAGAATTACGCTTCTTATTGTCATTCCACTTATCGAATATTTTTTGCAAAATGTCGTTGTGATTCAAAGAAAGGTAAATAAAACATAGAAAATCATAGCGGCTTTGCAATCTGAAAAGATCGCATTCTTTTATGGTTGGATTTTGAAATTCTCCTCCAGACATTCTTGGTACGGCACAAATTTCACAAAATCTAACATTCCAGCAATTTTTACATTCAGGATTATTGACAGTTGCATTATACTTTTGATACAAATCAGTCACTCTCTCAAAATCCAAACCCGATACGCAATTACCGATAGGCATTGATCCGTCTGTCTTGTGACAGATCAGGTAATTCCCGTTCGCAGCAAGCATAAGATTATCAAAGCCCATAGGACAAGACAGCAGAGCCATTAATTTATTGCTACCGAGAGGATTTTCATAGGTAACTTTGGTAAATTTCCCGATATTATCAAAATAACCCACATCTTCAAAAATATCATCTTTTTTCGACAATGTCGCCACCGTGCGTTTAAACTCCCGCAAATCATTGCCGATGAATTGGCTGTATGCCTCATATTCTTGATCGAGCTCAGCCGCGAAAACTCCTTTGTATTCAGCCGGGAAGTGCCTGTAATCAAGTGATCCAATATCACGAATAAAATTGAAACACTTTTGACGATCATGCATATCGGTATAAACTCCAAAGATTGAAACCCGTTCTTTGAAATAGGTTTTATTAAAGTCTTTTATTTTCTCGAGATTGATGTAAGCCTGGGTAAATGTGCCTTCCCCATTTTCAAAAACACGGCATCTATTGTGTTCTTCCTCTGGTCCATCAAGACTCGCATATAAAAAAACATTATTTTTTACTAAAAACTCCAGTATTTCATTATTCATAATTGACAAATTAGTATTAGTCACAAACACCAGATCACGTGTATTAATTCTGTAATTATGCCAAGGTAATTTTTTAAAATATTCCACACATATTTTGATCAAATCAAACTGCAAAAACGGCTCTCCACCATACCACGATAAGGTAGGTGGCGCAATTTGCCGCAACAATTCTTGTTTTTCGTCTGACAATTTAGAATAGAGCTGAGTATACTTAGCAAAATAATAATCAATGCCTTTAAAGGCCATCTCTTTTGTCATATTAGTTTTAGAATGTTTTCGAAATTCAGTTGATATTGTATTTTGGCAATAAGTGCACCTAAAGTTACAGTCCTCTGTCACTTCAAGGCAAAACTTCCGCAACATGATATTTTCATCAAAATACTGTAATTGCTTCTTGAGATCATTACGATCCACTGACGAAATTTCATTGATTGGTCCTTTCAATAATATCCCGCAGGATCTTAATTCATGATATTTTAAGAGCAATTGCTTAAGATATCCAGACTCGAAATTACTCGAATAATTCATAATGATTCTATCTTCCGGGATATCCTGTAGAAAATCAGCCAAAACCTCCAGCTCGTTACACGAAAGAACACATGCAAAATGTGGTTTTGCATCATAGAGTAAGACATCATTGCCATAATCAAACAAACATACTAATGGATATTCTTTTTCAAATAAAATAACTATTTCTTTACTTATTGACTTCAGTCCATGATATTTGCTAGTACACAATTACAAAACCTCCTAAAAATTCAATGAATTTCTTTTAAAATACGAGATGGATAATTTTATTATTTTAAAAATACTAGAGAACAACCTAAGGGAATATATACAAGTCCTCCAAAAAAGGAGGACTTGTACGAGTGATTATCAATTATTTTTAATAGCACTCTTGATCCATCGCAAGTTCAATCGCTTCTCCTGTAGCCATTCTTATAAGCCCGATTACTACTAGCATCCGTTGAGTTAGTATTACTACTTCCACAATTGCAATTAACATAACAATCGCACTGACTGCTATCTCCACCTTTAATTGATTTAGCGGTTTTGCAATCTACCTCAATAATTCTCTTTAAGTTTGCCATATTATTCACCTCCTTCCACAACTCTATAAAAATTACAAGTAATTATGAAAACAGTTATTTACATTTACTAGGAATCTTCTTATTAAAAATACAATCCCTATTTGGGACATTATACCACAAAAAGTCAGAAAAAAAGCCACCCTAAAAGGGTGGTTTCTTATAATTTTCTCTCACTAAAAGTAAAAGATTGTCTTTTCTAAAGGAAATTCGTTGAATATTATCGAATTGATATACAAACATTTTTTTCAAGGAGTCGATAAGCACTATGGTATCGTATTGTTTGGGATTTGGACTGGCAGTTAGTTGGCTCTGGCTTTTTTATCTTATCGGACCATTATTAGAGCCAGTGTGTACCTTATGGGGTATTTCCTCGGAAATAGTATTTCGTTACTTTATAAGTTCAGTCTGTGTCACATCTTTTGTCCTTTTCCAAATATTGAAAATACGTTCTATTTATAACAAAAAATTCCTGTTATGGTTGTGTGTGGTTGTTTTATCACTAGGTCCTCTACTAACGGCCATACTACCCTCTTTTCCTATAGTTTCCACCAATCCAATCATACCAAACATCCTTGCTATCTTGAGTGGTATCGCCCTGTCATTTTTTTATACCTCTTGGATGGAAACCCTCTCGATAACCAATTTAAGGAAAAACTATATAAACTTCGCCCTTGGGATTTTGTTATCAGGCAGTATGACTATGCTGGGTGGATTTGTCCCTTTTTACTGGACGTTGCCCTTTTGTATATTAGCTCCCCCTCTCTCTTTGATTCTCATGTGGCGTCAAAAACCTGATGAATCTACCTTCTTGGCTGAATACCAAAAAACCGACTCTGCACAGCCCCTTCCGATAAAATTATTTTTTTTAATCAGTCTAATTTACATTTCTGGTGGAACAGTTTTTAACATTATTAGTATAGAACAATCTTTTGTCAATATTTTTTATTTATCAAATATATCCTACGTTTCATTTTGCCTTATAGCTGGCACTATATTATACTACTCTGAGAATCTTGACTTACGACTCATCTATCGATTTATTTTACCCCTATTATCTCTTGGATTTCTAATATTTTCCACCCACGGAAATCGCATGGCAATCACAGGTTTTGTCTTGCTCCAAGGAGGACTTGCACTACTAGATATGTATACATGGCTGGTTATCCCCTACTTCGCTCGTTTTTCTACTCGCCCAGCTTCGGTCTGCGCTTTCGGCTTATTCATTATGACTTTTTCTATTTTGATAGGAAACGTTGCTGTTGATCTACTCACTATTATGTTCCTTGATGACCATAATGTGAAAAATTCAGCTTTTATAGCTGGTCTGCTTTCCATCTTAGCAATATTCTTATTTCCAGATGAAAAGGAAACCTTTTCTGGTTGGCAAGCATTATTCATCCCTAAACCACAGGTCTTTGGACAAAAAAAAGAACCTGCCTCACTGAATGAGGTAAGTGAAGTTGCCTCTTCAAATCTTGACAAGATACCTAGTTTTTCTAATTTACAATTGGAATATGATTACTCCTCTTCTATAAATCCCCTTGCTCTCAAATCATTCGATGAAACACCATTGAGCCCACGTGAAAGAGATGTGCTGATTCTTCTGCAAAAAGGCCGGAGCGGTCGATTTATTAGTGAAAATCTCAATATTTCCAGTAATACTGTTAAATTCCATATACGTAATATCTATAGTAAGCTCCATGTTAGCAACCGCCAAGAGTTGCTTAATCTCTTTGAAAATGAAAACAGAGATATTATACGATAAAATTAGATTGTATTTCCCCATTATATTCTCCATTTTTCACCACACTGAATCTGTACTTATGAAAATTCCAGTAAAATCCTCATATAAAGTATCGTAAACTGTAAATAATAATACAGGATTATCATAGAAGGAGGAATCAGAATGACTGTACAAAAAGATTTGGAAAAAGCGCTAGCTGCAGCAGAATCAGCTAAAGGTACTTACGCAACATTCTCTCAGTCAACAGATGATCAAACCGCTAAGCAAATGTTTACCCAGATGTCACAAGATATGGAGCAACACATTAGCCAACTGAATAGCCGTCTTGGCGTTTCAGCTCAAAATCAATTAAATTCCACATCCAGCACCAGTAGTGCTAGCGCCAGTAACCAACAAGAAAATTTTCAATAGCTAAATATTCTAAGTCCTAAAAAAGCTCCGTCGTTATTCCGAAGAATATGAAAACGACGGAGCTTTTGTGTTAGCAAACAACTGTTTCTGCCTTACGATGCGTTCCACGAATTGATCCTTAAAGCGGTCGGGTCCCATCACTTTAATCACAGGTCCAAAAGAAAGAAGAGTGATGAGTAGTTCCATCTCATCCACTTCATAATAATAAATTTTCATTACACATTTTTTTGTATCTTCATCATATTCCGAAACTCGCTCAAAATTTGATAACTGCGTAAAGATTCGTTCAAAACCATTTCTCTCATTTGTAATCTCTATTTCCACAGGTAGTGGCATACGAAGCTTTTTAATATAACTCGCAAGGTTTTCTGGTCTATTATATTGCATAACGTCCACCGAACGTATCCGTGAAAGGTTTAGCTTATAGAGGCTTCGCATTCTACCTTGCCGCACTCTCACACCGCATAGTCTAAATTTATCATCCTTACTCGAATACTCTAGCTTATACGGAGCAAAGTATGCAGAAAGGCGGTTGCCCTTGCCACTTTCATAGGTAACCATAATAATTTTATTCTCTTGTATACTCCGCATGATGCTTTTGAAAATCCCTCTGTATTCCACACTGTCATAATCATCACCATCATTAGCCATATCAACATTGATAAAGTGCTGACTATCATACAGCGGCTCAACATCTGCCAGTAGGTTTTCATAATCATAATACTGATCTTCATCGACAAACAAAGAAAAACGTTTATCTTGTATAATCGCTTTCAGCCATCGCTTTTGATACTCCGTCAACAATAGCGGTGGATCCGCTTTCAAGATAGGTGTATATTGAGCAGCCTCTTTTTTCAGTACATAATATCCGTCCTCATTGGTATGCAACAACCTTGCCGGAAGGGTGACTGCCGTCTCAGCGAAACCCAACGTGGTAACCATCTTACCAATATCCTTACTACTTAAACCTCCCTCGGAAGCAGTTTTCAAAATCTCACTAATAATATAAAAATAGCGACTATGTATCTCACTAAAAAGTTCCATTGTGGCCTCCCTTCTTCCCAGGCATACACTCTACTCTTCGTACAAGCTTGCCATCCGATTACTATCATTCATAAATTGCTGAATGACGGTTTGGTTTGATCCTTTAATCGAAATAATCCGTCCAATAAAAGTGCGCAGCCAAGGCACGATTTCCATTGTGTCAAATATTTCAACACAGTAGAGAAACATATTATCTGCTATTTTTTCAACACTACCGTTCTTGCCTTCTCGTTTCACTCTTCTCAGAACATACTCTTCTGTGCTCTCATCAATATGGAGTATCACTTCAACCTTTTCTAATTGCGTTTGCTTACCAAAAGCCACGCCCCATGAAAACGGCAACTTACTCGTAAGGTTTGTTACCAATTGATCATACTTATCACTTTCCTCTACTACCGTAAGGTTTTTCATATAATCCAAGCGATAGGAAAATAACCTATGGTTCCGAAAATGATACGCAATTAAAAATCTACGGCCATGTTTTACATTGGTAGCAATTTTTAGTGGAAGTACAGTTTCTACGGAAGGTGCTTTCGAGCGAATACTGCAATTGTCAAAACGAATACCTTTTTTGCTAGCAATTGCATTCGCAATGGTAATTACGACCTCATCATCCAGTGTATGTGACATGAAGATATGACGAAAAGAAAATACCTCCTCACTGTTCCCCTTATCTCGTCGAATAAAATAACCCAACACTCCTGCAGGTACAATATTTTCAAAAAATTGCACGGCCGATAGCATCCTCTGCACTCCATCCGATGCGACATGATCAAATAAGGTTTTATTTATAGAGTATTGCAATGTTTTGCCGTTTTTTTGTGCGCGAAACAAACCAGCTACTGTATATTCATTGAGTTTATTACGGACTGTCATAACATCTAGCATCTCATAATCAGGAAAGCATGACAGATACTCTTCACTTAAGATCCCCGTCACTTCTTTCGCTGTTACATCAGGATTCTCTTTCAGTATGTCTGGCAGACAAAAATGCAATAGGCAATCATTTTTGGTAAACGATTTTGCTTCCCAAATAGAAAAAAGAGGATTTTTTGAAAGATCGAAGGTATCTGTGCTGATAAATAGATTTTTCCCACGAGCATTTGTTTCCCATCTAATGTAGCCTGAAAGATAACTTTCAATTCTTCGTCGTTCATTGTCATAACTTCTACCACTCTTCTTGGTGTAATCATTTCTACATTTATAACCATACACAAAAAACTCTCTTGTGTAGTCTCGAATTTTATCAAAGTTCTTTATCAACTCCGTAAATCCAGCCATATCTATCACCTTCGCAGTTTGATTATTTTAATCATATCATCCTAGCAATATATGTCAACCGACATGTTCGCAAACTTTTTTTAATGATGCCCACTCCTACCTATGATACATTATAGCCAAGGAGATGATCACATGTATACAATTTATGACAAACAAAAAAATAGCCATCCAATTAAGGTCTGGCTAAATGATAAGGATCTGTTAGAAGAAGGATGTTTAGAGCAAGCTACTAACCTATCCAATCTACCATTTATACATAAATGGGTTTCCCTAATGCCTGATACCCACATGGGAAAAGGTATGCCCATCGGTGGCGTGATTGCCACTGACGGCGTAATCATTCCCAACGCCGTCGGCGTGGATATCGGATGTGGCATGGCCTATATGCAAACCAATATCGAAGCAGCTTTCCTTAAGAATACCCGTACCGCAAACGGTTCATTATTACAAGGCATCATTGGCGATATCTTACGCAATATTCCCTTAGGATTTAAAAGCCATAAAGATCCTAAAACCTCACCTACTATCGATCAGGCACTCGATAATGTGGATCTATACACCTTCGCCGACACTTTGATTCCTGAAGTAGAAAAAAGTTACTACCAAATCGGCACTTTGGGCGGTGGTAATCACTTCATTGAACTACAAGAAGACGAAGAAGGTATGGTGGGAATTATGCTCCACTCTGGTAGTAGACGGACACCAAGTCTGTAAGTTTTTCCATACTATAGCCAGAGAACAGAATCAGAAATGGTTTTCACTTGTACCAGACAATCAACAACTTGCCTTTTTACCTGTCAACAGTGTGGAAGGGCAATCCTATATTGAATGGATGAATTTAGCACTTTCTTTTGCGAAAGAAAATCGAGACCAGATGATGAATCATATCACAACAATCATCGATGGTTGGCTACTACGTTCTGGCGCCATATCACCAGAATACTCCAGTTATATCAACTGCCATCATAATTACGCTGCCATTGAGCACCACTATGGCAAAAATGTTTGGGTGCATCGCAAAGGTGCCATTCGAGCACGTGAAGGAGATGTTGGTATTATACCTGGTGCCATGGGTTCTTCTAGCTATATTGTAAGAGGGAAAGGAAATGCTGAAAGTTTTACCTCTTGCTCTCATGGCGCAGGACGGCTTATGTCACGAACCAAAGCTAAGGCTAGTTTTTCTGTAGAAGAAGTCATCACCGATTTAAAAAATACTGGTGTTGTATTAGGTAAAAGCAGTAAAGTAGATATCGCTGAAGAATCACGTTATTCTTACAAAGATATCGATGCAGTGATTGCCAACCAACTTGATCTGATCACACCGATAAAAAAGCTACGTACGATTGGCGTTGTCAAAGGATGAAAATCCCATTACAATCCTCATATAAAGTATAATAAGCTGTATAGGAGCCCTGACTGCCAAAGAAAAAACTGATAGGCTCCTCTTTTTTATGATTAAGATTTTTATTTATCTCTTTTATAGTTAATTCCTTCACAATATAAATGATTATTAATTCCCCTATGCTCAATTTCTCCAAGCCGTTCTGCGCTTAAATTACCTCTTCTATTTACAGTTGCACTATATTGTTGTCCTTGATCAGTAGTATTTGTAAATTTTTTAACTAAGAATTTCTTCCCAGAAAATGACCATCCATTACGAGTTATCTCCATTCGGTTCACTCCATTTTCTCGTGTTTCTGTCCATTTCCCAACATATTCAGCGTCCGGAGTAAAGAAACGATTAAACGTCCTAATGTCTGATCTTGTACATCCACTTAAAAACATTGTTCCTAATGATAATAGTAAAAATATAATTACTAAACGTTTTGTTATTACAACCACCCTCTATTTTTTTTATTTGTATATATTTCTACATAAAGTATTATTTCCCTGCACAATTACAGAAACCCTGCTCATCAGCATCAGTCCTACTCTTAGGATAATCCTTATGCGCTCTATGCTAATCACAATAACCTGACTTATCATTAGTTAAATTAATATCTACTGAACATGGTAATGAAAATTCCATTAAACTCCTCATATAAAGTACAGCAAACTGTAAATAATAATACAGGATGATCATAAAGGAGGAATCAGAATGACCGTAAAAAAGGATTTGGAAAAAGCGTTAGCTGCAGCAGAATCAGCTAAAGGTACTTACGCAACATTTTCTCAATCAACAGATGACCAAACCGCTAAACAAATGTTCACCCAAATGTCACAAGATATGGACCAGCACATTAGCCAACTGAATAGCCGTCTTGGCGTTTCAGCTCAAAATCAATTAAATTCAACATCTAGCACCACTAGTGCTAGCGCCAGTAATCAACAAGAAAATTTCCAATAATTAAATATTCTAAGTCCTAAAAACAAAAGCTCCGCCGCTATTCCAAATAATATGGAAACGACGGAGCTTTTGCTTTAGTTTCTACGCTTCCGTTGACTATACATTCTAATCTGCTGTTGTCTAATCCAAGCGCCTATCTCTTTGCCTTGCAATTCATCTGGTGCATCATTGCCTTTTACTGTTTTAATGGCAGTAATATATTGTTCAAAATTCTGTAAGCAGTCAGGTATACTTCCTTTGTCAGCCAATACGATATCCCTAAATCCTTTATTTCCAATTGGATTTTTATATAACGCGAGGATAAAATCAACGACCTTGCCTTTTTGCTTTAGTTTAGTAACACGCATATGATGCGTAATTGCAAACTCCGCACATGCTACCCATTTATTCGGCAATGTAATGTGCTCATCGAAGGCCTGTAATGCTTCAAGACCTAACATATCATGTAGGTGATGTGTTGGCAGTTTTTCCTTTGGCGTAAGTCCTTTGCCAAGATCATGGGCCAAGGCGGCAAACCTGACCTCTACCCTTTTGCTCCGCTGTGCGACTCGATCGACAACATCCATCGTATGGTTAAATGCATCGCCCTCTGGATGATACAGAATGGGCTGTGTTTGTCCAATTAAAGCATGAATTTGCGGATAGGTAACATCCAATAAATCAGCTCTTTGTAAGGCTAGAAAAAATAGCGATGGTTTCTTCGCTTGCAACGCCTTCTCTAACTCATGAAACAATCGTTCCTTCGGCTCACTCTGCAACTCTTCGCGGCACTCCTTCATCAATGTAATCGTTGATTGATCAATAGAAAAATCAAACTGCGCCGATTGCCTCGCCACCCGTAGCGCCCTAATGGGATCGTCTTTAAAATGATGCGAAGTTGGGAATATTCTCCTATCGCCAATATGTTGCGTACCGTTAAACGGATCAATGATGGTAAGCATTTGTAAATCAAAGGCCATACTATTCATCGTGGTATCTCTACGATATAGATCATCGGTAATACCGATACTTGTATCAAACGAAACAGCAAAGCCTTTATACCCTACACCCATTTTACGCTCCTGCCTGGCAAAAGCGATCTCACAAGACTCACCATTGATTTCTAGCAAATATACAGGAAACGATTTGCCGACTCGAATGGCCTGTGGAAACACTTCATTGAAATGCTCTTCCTCTACACCAGTAATTACATAATCTTTATCTTTAGGCGTAACCCCTCTAATACGATCTCTGACCCATCCACCAACAACATATGCCAACCCTTGTATACGATTGATTTTTGTTACAAACTCTCTTTCTAGCATATCCTCACCTCATTTCTTCCGCTCCGTCATGTATTACAGCAATCCATTCTGATCACTTCTGTAAATCTCTCATGCATTCCACTGCATATTTTGATTGTTTTAATCATAATCACCCTACCAATCAATGTCAACGTTTGCTGAGAGTTCGCAAACTTTTTTTAATGATGCATGATCTATTCTATGGTAAATTATAGCCACGGGGTCATCAACAATTGCCCCCTTAACATTTGGAAGTATATTTTACGATATATTTTACTATTTTCTTTTGTGCTAAGGTTTCGAAAGCCTTGCGGTGCCCTCAGCTCTGCTGAAAGGTATACCAAAGAAAATAGTCTGAGGTGAAGTGCGGAGGTTCGATTCCTCCACCGTAGCGACTACGGTTAACTCAGCGGTAGAGTCTTCAATGGTAAATTCCCTCTTTGGGAATGGGGTTCGAGTCCCCATAGCAAAGACCTTCCAGTCTTTTCTCTATTACCTAATCAAAGGAATTCCCTACATATTTTGCAGTACACTACAAAATACGTAACAGCTGTTAGCTCTGTGATGTTGAGGATACCGCATACGTTCGTTATGTGCAAGTAGGCCAAAGAATTAGGGCAATGCCCATCTGCTTTCGCCTACTTCCGCACAACAGGTTCTCTATGCTAAATCAAACTCCCGCTCATACATCTGTGGGAATTTCTGCGAGTAAGGTACACAACATGAATATGCGTCAGCATGATATAAATGGAGGTAATACATGATGAGAATCACAATCAAAGATCACGAACGCGGGTTATTATTTAAAGATGGAAACTTTAGAGGCCTATTGAAACCTGGTAAGCATTTTATACTGCCCTTTTCAAAGGTCAATATCGAAATTATGGATATAACCCACCCCTTTACCCTTCCTGGTTATCATTTAGATCTTTTTTTACAAGACATCGAGCTGTGTAGTGAACTTAGTATTATCGATGTGTCTACTAAAGAAATCGCTTTCCATTATGTAAATGATAAACTGCAAGATGTTCTTAGTACTGGAAAATATGCCTTTTGGAATGCCCTCGAAAAACATACCTTCACAGTCGTAAATGTCAGCAATCCCGAAATTCCCGATCACATCGACAGGGATCTGTTGGCAATGCCACAGCTCAGAGGTTATTGCGGAGTCTATGATATTGAGCCACATATGAAGGGCATACTCTTTTTGAATAACAGTCTGCAACGCATTCTTGAACCAGGCAGACATTATTTTTGGCTTGGTTTTAATAAGATCGATATTACTAAGGTAGATATGCGCAAACGTGAGATTGAAATTACTGGTCAGGAAATGATGACAGAAGATAAAGTCCCCCTCCGGTTTAATTTCGTCTGCCAATACAAAATAACGGATGCTTTACAGGTCGTAATCGAGGTGAAAGACTATGAGCAACAAATTTATATCCTGCTACAGCTTATTCTCCGTGAATATGTGGGCACACTTAAACTTGACGACATTTTAAAAATGAAACAGGAGATTGCAACCTATGTATTAAAAGCCCTACAAGACAAAGGGGTGGATTATGGCGTAGAATTTTTATTTGCTGGTGTTAAAGACATTATCCTGCCGGGTGAAATCAAAGATATTCTAAACACCGTTCTGATCGCTGAAAAAAGAGCTCTTGCAAATGTAATTACACGCCGCGAAGAAACAGCATCGACTAGAAGCTTACTTAATACCGCAAAAATTATGGATGAAAATCAAACCCTTTTCCGCCTAAAAGAACTGGAATTCTTAGAGAAAATCTGTGATAAAGTTGGCAATATTTCCTTATCGGGTGATGGCGGCTTGCTTGAACAGTTGAATTCTCTACTTACACTGAAGAAAGCATGAATACACTCTCTACATATAGCAAAATAAACCTGTTGCACTTTCCCTCAAGATTGTGCAACAGGTTTATCTATGTTTTCAAAGTATTTTTTCATAAATAGTGATAAGCACTTCTTCTGCCGCCTTGTGGTTAGGTTCGTCTGGTAAAACCGTATGCTTTGCCGAATACCTAAATTCCGCCTCTAACTTATCAACGACAGCAAAGATTTCTTCATAAGTAATTTTTCCACTTCTAATTTCTAACAGATAATCCCGCTCAGTGGCTCTATAGGTATGGATTCCTTTACCTTGAAGAATTTCTGATCCTGTAACTAATAGGCGAATCAAATGCATCGCATGTTTGTTTAACTTTAATACATCTTTCTTTTTATTGCGGTGATTCAGTTGAGAATATTCCTTAACCACATTGCCCATCTCTGAGTAAATGGACTTAAAATCCCTTAGTGGATAATGCTTCAAGTTGATATCCATAAAAATCTCTGCTTCATAATCCTCTTTGGCAGACTGGTCGATATATAGATTGATTTCTTCATCCATAAAATGCTCATATTTGCGTTGAAAATGATGCATTTGTCCCTGTATGCTATGTAGTATATGCTGTTCCTTCGCGGATTGAGGATAACTATCGCGAGCTAGAGCATTTTGTAATCGTCTTAGTTGAGCAGTCGCATAATTGCCAAAGCTCTGAATCACTCTTTTTGATAAAAATAGGTTGGCATGATCACGTAGGTATTTTCCTTCTTCAGTTAACACTAGCAAATGATCTTCCCGAGTGCCTAACATTTCCAAAATATTAGGGTTTCCACCAAGAGCAAGGTGTACCATCTTGCGAAGGCCATAAATGACCGTATCAGTCGTACGATCTTCAAACTGTTCAAAACTTGATAATCCAAGCAATTCCTCTTTCCGCTCTACCGTGATCCCCCGAATATCGGTATCACTACCTTCCACATTCGTGCCATACGCATAAGATCCCCCAGTAGTCAGTAAAATAATCCGATCACCCAGATTTTTATTATTTCGCAAAAAATCATATTCTGCGCTATTGATTTTATCTCTGATAATTTGTATATCCATCTCAAACCTGCTTCCATTGTTAAGTTTTATTAAATTCATCCTTTTCTATCAGGCATTGATTCTTTCTCTTTAAGGATGTACTATTTCCGGTAAATCAATATGTTCTGATATGGTAGATATAAGAATTTCAATTAATTCACTATCCATAAATTGATAATCATCTGGAATATTGAGACATATCACTTTTTTATCTGAGAGAGTATCACTAAAACGTTCTTGTAATCTTCTCATATGTTTCTTCTCCATTACAAAAATCAAATCAGCCCAGCCGATATGTCCATTCGTTACTTTAATACGCGCTCCTTGTTCTGTCCCTGCTGATCTTACATCATAATCATTAACACCATGAAATATTTTTTCGGCGGTTAAACTTCGCCATTTATTTTTACTGCATATAAATAATAGTTTAATCGAATTCATCTGCCTTTCTTGTCATATTTATATGTATTTAGATTTCTTATACCTGAAGAATTAAGTAACTGGCTTGCAATCTGCCAGTTATATGCAGTGATTAAAATAGCCGCCGTTGCAGGTAAAATCAGCTTACCTATATCACCAGCCACATTGAAAGTACTTAATGCATTTCTTCGCTCTTTGGTCTGGGTATAGGCATTCGATATTAAGGATGAAGATAACGGATGTTGCACACTTGCACCTAGTCCTCCACATATCAGTAGACAGCCTAACCCTATGGATGTGGTGGCCCACCCCAATAGGAAAATGGAACTGCTGGTAAGAAGAACGAAATCGCTAGTCGCGATGGCTATAGTCAATCTCTAAAAACAAATAAAAAAGTAAAAAGTATGCCCTTTTTATGGTATTGTTTAATTGCTAAAGAAAACAAACCAAAGGAACATACTTTT
>Ga0074193_1000588_pt1 | contig 57765 bp, 49 predicted proteins | sample EPASupsiteHSE605_FD_64523 | JGI IMG/M metagenome (GOLD analysis project Ga0074193, IMG submission 64523) | Bioremediated contaminated groundwater from EPA Superfund site, New Mexico - Sample HSE6-05 | ecosystem: Environmental > Aquatic > Deep subsurface > Groundwater > Contaminated ...
TCCCAGAATGCATCCGAAATTTCCCAGGTTTTGATGCGTGCCATTTCTGCCTCCGTTGCTTGGTTTCAACGGATATTAGCTGGAGGCGGAAAAATTGCGAGCAAATTATTTATAGATAAGCACTAAGGTCTCTCCACGCCGACACCTGGATACAATTAACCGTAATGCACGCAACCGCTATTTCCCCGTCCCTTTTCTCTCTCAAGTCCTGCCGGCTCTGCCCCCGGCAGTGCGGTGTGGACCGGACTGCCGGGGGCACCGGCTTTTGCCGGACCGATGCCGGTTATGCCATCGCGGCCATCACCCTGCACCGGGGAGAGGAGCCGGTGATCAGCGGCAACGAGGGAATTTGCAACGTCTTTTTTGGTCACTGCAACCTGCGCTGCCGGTATTGCCAAAACTATCAAATCTCCCGCAATGAACAGGCTATCCGGGGCGCGGCCTGGTCGCTTGCCCAGGTGGCGGAGTCGATAACCGCTCTCCTGGCCACTGGAATCAACCGGCTCGGTTTTGTGTCGCCATCGCACATGGTGCCGCAGATGGTCGCCATCATCAAAGAAGTGCGCCGGCGCGGCTTTCACCCCGTGATTGTCTACAACTCAAATGGCTACGACCAGGTGGAAACTCTGCGGGCCCTGGAGGATTGGGTGGATGTCTACCTGCCCGATTACAAATACCGCGATCCGCTTTTGGCCCGGAACCTGTCCGGAGTTCCCGATTACCCGGAAGTTGCCGCGACAGCGCTGATGGAAATGTACCGCCAGAAAGGCAACGTGCTGCATCTTGACGACGATGGTATGGCCGAACGCGGCCTGATTGTTCGCCATCTGGTGCTGCCCGGAGCAGTGAACAACAGCCTGCAGGTCCTGCGTTTTTTGGCCGGCGCTCTCTCTCCTCGCATCACTCTGTCGCTGATGTCCCAGTATCAGCCGACTGCGGCGGTGGCTGAGCTGCCGCCATTCAACCGGCAACTTAACCCGGAGGAATATGAACTGGTGGTAGCCGAGATGGAGCGGCTCAGCTTTATTCATGGCTGGATCCAGGAGTTTGCCAGCGCCGATTACTACAACCCGGATTTTGATCAGGAGTCACCTTTTGCCAGGTGAGCAGAACATCTTCATCCCCTGCCCTTTTTTCAACAAATAGCTGACGAGAGCCATTGAAATCCCGTCCACTAATCTTTATTTTGTCAAGACATTGAGCTTCTTGCAAAATGACCGTCCGCACGCTCTGTCATATTTCGACCTACGGCAAAAATCTCGTGGCTCAACGGACGACATTTCTCGTTACCGCTCAAAATTACAAGAAAAAATATTTCGCTCTTTTTCAGATACTCGGGTCAAAGCAAACGAATTTTTCATTTTGCAAAAGGCTCGCCTTGGTAATTTTTTCCAGATTCGACCAAGCTCCCATCGCCAACCATAGGAAACAATCATGCTGACTTCATGGCGCTCACTCAATCTTCTCTTGTGCTTTACTTTCGGAATCCTATGCACTGGCGCCCACACCGAGGCCGCCGACAGCGGGCAAGGCATTCTCGTTGGCCGGATCTCCCATATCGAAGGAAGACTCCTGCGCTACGTCGAGGAAGGAAAAGACTGGGTCATCACGGTCAAGGATGCGCCCTTTGGTCTCGAAGACGCCCTTTATTCAGGGGATAACGCCAAAGCCGAGATCATTATGCCGAACCAAACCTGGTTACGTGTGGGCGAAAACACCCAGATTCAGCTTATTGCGCTCAATCCGGACGCCACCACCGTGGATGTGGCCTCCGGCCTTGCCCGTCTGTACAACAAGAGCCGGGACGCCGTCGTCAAGGTAACCACGCCTTTCGGGTATGTGGTCGCACCGGGCGGAGCAATTGTTGACCTCTATGTCGGCGATGACTCGCTTGAGGTGATTGCTGTTCGGGGCGACGTCGATTTCGTCCATGATGCGACCAGGGCCAGGTATGAGGTCCGGGAGGGCGATGCTTCGATCATTGCCGACAGAAGAGAAACCGCCTGGGGTAACGGCACGGTCGATTCGATCTGGGATGATTGGAATGGGCAGCGTGACAATATCTGGGCCCAACGGCTGCGGAACAGAGGTCCATCGATGGAGTATCTGCCCGAGCCCATCCACGACCAGGCCTATACCCTTGAAGAGAACGGCCGCTGGGAGCGTGTTTACTATGAGGGAGATTATCGTCACATGTGGCGACCGACGAGAGTCGATCCGGGGTGGCGTCCTTTCACCGCCGGCCGCTGGAGTGTCTATTACGGCGACAATTGCTGGATACCAGATGAACCGTTTGGCTACGTCACCCATCACTACGGATCATGGGTCTTTGTCGAGTCCTTTCGGACGTGGTATTGGTTGCCTCCGGTGGTGCGCGTCGTTGCCGACACGCCCCGCTTCTTCATTGGTTTTGGCTGGTATCCCGGCCGGGTAGGCTGGATACACAGCGGTCCTTCCATCGGCTGGGTACCGCTGGCGCCGGACGAAGTGTACTACGGGTACCGGCCCTGGGGCCACCGCACCGTGATTGTGCATCAAACCACCGTTATCAATGTGAACCTGACCGGGTACCGCTACCTGGACGAAGCAATCATCGTTCACCGGGACCACTTGTACCGAGGGAGCCGCTACACTCCATACGTGCAGCGCAATATCAGTAAAGCAACCATTCTCAACACCTACAAGCCGGTAACAGTGCTCAACAACACGGTCGTCAATACCTACAACACCGATAAGCGCCGGTTTGCCATGAGTGATATCACGGTAGACCGCAAACCGCACAGCACGGTCCTCAACCGGATCAACCACAATCAACAATTGGTGCAGGATGCCGATCGCTTCAACCGGGAACGGATCCAGCAAGATGTAGCACAGATCAAAAACCTGCCGCAACCATCAACGGGAACGGAAGTGCGCGCCCCCATGTTGACGAACAAGATGGTGGACGCCAACAAGATCACCAAACCCTTAAATACCGGATCGTTGCAAAGAAAAGAGATCAAACCCCAGGAACGTCAACGACAGCTTGTCTCCGGTAGCGAACAACGGCGCGGACCACATGAGCAAGGTGAAACCAGTCAAATCCGCGATAGAGGCAACCAGGACGAAAGCCGGCGGATGCAATCTTCCAGGGACGCGCGCAATCAGGTGATGGAACAAACCGAGCCTGGTACACAATTGCAAACAAAGGAGAGACAGCGGGTTCCACGCGATCAGGAAGCAATCAAACAACCAACCGGCGACAAAACCGCCGAGCAAGACCGCATTCGTCAGATACGATCACCCAGGGAGACGCAAAATCAGGATGTGCAACAAAACCCGCCTAAGCCCATGGTCCCATCTGAAGACCGGAAGCAGGGTTCCCGTGAGTCAAGGACGATCAATCAGGCCGACGATGCGGCTGCCCAGCAGGACAGCAGCCGACGGATACGATCGCCACGGGAAGTGCAGAGTCCATCTGAAGCCGTAACCCCAGGAGAGGACAGGCAGCGAGTGCCCCGTGAGCCAGGGGCAATCAATCAAACCAGCGACAATGCTGCCCAGCAGGAGGAAAGACGGCGCATCAGGTCACCCAGAGATGCCCAATACCAGGAAATAGAGCAAAAAACTTCTCGGGAAAACCAGATGCGGCAGCAGGAGGAAGCTCAACGGCAACAACAGCAGGAAATCCAGCGACGGCAGCAGGAGGAAGGCCAACGGCAGCAACAACAGGAAATCCAGCGCCGACAGCAGGAGGAAAGCCAACGGCAGCAACAACAGGAGATCCAGCGACGGCAGCAAGAAGAAGGCCAACGGCAGCAACAACAGGAAATCCAACGTCGGCAGCAGGAGGAAGCTCAACGGCAGCAACAGCAGGAAATCCAGCGCCGGCAGCAGGAGGAAAGTCAACGACAGCAACAGCAGGAGATCCAGCGCCGACAGCAGGAGGAAGCTCAACGGCAACAACAGCAGGAGATCCAGCGCCGACAGCAGGAGGAAAGCCAACGGCAGCAACAGCAGGAGATCCAGCGCCGACAGCAGGAGGAAGCTCAACGGCAGCAACAGCAGGAAATCCAACGTCGGCAGCAGGAGGAAGCTCAACGGCAACAACAGCAGGAGATCCAGCGCCGACAGCAGGAGGAAAGCCAACGGCAGCAACAGCAGGAGATCCAGCGACGGCAGCAAGAAGAAGGCCAACGGCAGCAACAACAGGAAATCCAACGTCGGCAGCAACTAGAGGAACAACAGCGCCAGCAGCAAGCACCAAACAAAAAGACCAAATATCAGCGAGAAGAGGAACTGCGACCAGGTCAACCCATCCCGGCTCAATAGCCTATCTTTCATCAAGGCACTCAGGCAGTTACTACAAGAGACAGTGCAGGAAAAGGAAGGCGTTCCCCTGCTAAGCATTCCAGACAAAGAAAGAGGTCTTGTAGTCAAAAGACGTCGGATGCACTCTGCCTTCCTGCTTTGAAGAAAAATCGTGTCAAAAACAGGAGATTCATGCGCACGGGATGTACTCTCCGCCCTTGTTTGTTCTGTCACCAGCCAATCGCCCTTAATGCGGAGGATTCGCCAAACCAGAGACTCGCTCTCCTTGGTCTCCGGTCAACCCGAGGGACGTTCGGTAGAAATGGCTGAAAAACATTGACCCTCCGTTAGTTTTATCCTACCCTGCCACATTGACGGTCTACCGCAGCAACGAGCTGATTGCATCGGCGGCCATCATGTTCCACCTATTCCTGAGCCCAGTTACTTCCCGGCCCGTTGCCCCTAGAGAACAACACACTCGCCATGCATGCCTGGATTGCTTCCCTGACTTTTTTTTCGGTCATCCTCCTGATTGTCAGCAATAGCTTGAGTCCCGCGGTTGCGGCGCTTGCCGGCACCCTGGTGCTTGTGTATGGCGGCGTCTTCACCCTCTCCCAGGCCGCGGCGCAGATGACTGCCGCCTATTCAACGCTGGCCTTGCTCCTGGGCGCGATGGTCCTGGTGCGCACCCTCCAGCCCACCGGTGTTTTTCTTCGTCTTGCCAGGCTGATGTTCATTGCCGCTGGAGGCCGCGGCAGCAGATTGCTGCTCGGCATATCCTTGCTGACTATCGCGGTGAGCGCCATGCTGCCCAACGCCACTGCAGTGCTGGTACTTGGCCCGGTGCTTATTCCTCTAGCCGACGAGCTGGAGCTAAGACCGGAGCCTCTGCTTATCCTTCTTGCCTTGGCCGCGAACAGCGGCGGTCTTTTGACCATGGTCGGAGATCCGGCCACCTATCTGGTCAGCCAAGCGGCTGGGCTGGGTTTTCACGTCTATTTGCGGGAATTGGCCTGGAGCGGCATCGTGGCAACGGGAGTGCTTTTGGTTCTCCTTCCCTGGTGCTGGCGAGAGGAATGGCATCGGAAGCTGCCGGACCGGACGGAACAGGTCCCACCAAGGGTCAATCTAGCATGGCGGTCTTTCCTGCCAATCATCGCCATCGGCAGCGGTATGCTCTTTTTTTTCGTCGCCGGAGAATTCTTGAGCGTGCCCTTTGCCCCGGATTTGGTAGCCTTGAGCGCCGCCGCCGCCGCTCTCGCCCTGGCGGAGCGGTTCGGGCTGGGCTCGGTGGCCGATGTGCTCCGCGACATCGACTGGAGCACTTTGATTTTTTTCGCCTGCACCTTTATTCTCATCGGCGCTCTCGAGGAAACCGGGGTAGTGGCACGGGTAGCCGATCTGCTTGGCGGCTCGGTGCTCTCCCATCCCCAGGCGGCTGGTCTTCTCCTTCTTGGCGGGACTGCATTATTTTCAAGTCTGGTGCCCAACATTCCCTTGATGGCTGCCTTCATCCCGCTGATCCAAGCCGTTGGCGGCGAAGAGGGGCGGCTGGCTCTTTATGGCGCTCTTCTCCTAGGCGGCACGCTGGGAGGCAACGCCACCATGGTCGGTGCATCCGCCAATATGGTAGCCGTGGGCTTGGCCCGCCAGCACGGAGTGATCATCCTGTTCCGTTCTTTTCTCCGTTATGGCCTGCCCGTTGCTTGTGCCCAGATAGCTGCCGTGAGTCTCTGCCATATACTGGCTAGCCGGTGATCTTGATACAAAACAGGGAAAAGAGACAACAAGCATCCGTTGAGGATAAACATGAAAATCGTATCGGTTCGACTCTACAGCCTCACCACCTGTGCCTATTGCCAGGCAATAAAAAAAATGCTTAAGGATCTCAGGGTAAAACATGAGGTGGTTGATGCCGATCTTCTGGAAGATCCGGAACGAGAAGCGATGCTTGCCGCCTTGCGCGAGGTCAATCCCGCCTGTTCCTTCCCCACGGTTGTAGTCAACGGCCAGGCCATCATCGGGTTTAAGGTGCAGGAGATCAAAGAGGCTATTGGCATACGCACGGAAGTGGACGATCTCCATGACCTCTTGAAAAAGGTGCAGGAGCCGAAAGGATATTTTTTCAACCGGGACAGAGAACGGACCTTTGACCTGCTTCGCGGCCTGGCGACCAATAAAAACCGCTATGGGTATATGGCCTGTCCCTGCCGCCTGGCCACAGGCCGAAGAGAGGCCGACCAGGACATCATCTGCCCTTGTGCCTACCGGGCAGCGGATGTTGCAGAGTTTGGGGCTTGTTACTGTCAGCTTTATGTGTCCCGGGAGTGGAATGAGGAGCGTATTCCTCATGTTCTCGTCCCGGAGAGAAGACCGTCTATGCCCTAATGATGAGGGGGAAAACAACAGGCCCTGTTCGTGCGTGGCGAACAGGGCCTGTTGTTGATTCATGCATGCCGGGAGATTACCAGCGTTCCGTCCCGACGATTTGACTGACATCGATGCAATTCGCTTTTTCTTCCTCAGTCAGTTGCTCTTTTGTTTTAATCCCTTTAATGTCCTTGAGGTAGCAGGCGTATTCCTTGCCGTCCTTGTCCCGTACCCAGACCATTGACTCATACCCACCACCGGAGCTATCCATTTTTTGATAATCTTGATCAGCCATGATACTTCTCCTTAAAAAGTTGGGGTTTATGTTGCAACATTTTATATGTATGAAAAAAGGAAATCACAAGGTGCGCATAAGCAGTTTTTCATCGTAGAAACAGACCGAAGAAAGCGACGTGATTTTGTATAATTTGGAACGGGGAATAGTATGGAAAAACTGAAAATCGGGGTCAGCGCCTGCCTCCTGGGGCAGAACGTGCGCTACAACGGTGGGCATCAGCTCAACCATTTTATCCGCGATATTCTAGGCCAGTATATGGAATTCGTGCCGGTCTGCCCGGAGGTGGAGTGCGGCATGCCCATCCCCCGGGAGACCTTGCGCCTGGTGGGCAGCGAAGAGGCTCCCCGGCTGGTAACCAGCCGAAGCGGTGTCGACCACACCGAGCAGATGCAATCCTGGGCCGAGGACAAAGTTCGTCAATTGGAACAGGAGAATCTGTGCGGCTTCATTTTCAAAAAGGATTCACCGAGCAGCGGCCTTTACCGGGTGAAGCTCTATTCGGAACAGGGCATGCCCCGCAATATTGGCGTCGGCATGTTTGCCCGCGCCTTCACCCGCCATTTTCCTCTCCTGCCAGTGGAAGAAGATGGACGGCTCAACGATGGCAGATTGCGCGAGAATTTCATTGAAAGCGTATTCGTGTTCAAGCACTTCCGTGACCTGATGGCCGCGCCGCCCAGTCGGGGTGCCCTAGTCGATTTCCATACCCGTCACAAACTGCTGCTGCTGGCGCACAGCGAGGAAAAATACCGGCAGATGGGACGATTTATCGCCGATATACCCAAACCCATTGAAGAAGCCTACAGCCGCTACAGCCTCCTTCTTGCCGAGGCCCTGCGAGCCAGGACAACGGCGAAGAAACACTGTAACGTGCTCTTGCATGTTCTTGGCTATTTCAAAAAAGAACTGTCAGCCGACGAGAAACAGGAAGTTCTGGAGCAGATTGAGGCCTACCATCGTGGAGATGTGCCGCTGATCGTGCCCATCACCCTGCTCAACCACTATGTCCGCAAGTTCGATCAGCCGTATCTGCGTGACCAGTATTATCTCCATCCCCACCCGCTGGATCTCCGTCTACGCAGCCAATGCTGACCAGCCATGGAACAACAACACGAGTGTGACAGTGCAATGGACCGGAACCAACTGGCAGCCCAATTGCGCCAGCTTTTGCAGCAGCAATTGCACCTGGTGCTCGCCACCCATGACGGTTCAGCCCCCTATACCAGCCTGATGGCCTTTACCGCCAGCGAGGATCTCGCACGCCTCTTTTTCGTAACTGCTCGATCGACCAGGAAATTCAGCAACATGGCTGCCAACAGCCGGGTTTCCGTCCTCATCGACAACCGGACCAATCGCAGCGCTGATTTCCAGACCGCCCTTGCGGTCACCGCCCTTGGCGAAGCGAAGGAACTTCAGGGGGAAGACAGGTGCGGTCCGCTGGCTCATTTTCTCTACAAGCACCCCAAACTGGAGCCTTTTTGCCTGGCCGCCTCCACAGCCGTCATGGAAATCAAGGTTAGTCGATACATCCTGGTGAACCGGTTTGAAGAGGTGCGGCTCTTCGATATCCTGTAAATCCTGCTGACTGGCTGCAACGGCTCACAACGGTCAAAATCTATCCGAAAATGTTGTCTTTTTTATAAGAAGGATTATTGTTCACCCATAATTCTTCATTGAAGAAGTCCTCGGAAGACGGAGAGGCAAAGCGACCCTCCACGAATTTCTTTTACTGCCGCAAGCGGATCAGGCCTATGAATCCATTGTTCTGGTGCAAACTCTACCTGCTCACAGTTCCTGTTTTCTTTGCCATCGATATGCTCTGGCTCGGTTACCTGGCCAGAAATTTCTACAAACAACAGCTCGATTCCCTGCTCAGCCCCCAAGTTAACTGGACGGCCGCCTTCCTTTTCTATGGCATCTACATCGCCGGCATTCTTTTCTTTGCCGTCCGTCCGGGTTTGGAGGCGGGCTCATTGGCCAGGGCCTGCCTCTTGGGCGCCCTCTTCGGCTTCTTCACCTATGCAACCTACGATCTCACCAACCTCGCCACCCTCCGCGACTGGCCGGTGCTGGTCACCGTGATTGATATCGCCTGGGGCACGGTGCTCTGCACCCTGGTGAGCGGCTCCAGTTTTCTTATCGGATCGTGGCTCGCGAAAGGATGAACGCTCCAGTAGTGGACAACAGGCCTGGAGGGTGACTGATCATGGCCCCTGTTTTCAGCAGTGCCGCCCTTCTCCTTCTGGTCTATATGTGCTGTATGTTTGTTGTTGGCCTGCGGGCCAGGGACAACAGTCTCGTGGACATCGCCTATGGTCCGGCCTTCGCAGTGGCCTCCTGGGGCGCATGGTTGACCAGTGGCGCAGCCAGTCATTTTCGTCCCCTGCTCCTGCTGGCTCTTGTCATCCTCTGGGGAATGCGTCTTGGGTTGCATATCGGTCTGCGTCATCGGGGCCGGGGGGAGGATTTTCGCTACCGATCCTTCCGTGAAGCCTGGGGCACAACCATTGTCTGGCGCAGTTTTCTACAGATTTATCTGCTCCAGGGCGCTGTGGTCTTCGTGGTGGCGCTGCCGATCCTGCTGGTTATCGCCGAGCCTGGCGGCAGCCCGCGCTGGAACGATCTGCTCGGATTTGTCCTTTTTGCCCTTGGCTTTTTCTTTGAGGCGGTCGGTGACTGGCAGCTGACCCGGTTCAAACGGGACCCTGCCCATCGAGGCCGGATTATTGAAACAGGGTTGTGGCGCTACACCCGCCATCCCAACTACTTTGGTGAAGCCGTGCTCTGGTGGGGTATTTTTATTATCGGCCTGGGTTCACCAGCTGGCTTATGGGGCCTGCTCAGCCCGTTGACCATCTGCTTCCTTCTGCTCAAGGTGTCGGGCATTCCCATGCTGGAAGCAAAATACGAGGGCAATCCTCAGTTTGAGGCCTATCGGGCCAGAACCAATGCGTTTTTCCCCTGGTTCCCGAAAAAGAAACCGGCCGACTCGTCATCAACTTCCCCTTCGGAGCATGCATGAATCAACCAGACAACAGGGCAAACCGGCAGCGGGTGGCGGTGATCGGCGGCGGCGTGGCCGGAATCGTGGCAGCGCATCTCCTCCAAAAAAGCCATGATGTCACCCTTCTGGAGCAAGGCGACTATCTGGGAGGGCATACCCATACCATTCCCATCCCCGATGGCGTCGATGCCGGCACACCGGTCGATACCGGTTTTATTGTCTTCAATGAGGCCACCTATCCGCATTTCATTCGTTTTCTCGACGAATTGAACGTCCCATCGCGGCAAACCGAGATGTCCTTTGGTTTTCAGTGCCTCCAGACCGGACTCTTGTACGCCGGCAACAATCTCAATGGCCTCTTTGCGCAGCGGAGTAATCTGTTCAAACCGCACTTTTATCAATTTCTCCTGGAAATCTGGCGGTTCAGCCGCCTGGCAATGGCCGATCTTGACGTGGGCTCGGACCTGGGAACCCTGGAGCAGTGGGTCGTGCGGCACCGGTTCATGCCTTTTATGGTGGAAAACTATCTCAAGCCCATGGCGGCGGCCATCTGGTCGGCCCCTACCGATCAAGTCGCCGCCTTTCCCGCCCGATCTTTCCTGTTGTTTTTCCGCAACCACGGACTGCTCACTTTCCGCAACCGGCCGAGCTGGCGGACAGTGAGCGGCGGCAGTTGGAGTTACGTTAAGGCATTCGCCCAGGCCTTCACCGGTACAATTCGTTTACAGGCGGGGGTACAGCGTCTTCACCGAACCGCCGACTCCATTCGCGTCGAGTTTGCCGACCAGCCGCCGCAACACTTCGACCAGGTGGTGATTGCTACCCATGCCGACCAGGCCCTCCGTCTGCTCGCGGATCCGACAACGGAAGAGCAGCGGTTGCTTGGGCCCTGGCAGTATGAAGCAAACCAAACGGTCCTGCATACTGATCTGTCCGTGCTGCCGTCTGCCCCCAGGGCCTGGTCCTGCTGGAATTTCAGGCGAGAGGCAGGCAAGGCAGCGGATCAGCCTGTCTATGTCACCTATAGCATGAACCAACTTCAGGGCCTCACCACCCAAAAACACTATCTGGTCACTCTTAACCGGCCGAGCGATTACGACGAAAGCCAGGTGCTTGCCCGGATGGTTTACCATCACCCCGTCTACACCGTTGATTCCATGGCAACTCAGGCCATGCTGCCGACACTCAACGGCATTCACCGCACCTACTTCTGTGGCAGTTACTTCGGCTACGGCTTTCATGAAGATGCGGTTCGTTCCAGTTACCAAGCCGCGGCTCAATTGCAGGAACACCAGGCATGAACTCGCACCTATATACCGGGCAGCTGCGCCATGCCCGCACCCATGAGGTTGCGCACAGCTTTGCCTATCGCCTCCACCTTTTTGCCCTGGATCTCGACGACCTTGCATCCCTGGACCGGCAGTCCTTCTGGTTCGGTTACAACCGGATTCGGCCGCTCGCGCTGCATGATCGCGACTACCTGTACCCCGGCAACGCCCCGCTGGCCGCAAAGGTCGAGCAGGCGCTTGCCGAGAATGGTGTCGACCAAACCCCGGCGCGGATCGTGCTCGTCACTGCCCTGCGCCAGTTCCACTACGTCTTTAATCCGGTCAGTTTTTTTTATTGTTTCGACCAGAACAACGAGGTGTTCTGCGTACTGGCCCAGGTGAACAACACCTTTGGTGAGACCCATCTGTACGTGCTTCGCCCTGAATCCAGCGCCCTTGTTTTCCAGCAGCCAAAAGCCTTTCATGTTTCCCCCTTCTTTCCGAGAACAGGCCGCTACGGCTTTCGGCTCAGCCTGCCGGAGCAGACCCTGTCGCTGGCGATCACCTTCTGTCTCGAAGCGGATAAACCGGCGCTCCAGGCTTCGTTCACCGGAACCGCCGAACCCTTGACCCCACGAGTCCTGGCTCGCACCATCCTTCTCCACCCGCTGCGGGCGGTTATGACCTTTCCCCGCATTCTCTGGCAGGCGGGTCGGCTCTATTTCCAAAAACGGCTCAAGGTCTACCCCAAGCCTGACCCCTGCTCGCCGCTGACCCTGCGTCAGGCGCCACCCAGCCTGCTCCAACGGCTGGGCAAGAAGGTGATGACCCTTTTCTTTGGCCAACTTGATCACGGCCGGATGACCATGACCCTGCCTGATGGCGGTCAACTGGTTTTCGGGCAGCCCGACGGTTCGCCCCAGGTGGTCATGAATGTAGTCCGGCATCGATTCTTCCAGCGGGCCATGCTGGCGGCGGATATCGGTTTTGGTGAGGCCTATGTTGATGGAGACTGGAACAGTCCGGATCTGGTCGCCCTACTCTCGCTCCTTTCCCTCCGGGAGGAAGTGGTGAATGACCGGCGCATCTGGCCGGCGGTTGTCGGTCGGTTCAGTAACTTTTTGCTCCATCTGCGACGGGACAACACGCCTGCCGGCAGTCGACGGAACATCCGGGCGCATTACGACCTCAGCAATGACCTTTATGCCCTGTTTCTTGACCCGACCATGTCCTACTCGAGCGGCATTTTTCTTGATCCGCAGGAGAGTCTTGAGCAGGCGCAAGACAACAAGATGCAAGCCATCATTGACCGGGCGGAGATCGGGCCCGAGGACCATGTCCTCGAAATCGGCTGCGGCTGGGGCGGGTTTGCGGTGGAGGCAGTACGGCGGACCGGTTGTCGCCTGACCGGGATTACCGTCTCCCAGGAGCAGTTCGACTGGGCCACCAGGAGAGTCCGGGAGGAGGGGCTGGAGGACCGGATCGAAATTCTTCTCACCGATTATCGCCATGTCGAGGGACAATTCAGCCGCATCGTCTCGATCGAGATGCTGGAGGCGGTTGGCCATCCGCATCTTTCGGTCTTTTTTTCCATTCTTGATCGGCTGCTCACCCCCGGTGGCCGGGCGGTGCTGCAGGTTATCACCATCCCTGACCAGAAGTACGGCGCCTACCGCGCCGGTTCAGACTGGATACGCAAGCATATCTTTCCCGGCGGCCACCTCCCCTCGCTCGGGGCCCTGGTTGCGGCCATGACGGCCAAAACCCGGCTCAACCTTATTGCCATGGAGGACATCGGTCTCCACTATGTCCGCACCCTGCAGATCTGGCGCGCAACCTTTCTCGAGCGAAGGCAGGAGGTGTTGGATCTGGGATTTGACGAGGCCTTTCTCCGTAAGTGGGAATACTATTTCAGTTACTGTGAGGCGGGATTCCGCAACCGTCTGGTGCGGAATTATCATCTGGTACTGGCCAGAATGGGCGAATCCGTGGACCAATGCCAATGATGCGCAACGGTCGAACCTGGACATCGCTGACCAATTACGCCCTGTTTCAGGCTGGATGGTTTATTTGCATCCTCGGAACGGCAGCCGGCCACCCCTGGCCGGCGACTGCGGCCGGGTTACTCCTGGTCGTGGTCCATCTAGCCCTGGTGCGTGATCGCAGCCGGGAAGGGTTGCTCCTCCTGGGGAGCCTACTGCTTGGTCTCCTTGTTGATGCCATCCATATCGGAACGGGGGTGCTGGTTTTTACCAGCGGCAGCCTGCATGCCGCTCTTCCTCCACCCTGGATTCTCATCCTCTGGCTTCAATTTGCCATGACCCTCCATTACTCGCTGGCCTGGCTGAATGGCCGCTTTTTCCTTGGCTCATTGCTGGGTGCCGTTTCCGGGGCTCTGGCGTACTGGGCGGGAGTCAGGTTCGGAGCCGCCGCTTTTGGAGCAGAACTCACCCGCTCTCTGGTGCAGATCGGGTTTAGCTGGAGCATTGTTTTACTTATCCTGCTCAAGCTTTCCCTGCTGACCGCACCCGAGAACGGAACGGCCACCTACCGCTGTTTTCAAGCGCAATAGCTCCTGATTTTTTCCTTCAGAGCAGGCGCGATGAACAAGGACCGGCACCCACATCGTTATTGCGGCGGCAAGCAAGAAGTAGGGGTTCAGAACAACAAGCCCCACGCCATCTTGGTGGCGACAGCGTAGAGAAAAAGGGCGAAAATCCGCTTGAGCTTGTCGACCGGCAAAGCGTGGGCGAGTTTGACGCCAAGCGGGGCGGTACAGACGCTGGCGCAGAAAATTGCGACTAGGGCGGGCAAGTAGACATAGCCAAGGCTGTAGGCCGGCAGGCCAGTGGCATGTAGATTGTTGACAATGTAGCCAAGCGCCCCGGCAACAGCGATGGGAAAGCCAATGGCTGCCGAGGTGCCGATTGCCTGATGCGCCGGAACATTACACCAGAGCATGAAGGGCACGGAAAGTGAACCGCCGCCGATGCCGACCAGGGCCGAAACCACGCCAATGGTCGAACCAACGCCGAACATGGGCCCGGTCCCGGGCAGTTCGCGCGAAGCCTTGGGTTTTTTATTGAGCAGCATCTGGGTAGCCACGGAATAGAGAAACAGGCAAAAGAAAGCCTTGAGAAACCCGGTGGATAGCCGTGAGGCGATAAAGGTCCCTGCAAAGGTACCGATCAGGATACCGGGCACGATGCGTTTGACAATGGTCCAGTCGACCGCGCCGCGTCTGTGGTGGGACATGAAACTGGAAATGGAGGTGAAAATAATGCTGGCCAGCGAGGTGCCCAGGGCAAGATGCATGATCTGATCGGCCTGGATGCCCTGTTTGACGAAACAGAAAACCAGCATTGGTACAATCACCACCCCGCCGCCCACTCCCAGAAGGCCGGCCAGCACCCCGGCGATCAATCCCACAGCCAGATACATCAACACAATCTCTAATGACATGTTACCCTCCGTTTTCCCCATGTGCTTCGCCTGGTCCCGGCGAGTGTGCCGCACCCTGGAGAAGGTTCGATTATTATTCTTGTGATTCGCCGAAGATATGGTTTTCGATTTCGGCAATATGGTTCTTCATGGCCATGCAGGCCGCCTCCGCATCCCTGTTTTCCAGTGCATCAATAATACGAAGATGGCCCGTCACCGAGGCTTGGCGGCGTTCGCTGCTCTGCAGCCAAACTGACCGGCTCTCATTGATGATCGAGGCAATGGTGGCCATCACTTGACCGATGACCCGATTGCCAGCAATCACGGTCAGTTGCTGGTGAAATTCGGCGTCAAAGGAGTTGTCTGCACGGCCCGCCATTAGAGCGCGTTGTTGATCGCACACCAGAATTTTCAGGCGATCGATAGCCTCCGGTGTGACCCGTTGCGCGGCGAGTGCGGCAATCTGCGGCTCCATGATCCCTCGGAATTCAATGATGTCGCGGAGAAAACCACTGTGTTCGCGGATTGCATCCACAAGAGCGTCACCGGTACAGGCGGCATCAAGGGTCGTCAGGAGATAGGTGCCGTCTCCCTGTCTGCTTTCAAGGATACGGCGTTCGGCCAGAGCCTGCAGGGCCTGGCGGAGGCTGCCGCGGGAAACCCCGAAAATCTCGGCCAGTTTACGCTCCGGCGGCAGTCGGCCGCCCGGCACCAGTTCACCGCAGCGGACCATTTCACGAATCCGTTCAATGATAGTGGTGTAAATATATTTTTTTTCTTCCTTGCATTGGTCTTGCGGCATGGTGCCTCCTTACTCCTGCAAAATTGGTTCAACCAATATCCGGACAACCCATTCCTGTCAATGCAATTATTCACAGTAGAGACAAAAATAGATCAATCATTTGCCTCCCGGAACCTTTCTTTTTCAATGCCTGACCAATAATTATTCACAGATCAAAACATCTTCACTCCTTTTGACCGCACCAGCCACCCTGTTCTCCCAGCCAGTTCCCTATTCGTCTGTACCGGGATTAATCTCGCCATTTTCTCATCTGCTGGTATATTCCTCCACATTTCCCATCACCCCGCCTCGCTGGGGACCTTACCATTTTCGACCTTTAACAGATTGGTTTACCATGGGTATTGCGACCGATATTATTCTCCTTGTTCTCGTCGCCTTTTTCTGCGGCCTCCTGATGCAGCGATTGCGGCAACCGCTGATCCTCGGCTATATTTTCGCCGGAGTTATCCTCGGTCCGCACACCGGTGGTCTGACCATCACCGAGGTGCATGACATCGAACTTTTGGCCGAGATTGGTGTTGGCCTGCTCCTCTTTGCCCTGGGACTCGAATTCTCGCACAAGGATCTTAAACCGGTCAAATCCATTGCTCTGATCGGTACGCCCCTCCAGATTGGTCTAACCATTGCGCTTGGCTATGGTATTGGCCAATTGATGGGTTGGGATTGGAAGACGTCAATTTGGTTTGGGTCCCTGATTTCCCTGTCCAGCACCATGGTGCTCCTCAAAACGCTCATGAACCAGGGCTGGCTCGGCACCTTGTCAAGCAAAGTCATGATCGGCATGCTCATCGTCCAGGATCTGGCGGTGGTGCCCATGCTGATCATCCTGCCGTTGATGAACGACCCGGCAGCAGGGTTGGTCTCGATCGGGCATGCCACAGTCAAGGCCGCCCTCTTCCTCGCCGGCATGTTTGTGCTCGGGGCTCAGCTGCTCCCCTGGCTAATGCGTCATATCGCCAAACTCGGTTCGCGCGAGTTGTTTCTCCTGGCGATTATCGCCATCGGCCTTGGCATTGGCTACGCCACCTACCTGGTCGGGCTTTCCTTTGCCTTTGGCGCCTTTATCGCCGGCATGGTCCTCAATGAATCCGATTACGGACACCAGGCCCTCAGCGATATCATCCCCCTGCGCGATGTTTTCGGCCTGCTCTTCTTCGCCTCGGTTGGCATGCTGCTCGACCCCCAATTTCTTCTGCACAATTTCGGTACTATTCTCCTCCTGGTGCTGCTTGTCAGCCTAGGAAAAGGCTGCATTTTTGCGGTGCTCTCCTGGGTGTTCCGGTACGGCAACGTTATTCCCATCGCCGTGGGGCTCGGTTTGTTTCAGGTCGGAGAATTTTCCTTTGTTCTTGCCCGAATAGGGTTGTCCACCGGATCGATCGACAATGAATTGTACAACCTGGTGCTGACCACCGCCGTACTCACCATGATCCTGACCCCAATCGCTTCCGCGCAGACCGCCCGGCTGTACAGCCTTAAAAAGCGCTGGTTTCAGAAAGAACCGCTGGAATCAATCAATTTTCCCGACAAAGGTTTCAATCGCCATGTCGTGATCGCCGGCGGCGGCCGGGTAGGTCTGCAAATCGCCACCACCCTCCACCGCTTGGCCATGCCGTTTGTGGTTATCGAGCTGGATCAACGACGGATAGAGCAGGCCAAAAATGCAGGCCATGCCGTTGTTTATGGCGACGCCAGCCATGAAATCGTCCTTGAAGCGGCATCATTGGCCCATGCTTCCCTGCTGGTGGTGACGATCCCTGGTATTGTCGAATCGCAGACCATTATCACCCATGCTCAGCGGATCAATCGCAACATCGAAGTGGTAGCCCGGCTTTCCGACCCGGATTTCTTTGAAATTTTCAGCGAACTGAATGTCACTGATCTGGTCTATCCTGAACTGGAGGCCGGCCTGGAAATGATCCGGCAGGTGCTTCTCGCCCTCCATGTACCGGTGACCGAAATCCAGCGGCAGACCGAAGCCTTGCGCCAGGAATACTTTACGAGCCAGGTGAGTCAGAGTAAACCCTACCAAACCCTCTCTCAGTTTCGTTCAGCCGAACAGCAATTCGATCTCGAATGGATGATGGTCGCCGCAGACAGCAGTCTGTTGAATCGTTCTATCGGGGAGGCCGAGATCCGCAAAAAAACAGGGGTTTCAGTGGTCGGCGTGCTCCGTGACGACCAACTGGAGCCCAACCCCGGTCCACAATTCCGCTTCCAGGACCAAGATCTGGTGGCGATCATCGGATCAAACGAGGCCCGCGCCGCCTTTCAATCCTGCTTTTTCCCAGCCCAATATTCAACCGGAGGTCAAATACCTGATCCTGCTTGAGTTGGATGGGAGCAAAAAACGGAAGCCTCATCACCCTTCTTCCGTTCCCTCCCAGATGATCTATTTATCTCCAACCAGGTCATATCAAGGCTTAAAAACATTCAGAAGTAAAAAAAATGAGTTGACAGAATGGCCCTTTTCTTGAATCATTGACCCTAGAAAAGCTTGCAAGTAAAAATACCACGATGTGTCAAACGGCTTTTTTACTGATAAGTTGCTCCTCACATGTAAAAGAATTGTAGTTGTTCGGCAATTAACTGATCTTCTATATTTTCTACCCTCCCTGATATACGTTAGTTTCTTTATATAGTAGCCGCTTTAATTTTTGTTGCTTTAATATTTGTTGTTAAACAAGTAGTTGCTTCAATAAATACAAAGCTTGTCGAATAAAGGAACATGCCCATTTTTCCACGCGAATGCGATGAATGCGGTCTGCCTGAAGAGAACTCCGTGTTCTGTGAAAGCAGATGCATGTTGCCTAGCTGTCCAGACTGCACCTTCCTTCTGCAGCTTTATGGTACCGGCTGCGGTAATGTTCGTGTCTATTATCTTTGCCGTCCCTGTTACGATAGGTTGAGTGCCCGGGGCTTTATTGAACCATAACGCCTCGAACCCTAAAAAGAGCACATGATATACAGTTGATACAAGCTGTAAATGGCCCGGATAAACGCAAACCATCCTTATCCGTATACATAAAAAAGATATAAAAGGAGGTGCGAGCTACTGTTCAAGGACTTGTCGGCAGGTGATATTTCGCCCTGAGTTTAATTGAACCCCTAATAAAAAGGAGGTGTACTCTGGTATTCGAAAAATTCTCATCAATGCTCAGTTCTTTTTTTAACCCAAAGAAGGAAAAACAGAAGGAGAATGGAATGGATCTCGACAAAAGGATGACGCTCAAGGATGCAGTAGCTAAACACATCCAGGACGGCGACACGGTCTACTATGGTGGATTTCAGATCATGGTTCCGATGGCCTTGACGCATGAAATCATCAGGCAGAAGAAAAGACACCTGACCACCATCGAATCGTCCACCGACGTTGGCGGTCTCGATATCCTGGTAGGTGCCGGCTGTGTTACGGAGATACACTCTGCCTGGATCATGAACTGGTACGTCAAAGCACCTTATGCCATCCGCCGGGCGTTCAACAAGGGACATCTCAAAAGATACGACATCTCGAATTTCGGTGCCACCAGCGCGCTGATTGCCGGTTTTCTCGGCATACCCTTCATTCCTGTTAAGGGTAATATCGGGACAGACATGCCCAAACATAACCCCACCGACATCCGATTTGTCGACGATCCTTTCACCGGTGAAAAAACAACCGTTGTCCGCGCGTGGCGTGCGGATGTCGCTATCATCCATGCCCAGAAAGCTGACCGTTTCGGCAACGTGGTTTCCTACGGTACCCGCGGCGTTACCGACGAATTCGGTGCCATGGGATCAAAACGGGGCGTCATCGTCACCTGCGAGGAAATCGTTGAGCCGGAAGAGATCAGAAGCGATCCCGACCGCGTCATCGTTCCCTATTACAAAACCCTGGCTGTTGTCCATTGCCCCTACGGCGCCCATCCTTCCGCCTGCCGCGGCTACTATGGTCTTGACATCCGTTTCAGCCAGTATCAGGGTAAATACGAGCGCCACGGCGATCTCCTGCCCGCTTTCCTTGATGAATGGGTTTATGGTTGCAAGGACCACGCAGAATACATTGAGAAATATAAAGCCAAATTCGGTCAGGAGGGTCTGGATCGCCTCAAACCGGTACTCGGCTTCAAACCGAAATTGGATGTAGACTACGGCTATCATGATCCGGCATGCTGGAAAGGGGTGCCCTTGTACACAGACGACCGTCTCAAAGCCTATGAAGAGGCTCTCGCCGCTAAAAAAGGGGGTAACTGATCATGACTGCACCTGCATACAAACTTACTGAACTGATGGCAATTCGTTGCGCCAAGGAAATCGTCGACGGCGAGGTTGTTTTTGTTGGCGTAGGCCTGCCGCTGGTTGTTGCCGGATACGCGATGGTCACCCATGCGAAAAACATGGTTATGTTCACCGAGGGCGGTGCCATCCGGGCCACCGCGGCACCTGGACTGGCCATCACCGTGGATGATCCCTGCCTGTTCACCAATGCCGACGCGTCCTTCGGTATGCTGTCCACCATGGCAGCACTGCAGCGCGGCGAGGTCGACGTTGCCTTCATCGGCGGCGCTCAAATCGATAAATTCGGCAATATCAACTCCACCGGCGTCGGTGACTGGGGCAAGAAGGATAGTTTCACCTACTTCGCCGGCAGCGGCGGCGCCAACGACATGGCTACCTCTGGCAAGAGGGTCTTGGCCATTATGCCGCAGGACAAAAAGAAATTCGTCGAGAAAGTCGATTACTGCACCACCCCCGGCTACCTAAGTGGCCCAGGTGAGCGCGAGAAACTCGGCATGATCGGCGGAGGACCGGACTGCGTGGTCAGCACCATGGGTGTTTACAGATTCGACGAAGACACCAAGGAAATGTACTTGGCAGAGTTTTTCCCGGGCCAGACAGTAGAAAAAATCAAGGCTGCCTGCGCGTGGGATCTGAAAGTCTCACCCAACGTTATCGAGACACCGGCTCCCACCGAGCAAGAAATCGCTATCATCAGGGGTATTGACCCGACCAATTTCTATCTCGGATAATCTCAACCAACTTCATTCAAACCTCAACGGGGCGGTGTCATTTTTTGACACTGCCCCATTTATTTTGGTGCAGAAGGTTCTTGTAATCACTTGCAAACCAGAGAGATTATACAGATTTATCAACAAGCAAACTTTTCTCCTTCATTGGGTCGAATCCTTATCGCCAAAATGCCTCTTAGCCTTCTAGAGTCCTTACAGTTGCATCAACATAGTCTCAAAATTCGAAAAGCTTCTTTTCTTTACAATTGTCACGTGATCCGCGTTCTACCGCATTGAAACCAAAACGGAGGCCATCCCATCGGCTCTCCGCCGATCAGCTGATTTTCCAATGCCTCGTCTGTGTGGTTTGAAGTATTTGCAGAGTATTTTTCATTATGGTACAAAACAAGGCCGTATTTTTTTTATTCCCTACAATATCTTCGCCTGTTATCTCAATAGAAAGAAATCTTATTTCCCCATACGAGAAAACAGCTTCACCCCTCTCTTCCGACCGTTCCACGGGCCGCAGAGCCGCATCGTTCTTGCAAGTGAGGAATCGTGATTGTTTTTTCACCGTATCGTTTTTAATCAAATAAAGAGCATGAAAACAACAAATTACCGAGAGATTCCCTATAATTTCACCTCGGCCGACGACCGCTTGATCATTAACCACCTTTTCGGCTCCACGGTCTGGGACGACTTGGAGGAACTGCGCAGCCAGAGGGTTACCGGTCGGTCCGCCCGCCTGGTGATGCGCTGCATGGGCGACCTGTTCATCCTCCATCGCAACCCTTTTCTCTACCAGGAACTGATCGATTCACCACGCCGCCGTCATTCCTTCTTCAAAATTATGAAGAAAGATCTTGATATTATTGAAGGTACGGCAAAAAAAGTGCAGGTTGATCCGGAACGAAGTGGCAAAGTAGTCAATCTGGTTCACCTTTGTCGAGAGCGAATGCGAGCGCTGCAAAAAGAAATTAGCGGAGCCTCGGCCACTCGGGCCAACATACGCAAACGGCTCAGCACGATCATCGGTGGCGATAATGTCAGTTTTGATCCCTTTAGCCTGATCAGCCATGCCACCGACGCCACCGATTGGCGGCTGCATCTGCCCGTGGCTGTGGTTCGGCCCTCACACGAGGAGCAGGTACCCGCTTTGCTTGCGGCCATTGAGCAATTGGGACTGCACGTAATCCCACGTGGTGGCGGTACCGGTCTCACCGGCGGCGCTGTGCCGGTCAGCGCCGGGTGCGTCATGATCAACACCGAAAAACTCAATCGCATCCACGGGATCGATTACCGCGCATTTCGTGGCGACAACGGATCGATTGCGGAGATGGCAGTGCTTCGTCTCGAGGCAGGAGTCATCACCCAGGACGCCATGCACTATGTTGACAAGCAGGGTCTGGTGTTCGCCACCGACCCAACCAGCGCCTGGGCTTCGACCATTGGCGGCAACATCTCGGAAAATGCCGGTGGCAAGACCGCCGTGCTCTGGGGCACGGCCATCGACAACCTGCTCGCTTATACCATTGCCATGCCGGGCGCTGGCATGCTGACCGTGCGGCGCGCAGATCATCCGATGCGCAAGATCATGCCCGACGACCAAGTCATCTATGATGTCTCCGATGCCCAAGGAGAGCTGTTGCGGCGGGTGGAGCTGCGTGGCGACGAGATCCGAAAAAAGGGCCTGTGGAAAGATATCACCAATAAGGCATTGGGCGGTTTGCCCGGTGTGCAGAAGGAAGGTACCGACGGCGTCATTACCTCGGCCGAATTTATCCTCTACCGGGCCTATGAAAAGAAACTGACCTTTTGCCTTGAATTTTTCGGGGCCGACATGGACGAGGCCAGCCGAGTGATTGTCGAAATTTCCGAGCAGTTCATCAACCGGGGTGAGGAAGCCTTGATGGCGCTCGAGCATTTCGACGAGGAATATATCCGGGCCATCAACTACAAATTCAAGGCCGCGCGGAGCGAATCTCCCAAGGCGGTCCTGCTGATCGACATGGTCGGCCATACCACCGAACAAATCCTTCGCGGCAAGGAAAACCTGCTCCGCCTGCTCGATCGCCACCCCAACACCGAAATTTTTGTTGCCAGTGACGCTGACGAGGCCAGCCGTTTCTGGCGTGACCGCAAGCGGCTCGGGGCCATTGCCGCCCGCACCAATGCCTTTAAACTCAACGAGGACATCGTTCTGCCGCTTCCCGCCCTGGCTGAATTTGCCCGCTTCGTCGATGCCACCAATATCGAGGAGGATCGTTACAACCAGGAAAACGTGATCCATGAGATCATAGCCTACCTGCAGGTCGCCGAACCGATTGAAGATCCGGACTGGCTGGAAGCCAAAATCCCAAAGGCGGCCGAATTGTGTGCCGGAGCGCTGACCGGGTTGGCCGAACGCACCACCGAAACGGTTCGCGGAGAAGTGCTGCTCAAAGCACTTGCCACCGACCTGCTCGAACTGTTTCGAGGTTATCCTCGCATCAGCGCCAATATCCGTCACATTTTCGACAAGGTACGCCAACGGCGGATCATCATTGCCACCCACATGCATGCGGGCGACGGCAACGTCCATGTCAACATCCCGGTCTTTTCCAACGACCGAATGATGATGCAGCGAGCAGCTGAGACCGCCGATCAAATCATGGCCAAGGCCGTGGAACTCGGAGGCGTGGTCAGCGGTGAGCACGGCATCGGCATCACCAAGATGAAATTTCTCGATCAGCAATTGATCGACGAACTGAGCAAATACCGCCGGAGGATCGACCCCAGAGGTGTGATGAATCCGGGCAAGTTAGTTGATCCGGACATCATCGACAAAGTCTTTACGCCATCCTTCAACCTGCTGGAACTGGAAGCACGCATCCTCCAGCACGGTTCCCTGGAAACGTTGGCTTCCAAGATTTCAAAATGCATCCGCTGCGGCAAGTGCAAAGCCGACTGCTGCGTGTTTTACCCAGGCAGCACCATCTTTTTTCATCCGCGCAACAAGAACCTGGCCATCGGATCGCTGATCGAGGCCCTGCTCTACGACATGCAGCGTTCGCACTTTCCTCGCTTCAACCAGTTGAAAAACCTTGAAGAAATAGCCGACCATTGCACACTGTGCGGCAAGTGCCTGAAGCCCTGTCCGGTTGACATTGACACTGCTCAGGTTTCAATCCTCGAGCGCGAGATTCTTAGCGAGCGCGGGTACAAGCACTCACCCCTGCCGACCCGGATGTCGCTGCACTACCTTAAAACCCGCAACCGTCTGTATAATATTCTGTTCCGCAAGACCGTGGTAGAATGGGGCGCTGGCCTGCAGCGGTTGGGTGCGGAAATGGTACGGCAGGCACCTGAAGCCCTGAAATCGCGAAAATGGCGACTGATCAGCATGCTCAAGGCACCGATGATGCCGCCCTCGAAACAGACGCTGCGAACCCTATTGCCTCAAACCTCGCTCAACGAAGCCCTACTGCTCAACCCTCCGGAGACCATCAAAAAAACCGTCTTTTACTTCCCCGGTTGCGGTTCTGAACGGCTGTATGCTGACATTGCCGAAGCCGCGATCTACAGCCTGCTCAAAACCGGGGTGCGGGTGGTGCTGCCGCCGCCCCATCTCTGTTGCGGCTTTCCAGCCCAGGCCAATGCCAAGAAAAGGATGCACAGCGACGTTACCCTGCGCGATACGATCATCCTCAGCCAAATTCGAGATATGCTCGGCTATATCGCTTTCGACAGCCTGATCGTCAGTTGCGGCACCTGTCGCGAGGCCCTGCGTGAACTGGGGGCGGAGACGATTTTCGGTTGCGGTCTGGCCGACATCTCCTTCTTTGTGCTGGAGCATGCGCCGGAGCAGTTTACGCAAAAAAAAGAGCGGGCATTCCTCTACCACGCTCCCTGCCACGATTCTCTCCAGGGAGAAGGCAATTTGATCATGCGGCGGATCAGCAACCACGTGACATCGATTGACGGTTGTTGTTCCGAGGCTGGAACTCTGGCCTTGTCGAGACCTGATATTGCCGGGGCCATGCTGAAACGCAAGCGCGATAACCTCCGGGTTGCAACCAGCGACACAAGGCACTTAAACACCATTGTCACCAACTGCCCTTCCTGTATTTCCGGTCTGGGCCGTAACCGCGATCTCGGCATAGTACCGCAACACCTGGCTGTCCTCCTGGCCGAATCACTTGGCGGAGCAACGTGGCGCAAAGAACTCAGCAACTTGCTGACGGCAGCCGAGATTATAACATTTTAATCGGAGTACCACTGCCCAACTCTTTCGTCTGCTTGGTAAATTGGGAAGTAAAAATCAAAAATCAGGGAACAGAACCGCTAGAACGCCATACTGGATCAAGTTACGAGCGAGACATTGAAAAAACGGATCCGGATTGAATTAATTTAGGTTGGATTTCGTAAATCCTTGCGCTGACAAGCGATTGGTGTATATTTGCCACTCGTTTATCAAAATATTTTTTTGGACGGGTAGCTCAGCTGGATAGAGCGTTGGCCTCCGAAGCCAAAGGTCGCGGGTTCGAATCCCGCCTCGTTCACCAGTAAAACAAAAAAGCACTTATCGGATTTTCCGGTAAGTGCTTTTTTTGTTTGAACTTCCCTGTTCCTCCCCACCAGTTTTCCAGTCGAATTCGGCTGTTATAGGGTAATGGTCCGATGGAAAGAGGTTCCCTTGGTGTGAACGGTCGATCCGCGCATCCAGTATGCGGAAATGATCGGAGACCAAAATCCAGTCGATAGGCGCCATTTCCTCCTGCCGGTCAAAGGCATGAAAGGTGGCGTCATCCTCCTCCTTCGGATGGACCTGCCGAAAGACGTCGATCAGCGCTCCATCGCCGGTCAGGAGGTGGTAGGCGTTGGAATCCTTATCGGCATTGAAGTCGCCGGTAACGATGAGTGGGGTCGGTGAACAAATCTGATCGAGCCAGTGCCGCAGACACCGGGCATCCCCATCAATGGCCGTCGGCTCATAGTCGAAATGGGTGTTGACGTAGGTCAGCACGGCTCCCGTAGGCTGGCAGGCGAGCCTGGCCCAACTCACCGTTCGCGGGTAGGCGCTGCCCCAACTCATGCTGCCGGGGATCTCCGGGGTCTCGCTCAGCCAGAAGCATCCTGTGTTGAGCGGTGTGAAGGCCGACCGGCGAAACAGCAGAGGCGCCATTTCGAGAGCAGTATCCCCTGGTCCTTCCCGATGGACGCCGAGAAAATGGTAGTCTGGCAGGTTGGCGCGGACAAAATCGGCCTGGGCATCGTCCCGGCATTCCTGGAGACCGAGCAGATCGGGGCCAAAAGCTCTGATTCTGGCGAGGGCAAGATGCTTGCGGTTATTCCAGTGATTTGCCCCGTCGTCGGCCAGGCCATAACGGATGTTGAAGCTCATTACCTTGATCATGGCCGGAATTCCCGTTGATCATGCCGCCTGATTTTTGACTCGTTCCAGGGCCGCGCGTATTCCTGTGAACTGCTCCGGTTTACCCAGGTCGGGAATGAACCCCTGCTCCACGCAGTCCCGATAGCACCACGCCGGGGTAGTCTCGGTGCGATAGGTCCAAAAAAACCAGCCGGCGTACTTCTCGAAGGTCAGCAGTTGGGCAGCGGCGTAGCCACGATAGGCCGCCGACATCTGGAATTCGTCCATGGCTTCCAGGGCATGGTTGAAGGGCCCTTCCGCCCAGAGGGAGACCACCTTCAGATCCAGCCCCAGGCTCCATTCGCCGCAATAGACTTGATAGCCCGATTCGCGAATGATCTCGTCCGCCTCAACACGCAAATCCACGGCGCTTTTGCGGATATGGCCGAATATGTCCAGATCGATATCGTCTCTGGCGAAACATTGATAGCGGTGGATATCGATGGCCACGTTGCGGAATTCCGGCTCCTGAAGAAAACCTGCATACTCCCGGAAGCTGCGGAAGCCGTCGTGGAACACCACGGTCACCCGCTCGGGCGGGCAATGGCGGCGGATGCGTTGGTAGGCATCCAAGGTGTAGCGCTTTAAGAGGTCCGTGGGGATATCCCAACTCGGCTCGTTGAGCGCCTGGATGCCGTGCAGCGCGGGATGATCCTTATAGCGCTGGGCCAACCGCTCCAGGACATCCAGGGAGTGCTGGATATACTCCTCCTTGGTATGCCATTCGCAGACCCCCAGGATGCCGCCGTTGTCGAACCCGTTCTGGCAGCCCGGCGCTGCATGCAGGTCAAGGACTACCCGCAGGCCGAACTCCGCGGCCCACTGGAAGACCTGATCGACAATCTCCAGCCCCCCAACCACGAAGGGATGGCGCGCCTCGCCGTAGCTGCGGTGATAGGGGTAGTCCTTGCCGAACAGCCAGTGGCCGAACGGCAGACGCACGGCGTTAATGCCGGCGCGTTGCAGCCAGGCGAAATCGTCGCGGGTGATGAAGGTGTTCCAGTGGCGGTGCAGACGGCGCGTCGCCTCGGCCTGGCCCAGCTCAACGCAGTAGGAGGTTTCATCGGTGGCCTGCAGCCCCTCGAACAGACTGGGAGTGATCCACTTTTCCAGCACCAGCCAGCCTCCGAGATTGACGCCGCGTAGTTTGCCGCCGCTTTCATGAACCGTTGGGGTCATCATGGAAATCTCCTGAGTTGTTTTTATAAAGCCAAACGGCGTGAGTAGAAAGTAGCGCCGTTGGCCATGTGGGAAATCGTGAGCAACGTGGCATCGGGGAGCTGGTCACAGATCAGGCGCAGCATTCGTTCTTCATCCTGAGGTTCCAGAGAATCGAAGGCTTCCTGCAGGAATATCCATTGGGGGCGGTTGAGCAGCAGACGCACCATGCCCAATCGTTGCTGCTCAGCCCGTGCCAGGATGTTGGCCCAATTACCACTCTGGTCGAGCTGATCGATCAAGTTTTCAAGACCTGCCAAACGCAGCGCCTGCTCGATTTGCTCCTGGGTAAAGACCCGGCGGGAGGATGGGTAGCATATGGCGTCGCGCAGGATGCCGGTCGGCAGATACGGCCGGGGCGGCATGAAGAAGAGGCGGCCTTGGCTGGGGAGTTCGATAACGCCGCTGCCCCAGGGTCGTATCCCGGCAATGGCACGGAAGAGCTTGGCCCCGGTGAAGGTGTTGCCAGTGATCAGGACACGTTCACCCTTGCCGATCTCCATATTGATGTCCTGGGCCAAAACCTGCCCGTCGTATTTGATGATACTGAGATCGCGGAAGGCCAAGACCGGTCGATCGGAGTTCTTCACCTGGATCAAATGGTCTGGTTTGGCGAGTTCGTTGTCCACGTTTTCCAGCGCCTGCAGGAGACTTAAAATGCGTTCCACCGAGGCGCGCCACTCGGCGATTGCGCCCGCGCTGTTGACCGGCCAGGACAGGGCACCGGTCATGTGCTGGAAGGCCTGGGCAGATTGCATCAAGGTGCCTAGGGTAATTTTCCCCAGAATGTAGCGGGGGGCGGAAATCAGGATGGGAAAGGCCACGGAAAGCACGGAATACCCGGAGCCGAACATCGTTATATTTCGCCATGCCATGGTTTGCGCGTCCCATACCACCCCGAGCTTGCGGAACAACTCACGAAATTGATACCGTTCGCAGCTCTCGGCGTGAATCAGCGCGATGGCCTGACTGTTTTCCTGCGCCTCCAGCAGGCTGGCGCGAAAGTTCGCCTCCGCCGATTGCCGGGCATTGGTGGCGCCGGTCAGGGGCCGGCTCACCAGCCAGCCAAGCCAGGAGGCCAACGCCGAGTAGATGATCGCGATCCAGACCAGATGCCCGTAGATGGGGATGTGGGTAAATCCCAGGTCGAGCGTCACCACCCCGGAACGCGACCAGAGCACTTGGGTGAAGCCGATCAGCAGCAAAATGGAGTAAAACAGCGAGTGGCCCAAAACGACCGCCGACTCGGCGGCAACACGGCAATCCTCGGCAATACGGCCATCCGGGTTGTCGTGTTCACCGGGCAGATGGGAGATCAAATAGTGGCGCCCCGCCTTCATCCAATAGGAAAAGACATGCTCTGTTATCCAGTCGCGCCAGTAGAACTGCAAGTTGCGCTTGGTGACCAGATGCGATCCGGTCAGGACCATGTCAGCGACCAAGAGGATCGCCAGCAGGCCGACCTGGGTTATGAGGCCGCTCATGGAGTGCTGCTCCAGGGCATTGAACAGGCCTGCGCTCCACTGCGTCATCAGCACGGCCATGGTCATTTGCAGCACGGTGAGGACCGCCAGCAGGAGGACGGCGCTCCGAATCTTCAGCTTGCGATTCGAGCACCAAAACTGCTTGGTCAGCCGGAGAAATTCAATAAAAAAGTGGCGGGATTGAGGCATCTTGGATCAGGGTTCAAGGAGTGAAGTGACGCCAGTGAGCGGCGGCGGATCGTGCAACGGCACGACACGAGTGACGGGTTGCATTGGCTCGATCAGAAAAAATTGAGGGCGGTGACATGGACGAGGGCGGCGAGTTATATTTTTTGCGGTGGCAAGGTTGGCAAGGCATCCAAATACCGTCGTACCATCTCCCCGCTGAAGCCATTTTCCCGGATGATCTCCTGGTAAAAAAAGGCGCTGGGTTTCGGTGTCCGCCGGTAGGTCTGGAAATCCACCGCCACCAGGCCGAATCGGGGGACGAAGGAGGTCCACTCGTAGTTATCCATGAGCGACCAGTAAAAATAGCCGCGCACATCCACGCCGCGCTCCATCGCCTCCCGCAACGCGGAAAGATGCAGCGCCAGGTAGACAATGCGGAAGCGGTCATCAATGGCGGCGCAGCCGTTCTCGGTGATGATGACCGGGTAGTCGCGCAAACGTTCCAGATTGGCGATCAGCCCCTCGGGATACATCTCCTCCAGATAGAACCGCATCGGGATCATTTTCAGTTCCTTGTGGTGGAACCGGGGCCCGTCCAGGTCGGCAAGGCGGGCGTCGACCATGTGGCGGGTGTAGTAGTTGATTGACCAGTAATCGAGTGCGCCCTTGACATCGGGGTCAAACTCGGCATTGACGCCCGGATAGACCAACTCTCCGGTGCGCAGGGCGTGAAAGAAGAACTCGTTGGTGGTGAAGTCGGCAAATTCGGTCATGCGCCGGTCCAAGGTATCGTGGAAGCGGCGCGGAAACCAGTGGATGAAGGCATGGGCGCTGCTCACCGGGGCGGTCGAGTGCTGCTTGATCAGGTGGTAGCCCAGGGCATGCACCCGCAGCATATTGAATTTGAGGGGCGCGATCGATGGCCCCGCTGTGAGCCCGCCCCACTGATTGAACTCGTTGATCACGTTCCAGCCGCTGACATAAGCACTGATCTTGGGCAGGAGAAATTGGAGATACCGCTCGAAGAAGCGGCGGTTGTCGGCCTTGCCAAATCCCCCCAGTTGGTCGAACCAGAAAGGCTGGGTGAAGTGATGCAGCGTGACATAGACCTGAACGCCCTTCTCCACCAGGCGATCCAGGAGATCGAGGTAATGCGCCACGGCTTGTTGATCCCACTGCCCTTCCAGGGGCTCGATCCGGCTCCACTCGATGGACATGCGGTAGGCCTGGTGTCCCAGTGATGCAATCAACGCCACATCCTCCCGATAGAGCCGGTAGTGGTCGCAGGCCTTGCCCGAGGGAGCAAGGACCTTGCGCTCCGGGTCCTTCCGGTAGAAGTCCGGTAGCTGCTCCTTGTGCCATGCCTGGGAGTGGATATTGTCGCCTTCGATCTGATGCCCGGCGGTGGCGCTACCCCACAAAAAGCCTTCAGGGAAGCGGATGGGCGGCAGGCTGAAGACGTCGTACATAAATAATGCTCCCTGATTATCTCGACAAGCCGAAGGCTAACAAGCTAGAAGAAAAAGCTTTTCTGACTGGGATGCGGTAAAGGGGAATCCGGGCGGGTCGTTTCGGTCCGATTTCCTTTCCATCAACGTTACCTCGCCTCTTGAAAGAGCAGGAATACCCCTCTTCGATCCCCCCTGCTCTCTATTCAGCCATCATCCCCCTTAATCCCCACAGTCAAAGGCACACGTCAGTTCCTATAAAAAACCAATAGTCCAGTCAATAACTTCTTGCGAGTGAGAGAAAAAGACTTGTCCGCCACCAGGGTGCAGGCGTTGGATGTTCAAATAAAAGTCAATCGGACGGGCAGGCAATGGTGCTGTTCATCCCGATCGTCATCAATCGCAGGTGTTCTTTACGGAATCTGGGCAGAAGAAGAAGCAGCGTGCTGCAAAGCAGGTGTGATTTTGGTAAACGAGACGATCCAGCCACCTGTTTCAGCCACGCTGAGGGTACTGCGGGGAATAACCAACGGATTTGATCGCTTAGGAAAGATGCGGCAGGCAATATAAAGAAACGGCCATGTCGTTTATCCGCATTAGAGGTAGGCCTCTATCCTCCAGTATCTGCCCGAGAAGTGTCGCGAACCCCCTGTCAACTGTGCATGTTTTCAGAACAGCGAGCCATTTCGTCACATCGCTCTGCATCGATGCGTATCCCAACCGGCCAGACATAAAATGTTTTTCCGGGTTTATATCCGACCCCGCAGGCGCCTTTGTCAAGATACAGCACCCAGGCCCAGTTGGTTTCGAAAAAGCTAGTCGTCGATGCCCAGTAGCCCGTTTGCAGCCCCATGAATGGATGCCCTTCAGGCAGGGCGGGAGAAAAGGTGCTGCAATCCATTAATGAGGCCAACTCATTGATGGTGGGCAGTCTCCAAAGCATCTTTTCGTCAATTCTATTTTTTCCCCAGTCGGAAACGATCTCAAGGGCCTGCAGCCATGCGGCCGGCGTTTCAGTCAAGCCAGCATGCCTGGTCCAGAAAAGATCGGTCAACCGGTCATGCACGATATCGCCCTTGACGATAAACCGAGGACAGGGCCAAGCGCTGCCCAGGCGTATGGCCCCATCCTGACCAGTCCCTAAACAATCGATCTCTCGGCCTTCAACATCAAAGCATCCCTTTTGCCCCGTGCGGGCGAGCGTCGAATTGCCCGCTCCGCAAACAGGCCAAAAAAGATAGGCTTGATCCTTGCGGCCATAAAACATTCGCGCCCCCTCAAGATGTACCGACCAGGCATATGCAGGATTGATGGCTGCGGTGGTCGAGGACCAGTACCAGCCGAGAAAGACCTGAACAAAGGGATGCCCATCCGGTAAGGCCGGATTTTTTGCCTGATAACTGACCAAGCTGCGCAATTCATTACGATTGGGCAACCTCCAGTCAGCATGGCCGCCATATTGTTGCCGATTCAATTCGACAATCTGATCGAAAGCCTCCATCCAGGTGCTCGGAAAACCGCCAATGTTCGCATCGAGTGTCCAGGTAAGGCCTGTCAGCCGGTCATCAACAACCTCTCCTCGCACTGCAAAGCGAGTGCTCGGCCATGGAAGACCCCGCCGGGTTTCGCCGTCCTGACCACTCCCGTGACTGGCGATTTCGTTCCCTGTCTCATCGTAGCAACGGGTTTGTCCGGTTTGCAGCACATGACGCATCGTTTCCTCTTTGATCAAGCAGGTTGAAAGATGGCGACAAAGACTTTGTCAACAGGCGATCTCCGTCCTTAGCGAAAACCGTTTTCCCGGTGTTTCTGAGCGATGGCATCGGCGAGTCGACCCAGGGCTGCGAAGGCGGCCTGATCCGGAATGCCCTTGCAAAGCACCGGCTCCAGGACCTCGACTTTGAGATTGGGGATCATTCCGGCCAGGGTCTCCACGGTTTTGCCGCCCCAGCCATAGGAACCGACGATGGAAAGGTAGTGCGCCTTGGGCCGCAGGGCGTTGGCCAGAAAAGCGGCATAGGCCGCGAGGGGATGGGGACCGGCAAGAACTGTCGGCGTACCGACGATAATGGTCCCCGCGTCCACCAGGGCCATCGCCAGTTTGCCGATATCGGTGACAGTGAGGTTGAAAAGTTCGACCCGAATGTCGCGAGCAATCAAAGCCGCTGTCAGATGGTCGACCATTGCCCGGGTACTGCCGTGCATGGAGACAAAAGGCAGCGCCACCAGATTGTGGGGCGGAGACAACACCCAGTCGCGATAGGCTTCAAGAATCCACGCCGGTTGGTCGTAAACCTGGCCATGGCTCGGGGCAATCATTGCCACTGGATAAGAGGACAGTTTTTCCAGATTTTTGGCGATGACGTTGCGAAACGGCATCATGATTTCCCCGAAATACCGTTTTGCCGCTTCATACACCCGTCCCTGATCAGTGACATACAGGTCACTGGAAGCGATGTGCGTGCCGAAAAAGTCGCAACTGAACAAAATCCGGTCTTCTTCCAGATAGGTGACCATGGTTTCCGGCCAATGCACCCAGGGCGTATGCACAAACCGCAGCGTCTTGTCCCCCAGCGACAGCGTCTCGCCGTCCGCGATCGTGACAATGCTGTCCTCGGCAAGGCGCAGGTGGTCCAGGAGCAGAGTTTTGGCCTTTGGGGTGGTGATCACCTTTGCCTGCGGGAACCGTGTCAGGACAAGGGGGATGGTCCCGGAGTGATCCTGCTCGGCATGTTGACAGACAATGAAATCAATCTTGGGGGTGTCGTGCAGTTGGGCCATGAGCGTATCGGCCATGGCTGGATCGACCGCATCAAGCAGGGCTGTTTTTTCACTGCCTTGAATGAGATAGGCGTTATAGGAGGTTCCATCCGGAAGCGGAACCAGTGAGTCGAAAAGACGCCGATCCCAGTCAACTGCGCCCATCCAGAAGATTCTCTCTTTGATCTGTCTTTTTTCCATAGATGCACCTCTCTATCCGTTTGAAGGGTAAGCGCTAACCTCGGATTGGCAGTATGAATGGTGGCAGGTCAGCATGTGATTTTGATCGGTCTGGAGATCTATTTTCGGTAATTTACCCTCTCTTTACCAAACGAGCTCATGGAATACCGCGCCAAAATTATTTCGAGAATGAACCTATAACAAATCCAAATATAAGGGAATCTTGAAAGATAGCTCAGTCACTCCCGGTAGCACTCACCGGCAAATCGGGTCGCCGTTTTTGTCGATTTTGTGCAATCAATCCTGCAGGTCGAAAAAGCCGGGCTGGATCATGGGCTGGTCTCCACCGGGTGGGGTGGTCACAAGACTCCTGAAAGCGATAAAAATACGACTTATTACGCAAACTCAAAAAGTTGATATGTGAAAATGACGGGTTGCTGCATGAGATTAAACCTACCGGGTTCAGCAGTAGCTGTCGTTATCAATTCGCTCATACAGTATTTCATTGTTTTCATTTTTGAAAAGTTCAAAATTTGTTTTATTCATTAGAAATCTAATACCTTTGACATCTGCTTCTCTAATAGCATTAACAAACCGCTCTTCTGCCACTTCTCTACTTTTCCTACCGAGCAGGAACCATTCTTCGCCAAAGAGTTCACGCAAACATATTTCTGAACCAAGACTAATCATCGGAAATCTTTTTATTATCTCAAAAAATATTTCATCAGCGCTATATCTTGCCAAATAATAAAGCCCATCATTATTGTCGTCATAACGTATGCCATGAAGTTCATGGTCATTGATTTTTTTTCTGAATTTTTTTTCTGCAATTTCTTTGGCGGCTTCATTGAGCGATTCCCACCCATCACCAAACACTTCACCTATAGTGCTTCCCTCTCTTTTTTTCATTTGGGGGAATCTTTTCACCAATTCCAGGAAAATTTGTTCAGGATTCAGGCTTTCATATTTCATTGCTAAATATTTCATAGATTGCTCACGTATTGGTTTATTATGGCGGAATGTAAAGAATGCCTTACAACAAGGCGATATTTTTTTGGCGACCATGATTTGCTCCCTCGCCAGTTTACCCATTCCAGAAATAGTTTGATTCTAACGAACGCTTCAGCAGTTACCCTGGAGCGATGCGAAAGGCCACCCCACAAACGATCGCCTCACCATGACCAGCAACATCCTTAAACTGAACATCTTTTCTGCACTGAAGATGATGCTTTTTCCCATGGCGATCATCACCCTGTTCTGGAAAGACCAGATAGGCCTGTCCCTTACTGAAATTTTGCTGGTCAACGTCTTCTTCTCCACCGCCAATGTGGTCATGGAGTACCCTTCGGGCTATGTCAGCGACCGGTTGGGGTACCGCCTGGCTCTGATCGTCGCCTGCCTGTTCGGCATCGCGGGCTGGAGCGTCTATCTGGTCGCCCACACCTTCTGGCATGTAATCGGAGCGGAGATGCTGCTCGGCGTCAGCTACGCCTTCATCAGCGGTGCGGACAATGCCCTGCTCTATGAGACCTTGCGGGCCGGAGGCAGGACGGAGCTGTATACCCGCTGCGACGGACGCATGGCCGGGTGGGCTCAGATCGGGGAGGCGGGCGGTGCGCTCTGCGCCGGGCTCATGTACGTGACCGCGCCGTTGCTTCCCTTCATGGTGCAGATCGGCGTCTGGATCGCCGCGCTGGTGGTGGCGCTTTCGCTCCATGAGCCCAAGGCAGAAAAAGGATCGCATATCAGCTCACACCTCAATGAGGCGGTGCGCATCAGCCGGTACGCCTTCGTGGAAAAGGGCGTGCTGCGGTCGACCATGCTTTTCGGCATGCTCCTCGGCCTGGCTTCTTTTTATCCCGTCTGGCTGATTCAACCGTTCATGCAGCAATGCCAGGTACCGCTGACCTGGTTCGGACCGGTGTGGGCCGGGGCCAATCTGACGGTCGCCCTCTGCGCGTACCACAGTCATACAATGTTGCACGTGCTGGGATTGCGGCGGATGTGTCTGCTTTTTTTTGTGCTCATTGTCGGGGCTTATGCCGGGCTCGGTCTGACCTCGGCCATGGGCAGTTTCCTGTTCTACTTTCTCCTGACCGCCATGCGCGGTTTTCAGGGCCCGGTGCTGCGCAGCTTTCTGCAGCACAACTGCACCCGGCAGATGCGGGCAAGTATCCTTTCCCTGCACAATCTCCTCTTCCGTTTGGGATACGTCGCCAGCGGCCCGCTGATCGGCAGTCTAAGCGATAGTCGAGGATTAAACACCACCTTTCTGGTTCTGGCCGGAGCCTTTGCCCTGTTGCTGCCACTGGCGAGCCGCAGTTTCCTCCATCATCAGACTGCGGCCGAACAGTAAACCGAGCAATAAACAGCCACGGGAGCATGATCACCGGCTAGGTTTCCGGTTCTTTTTCAGTGACTGATGCCCAGGACAGTCAGTCCCTGGGGGGGAACCAACCGGCTGAGGGCGGCCAAGATGGAGTCCGGTATTGCGGACCTCTCTCACCGTAAGCCATTACAGCGTTCAGAAAACAGGATTGCAGGCTCGACCGCTCGCCTTTCCAAGCGGCGCTAAGCTTGCTGACGCACTGCGGCTATCAATGAACTTGGCTCAGGGGCGCGTTTAACCACCAGGACGGCACAGGAAAGGCCGACGACCACGCGGTCCGTGGTTTGGCCGGCGATCTTGCGCGCCAAACCTTTACGCTGATCGTTGCCGATAATGACCAGATCGGCGCCGATTTCCGCTGCCGCATCGATGATGGCGCGATCCGGCGTCTTGCCGGTGACGACGAGGGCATTGCCTTCAATCCCCTCCGCCTTGAGCAGACTGAGTTTATAGGCCACCATCTTCTCGGCCTGATCGCGCTTGGATTCGGCGGCGATGCTGGAGAGTACGGTCACCGGAAGTTTTGAAACCTTGGCGATCTGGATGGCGACTTCGATGACGGTTTCGCTGATCTGGCTGTCATCGACGGCAACCAGAATATGCTTCTGCCACGGCTTGACCTGCCAATTCGCCACCAGGACGTGACAGGGGGATCCGATCAGGATCTGTTCGGCAATGTCGCCGATCAGCCGTTCCTTCATGTCACCGCGCAAGGGGCGACGGCCAATGATGAGGATATTGGTGTGGGCCTTTTGAGCGGCGGCCACCACCTGTTCCACCGGGTCTTTGCCATAACTGATCCAGGTTTCGCACTCCACCCCGGCAGCCTCCGCCTTGCTGTTGGCCTGTGCAAGACGCGCGATGGCGATTTCATCAGCCTTCGGCGATTCGACACTGGTCATCAAATCCAACTTGACGCCAAAATTTTTGGCGAGGACAATGGCGACCTCTTCCGGGGCGTGACTGAAAGCGCTGCCGTCGGTGGCCAGCATAATGCGCTGTCGGCGCAACCCGTCGGGCAAGACGCCACTTCGGCACTCTTCAAAAATGCGCACCTTGCAGGTGCGGCAGATGTCCGGATTCAATTTCCAATAAATGGCGCCGGTGACATGGGTCATGACTGGAAAAAAGGCGTCTTCGCCGAAATCCTTGAGGTAGTCGCCCTGGCGCAAAAAATCGTAAATAGACTCCTTCAGGCGATAGAAATACACCCCCCCCCCCTGGCGGCGACGGCGGCGCGCCTCCAATGCCAAGGCCTCCGCACCGGCAATATCGATATAATTGAAACTGGCGGCGGCGATCAGCACGGATTTGCACTGAGGATTTTCGGCGTCGATTTGGCGCAGGGCCTGCTGCACATGGCTGGCTGAACCAAAAAAGACTGGGCCGTTGATCCGTACTATTTTCAATTGCGGACATTCGGGCTCACTATGAACGAGCACAAAATGATAGGCGCCTGCTTCGTTGGCTGGCACCATCGGCATAATTTCCGGCTTTGAAGCGCGATACAGGTAGACCACCAGCGACAGGAACACACCGCTAAAAATGCCGGCTTCAATGTTGATTAGGGTACCGCTGAAGGTACAGAGCAAAATAACCGCCTCAGCTTTGCTGGTCTGCCAGATATGGCGGATCTGATGGAAATCAATGAGTCCCCAGGCCACTAAAAACAGAATTCCGGCCATGGCGGCATTCGGCAGATAGACGGCTAAATGCCCGACCAACAGCAGGAGCACCAGCAGCAGGATTGAGGCAAAAACCGAGGCCAGCGGAGTTTTGGCGCCTGCCTCGAAATTCACCCCGCTGCGATTGAAGGAGCCGGACGAAGCGTAACCGGAGAAAAAACTGCCGATAATATTGGCCAGCCCCTGGCCGATGAACTCCTGGTTGCCATTAATGCACTGCTCGGAGCGCACGGAGATGGCCCGGGCAATGGCTACGGCCTCGGTCAACCCCAGCATGGTGATGACCAGGGCGGGTCCAAAGGCTTGCCGCAGGGTTGCCAGCGACAGGTCAGGGTGCGACAGTGGCGGCAAATGAGCCGGCAAGGCGCCCACGGTGCGAATTCCGGTGGCGGCCGGACCCAGCCAGAAATTCAGCAGACTCGCCGTCACGCTGCCGACGACCATAGCGACGACCATAAAAGGAATTTTGGGGCAACAGCGTTTGATTACGATACCGGTGGCCAGGGTCACTAAGCTGATGCAGAGCACCGGCCAATGGATCGTGTCGATTTGCAGAAACAACTGGTGGAAGATTTCGTAGAAAGGAGCGCCGCGCACGATCTCAATGCCGAAAAAATTGCGAATCTGGCTGGCCGCGATGAGCAAGGCCGCGCCCGCAGTGAAGCCGACGACAACACTGTGCGAGATGAAGTTGACTAGGGCGCCCATGCGTGCCAGTCCCAGCGCCGCCTGGAACACCCCGGCCAGAAAAGTCAGGGTCAGCACCATACTGATATACTGGGCCGAACCTGGTTCGTACTGCGGAGATAACACCGCGAAAAGCGCCACCGAGATGGCCGTGGTCGGCCCTGAAACCAAGTGCCAACTGGAACCGAACAAGGCGGCGATCACGGTCGGCACCATGGCGGCATACAAGCCGTATTCCGGCGGTAATCCGGCAATGGTGGCAAAGGCCACGCCCTGCGGCAACACTACCAGCGCACCGGTAGCCCCGGCCACAAGATCGTCACGCAGGGTGTGGCGATTGACCATCGGCCACCAGCGCAGGAAGGGAAAAAGGGCGTGCAGGGTGCGGACTGGGTTTTTCATTGGGGCAATGACCTGTTCTAGAATATTGTCTTTCAGGCTGGCACAGAAGTGAGGATTGTCTCAAACGACGGTCAGGAAATCTTCACCGATTCAGGGTGAATGTGGCGGTTCAACAGCGCAATGAAAGATTTTTGCTTTTTCGCCTTGCCGTTGCCTGGCAGGCAACCTGTCCTTACAAACAAACGTTCGAGGCCCTGTCGACCCTGTTTATTGCCTTTAATAGCTCAATGCTGCAGGCAAGATTTTCCTGTTTCCTGAACAGTATAAAGCAACGTGTGGTCTAAAAACAGAGTTATCACCCTGCTGTCTCATAAATTTTTCCAAAGCAGTCTGTGTGGAGAATCAGCCAATTGAACCGATTGAGGCCTAAAAAGCTCAATCAATTTTCTTCTGGCGAAGAGGTTGAACTGTAACAATTGAAGAATTTACTGCATGGAACAGCCCAGCTTTCCTTTGAAATGGAGTAAGCGGCGAGGAGATGCACGCACAAGGAAATCCATATCTGGGTCAAGACGGCATTACTGGAAGAGCCCAAGAACGTTTTGATCTTCAGATTCTACTTGACCCACTTGAAGAAGAGTTCGATCTGCCAGCGCTCTTTGTCAATATCTGCGATCTCCTTGGCTTTCAGGTAGGACTGGCGGGAGGACCGGCAGACGCTGGTACTGTTCTGAGGCGAGACCATGCAGCGTCTGCTCAATCTGGCCTTGGACAAAGTCAAGACTGCCGGCATCATCGCTGACGATGCAGTGCGTGCCATTGTTGATGCAGTCATGGGCCTTGCCGTTGATATGCTGCAGACCGGAAAGAGATTGGCGCACAGCATGAACATGATAACAGTAAGTTAGAGCAACTCCGAAGCTTGAGTTTAGACGTAGCGGTCTGGACTTCTGGTTCACGCCAGAAGGCGCGAAGTCCTGTGTTCCTGTTCGACGGAAACAATTTCTCGTTACTTGGTCCGCCATCTTCCCGTTGGTCCTTTTGATGCCACTAATTGTATACCGCTCTTGCGTCAAATGAGGCTTCCTCAAAATAGTTACATTGGCACACAATATGTGACGGGTACGGTAGTTTGCTCATGGTCTCTTTTTATCATGCCGCGTTACACCAAATTACTCCAACGCTGGTTATTCAACTGAAGTTTGGAGTTTCACGATCAATAAATTTCCAGGAACGAAATACCTTCTGGATAATCATGTGATCAATTTCCGCTGTTCAGTTTTAGCCAGTTCGCATCCGCCTTTTCGATGTTACCGGGAATATCTTTGCTCCATTTTTCATACGCTGCCATGCTGCAATTCAGGTACAGCTTCCCGTCAACGATCTTCCACACTTCCGGATCGGTCACGGCTTTTCGCTCTTCCGTCATGGCCCAGGCACAATAACCGTCATATTGAGGGGCAAATTTTTCCGGATTGGCCGCAAACAGATCCCTGTTCTCTCTGGTCTTGAAATACCAGGTCAGGTTATGCCACTGAAAATTGAAGGACTCGTCACCTTTAATGGCCTTTCCGTCCTGGAAATACGCAACGGTATCATATCCCTTTATGGCAACACCGCCTATCGGTGACCCTCCAGCGACTCTGCCACCTAACCCACTCAGCAGTAGCATTGTAAAAAAAATGATAAAAATTCCATAAGTTGCGCTTAGTGATTTCATATTCCCCTGTCTCCCGGTATTAATCTTTTCAACAAATTTTTAACCAGTTTCTGTTTACCATCTGAAGTTTGGAGTTTCACGATCAGACCATCGTCATGATGGCGGGGGCTGCTTAACTGCCCTGTTGTTCTTTGCTTGCCGTCCCGGATGTTTTTTGGCCGGAGCAGCGGTTTCGCTCGGTTCTGCGGCGGGCATAGTGTTTGAAAACCTCGTCAGTATTCAACGTGCTGTTGGGGGCAATACAGGAAATCTTCGATCCATGCCTATTCTTGACAAAAAGAAACAAGACTCAGCTCTCCAGTTCCCGTCGAACCAGACTCAGCATTCCTCCAGCAAGCAGACTCTGCCGCTGCCGGTCGGAAATCTCCAGCAGGGTGAGGATTTCCCGATCGTCGACCCTGACAGGAATCTCGGTATCACCCTGTTCAATGCGGCGGCGGACGCCCTCCAGCTTCAACTCGGAGGTTTCGCTGAGCACGTCGTAATCCGCCGGATTTTTGAAAGTCAGCGGCAGGATGCCGAAATTGCACAGATTGGCCTTGTGGATGCGGGCGTAACTCTTGGTAATTTTAATCCGGATCCCCAGGTAACGGGGCGCCAGGGCAGCATGTTCACGGCTGGATCCTTGGCCGTAGTTTTCGCCACCGATCACCGCTCCGTCGCCAATCAGGCGGCAGCGTTCATGGAAATCAGGAGCAATCTGATAAAAAACAAATTTGCTGATGGCCTCGATATTGGAACGCAGGGGCAGCACCGTGTTGCCCGCCGGCATGATGGTGTCGGTCGAGATATTGTCGCCCACCTTGATGGCCACGGTCACCCGCAGCTCCTCTGGGAGGGGCGGCAGCTGCGGAAACGGTTTGATGTTCGGGCCACGAACGACCTCAGTCGCCGCCCGTTCGGCCGAAGGGGCGAGAATGGAGGATCGGTCGACCAGCCGCTGTACCGGATCCGCGACCACCGGATAGGCCATCTCCTCTCCCAGGGTGCGCGGATCAGTGATCACCCCTTTGAGCGCCGCCGCTGCGGCGGTTTCCGGCGAGCAGAGATACACCAAATCTCCTTTGGTGCCGGAACGGCCTGGAAAATTGCGGGGAAAGGTCCGCAGGCTCACCTGCCCGGTTCCCGGCGCCTGCCCCATGCCGATACAGCCCAAACATCCGGATTGGTGGACCTTGGCGCCCGCCTTGACCAAATCCATCAGGCCGTCGGCCGCGATCACGTTTTCCAGCACCTGGCGCGAGCCGGGATTGATATGGAAATCGGTCTGCGGTGCGCTGTGCCGTCCCCGGACAATCCGGGAAACCCGCAGCAGATCCTTGAGGCCGCTGTTGGCGCTGGAGCCGATGATCACCTGGTCCACCCGGGTCCCGGCCACCTTGCCGATTGCCACCACATTGCCGGGCGAGGACGGACAAGCGATGAGCGGCTCGACCCGGGCCAGATCGATTTCGTCGTGGAGGTCGTAGTCTGCATCCGCATCCGCGCTCATCGGCTGCCAATCCGCCTCCCGCTGCTGGGCTGCCAGATATTTGCGGGTCTGCTGGTCGGAGGGAAAGATCGAGCTGGTCGCCCCGAGTTCGGTGCCCATGTTGCCGATGGCGGCCCGATCCTCAACCGTCAGGGTGGCCACGCCCGGACCGTAGTATTCGACCACCATGCCCACGCAGCCCTTGACGTCGTAGCGGCGCAGCATCTCCAGGATAACATCCTTGGCGCTCACCCAGGGGGGCAGGCTGCCTACCAGCTTGACCCCCAGGACCTTGGGACAGGGCAGATAATAGGGACGGCCGGCCATTGCCTGGGCGACGTCCATGCCGCCGGCGCCCAGAGCGAGCATGGAGAGACCGGCCGCGGCCGGGGTGTGGCTGTCGGCGCCGATGAGGGTGAGTCCGGGCTTGCCGAAATTCTCCAGATGGACCTGGTGCGAGATGCCATTGCCCGGCTGGCTGAAATGGATGCCGTAACGGGCGCAGGCGCTTTGGAGGTAGCGGTGATCGTCGGCATTTTTAAAATCGGTCTGCAACAGATTATGGTCGACATATTGAGCGGCGAGATCGACCCGAACCCGGTCCAGGCCCAGGGCCTCGAACTCCAGCATGGCCATGGTACCGGTGGCGTCCTGCAGCAGGGTGTGATCGATCCGGATCGCGATCTCTTCACCCGGCTGCAGTCGGCCCTCAACCAGGTGGGATTCGATGATTTTCCGGGTGAGGTTTGCAGCCATGTTCTCTCCTTTTCTTGTCCTTTTTTGTATGGTTGGGCACTGCAAACGACTCAGCGCGTTTTGAAGAGGAGGTACCATCATGCCGTTATCCTTAGCAGCCCGGACGCCGATGATATGCACGCCGAGAATGCGGTCCGTTCGGGCGCGGGCAAAGCGTCCATGAGGGTCCTGCCATTCGTCGAAAATCTGATTTGCGGCACCACCGCGGTCTGTGCACCGCGTCATAGGCGGCCTCAAGCCGCTTCGTCACCCCTGCTTCCATGGCAGCAGTGGTCTCGGCTGACAAGAGGCCTTCTTAGATCAGGTGCCGGGCATAAAGCGTGTGGAGTGAATGTGAGTTCTTTCCCCCTCATTGTGACTAATAACGGCGGTAGCAGTCCAGATCGATAACCACTTCCTTGACAAAGGCATCGCGATACCCGGCTGCCAGCAGCGCCGCATGGATCAAGGCTTTGGGATGTTCTCCGTGGACATGAAAATCGGCACCATGAGCATCTCGGCGGCATCTGTAACGTAACGGGTGAAACGAGTCTCAGCGGACTAGGTGGTGTAGCCGATCTGATTGTTGCTCACTATATGGATGGTATTGTCGGTGGCGGGGTCGTCCCGCTGGGCGCTGGTGCCGAATTTCACTTCCAGCTCGCCGCTCAGGCCGAAATCGGGATACACATGTTTGGGTGCCGGCGGCCGCCACTGGGTATCGCTGCGCGGTTGCCAGGCTCGCGGATGACCGACTGAGCCCCCCCGGATGGCGGTGCCTTCCAGACCGGGCCCACGGGTATCGCTGGTTTTGGTTACCCCTGGCACCAGGACCGGGGCAACGGTCCCCTGGGTGCCGCCGGCCAGGTGGAGAACCGACCGAGACGGGCGTTCGTTGCGTTTGATCTTCTCCTGCAGCAGCATCAGTCCCTGCATGAAGGCCTCGGGTCGCGGCGGACAGCCGGGAATGTAGACATCCACCGGCACCACCTGGTTCACGCCCTGGATAACGCTGTAGACGTCGTACATACCGCCGGAGTTGGCGCAGCTCCCCATGGACATCACCCAGCGCGGTTCGGCCATCTGCTCGTAAAGACGCAGAATGCTCGGACCCATTTTAACGAAGGGAGTGCCGGCGATCACCATCAGATCAGCTTCACGCGGCGTGCCGCGCACCACCTCGGCCCCGAAACGGGAAAGGTCGAACCGTGAGGTAATGGCAGTCATCATCTCGACAAAACAGCAGGAAAGGCCGAAGAACATGGGCCAGAGCGAATTGGCCCGCCCCCAGTTGATCAGATCATCCAGGTTGGTAAGCAGGATGTTGTCGGGAATCTCAGTCGCTTTCATGCTGTTTTCGCATCCGGGACGGCCCCCATTCGAGCCCTTTTTTAATCCACAGCCAGGCCAGTCCCACGAAAAGGGCGACGATGAAAAAGGTGATGTGGAGCAGCCCCATCAGGCCGAGCTTTTGCCAGGCCACGGCCCAGGTAAAGATAAAGGCGGTTTCCACATCGAAAACGATAAAAAAAATGGCGATCAGATAAAAAGGAACCGTAAGCAGTAAGCGGGCGTTGCCGCTGGGAATAATGCCCGATTCATAGGGCATTTCCTTGTTGCGGTTGGTGCTCTTTTCACCCAGCCACCAGGTCACCGTCAGCAGCAATCCAAACAAACCTATAGTTGCTATGGTGTAGAGGAGAAGAGGGAGTATTTCCGGTGTCTGGGCCACAGAGACTCCTTCCATTCAACCAGGGGTGAATTTGTTGCATTGCGTTGGTTTCTCAACGCAATGGCGAGACCGTTGCGGATAGAATGAATATCAGACTAACCAGCAATCGACTTGAAGCCGGTGGGTCTTTCCTTGCTCGATAGAAAAACAGCACTACCGTCAGGCCGACACAGCCTGTTACGGTTCAATCTTAAAGCCATCCTTGTTGCGTGTGGTTCACGAGGATAAGAAATCCTTACCAAGGAATCCAAGAGTATTTTATTATGTACCTAAAGAGACGAGTCAAAACAACGTGAAGAAATTCTATATATAATGGATAGAAAATCTATCAACACATGTACTAATTCACTGAATTAGTGGAACCCGGTAGAATTCGAGGAGTAGAGAGAGGAATCGAAGCAGTTGCAAAATTAAACACCCACCGGCTATAAGTAGGCGGGTGTTTAATTCGCAAAGTGAAAATCCAGCGACTGATGCATGAAAGCATAAATAACCGTACCCGGAGGGGTCGGTATAGATTGCGCCCTTCGATTTAGAGGAATGCTGTTATTATTTCTTCCGAATTATCTGAGTTCATTCGGTGTAGATTTTTCAACTATTCAACAAGGAGGCGAATTACATGACTGAATCAATTTTTGCTTTGCTGCAAAAAGTGGGATTTACCCATCCCCTGCACCCTGCCCTTACGCACATCCCCATGGGCATGGTAATGGGGTGCTTTTTCTTTGGATTGCTGGCCTGGAAAGCCCAGAAAAGCGAGATGAGCCGAACCGCCCTCCATTGCTCCGTCCTGGCTCTCATCTTCATTGTTCCCACTATTCTTGCCGGTATTTTGGACTGGCAGCATCGGTATGGCGGCAGTTACACCCCGCTCATCATTATCAAAATGATTCTGGCGCCAACACTTATCGGTCTTCTCGGCTATGCCATCTGGCTCAACCGGCAAGGAGCCGACCCCAAAAAACTGTTCATTGTCTATACCCTGTGTCTGGTTTGTGCTGTTGGTCTCGGGTTCTCCGGTGGCGAACTTGTTTACGGCGGATGAGAAAAGAAAACCTGTAGGCAGCTGCACTTAAACGATAGCGTTAACAATCAAGAGGAAGAATTATGTCCAGAATCAAGTTCGTAAGTTTTATGCTGGGTGCCGTTTCCCTTTCCTTCCTGTTCACCGGCATTCTTCAGGCCGCCGGGTACCAGCACTCGCTCACCGTCGATAAGATAACCTTTGATTGGAGTATCGAGGGTGAAAATATCGCCATCAAACTTGCCGCCCCGACCAAGGGCTGGGTGGGCATCGGGTTCCATCCTACAGAGGAAATGAAGGGTGCCAATATCATCCTCGGTTTTGTCAAGGACGGCAAAGTGGAGATCGAAGATGATTTCGGCAACCAGCCCACCGTGCATACGGCGGACACCAAAAGGGAAGGCAAGGATAACGTTACGGTGATCGGAGGCAGTGAAACCGGGGATATCACCACCCTGGAATTTTCCATCCCTCTGCGGAGCGATGATCCCAACGACGGCATCATCGAACCTAATGGCGACACCAAGGTCATTCTTGCCTACGGCCCGGACAGGGATTCCACCAAGTTAAAACATCAATATGCCAAAACCATTACCGTGAATCTTGCAAGCGGCACCATGAAATGAAATTGGAAAGCCGGGCATATCATACCCGGTGGCTACTGCTGATCCTGCTGCTGTTCTGGCCCTTAACAGCGGCAGCACATGGCCCGGGGACGGAGACGGCCAATGAACATCAGGCAACAATGCTCGCACAGCCGGAAGAGGCTGTCGCCCCCGAAGATTGGATACAGGAGAAAATTGGTGATTTTGTCCCCCTTGATGCTGTCTTCAAGAACGAGCACGGTGAAATCGTCACCCTGCGTCAGCTGATCGACAGGCCCACCCTGCTGTTGCCCGTCTATTACAGCTGCCCGCAACTCTGTTCCTTTGATCTGGCCAATCTGGCGGATGCCGTGCGCCGGAGCAGCCATCCTGTAGACAGTTTTCGGGTTATCAGCCTGAGCTTCAATGCCGAAGAAACTCCGGTGACAGCGGCCAAGGTCAGGCCCAATTACACCCAACTCCTGGCTAAGGATTTTCCGGAAAACGACTGGGTCTTTCTCACCGGGGACACCCTCAACATTCGCAAGGTCACCCGGTCTATCGGCTACACCTTCAAAAAAAAGGCCGATGCCACCTTCATCCATCCTTCGGCGCTCGTGGCCCTTGACCAAGAGGGACGGATCATCAAGTACGTCTATGGTTCCTTCATTACCGGCGACGTTGACCTCGCCCTTGCCCAGGCGGCAAAAGGGACGCCTACAAACTCCATTCGCCGCTTTCTTGCCTTCTGCTTTTCCGCCAACCCTCGCCAGAATCAGCAGGTTTTCGTCTGGTTCAGAATAGGAGCAGTGACAGTCCTCACTGTCGGAGGCTTTTTTTTCCTGCGCTTCCTCCGCGGGAAAAAGAAAACTTCGCAATCAGACGCAAACCCATAAATTATGGCCACCACTCCCTCCTTCTACGAAACACCGTCACCCGCCGGACAGACCGGCATCAAGGCTTGGCTTTTGACCCACGACCATAAACGGCTGGGCCTGATGTATCTCTGGGCAATCCTTTTCTGGTTCGTGATCGGCATTACCATCGGTTTCCTCATCCGATTGGAGTTAATGACCATGGGCCGAACGATTATGTCGGCGCAAGTCTACAACACGGCCTTCACCCTCCATGGGGTGATCATGATCTTTCTTGTGGTTATTCCAGTCATCCCGGCCATATTCGGCAATTTCTTGCTACCGATCCAGCTGGGCACCGATGATGTTTTTTTCCCCCGGCTCAACCTGCTGTCGTGGTACCTCTATATGTTCGGAGGTCTGTTGGCAATCGTCTCCCTGTTTACCGCCGGGGGCTTTCCCGATACCGGCTGGACTTTTTATGTTCCCTTCAGTATCGGCACCAAACATAATGTCCCCCTCACGGTTTTCGCGGCCTTTGTCCTCGGCATGTCCTCGATGCTGACCGGACTGAATTTCATCACCACGGTTCACCGCAAGCGCTCCCCGTCCATGGGGTGGATGCAGATCCCGCTTTTCACCTGGTCGCTGTATGCAACCGCCTGGGTGCAGCTCCTGGCCACGCCGGTGATCTCTATCACCTTGTTGCTGGTCATTGCCGAACGACTGTTCAGTATCGGTCTCTTCGACCCGGACAAGGGGGGCGACCCTATTCTCTACCAGCACCTGTTCTGGATATACTCGCATCCGGCGGTCTATGTCATGATTCTGCCCGGCATGGGGGTCATCTCCGAGATCATCCCCACCTTTTCGCGCAAGGCGATCTTTGGCTACAAGGCGATTGTCTTGTCCTCGTTGGGCATCGCCACTGCCGGTTCCCTGGTCTGGGCGCATCATATGTTTGTCAGCGGCATGAGCGATACCGCTGTTTTTGTCTTTTCCCTGCTCACCTTCCTGGTAGCCATACCATCGGCGATCAAGGTTTTTTCCTGGGTTTCGACCCTGTATAAAGCCTCGATTGAGATGACCCCTCCCCTGCTGTTTGCCTTGATCTTTATCTACCTGTTCTCGGTGGGAGGGCTGACCGGCTTAATCCTGGGAGCCGCAGGACCGAATGTTCATGTCCACGACACCCATTTCGTGGTCGCTCATTTCCATTTCACCATTTTCGGAGGCACCGGTTTTGCCTTCTTTGCCGCCCTCCATTATTGGTGGCCGAAGATGTTCGGGGTCATGTACAATTTCCGCCGGGCTTATATCGCCGCCACCATGGCCACGGTGGGCTTCATGTTCCATTATGTGCCGATGTTCATGGTCGGCTTGATGGGCATGCCCAGGCGCTCTTATGACTACCTGCCCCAGTTTTCCAGAGGCAACGGCTTAGCTGCGGTCGGCGGCACACTGCTTTTCAGCGGTATCATCCTGATGCTGATCAATCTCATGCTCAGCTTCAGAAAAAAAACACCCGCCACCGCCAACCCCTGGGGAGGATGCACTTTGGAATGGACAATTCCATCACCGCCACCCTTACATAACTTTATCAGGGAACCAAAAATTAAAGAGTATCCCTATGATTTTTCCGAAATTCTGAGCAACACTCCCAAAGAGTGAAACCGGCTCGTACGACGAATGCCCAACCTATACGCGATCAACTTAACGAAAAAGGAAAGTCATGGTAAGCCCGCCTGATCATACCGGCGTCCGCATAGGCATGTGGCTCTTTCTCTATACGGAGATCATCCTCTTCGGCGGACTCTTCGTGCTCTATGCCGTCTATTTTTATGACTATTCCTCAGACTTCGCTCAAGGCGGCAAAGAGCTCAACCGGGTTATCGGCACATGCAACACCATCCTGCTCCTGATCTCCAGTTTTACAGTCGCCGCTTCGATTACCGCGATCAGACAACAGGCGCAAAAACTGTGTCTGTGGCTGCTGGCCGCATCTTTGCTCTGCGGCCTTATCTTTCTTATCAATAAATATTTTGAATGGGGCCATAAATTTGCTCTCGGCATCTACCCTAACTCGCCGGACCTGAGCGGCGGCCCCCATGGTCGAAACATCTTTTTTGGGCTTTACTACGTGATTACAGGTCTTCACGGTCTGCATGTGATAATCGGCATGACTCTGCTGGCTCTCAGCTATTGGTTCGTTTATAAGGGCACCATCACGGCACAACGTTTTGCCCTGCTCGAAAATTCGGGACTTTACTGGCATCTGGTTGACCTCATCTGGATTTTCGTCTTCCCGCTCTTCTACCTGATTCTGTAGGAAACCAAGGAGCCCACAACATGGAATCCACCGAACAGCATTGCATGTCGTACCAGACTCTGGGTTTAGTCCTCGCCGGCCTCCTCCTGCTCACCGCCATTACAGTTGGGGTAAGTTATATTAACCTGGGAGTTTTTAATGTATTCCTTGCTCTCGGAGTTGCCTGTGCCAAAGTCTCGCTGGTGCTGCTCTTTTTCATGCACCTTAAATACGAGGGTCGGGCGATCAGATTTTCCTTTATCGGTACGATCTGTTTCCTGGCCATAATGATTGGTTTCACTTTCTTTGACGTCGCCTTTCGCCACTAACCAATGGAAATAATAATGGATCCTGTCGTCGGCGTAGACCGGGCATTCTGGTACATTTTCATCGTCTCCGCCCTCCTCCTCACTGGTATCACGCTGGCCATGATCTTTTTTGTCGTCCGCTACCGGCGCAGCCGTCATCCCAACCCATCTGATATCCGTGACAACTGGAAGCTCGAAGTCCTGTGGACGGTGATCCCGACCCTCATTGCCCTGTCCATGTTCATGGTCGGTTGGAAATCCTATACCGGCATGCGCACCGTTCCCGCCGGATCGATCCAAATCCAGGTTCTGGCCCAGATGTTTTCCTGGATATTCGTCTACAACAATGACAAGGAATCGGAAAACCTGCTCGTGGTCCCGGAAAACACCCCCATCAAGCTCAATATCGAATCGCTTGATGTTATCCACAGCTTCTATTTGCCGGCCTTTCGGGTCAAGGCCGATGCCGTCAAGAATTTTCCCACTTATGTATGGTTCAGAACTCAACAGCCAGGGGAATTCGACATTTTGTGCGCGGAATACTGCGGCCTCGGTCATTCGACAATGCTGGGAAAACTTAAGGTGATTTCCCAAAAGGACTATGAAAACTGGCTTGAACAGGAAGACAAATAACCGGTCGTCGGGATGCAAACACTGTTCAAATCCGACCATCCGATGAGTGTGACTCTTCACCCTTGGCTGCAACTCATCAAAATCCCCCTCTGCATGCTGGTAGCCTGTTCAGCCGGGTTTGGCTTCATCCTCCATACACCGGAGCTTACCCCATCCCTGGGAATCGCTCTTTTCGGTGTCTTTTCTCTGGCCTGCGGAGCAGCCGGATTCAATAGTCTGCAGGAGGTTTCGGCAGACAATCTCTTGCTCCGGACCTCAAAACGCCCCCTGGTGACCGGTCGTCTCAGCAGACACGAGGCCATCGGCTTCAGTCTTTTGTTCGTCTTCCTTGGTCTACTCTGCCTGTTTTTGAGTGCGGACGACTGGCACCCGCTTTGGCTGGGCATCACCGCCATTGTTTTCTATAACGGTATATACACTCCGCTGAAACACACCTCTGTTTTTGCGTTGTTTCCTGGAGGCATAGCTGGGGCTCTTCCTGCTTTAATCGGCTGGGAAGCCGCCGGTGGCTTATTGACTGACAGTCGGGCAATGGTTCTTCTTTCCTTATTTTTTCTCTGGCAGATCCCCCATTTCTGTTTGATCCTTCTCTATTATCAGGAGGATTATCGTAGGGTGCAACAACCGACACTGATCAGACTGCTTTCTGAACAGAGCTTAAAAAGGATCACAATGGTCTGGATACTAGCGTTCACAACCGTGGCACTTTCTCTTACCCTCTACCGCGATCTGTTGAATACAGGGGCACGAATAACCATAACCCTGATGGCGGGCGTGATGATTTCTTTATGTATTCCGCTTTTCCTCAAAACAAATATTTCGACCTACCACCGCCTGCTTTTCATCTTCAATGGATCGTTCTTCTCCACAATGCTGACTGTGGCTTTCCTGCAACTGCATACTCATTAGTCAGTTGATTGCATACTGTTCGCAACCCTGGTTCCAGGGTATACAAATTAGATTTCACTCTTGATGGGCTTGTATTCGCCACTACTTTTGAAAATTGGGCGCACGACTTAACCCTAAGCCCATGCACAGCTCGCCGCTACCTCAGGGCTGGCTGGCCAGGGCAGCGGCTTTGGTGAAGGCTTTTTCCATGTCCGGTAAATGGGAAATATCGGGAACGACCTGGATGTATTGGACAATGCCTTGCTTATCAACGAGAATGACGGATCGGGCCAGCAGCCGCGAACCCTCGATGAGCAAGCCTATCGACCTGCCGAATGCACCCTCTTTATAATCCGAGAGATATTGAACGTCCTCCAATTTTGCTTCCTTGGCAAACCGGGTCTGGGCGAACGGGGTGTCACGGCTGATGGTCATCCGTTTGACGGTTGGCGGCAATTTATCTCCCTGCTCGCCGAGATAGTGGGTCTGCACCTCACAAACCTTGGTGTCGATGGAAGGAACGATACTGAGGAAAAGAACGCTGCCGCGGTAGTCATTGAGGTTGACTGCCTTCATGGTTGCGGCATCGATCAGGCCGGTGTCCGGCAATTTCTTGCCGACTTCGATTCCAGTGCCGGTGAGCGCCAGTTTCTCGCCTTGCCGGCTTACCTCGGTGCCGGGAACAGCGCTCTTCGAATCGACCGGGACAGAAGCCTGCTGTCCGTTGCAGGCGCTCAGCGCCAGCGCAAGGGCGAGTCCTGCGAAAAAGCATTTCTGTTTGAACATGATCTACCTCCCCTGAACCTATTATTATCCTTTCAAATATATACGTTGCGTATCCTTTTTGGGGATTGCAGCCGCGCATTGCGCGGCGGGATGTTTTTTGATGAATTCGCAAAAAGTCAATACCTGTCGAGGAGCACAGCGACGAGAAATCTCTCAATTATCCCAGATATTTCTCGCTGCGCTCGAAATGACGAAACGGGTGTTTTCCCATTTCCATTTTTTGCAAAATCGTCAAATGGGGCCGCTTTACAAGTCCTGCTCTTGCCAGTCGAGTTCGGTGGTTATGGCGATCGCGGCGCGGAGCGAGCGGAAGACCGGACATTTATCCATATGGATCCCGAAGGCCCGATCAACCTTGTCCTTATCCTCCATCGGGGTCGTCAGCCGGTAGATAACATGGATCCTTTTGATCACCAGGACCCTTTCCTCCAGCTCCACCTCGCCCCTAGCCTCTCCCACAAGGCCCTCTCCGCTCATCCGTACCTTCCGTGCATTCAGCGTACCGCCGAAGGTTCCGGTCAGTCAGCCGGCGGCGGCAGCGACGATGTAATCGAGCGTGGTGGCATGCGGTTCGGAAATCTCCGGCGTCACCCCGTAGTGGGCGGCAATCGCGCCATGGACCCCGAACAGAACCGGTTCCTTTTCCGCCGGGAGAAAGGCGCGGCGCAGAACTCCCTGTACCGGCTCGATACGCACCTGGGAAACATAGGTAACTTCACTCATTTTTTTATACCTCCTTCTTTCTGATTGCGAGCTGCGTACAAACGGTAAACCGGACTCAGTCCATCACGATGATCATCCACGACACCCCGAAACGGTCCGCGACCATACCGAAGAGCGGCGACCAGAAGGTCTTGGCCAGGGGCATCTGAATCCGGCCGCCTTCGGCCAGCGCCGCGAACAGGCGCTCGGCCTGCGCCGGATCGGTCAACGAAAGCGACAGGGAAAACCCCCGGAAGGCCGGAGGGCCTTGGCAGCCGCCGTCTGAAGCCATAAAGGTGGTGTCGCCGATGCGCACATTGGCGTGCATCACCTTTTCCTCGGCCCCGGACGGGCACATGCCGGGTTCAGGGCTTTCCTTGAAACGGAACAGCGCGGTTACCTCGGCACCAAGCGCCTTGCGGTAAAACGCAAGCGCCTCCTCGCATCGGCCTTCGAAGAACAGGTAGGGTTCAACTTGCATAACGGGCCTCCTTCAGAGGAAAAAGTGGGTTAATGATCGTCGCATCCGGGTCAGACCAGCCTGGTCTTGCTGATCGGCAGCTGGCGGATGCGCTTGCCGGTGGCGGCGAACAGCGCATTGCAGAGGGCGGGTGCGATGGGCGGCACTCCCGGTTCGCCGACCCCGGTCGGCGGTTCTTCGCTCGCTACGAAATGGACCTGCGTCATCATGGGGGCCTCATCGATCCGCGCCACCGGGTAGTCGTCGAAGTTACCCTGCTGGATGCGGCCCTGCTTCGCGGTGATCTCGCCCATCAGGGCCAGACTGACGCCGAACACGGTCGCCCCTTCGAACTGGGCGATGACGCGCTCGGGGTGGACCACCCGCCCCGCATCCACCGCCACATCGACGCGCGGGATGCTGATGCGCCCCTTGTCGTCAACGCGGACATCAACCACCACCGCGATGTAACTGAGAAAACTCCGGTGCGCCGCAAAACCCAGCGCCCGTCCCTTTTCCGGCTTGGCTTTGGCCCAGCCCGACTTCTCGGCCACCAATTCCACCACCCGTCGCAGCCGGCCGGTGTCCCAGGGATATCGGTCGAACGGAGTCCCGTAGTTGAAGTTGGTCGTGCCTTCGGCCGGGAAATCGATGGTGCGCGGCTTGCCCAGCACCTCCAGAAAATACTCGATCCGGTCGCGCCCGGCGGCCGCGGCCAGCTCGTCGATAAACGACTGAACCGCAAAGGCGTGGTAGATGTTGGCCACCGAACGGAGCCAGCCGATGCGCACGTGGCTTTGCGCCGGTCCGTTCTCGGCGCGCAGGTTGGGGATCGTGAAGGGCACGTCCACCCATCCCAGGGCCAGCTCGACGTCCCCGCCGTAGGTTGCCGCGGCGTCGAAGAGGGACGGAATCGGCGGAAAGGCGCAGCGCTGCAGCCAGGCCGTCGGCCGGCCCTGGGCATCGGTGGCCGCCTTCATGTACATGGCCGCCACGCTGTGATAATAGTCGTGGCGGATATCATCCTCGCGGGTCCAGGTCACCTGCACCGGCTTGTCGATTTTCTTCGACAGGATCGCCGCTTCGGCCACGTAATCCGGCTTCGACTTGCGCCCGAAGCCTCCGCCCAGCAAGGTCACATGACAATGGACGTCCGCTGTGGCCACCCCGACCGCCTTGGCCACCGTCTCCTGCACTGCCTGCGGGTTCTGGGTCGCCGTCCAGATCGTGACCTTGCCGTTTTTGAATTCGGCTACCGCTGCCGGCGGTTCCATGGTGGCATGGGCGAGATGGGGGACGTAATACTCGGCCTCATGGATCGTGCCCCCTTTAGCGAATACCGCATCCACGTCGCCGATGCTGCGCACCACCTTCTGCGGCCGACGAACGGTTTCCAGCAAGGAGGCTTTAAAGGTTTCCGATTCATAATCGCCATGGGGGCCCGGATCCCACACGACCTGCAATTTTTTCCGCCCGGCCATCGCCGCCCAGCTGCTGTCGGCAATCACCGCCACTCCACCCAAGGCCTGAAAGCCGTAGGGAGGCTGGGCCGCTTCGAGCACCACGGTCTGCAGTACCCCCTTGACCTGGCGCGTCTCCTGATCGTTGTACGATTTCATCGTGCCGCCCAGCACCGGCGAACGTTCGATCGAGGCATACACCATCCCCGGCATGCGGGCGTCGATGCCGAAGATCGCCTTGCCCGTACAGATGTCGGCCATGTCGATAATCGGCACACCCTTGCCGATATAGCGGAATTCCGAGGAGGTCTTGAGACGCAGCTCCGCCCGGGCGGGCACCGGCTGTTGGGCGGCCGGCTTCACCAGGGCGCCGAAGCCGAGGTTGCGGCCGTCATTGTGGACGACCTGATGATTTTGTGCCCGGCACTGGGCAACCGGCACGCCCCATTGAAGGGCGGCGGCGCGCTCGAGCATCAGACGGGCGGTCGCGCCCGCCAGGCGCAGGGGCTCATAGAAATCCCGAATCGATTTCGATCCGTCGGTATTCTGGTCGCCGTACTTCGGATCGCCGAGGGCCTGCTCGACCCGGACCCGCGTCCAGTCGGCCTCGAGTTCGTCGGCCGCCACCATCGGCAGCGCGGTGCGGATGCCTGTCCCCATTTCGGAACGATGGGCGATGATGATCACCGTGCCGTCCGGCTCGATTCCCAGGTACACGCCAACAGGCGAATTTTAATTCATTAGCCTCATTTTTCCTCGGTAACTTTATCTTCATTTAAGTAGCAATTCTTTCTTTGTTGCGAATTTAAGAGGCTTAATTAGAAATAACAATGATTAAAAATCTATTAAACAATGGATATAAAATATATCAGAATACTGCTCATTGAGTTAAGTGGCTCTATTTAATATTCAGCAAAATTTGAAGTGAAGCCACGCCAGAGTTGGCATTGCGACAAAAAATTAATGCCATCTTTCCACCTAGGCGTGAATGCTGAAGCAGGGCGAGTGGGCAACGTATCGGGCTGAGTTTCATTTAGAGTACTCCTTCTCTCGCCTTTACGATCGTGAAGAGTCAAAGAAGGTTTTCGCATATCTTCGACAACCCTGGCTTGATTTAAACGGAAAGTTAGAGCAACTCCGAAACGTGAAATTGTCGTAAATTGAAGTGGCTTTTTGCTAAAGAATCCCGATAAGCAGTGCTATCGAGATTCCAAACAGTAATACGCCGGTGACGGTTTGTATGGCTCGCATGGTGAATTTGTGCAGGTATCGTTTACCGATGAGGATGCCGGCAAAGGCGGCAAGGCAACCGATGGTGAGCATTGACCATTGATTACAATCAAAGCCACTGCCTGTTCCGGCCAGGAAAACGACCGAGCCATAAACCATGATCCGGGCCAGATCGACCAGAAAGCCAATGAGGGCATTGGTACCCACAAAAAGGCTTGCGGTGAGATCCCCACCTTGGTGAGAAAGGCGGAGCGCAAGGCCCCCTGATGGCCGGAAAATCCACCGAAATAACCCGATAACACCCCGCCGAGAACGAAATATTTACGGTCAAAACGCAGGCCACGCCATGTCGGCACCAACTCGAATAGAGCAAAGGTTAACATAAACGCTCCCAGGATCAGCTCTACCGGGGTGATAACTGCGATTTGCGAGCCAAGGGCGAGCTGTACAACTCGCCGAAATGAACGACATAGCCCCAAGCATCGCTGCCTCTGCAAAGGCGGCGACAATGGCGGGAATGCCACAAATCGGAGCACCAGATCTCTGTCAGCATGGCGGCCAACCATCGCTACCTAGAGGATATTGTTGGCGCCATGGACCAAGACGGTTGCGCCCACCGCCACCTCCACTGGGAAAAAGAACGCAAACACCGGCAATAGCAAGGTGCCAAGACCGAACCCGGAGTAGAGCGTCAGCCCAGAGGCCAAGAAGGCACAAAGGGCTACGACCAAGTAGTCCATCACTTTTTTCTTGTTGTTTTGGTTAGTTGCCCTTGTTTGACTACCCAATTTTAAAGTGTAACTCGCCGAGGCAGCCGCGTACACCCTCTAAAATTTCCCGCCCCTTCTCGGTCAGATACAACGAACGTCTGGCTGTGCTCTTTTTTTCAGGATCGCCTTCGCTGCGCACCCAACCTAGTATGTTGGGTGGCTGATCCGCTCAGCGATTTGATAGATGTGCCGAAATGTTTCAGGAGAAACCTTGCTCTGCCATTGGCCACTGAAGAGTGCCGTTGCCCAGAATCCCAAAAAAATCACCACGGTGAGCACGGGCAACAACCAGGCAGCAACTTTCCTCCCGGCCGGTCCTTGTAAGGTCAGGCAATCCTTTTTGGGGCAAACAGCCACGCATTCAATACAGCCGATGCATTCCGGAGAGCGAACTGTCTGTTTTTGACTGACCCTGATTCCGCCAGGACAGTGCCGATCACATTTTCGACAGCCGATACAGTTGTCGGGATCGCGGCTGACCCGCAGAGGGCTGAAACAGGCAAGAAGGCCCAGCAGCGCCCCGTAAGGGCAGAGAAATCGACACCAGAAATTGGCAAGCACAAACGATATGGCTACCAGAAAGATAAGGATGGCCAGGGTGAGACTGGTAGGAGCAAGAAAAAACTGGAGCATCTTGGCGTCTGCCGCCAGGTTGTAAGGTGTCTGCAAGAAGGAGGTGATTGCAGCCACGTCCATATTCCACACGATAACGTAGAGAAAGAAGCCAAGGAGAAGATATTTAAGGCTACTGAGGATAGAGGCCGACCAGGCCGGAATGTTCAACAGAATGTTCGACCTGCCCCCCAGCCATTGTGCGAGATGGGAGGCGAATCCCACCGGGCAGATCCAGCCGCAAAATCCCTTTCTTGCCAACAAGCCAATAGTCAGGGCGGCCATTAATATGACTAAGCCAGCCGGATGAATGGGGTCGAATGCACCGGTGAGGACGAGCCGTTTCAGACTCAGTAGAGCTGAAATGGGCAGAAATCCCTCTACAGCCGGAGGCCTGGCAACATATTCGCCTTGCCCCATACTCCACTGGTAGAAAAGAAAAAATTGGTATCCTGCATAAAGAGTAAAAAGAGCGAAAGATGCTTGAACCGCTCGTCTGATGACGGCGATGTTGTTCATAAAAAAATCGCTGAATGCCATGGGACCTCCTGATAGTGTTTACGATGTGTCCAATCGTAACCAAGACAACCGGCAATTTCCTTGATCCAGGTCAATTCTGATAACACTTTCAACCCATTGACAAGTCCGAAAAAAATGTGCCTGCCAGGGTGACAAGCTTATTTCAGAGGTTTGCACTGCTGGCGTTACAAGAGAAACCTGATAATAATCGAATTCGAATTCGTTCAAGAAATCGGATATTTCTACAGAAAAAGAGAAGCGATGTTGGTACGATTTTTTCTCAACGAGCCTAACGGCAATTCTTGAGGTTCATCCGGCAAATGCGTACCTGGGCGAGGAAGGAGTGGCAAAGTGACATGGCATGAGACATGTTGTTTGGTGACGAAACCCGATAACATTTGGAGGTCTCAGCCATGTCACAATCGCTCTTGTATCATGCCTTTGGCATCAAAGGCGTCACCTATCGCAGCGCCAAAGTGCTCGGCAATGGGCTCGTTTTCTGCGTCGAAACTACCAACCGCCATGTTCCCTGCGATACCTGCGGGCATCGATATTGCCATTTCAAGGGGCAGAATGTTCGGTGGTTCCGCATGGCGCCGATCGGCCGCAAGCAGGCTCTGCTGCAAGTGACCATGCATCGGTTGCAATGCGCACGATGCGGGTGTCTCTGGTGGCCGCGCCTGCCGTTTGTCAAAGGAAACGCCCGCTATACCCGGTCGTTTGCCCGGACCGTT
>Ga0074193_1000589_pt1 | contig 57609 bp, 55 predicted proteins | sample EPASupsiteHSE605_FD_64523 | JGI IMG/M metagenome (GOLD analysis project Ga0074193, IMG submission 64523) | Bioremediated contaminated groundwater from EPA Superfund site, New Mexico - Sample HSE6-05 | ecosystem: Environmental > Aquatic > Deep subsurface > Groundwater > Contaminated ...
ACGACACCGTCCAAGATGTGGTCCTGCACGACAACTCGGTCATCCACCTGCACAAGCACCACGATGCCCCGGATATCACCGACCGCCGCCAGGCCATCGACAACCTGGAGGATCACAAGGCCCAGGGCGTGATCCTCACCGGCGTTTTGTACGTCAACCCGGACTCCACCGACACCCACGAGATCCTCCACACCTGCGAGCGGCCGCTCAACAGCCTGACCGAGGAAGATTTGTGTCCGGGAAGCGCGGCATTGGCAGCGATCAATGCCGGGCATCGTTGACCGGGAATAGCGCCCCCATAAACCCTATTTTTACCAATTGCACCATGACCGCACTCTCTCAAAACCGTCGGCAATCTTCTGGCCACCACAAACGGTGGAATACCCCGCTGCGCGGCAGACTTCTCACCCCCTGCGCGGTGTTGTTCTTGTTGGGCCTCACCGCTTGCGCGGAGCAATCAAGCAGAATTGCGCCACCGGCCCTAACCAACACGCAAACGAGCCGGCCAGCGACCCGCGACACCTCGGATACGTCTCCGCGTCCAAGTGTCGGCCCCTACCGCGCCAAGCAGATCAGCGGCGATTTTGCCGGCTACGCCCGCCTGGAGCAATTCGTCGATCAGATGGTGCAGAAACACGGTTTCGAGCGCGAATACCTGCTGGGCCTGTTTTCCCAGGCCCGGCGCAAAAACTGGACCCTTGACTATCTTGCCAAGTCGGATCAGGGCCTCAAAGGCAAACCCGCCGCCGGTGGCTGGACCCGGTACCGGGCCCAATTTCTCGACGAGCGCCACATCAGCGCCGGGGTCGAGTTCGCCCGCCGTTATCGGAGCGCGCTCCAGCGGGCCAGCCAACGGTACGGCGTCCCCGAAGAATATATCCTCGGCATCCTGGCGGTGGAAACCACCTTCGGCGGCTACGTGGGCAAAGACCGGGTGCTCGATGCCTTGACCACCCTGGGCTTCGATTACGCCCGGCGCGGCGACTACTTCCGCGGCGAGTTGGAAAACTTTCTGGTGATGGCGAGGGATGAGGGCATGGACCCGGCCAAACCGGTGGGGTCGTTTGCCGGGGCCATGGGATTGGGGCAATTCATGCCCAGCAGTTTTCTGCAGTGGGCGGTCGATTTCAACGGCGATGGTCGCCGGGATTTGTGGAATGCGGAAGATGCCATCGGCAGCGTCGCCAATTATTTTGCCCAACACGGCTGGCGGGCCGGCCATCCGGTGATCACGCCCTTGCAGCCGAAAGGAGCCGTCGACCTGGAGCCGGGCATAGAACCCAAGTATTCCCTCACCGCCTTGCAACAGGCCGGATTGCAACCGGCACGGCCTTGCAGCGGCGAGGGCCCGCTGTGCTTACTCCTTCTCCGCCACCAGAATGCCGATCAATACCTGATCGGTCACCCCAATTTTTACACCATCACCCGTTACAACCACAGCACCTATTACGCCATGGCAGTCCACGAACTGGCCCAGGCGATCAAGCGCCGGTTGTAGCCCGCCCCACCGGCTCTTCGCCGCACGCGCCTTGCCCGCCCCTTGCATGACCGCTTGCCGAGCGTGCATCCGCTCGCCCCCCAGGTAAATATCTTTTATTATTCGCAAGTTAGAGGCTAATTGGACAGGATATTTATCCATTTCCTCTGCAATTTCTCTTCATTGTCTTCTTTCCCTGGCCAGCGTAATCTAAAATTTTTAGAGCACCTCGCCCCGGAGGATACCGTATTCCTTCCCCCCGGCCGGATTGTTCAGATACCGTACTGCCGGCGAGGGTCTCGATATTGAGGAACGTGCACATGCAGCAATGGATTTTTCTCGCCATCGCCATCATCAGCGAGGTCATCGCCACCCTGGCCTTGAAAGCAACGGAAGGTTTTTCCCGGTTGTGGCCGTCGCTTATTGTGCTCGTCGGCTACGTCTCCGCTTTGTACTTTCTCTCGCTCACGCTCAGAACCATTCCCGTAGGCGTGGTCTATGCAATTTGGTCAGGCGTGGGCATTGCCCTGATCACCCTGGCGGCATGGATTTTCTATAACCAGCCGCTGGACATCCCGGCACTTGTAGGTTTGCTGCTCATTATTGCGGGCGTGGTCATACTCAATCTCTATTCCACGACCGTGATCAATTCATGATCCGCCCCGCTCTCCCCGGTTGAGGAACGAACCGTGGGCTGCGGTGGGCCGCGGCAGTCCGTTCGATGATGCGCGTCGTTGCCGAGATGGAGGGGAAAATCAAGCCTCCGCGGACGACGGAGACAAGGCGGGGAACCGGGCGGCCTTTAACCGCCTGTTCGTTTGACCGTGAAGCCGAGGTGCTGCAGGGTTGCGACCACGAGATCGCGGTGCTCGCCCTGGATCTCGATGACGCCGTCCTTAACCGCGCCGCCGGCGCCGCACTTCTTTTTCAGTTGGCCGGCCAGGTCGCGCAATTGCTCGGGACTGAGCGCCAACCCCCTGACCACCGTCACCCCGCTGCCCTTGCGGCCCTTGGTCTCCCGGCCGACGCGGACGATGCCGTCACCCTTCTTCGGGGCAACGGTCTTGGCCCTGCAGGTGCAGGCGGCGATTGGTTGGCTGCATCCGGGGCAGATCCTGCCATGTTCGCTGGAATAGACCCATCCGGCCGCCGCCCCTTTTTTCGAGACCATGCTCACCCCTTCGGCGCAACCGTAACCGGACCGCAATCGCCGGTTTTCATGCGCCAACCGATCGTTTTACCGGCAAGAAACGGGCAAACCGTTTCATAGCGTTCCGGTACCTGCCAAGGGCCGCGTTCAAGCCGTACCGTTTTGGCCGGCGGGGTGATCCGGTAGAAACGACGGGCATTGGTCGAGACAAAACCGGACAGCCGGTCCAGGCAATCGGCCTCTTCGAAGAGTTGCACCAGGGCCGGCAAGGCCACCGGCGCCGAGAAGATCCCGGCGGCACAGCCGCAGCATTCTTTCTTGTGCCTTGGATGGGGGGCGGAATCCGAGCCGAAGATCAGCCGAGGATGACCGCCCAGCACCGCCTGCCGCAGGGCTTCGCGGTCGCGCGGCGTCTTGGCGATCGGCTTGCAGAACAGATCCGGCCGGAGCAGGCCGCCGGCGACATCGTCCAGGGTGATCAGCAGGTGGTGCAGGGTGACCGTGGCGGCGACATTGTCGAATGTCTCGAGAAAGTCGACCGCCTCCGCGGTGGTGATGTGCTCCATGACGATCCGCAGCCGGGGAAAGGTTTCGGCCAGCCATTGATAGACGGTCAGGAACTCCCGCTCCCGATCCATGACAAAACCGCTGGTCTCGCCATGGACCAAGAGAGGGATATCCAGTTCCTCCAGCAGGGCCACGGTCTCGCCGATCCGGTCGAAATCGCGGACCCCGGCCTCGCTCTGGGTGGTGATCCCGGCCGGATAGAGCTTCAGGCCGATGATTTCGTCCTGGGCTTCGACCAGTTCTTCGCGGCTGTAGTCGCGGAAGAACAGGGTCATGTAGGGGGTGAAGGGTTCGGCGCCGCAGGCCGCGAGGATATTGGCGCGGTAGGCGCGCAGGCGCGCCAGGGTGTCCACCGGCTGCACCAGGTTGGGCATGACCACCCCGCCGGCGAACTGGGCGGCGCTGAAGGGGGCCACCAGGTTGAGCATTTCCCCCTCGCGCAGGTGGAGGTGCATGTCCAGGGGGGTATCGAGCGTCAGTTGCATTGGTCGGTTTCCGGTTATGTTCGTTTTCCCTGCTTGGGCGGCAGCAGATCGGTGATCGAGCCGTGGACCATCTCGGCGGCAAAGGCAAAGGTTTCGGCCAGGGTCGGGTGGGCATGGACGGTCTTGCCGATATCCGCTGCCGTGGCGCCCATCTCCAGGGCAAGCAGGGGCTCGTGGATCAACTCGCCGGCGTTGAGCCCGCAGATGCCGGCCCCGAGGATACGGCCGGTGGCCGGATCGAACAGCACCTTGCTCACCCCGTTGCCGGCCCCGGCACTCAGGGCTCGACCGCTGGCACCCCAGGGAAACTTGCCCTTGGTGTAGGCCACTCCCTGCTGCTCGGCCTCCCGTTCGGTCAACCCCATCCAGGCAACCTCGGGGGTGGTGTAGGCCACCGCAGGGATAGCCTTCGGGGCGAAGACCGAAGGTTGTCCGGCGATCACCTCCGCCGCCACCTTGCCCTGATGGCTGGCCTTGTGGGCCAGCATCGGTTCACCGACCACATCGCCGATGGCGTAGATATGGGGGAGAGCGGTCTGTTGCCGTTCGTTAACCGGGATGAAGCCGCGCCCGTCAAGCGACAGACCGATCGTCTCCAGACCGAAGTTCTCGGTATTGGGCCGCCGGCCCACCGCCGTCAGTACGGCATCGAATATCTCGATTGTCGATGTTTTGCCCTCAAAGCGGACTTCAACACCGGCCGGTCCGGCGGTCATGCCAGCGACCCTGGTCTCGGTCCAAATCCGGTATTTCTTCTTCAGTTGCAAAAAAAGCGGCTGCACCAGGTCGCGATCCGCGGGCGGGATGATCTGGGGTTGCAGCTCGACAATGGTGATCTCGGCACCCAGCGCGCTGTAGACCTGGGCCATCTCCAGGCCGATGATGCCGCCGCCGACGATCAACAGCCGGCGGGGCACGGTATGCAGGGCCAGGGCATCGGTAGAATCCCAGATGCGCGGGTCGTCCGGGGCTCCCGAGAGGACAACGGGGTGCGAACCGGTGGCGATGACGGCAGCGGTGAAGCTGACCCTGGTTTCACCCTCCTGGCCGCGGACCAGGAGGGTGTTGCCATCAACAAAGCTGCCCTGGCCCATGAGCCGGGTAATCTTGCGGGCCTTGCATAGGCTGTCCAGGCCGGAGGTCAGTTGGGTGACGATCCTGGCCTTGTGGCCGCGCAGGGCCTCGATATCGATCCGCGGGCCGTCGAAATGGACCCCGAATTCGGCGGCCGCCTGAGCCCCCTCGATCACCGCCGCCGCATGGAGCAGGGTTTTGGAGGGAATGCAGCCGACATTGAGACAGACCCCGCCCAAGCGCCCGCCCTGTTCGATCAGGCAGACGTCCAGCCCCAGATCGGCGGCGCGGAAGGCCGCCGTATAGCCGCCCGGGCCGCCGCCAAGCACGGCAACGCCGGTGTTGATTGCATGCTCCATACAGGAACTCCTTGTTCTCAATTGAAATTGTGCTGGAGAGGCTGTCCGATAGCGGTTGCCTCAAGGCCGGAACAGGTGTTCGGCCAGTTCCGCCACCGTGCGCACCGGCACAATGCGCATCCCGTCCTTCTTTTTCCCTCGCAACTGGCGGGCCGAGGATTCGGGCAGGAGAAAGGTGGCAAACCCCAGCCGCCCGGCCTCGCGCAGCCGCATCTCCATCTGGCCAACGGCCCGGACCTCCCCGGCCAGCCCGACCTCGCCGCAGACCACGGTGGCGGGATCGATGGGCTTCTCGAAAAAACTGGACAAGAGCGCCGCCACCACCCCGAGATCCAGGGCCGGCTCATCAATGCGGATGCCGCCGGCGATATTGAGAAAGATATCGTGATCGAACAAAGTAACGCCGAGTTTTTTCTCCAAGACGGCGGTGAGCAGGGCCAATCGTTGGGGATCGGCGCCGATGGCAGTCCGTCGGGCCGTACCCAGGCTGGAACGGCTGACCAGGGCCTGGACCTCCACCAGGATCGGTCGGGTGCCCTCGACGCTGGGCAGGACCACCGAGCCCGGCACGTTGACCGGGCGCTCGGCGAGAAAGAGCGCCGAGGGGTTGTCGACCCCGGCCAGCCCGCTCTCCTGCATCTCGAAGACCCCGATCTCGTTGGTCGAGCCGAAGCGGTTCTTCACCGTCCGCAGGATGCGAAAAACCTGGCCGCGATCTCCCTCGAAATAGAGCACGGTATCGACCATGTGCTCCAGGACCCGCGGCCCGGCGATGGCGCCGTCCTTGGTGACGTGGCCGACGAGGAGGATCGGCAGATGGCTCGATTTGGCCAGCGCCAAGAGCCGGGCGGTCGCCTCCCGCACCTGGGTGACCGAACCCGGCGCCGACCCCACCTCCTCGCTGAACACCGTCTGGATCGAATCCACTGCCAACAGCGCCGGTTGCATCCGGCCGGCCAGATCGACGATGGCCTCGACGCAGTTCTCGGTGGAGATGGAAATGGTCTGATTATCGATCTTCAACCGGCCGGCCCGCATCCGGATCTGGCGCACCGACTCCTCGCCGGTGACGTAGAGCACCTTGAGATCCTTGGCTGCCAGCGAGGCCAGCAGTTGCAGGATCAGGGTCGACTTGCCGATCCCCGGATCGCCGCCGATCAGCACCAGGGAACCGGGGACAATGCCGCCGCCCAGGACCCGGTCCATCTCGCCGATCCCGGTTACCAGGCGGACGCATTCCTCCTCTCCGGCCGCCATCAGGGGTTGGGCGGTCGCCGCCTTGCGGCCGTACCGGACCGGGGCCGGCTTGTGCTGTTCAGTCAGGCTGTCCCAGGCCCCGCAATCGGGACAGCGGCCCAGCCATTTGCGGCTTTCAAAACCGCACTGGCCACAGACGAAGAGCAGGGCGTCTTTTTTCGATGGTTGCATGCACGATCCAGCGTGAAAATGAAGCAGGGGCCATGGTCAACGGTTCAACAACAGGCCCACCTCGTCCCGCCTGTTTTCCCGTGGCATTCCGGCAACGAATTCTTATGATAGCCTTATACAATGCGGCACCGCGAGGCGCAACCCGTTCGCCGAAACCTGCGGCCGGATGCCTGGCCTTGGCCCGCGCCGCCGAACCCTCTTCTGACGGAGAACAAACCGTTTCCTCATTGCTCACCGGTACGGTTGGAAGACGCCGGAAGCGACACCCCTCCCGCCCAAGGAGCCCCCATGCACTATGTTGCCACCAAAATCTGCCGGACCAGCGAGATCGGCCTCAACGGCAACCTCTTCGGCGGCACCATGCTGTCCTGGCTGGATGAGGCCGGGGCGGCCTTTGCCGGCTATCTCTGCCGCGCGCCCGCCATGGTCACCCTGAAGATGGAGGAGGTCCTATTCCGAAGACCGGTCAAGATCAGCCACCATGTCCGCATCTACGCACGGGTCATCCGGGTGGGCACCAGCTCCCTGACCATCGAGGTGGAGGCCCGACGGTTCGATTTCGAAAAAGAAGTGGAGGAACTGGTCTGCTCGACCAGGATGGTCTATGTCAAGATCGACGCCGAGGGCAACGCGGCCCCCATCGAGGAACGGCTGCGCGCCTCGATGCAGGACTCCCTCGCGACCTCGCGCAATGGCTTTGATCCGTGACTTCAAGTCATCTTCCCAAGGAGACACCATGTTTAACGCCCCCTCACTCCCTGCCTGCAAAACCAAACTGGTCTGCACCATCGGCCCAGCTTCGGACACACCGGCCATGCTCGAACAGATGCTCGAAGCCGGGATGACCGCCCGGCTAGCGTATCGACCTCATGGAGGTTTTGTAATCGGATACCATTCGTCGCGCTCCCGCCTTACGCAGCGAAATCGGTTTTGGTGAGGAGTTGGGCAATCGTCTGATTGGTAGCGGTGGCGGCGGGACAGGGGTTCTGTCCATAGGCCAGGAGATCGGCCAGGGTGTCGATGTCGCGCAGCACCGGCAGCAGGTGAACGTCCAATCCGCAGTGCGCGAATCGTTGCAGGGTGACCGGCAGGACCTGACGGGTACTCCAGGGAACATCGCAAAACAGTTCCGGCCGGTACCGCTCGCGCTTGAGGGCAATGAGACCGTAGCCGCCGTCGACCGCCGGGGCCAAGGCCGCGTCGTGGGTGGCGAGCGCGATCCTGGCCTTGAGGACCCGGCCAGCGTCGAGATCGGGAATGTCGCTGCCCGCCAGGATCACCTGGGTGCTGCCCGCTGCAAAGCAGTCCGCGAAGGCAGCCGCCATCCGCTCGCCGATATCCGCGCCCCGCTGCAACCGCACCGCAACCGCGGCATCCAACCACGGTTGCGGCAGGGCGCCATCAGCCGGGCCGTCATGAAAGAGCGCGACCGGCAACCCGCATCCTTTGATATTGCTCAGAATATCCCCCACCATGGCCCGGTAGAGACAGTAGGCCTCCTCGCCGCCGATGGCGGCGGCCAGACGGGTCTTGACCCGGCCGGGCACGGGCGTTCGCACCAACAGGACCACTACCGTTTCAGGAAGGCTACCCATTTCTTGACCTCCGGTTTTTCATTGTTCGTACCCAGACCTCTTGCCCCCAAAAAACCGGCGCCAGGATGGCCAGGTACCAGACAAAACAAACGAGGCCGGCGCAACCGTCAACCAGCCGAAAATCGAGACAGGGGGCGATAAACCGGTCGTGGAAATGGAGCAACGGGGTGCTGCCCGGCCGTACAACCGGCTGCATGCAGATATCGAGGAAAAAGAACGGCTGCCAGGCATTCCGGCGGAGATACCGCCCCAGGCGGTAAAAGGTGCGCAGCGTCCCGGACAGCCCCCAGTCATGGCGGACCATTGACCAGAGGAGGGCGAAGATCGGCGCGAGCAGCAGGCGGCCGGTGGCCTCTTGCACCCGATAGACCCCCGGCGCGCGGGTGAAAAAAGACAGCTCGCCAATGGCGTACAACCCCATCATGATCCCCATGAGCAGATAGCGGCGATGGAAGCCCTCGCTCTCAAAGCGCCGGGCCGAGGTGGCCAGCGCCCCGGGCAGGGTGATCCAGCGCCCCTGGAAACGGATGGCATCGGCGATCCGCTGATCCTCAAGAAAGGGCAGGCTGTCGTCAAAGCCGCCAAGGTGATGAAAAAAGGTGCGGGAGAGCAGCAGGCCCTGATCGCCGTTGGTGGTGCCCGGCCGGTTGAGGCCGGTTTTTGCCTCCAGATAGCGGTAGGCCCAACCGTTTTTCCTGGTCGCGCGGCAAAAGCGCAGGCGGAAGTGGCCAGCCACCCGGGGCTGTTCCTGCTCCGCCTGCCGGAGCACAGCCAAGGCGTTGCCGAGCAGACGGAGATCCTCCAGCTTTGAGTCGGCATGGAGAAACAAGAAATACTCGCCAATGGCCTGGGCTGCGGCGGCATTCATCTGCGCCCCCCGTCCCCGCCGGGCGGTGACCACACGGGCGCCATGTTGTGCTGCAACCCGTTCGGTGTCGTCAGTGGAACCGCCGTCGCCGACGACAACCTCAAGCGCGACCCCCTGTTGCCGGCTGAGATCATCCAGAAGTGCGGGCAGGGCCTGGGCCTCGTTGAGCGTCGGAACGATGACGGAGAGCAACGGCCGGCTGGGTTGCCCTGCCGGCAACGGTGGTTCCTGGGCCGCGAAGCGTGCTTGGTCCATATTCTCCGGCAAACCGCTGGCCCTTGTGATCAACCTTTGAGCAGTTGATGCAGCCGGGCGCTGTGGTGCTGAAACTGACCGGTGTTCCGATCGCGCGGCCTCTCCAGCGAGATGGTCACTTCCTCGCCCATCGTCCCGGTCTCCCGGTCCAAAAACATGACCCGGTCGGCGAGGGTGACCGCCTCCTGGACATCATGGGTGACAAACAAAATCGTCTGTTGCCGCTGGCGCGACAGGGCGAGCAACAGCTCCTGCATCTCATCCCTGGTCTGGGCGTCCAGGGCGCCGAAGGGTTCGTCCATCAGGAGCAGTTGCGGCGAGCGGATCAGCACCCGGGCCAGCGCCACCCGCTGCTTCATGCCACCGGACAGGGCGCGGGGCAGATACTCGCCGTAGCCCGCAAGCCCGACCAGATCGAGCAACCGCTCCGCCTCCCGGCGCTGCTCCGCACGTGCACTTTGCCCCCCGTGCAAACCAAAGACGATGTTCTCGCCCACGGTCAACCAGGGAAAAAGCGCATCCTCCTGAAAGACCACGCACCGATCCGGCCCAGGCTTGACGATGCGCCTGCCGTCCAGCAGGCACTGTCCCCGGGTCGGGGTCACGAAGCCGGCCACGATCTTGAGCAGGGTCGACTTGCCGCAGCCGCTGCGACCGATCAGACAGACCAGCTCGCCGCGCCGTATGGAAAAGGTAATGCCGCGGAGCACCGGCTCGTCGGCGCCGTTGTGGACAAAGCTGTGACTGAGGTCAGCAATCTCCAGAATGGTCGGGGCAGGGCCGTTCGTTGTCATAGTTCGCGTCGTCATCACGGTCAGATCTGCCGCCGGGCGCTCTTGAAACAAAGCCGCATCAGGAAAACCAGCACCCGGTCACAAAGCCTGCCGATCAAGGCGATCAGGATGATACCGGCCAGGATGATGTCGGTCTGGCCGAGCATGCGGGCATCCATGATCACCGCGCCCAGACCGTCGGGCACGCCGGTCAGCTCACCCAACACCAGATAGGCCCAGGAGATCCCCATGCCCAGCCGCAGGCCGGTGATGATGTTGGGCATGGCCAATGGTAGGAGGATGGCGAACACGCCGCGCACTCTGGAGACGCCGAGCATGGCGCCGGCCTGATAGTAGATCGGGGCCACCAGCCGGGCGCCGGTGAGGGCATTCTGATAGATGGGGAAAAAAGCGGCCATGGCCACCAGAAAGACCGTGGTTTTGACGCCGATGCCAAACCAGATCAGGGCCAGCGGCAACCAGCAGATGCCGGGGACGGCCCGCAGGCCGCCGATGGCGCCCGCCGCCAAACGGTTGGCCAGAGCCAGGCGGCCGGAACAGATGCCCAGGGGGATGCCCAGAACGGCAGCCAGGGAAAAGCCGAGCAGCACCCGGGTCAGGGAGGCGGCGAGATCGCCGAGGAAACGGCCGGCATAGGGTCCCTGGCCGGGGGTGCCGAAGATATAGCGCAGGCCGGCATCGAACACCGTGGCCGGCGAGGGGAGCAGGTAGCCGGGAACCAGACCGGTGGTGCTGATTGCACACCACACCGCCAGGCCGGTCATCGGCAGCAGCAGGGGCAGCGCGGTCTCTTTTGTCGCCATCGCGTTTCTTCCCTTGGTCAAGGGTACCGTTGCCTATCTTTTTTGTCATCTCGACCGCGGGGAGAGATCTCGAACCTCAAGAGATTTCTCGCTATCGCTCGGGATGACAAAATTTCCTGCAGCGGCAAGAAGGAAGCAGTTTTCTTTCATGGCCGCTCCTCGTGCCCGGCCTTGGCAACGAAACGGAGCTCGAACAGCCGGTCATAATCGGGCTGACGGTCGATGACGCCCAGGGCCTGCATCCGCTCGCCCAGGGCCTTGGCTTTGCGGACAAAGGCCGCGTCCATCGTCCAGGCCAGCTCCATGTTCGGGGCTGCCTGCTCCAGGACCTTGAGCGGCGTACCGAAGGCCTGGGCCTCCTTCAGCCAGCGGGTCCGGTCGCGATTCAAGGCCTCGGTGGCCCTGGCATGGGCATTGACCAGACGCTGCACCTTCTCGGGATTATTGGCGATCATCTCCCGGGTGACCAGCATCGCGGCATTGATCGTGCCCACGGATTCGTCGAAATAGGGATGGGCGAGGATGCGGCCGTAGCCCTGCTCCACCGCTACCGAGGGAAAGGGCTCGCCCGAGAGAAAGGCGTCGATCGCCCCCTGCGCCAGGGCGGTGCCCATGTCGAAGAAATCGACCCGCACCAGGGTGAGATCCTTGTCCGGCGACAGGTGGTTGCGGCTGAGCGTTTCACGCAGCAGGATCTCGTGCATGGTCCCGGGGACATAACCGATCTTTTTGCCCCGGAGATCGGCCACCTGGAGCACCGGGCCATCCTTGCGCACCACCAGGGCCGAGCACTTGTTGCACAGGGCCGCCACCACCACCACCGGCTGGCCCATGACCGCCGACTGGATGGCATGGGCTAGGGTGGTCCCGGTCATGTCCAGGCTGCCGGCCAGGAGCGCGGTCTTCTGGTCCGCCGGGTTGGTGAAGGGGAAGACGGTGACCGCATCGTCCTTGGCCAGGAATTCGTGATAGATAAAGGGCTGAATGGTCTGGGCGGTCTTCCAGGTGCCGACCCGGTACTGGTCAGCCCGGACAGGTGCGGACAGGCAAAGGCTGGCCATAAGAGCGAGCACAGGAGCTAGAATGCATGACCACTTCATGAACGATCTCCTTGTTTCTGGGATGCGGTGGCATCCGTCCCTTTTTCAAAACAGTTGGACAGCAGCGCCGGGTTCCACTCCATCTCCCGGAGCAGGGCGGCGCAACGCTCGTTGGAATGCCCCCTGCCCTTGCCGGTGTCGGCCTGGCCGTCGCGGGGGCTGGAGCCGACCTCGGGGAAGAACAGGTTGGCCCCGGCCACCAGCGACAGGCTGTGCGGTTCATGGGTACAATGGGCGCGGACCGTGTCGCCCATCACTAGCCGGCTGACCGCCACCATCTGGGCCATGCGCCGCTCGCTGATCATGCCGAAAGGTTCCTTGGGCGAGCCGGGAAAGTTGATCCGCCGCATGATGCCGCTGTAGGTGGCCCCTTCCCGGCGGGCAAGCAGCATCAGATCGACGATCTCCTCGGCGGTGTGTTCCGGCCCCACCGGTTCGACACAGTTCATCCAGCGCAGCCCCACATCGTGGAGCACCCGGATGGTCTGGATGCGCCGTTCCGGCTTAAACGGCGTGTCCCGGCCCTCGCCCAGGCGGACGGCATGGTAGAAGCCGACAAACCCGGCGTCAAGCAACTGCTCGCCCTCGCTATGATTGATGTCGCGGGTGTTGGCCACCAGCGGCGTCCGCACCTCCTGTTTGAGCCTGCGGCCGATTTCGAGCAGACGGGCAAAGGGAAACTTGCCGGTGGTCATCAGGTTGAGGGCATCGACCCCGTCCGCCTCGCCCTGTTTGGCCCAGACAATGATCTGCTCCAAGGGAAATTCCACGCTTTCGGTGAACAACCCGGCCTGCTTGGTCAAAGAACAAAAGGCGCAGTCCATGGGGCAGGGCTCGACATTGAGGCCGATGTGCATGTGCCGCTCCCCTTTCTCGCCAAACTGGGCACGGGAGAGGTGGTTGGCGCACTCCATCAGGCCATAGGTTTCCCGGCTTTCCAGTTCCAGGTGCATCAGGGCCAGGGCCTCTTCCCGTGAAACCGGGGCACCGTTCCTGCCCTTGCACAATATCTCCTCAACCGCCGGGCTGATCCGCCAATTCATCAACAGCACTCCTTGTTTGAAATTTGCATTCTCAATTGAACTGCCGGAATGCCTTCATCCCTGACCAGTCTCGCTTCTGCTTTTCCATTTACCGTACAGCACGGGCACCAGGGCGAACAGCCCGAGCAGGGCGAAAGAGCCCAACACCCGGGGCGAGGCCACGGCGGCCAGCGAATCGATGGTGGCCAGGCTGGCGCCGGCGTTGACGTAGACAAAACCGCCGGGGATGATGCCGATCATGGTGCCGAAAACAAAGGTGGAGAGCGGCAACCGGGTCAGGCCGGCGGCCAGATTGATCAGAAAAAAGGGAAAAACCGGCACCAAGCGGAGAAAGAGGAGATAGTTGAGCCCCCGGCTTTCCAGTTCGCGGTTGAGCCCCTCCAGCTTGTCGCCGAACCGGGCGAGCACCGCGTCGCGCAATAGGTACCGGGTGACGACAAAGGCCAGAATGGCGCCGATGGTGGCGGCGATATTGGCGTAGATGGTGCCCAGGATCGAACCGAACAGGGCACCGGCCGCCAGCGACAGGACAGCGGCGCCGGGCAGGGACAGGGCTGTCTGGACGATATAGATCGTCATGAAGCCGGCCACCGTGCCCACCGGGTGGGTGGCAGAGAAGTCCAAGAGGGCCTGGCGGTTGGCCTTGAGCGCCTCTAGGGTCAGGAAGCGGCCGAGATCAAAGACAAAAAACAGGCCGATCGCCAGCGCGCCCAGGCCAAGGAGAGCCGCCTTTTTTCGGTTCATGGGGTCCTCCTCCGAGAGAGCGGGGCCCAGGGAATGCGCAACAGCGGCCACAACCCCAGTTGGTCCTGGTGGCGCCATTGCGCCAGTCCGATCCGCATGCCGTCATGGCCATCGCGAGGCTGGCCGGTGTAGGTGCCGAACATATGGTCCCACCAGGGCAGGTTGAAGCCGAAATTGCTGTCAATCTCCCGCAGGAGCACTGAATGATGCACCCGGTGCATGTCGGGCGTCACCACCACCAGGCGCAGCCACCGGTCGATCGCCAGCGGTAGCCTGAGGTTGGCGTGGTTGAACATCGAGGTGGCATTGAGCAGGATCTCGAACAGAAGAACCGAGAACGGCGCGATCCCGAACAGGGCCACCGCCGCCAACTTGATCAGCAGGGAAAGAACGATCTCAATCGGATGGAAACGGGTGCCACTGGAGACGTCGAGGTCGAGATCGGTATGATGCATCCGATGGAGACGCCACAACAGGGGTATCTGGTGAAAGAGGCGATGCTGCCCGTAAATGAGCAGATCAAGCAGCAACAGGCTGGCCACCATTGCGAGCACCCCCGAAAAGTGGAGCAGGTTGAACAACCCCCATCCCTCGGCCGCCATCCGGGATGCCAGGACAAGCGGAGACAGGGACAGGACAAGGCGCGCCACCACGGTGTCGAGGGCGACAATGGTCAGATTGACCAGCCAGCGCTGCGGTTTGGAGACCGTGAGGGCGCGGCGGGGCCAGCGATGTTCGCAGAAGGCCAGCACCGCGAACAGCCCGACAAAGACCGCCAAGCGGAGGATCTCGGGAGAGATGGACAGCGGCGTCATCATCGCCGCTGCCATTGCAGCCATCCGCCCAGGATTTTCTTGACCAGCCAGGTCAAGCGGGTGCGGTTGTAGGCGTCGGCCAGCTTTCTGATCGCCTCGGCCTGGGTCGGATAGGGATGGATGGTGCGGCCGATGGCCCCCAGCCCGAGGCCGGTGGTAATCGCCAACGAGAGTTCGTTGATCATCTCGCCGGCATGGCGGGCAACGAGGGTGGCGCCGAGGATGGTGTCGGTGCCTTTGCGGAGATGCACCCGGACAAACCCCTCGGTCTCGCCGTCGAGGATGGCGCGATCAACATCGGCCAGGGCCACGGTCAGGGTGGCGATCGGGATGTCTCTTTCCCGGGCGTCCCGCTCGGACAGGCCGACATGGGCGATCTCGGGATCGGTGTAGGTGCACCAGGGGACAATGAGGCCAGAGACCTTCCGCCGCCCCTTGAACAGGGCATTGGCCAGCAGGATGCGGGCCTGGGCGTCGGCGGTGTGGGTGAACTTGTACGGCGAGCAGATGTCACCGGCGGCATAGACGCGCGGGTTGGTGGTCTGCAACCGGTCGTCCACCCGCACTCCGGCACGGTTGCAGGCGATGCCTGCCTGATCCAGTCCCAGTCCTTCGAGGTTGGGTGCCCGACCGACCGCCACCAGGATGGCGTCCGCGCGGATCTGGTGGGCGACACCGTCCTGGGTAAAATGGAGTGTTTTTTCCTGCCCTTCGTGCTCGACCCGCTCCATGGTCGCGCCCAGCCGCAGGTCGATGCCCTCGCGGACAAAGACCGCCTGGAGGATGGCGGCGGCATCGCTGTCCTCGCGGCCGAGGAGATGGGCGCCATGGTGGATGAGGGTCATCCGGCTGCCGAACCGGGCAAAGGCCTGGGCCAGCTCGCAGCCGATGGGACCGCCGCCGATCACCGCCAACCGGGGTGGCAGTTCGGTGAGGGTAAAAACGGTCTCGTTGGTGAGGTAGCCCGCCTCTGCCAGGCCGGGAGTGGGCGGTACCGCGGCCCGCGCTCCCGTACAGACCGCAGCCCGCTCAAAGAACAGCTTTTTGCCCTCCACCTCGATGCAGTCGGGTCCGGCAAATTGGCCGTGGCCGATAAACACGTCCACGCCCAGCTCGTCCCGGAAGCGGCGGGCGGAATCGTGGTGGCTTATGTCGGCCCGCAGACGGCGCATCCGTTCCATGGCCGCCGGGAAATCGAAACCGAGCCCTTCACTGCCCCGCACCCCGAAGCCGCCGCTACTGCGGGCGTCAAACAGGGCTCGGGAGGCACGGAGAACCCCCTTGGAGGGAACGCAGCCCACGTTGAGGCAATCGCCACCCATGAGGTGCCGCTCGACCAGGGCCACCTTGGCCCCCAGTCCGGCGGCGCCGGCCGCACTCACCAGGCCGGCGGTACCGGCGCCGATCACCACCAGGTTGTAGCGGCCCCTCGGTTCGGGATTGACCCAGTCCGAAGGATGGACATTGGCGACCAGCGATGTGTTAAAGGAATCATGCGGCCATACTTCCGGAGCAGACGCCACGGCAGTTCCCCCTTTCACAGAGATAGAGTTGGCTCCAACCCGTTTTTTCCCCGCCGAGCACGAAGCACCCCTCGCCGACAACGGAAGTTCACGGTTCGCCTCCCGGCAAGCGTCACTGTACCCCCTGGCCGACATCGGGAGCAAGTGTTCTTTTGCAGACAGCCCCACCCGGCATTCCTCCTGGCCCTTGATCGACAACCGCAGACAACGCTGCAAGATCCCTTTCCTTTTCGGTTGCTCATGCCAGAGTCCACGCCCTCGGAAGATACCACATTGCGGCCTCTTGAAGCTGGCCGGCCCTTGCCCTCCTGTCGGGTTGCCAGCACAGGATTTTTTGACCTTCGGCAAATTATGCGCTATATAATTTATATTGTTATACGTTTGAAGCGAGTGCCAAGGGAAGAGGAACCAGGTTTTCACCGTCATTCTTCACACCAAGGAGCAACGTATGCAAAGGAGTTCCGCATCTTCGCCCATCCTCTCCCGCCGAACGGCGCAGGCGATCATCCTGGTCCTGGGTGGCGGCGCCCTGGTTGCCTTGATTCTGCTCGCGCTCGATCGCTCCCTGATCCAACCAACGTTTCATGGCCTGGAACGGCAACAGGCGCTTGAGGACAATGCCCGGGTTGTTGCGGCGCTCGCCAATGAGCTCACCGTCCTGGCCGACTTGTCGCATGATTGGGCCTATTGGGACGACGCCTATGCCTTCGCCCAAGACCCGCAGCCGGCCTTTATCGACTCCAATTGCCCGGCCCCAGCCGCCCTGTCGCAAAACAGCGGCATTGACCTGCTTGCCATTTTCAACCGTGAGGGCAAGAGCCTGCTTGAGATGGCGTACAACCCGTTGCAGCAGCGCGTTGTCCCCCTCCATCTCCTGACCGGAGACACCCCGCCGGCCCTCACCTTGATTGCCCCCACCCTGCAGCAGGAAACCTCGATAGAAGGTCTTGTTGATACCGAATACGGGCTCCTGCTTCTGGTGGCCAATCCCATTCTGACCAGCGAAAAAAAAGGCCCTTCCCGCGGCGTGGTGCTCATGGGCCGCTTTTTGGACGCCACCCGCATCCAGGCCCTTGCTTCACGCACAAAAGTCATGGCCGATCTCGCGCCTCGCCATGCCTTGACCGCCTCCGACCGGTCACTGTTTGATCGGCTTGCTTCGACACCCACCAGTCAGCCGGACATCGTGGGCGAAACGGTTTACCGGTTGCTCCGCGATATCGAAAACAAACCGCTGACCCTGTTACGGACCCCGGTCCGCGGCGACATCACCGCCCTGGGCACACGGACCGGCCGCCTCCTCGGGGCGCTGCTCGGCGACATCGCCCTGGCCCTGCTCATCTGCCTGGCCATGTACCGGTGGCGGATGGAGACCGCCCATCTTGCCTTGGAAGAGAGCGAGGCCCGTTACCGCCAGTTGTTCGAGGCGGAATCCGACGCCATATTTCTCATTGAGAAAGATTCCGGGCGGATCCTGGAAGCCAACCAAGCGGCTGCCACGCTCTACGGCTACGACCGCGAGGAACTCCTGCGTCTCAGAAACGTCGATCTTTCCGCCGAGCCCGCGGAGACGCTACGGATCACCCGCGACACCGTCATTGCCATTGATCAGGTGGTCACCGTTCCCCTTCGCCTCCATCGCAAGAAAGACGGCACCGTCTTCCCGGTGGAGATCACCGGCCGGTTTTTCATTCATAAGGGCCGGCCGATCCATATCGCGGCGATTCGCGACATCACCTGGCGCAAACAGGTCGAGGACCAACTGCGCTTCACCCAGTTCGCGGTCGATTGCTTTGGCGACGGCGCCTTCTGGATCAACAGGGAGGGACAGTTACGGTATGTCAACGAGGAGGGATGCCGGTCACTGGGGTATACCAAGGAAGAACTCGAAGGGAAAACCCTTGCCGACATCGATGCGGCGTTCCCCTTCGACACCTGGCCGCAATACTGGCGGCAATTGCAGGAGCACAAGAACATCCTCCTGGAAAGCGCCCATAAAACCAAGGACGGCAGGATCTTTCCCGTTGAGATCAGAGCCAATTACGTTGAATTCGGCGGCCAGGAATACAACTGTGCCATTGTCCGCGATATCAGCAAGCGCAAACGGCTGGAAAAAGAGCGGGCGGAACTGGAGGCGTGGAACCGGCAACGGCACAAGGAAGAAAGCCTGGGCAGAATGGCCGGGGCGATTGCCCATCTGTTCAACAACCAGTTGATGGCTGTTATGGGCTTCATCCAATTGGCCCTGGACAAAGAGGTCGACAAAGGGGTGGCCAAGGACCTCATGGATGCCATGGAGGCGGCCGAAAGGGCGGCCACGGTCAGCACGTTGATGCGATCCTATCTGGGGATGACGTCCTGCAAAAGACGGCCCGATGATCTCGCCGAGGTCTGCCGGCGTTTTCTGCCCATGCTCCAAGCCCTTTTCCCCGACTGCATCGAATTGAGAACGGACTTGCCCATGCCCGGTCCGGTGGTGGCGCTGAACGAGGAGCAAATCAAGCAGATCCTGACCAACCTGGTGACCAATAGCCTGGAGGCCCTGGAAGATCATCAGGAGGATCGTTCCGGCTGGATCTCCCTGAGCGTCGGAATGGCGACAACGGACGACCTGGCCGGGCAAAACCGTTTCCCGGTCAATTGGACTCCGTTGGCCCTCCCCTATGCCTGCCTCGCAGTGGCGGATAACGGTTGCGGCATTGCCCCCGGGGATATGGAAAAACTGTTCGATCCGTTTTTCACCAGCAAGTTCCCGGGCAGAGGGTTGGGGCTGGCGGTCGTGCTCGGCCTAGTCAAGGGACATGACGGCGCGGTCACCGTGGCAAGTGAGCCCAAGAGGGGCAGTGTGTTTCGGGTGTTGCTGCCGCTGGCGAGCCCCTGAGGCGATGATGGCTCATCGCCGCTTCTCCGCCTCCTGACCGCGACTGCCGGGCTCACCCCAGGGCGACATCCAGGATCATCATGGTGGCAAACCCGGCCAGAGTCGCCATGGTGACGAAGTCGATGTTGGCGTGTTTACGCTGCGATTCCGGGATCAGTTCCTCGACCACCACGAAGATCATGGCGCCGGCGGCGAAACAGAGGGCGTAGGGGAGGATATGCTGCATCTTGAGGACAAAGCAGGCCCCGAGCACCCCGGCCACCGGCTCGACTAGACCGGAGGCCTGGCCCAGGAAAAAACTTTTCCGGCGGCTCATGCCTTCCCGCCGCAGCGGCATGGAAACCGCCGTACCTTCCGGAAAATTCTGCAAGCCGATACCGATGGCCAGGGCAATAGCCCCGCCAAGGGAGGCCGACGGTAGACCGGCGGCCACCGCGCCGAAGGCCACACCAACAGCCAATCCCTCGGGGATATTGTGCAGGGTGATGGCCAGAACCAGCAGGGTGGACCGCTGCCAGGAGGTCTTGATGCCCTCCCTCTGCGACATGGCCAGACCCGGGTGGAGGTGGGGGAGGAACCTGTCGGTCAGACGCATGAAGATGCCGCCACCCATGAAGCCGATGGTCGCGGTCAACCAGGGGACATGGCCCAACTGCTCGGCCATCTCGATCCCCGGCGCCAGCAGCGACCAAAAACTGGCGGCGATCATCACCCCGGCGGCAAACCCGAGCATACCGTCAAGCAGTTTCGGATTGATCTCCCGGCTCATGAAAACGAGCCCAGCCCCGGCAGCGGTCACCCCCCAGGTGAAGAGGGTTGCCAGGAGGGCCTGCGTAATGGGATTGAATTGCTGGAGAAACTCGATCATGTCTGCCCTCCGATCGTAACGTTCATGATGCGCACACGGTTGCCAAAGGCATTGTATCCGACACACTGCCCCAAGGAAACGCAAACTTGTCCTCGGCTACGTCATTGAGGGAAATCCACCAACGGCAGGAATCCTCCCGAGGCGCGCACGGACAGTTGTTTCATAACTGTCTGCAAGAATTTATTTCTTTGATTTTCTCTCCGTTGTCTTTGGCAGGCGTCGTACCGCCTGGACCGCGCCGATAAACAGGGCCAATCCGGTACCAACCGTGAGCAACGCCGCCCTGGGCAATCCCTGGGCAAAGGATTGACTGACAAAGAGAACATGAATAAAAACGAGGACAAGAGAAATATACCCCAAGGGTTTATGCAGCATTTTCCAGCGGGCGTAATCCAGGTTGAACCAGGTTCTGAAACGAGAGGTGACCACTGTTGTGAGGAGTAGAAGGAAAAGAAGCCCTCCGATCATTTCCGGCCAGTATTTTTTGCCGATCGGCAGGTTGTCCATGCCTTCAGGAACCAACACCAGGACCACATGGCTGCAAGCGGCGCAGGCAATGAGCACTCCGGTTATCCGATGCCAACGCATCAGATTGGCGCTCCCGAAGAGGTCCTCAAGCAGCTTTGTCCGAACGACGAAAAGAATTTGCCCTAGCAACAGCACCAAGGCCAACAAACCTGCAAGCTGCCCGGCCAGGAGCATGGTCTTGTCGACCCCGATCTTGTACCAGAGCGTTTGGGTTTCGTAACAAAAGGGGACGGCGAGGGCTCCGGCCAACAAGGCCAACGCACCGAGAAGAATCAACACCTTCAGCATCGTCTTCATGACAGCCCGCTCCACTTGAGAGGTTACCCTGCCGCCTATGCCCGCCGGCATGCGAGCCGCGAGGGCTTCCGCCCAAACTGCCAAGGTGCCCCCGGTTGCCGGCTGTCTGCGCAGGGAGGCATCTTGGCCATTTTCTCTTTTCTATCTTCCATGCCGACCGAGGAGACGATAGCGATCGTTTCCCTTGACTGGGACTCTTTCTATTGTTCAGTTGCGAAGCAACCGATCAATTCGGCAAACAAACGGCGACGTCAGCTTGTCGGCGAAACAAACATCGCAACAACAATGAGCTTCACGGCCAAGGAAGGTGCCTCACATGACTGTATCCGAGCTACTGCAACTGTCCGGCAGCTACTGGAGTCCATGCACCCTGCATGCCGGTGTCAAGCTGGATGTTTTTACCCCCCTGGCGCAACAGCCGATGACGGCAAAGGAATTGGCGCCGATTCTTCATGCGGACGAACGGGGTCTGGCAATGCTGCTCAATGCGCTCGCCGCCCTAGAACTACTGGAGAAAACGGGACCACGTTTTGCCGCCACCGGCTTCAGCGCGGAATATCTCGCAAAAAGTTCAGAAAGCTACATGGGGCATATCATCATCCACCACCACTATCTCGTCGAGGGTTGGGGCAAACTTGATCAGGCGGTTCTGTCCGGAACACCTGTGCGCAGACGTTCGTCCCACGAGACGGATGGTGCGGAACGCGAGAGTTTTCTGATGGGCATGTTCAATCTGGCTTCGCAACTTGCCCCGCGTATCGCAGCGGAAATCGATCTGCGCGGACGGCGTCGACTGCTGGATTTAGGGGGAGGCCCCGGCACCTACGCCGTCCATTTCTGCAAGAAAAATCCGGAGTTGTCGGCCGTTATCTACGATCTCCCCACGACTCGGCCGTTTGCCGAACAGGTAGTGACGCGCTTCGCTCTTGCCGATCGGATTGTTTTTGTTGCGGGTGACGTCATCGTCGACCCCATCGGCTCCGCTTTCGACGTGGTCTGGATATCCCATTTATTGCACAGCGAAGGTCCGGAAACCTGTGCCGCCATTGTCGCCAAGGCGACGCAAGCGCTCGATCGTGGCGGCATACTCCTGATTCAGGAATTCATCCTTGACGACAACCGTATTGCCCCACTTCATCCGGCCCTGTTCTCGCTCAATATGCTGCTTGGCAATTCGTCCGGTCAAGCCTATGCCCAAGGCGAGTTGAACGGGATGATGGCCGCAGCCGGGTTGCATGATATCAAGCGGTTGCCGATCAATCTCCCCAATGGGGCCGGCATTATGATCGGCAGGCGATAAACCGAAGATGCGAAACGATGCCTGGATGTTGTGCGGCAAGAACCCGCACCCCAAATGGCCTTTTCACAGCCCGTGATCTTGTCTTGTTTGCGCCTGCTTACTCACTCGAAGCCGCATTCAGCGCGGGCGACCTCCGTGGCGGATTGCGGACAAGAAATCCCACCGGTCTTTTCAGCGCCACCACGTCGGGGACGTCCCCATGACCGTGATACGCAGGTCGGTGGTGGCGGCCCTTGCCTGCAGATGCAGCCAGCAGGCCGCCATCTCAAGCACCTGTAATTGATTAATTTTTTTCAATTCTTTCGTCTATTGGCAATACGCTCAGATCCCCCGCAAAATAGCAGTCAAGAATTCTTTTGTCGGCTTCGAACGCATAACATAGAGCAGAATGCAAATCCCTATCTATCCACTTGAGCTCTGTCAAGTCATCTCCCGGCTTTTCGTCATTACCCAATACATCCCCGATGAGCACTATAACAAGCGTATGATGCAGATCATCAAGATGGTTTGAAACCACATTGACAATACCTTCAATTCTTATCGCAAGTCCGGTTTCTTCAAAAACCTCTCGGTGGGCGGTTTCAATAAAGGACTCCTCATATTCAATATAACCACCTGGCAAACACCACTTATTGCCATACCGCGTAGTTGCCGATCTCCTGCCAATCAATACTTTCCCGTTCGGCGACCTGATGATAATGGTGACACCAGGGGTTGGATTCAGATAATTGACAAAATCACACTGGTCACATCTCTGCCTTTCAAATTTACCGAGTTTTTTCCAGATGAAACGTTGACCACACCTTGGACAGAATCCCATCCTCCGATTGTTGCCAGCCAACGCACCTGAATTACTGAAGACTTGAAAGAGGTTCATTGCCGTCCCGTTGCCGACCTCACTGCTGCGCCACACCCTTTCCCACCGGGGGAAATGCAGAAAAATATCCGCGCATATCTTGAAGCACCCGTCAATGGCGTTTTTTCGGCTTATCCAAGTAATTGATTCCCTCTTCGTGCAATGCTTTCAGTTTCACGTCGATCTTTTCGCACAGGGTTTTCAGCACCTTGATACGTGCAAGGTTCTTGTCATTGGCTTCCACCAGTGTCCATGGCGCCAGGAGTGTACTGGTCCGATCCACCATGTCACATACGGCCTGTTCGTATTGCTCCCATTTTTCTCGGTTGCGCCAGTCCTCCTCGGTAATCTTGAAGCTCTTGAACCCCGTTTTCTCCCGATCTTCGAATCGGCGGAGCTGTTCGTCCTTGGTGATGGCCAGCCAGAATTTGACCACCAGGAGATGGTGACGGACCATCTGCGCTTCGAAGTCGTTGATTTCGCTGTACGCCCGCATCCAGTCGGCCTCGGCGCAAAACCCCTCGACCCGCTCCACCAGCACCCGGCCATACCAGGAGCGATCGAAGATGGTGACCCGGCCCTTGCGCGGCAGATGCCGCCAGAATCGCCACAGATAGGGTTGGGCGCGTTCCTCCTCGGTGGGGGCGGCGATGGGGATGACCTGATAATAGCGGGCATCCAGCGCGCCGGTAATGCGACGAATACTGCCGCCCTTACCGGCAGCGTCGTTGCCCTCGAACACCGCGATCACCGACATATACTTGAACTTGGGATCGCGGGTCAGCTCATTCAATCGGCCCTGGTATTTTTCCAGTTTGATCTTGAACTTGTCCTTGTCGATCGCCTGGGTCATATCCAAGGTTTTCAACAGGTGCAGGTTATCGATCGAGGGCATCAAAGGCGGCGCCAGGATCTTGGGTTGCGGCGATTCTTCCAGTTTCAGCCGATCGCGGATGGCTTTGAGAATCACCTTGCCCACGGTCAGGTTGCGGTAATGCGCGTCCGCACCTTCCACGATCAGCCAGGGGGCCTCGGCCGTGCTGGTGCGACGGATGACGTTTTCATGCACGGACTGGAATTTGTCATAGGCCCTGAAGTGTTTCCAATCACGGTCAGTGACTTTCCAACGGGTCAAGGGGTTCTTTTCCAACTCCTTAAAGCGTTTTTCCTGCTTGTCCTTGGACAGATGCAGCCAGAACTTGATCAGCAGGGCGCCCTCGTCCACCAGCATTTTCTCCAGCCTTTTGGCCCGCTCCAGGCTCTGGTCGAGATCGGCATCCTTGGTGAGACCATTCACCCGATTCAGAATTGGCCAAGTGTACCAGGAGCCAAGGAAAACACCAATTTTTCCTTTTGGCGGCAGGGCGCGCCAAAAGCGCCACATCATGGGGCGATCGAGTTCCTCGTCGGAAGGCTCGCCCATGCCATGGGTTTGGATGTGGCGTGGGTCCATCCATTCGTTGAGCAGATTGACGGTTGCACCGCGTCCGGCGCCGTCTAATCCACCAACCAGGATAATCACCGGAAACCTGGCCGATTTCGCCAGCTCCATCTGTGCATCGAGCAGGGCCTCGCGCAAGGGAGGCACTTCCTTCTCATAGACAGATTTCTTGATCTTGTGCCCCAATTCGGCAGATTCAAACATGCATTGCCTCCTGTCGTTATCGGAGAGAACCTCTATCATCACTCTGGGTACGCCCAGGGAGAGGGGAGTTGATCGCGAGCTCAGGTCGGGCTGACCAAGGAAAAAACCGTCTCCAGCGAACAGGTATCGAGGTGTTTCTGCCGACTTGATCGTCTGGATCGGGCAATCAGCAGTGGCGTCATCCTTCTCGGGACAAGGCGATCCTCCTTCTTTTGGGAGCATCGCCATCCGACGAGAGATCTGATCCCCCAAAATATCCCCCAAACCCTCGATTTTATCCGTACCAACGCGGATCATTTCGGACAACAAAAAAACCCGCCCTCCGTTACCGGAAAGCGGGTTTCTATATGATGCCGGATCTCTCCGGACTTTGCTATGGTGGGATGCAGGGACCAACACTACCAAGACAACAACTTGTTATTCAAGTAATTTTTTAGAAAAAAATACACCTGATGCCCCCATATTTGCCCCCGTTTTTTCTTCATATTTATAGACAGGTAAGGCGCCCCTCCTTTTTCACATCCGTGGCCATCAACCCAGGATCCTTATCCGAGCGCGGATTGCATTCCTGGGGGCAGGCTGGTGCTCCGCAGCCGACGGCGGCAATCAATCTAACAGTTGAGGCTGGTTTGGTGATCATGGTCGTCCGGAACCCACTGGACGGACCCCGAGGTCGCGCCAGGTTGATGGACATTCAATTTTCCTGGTCGGCCTCGTTTTCTTCGGTATACGCTTTGTTGTCTTTGAAGGCGATCAATCGCATCTGCGCCCTGCGGCTGCCCTCTTGTTTCTCGGCCTGGCTCAGCTTGGTGTTGGTCTGGAACAGATCGTCGGATTTCGTTGCCGTCTCGATGGCCTTGTCGAATTGATTGTTCCGTGCATAGGCGACAGCCAAGGCCGCCCAACTCGAGAAATGGTCGGGCTCTCTCTCCGTGGCCTTGAGGCCATAGGCCACCGCCCTCTTGCCATCCACGTACTGGGCATCTTTGCAGGTAGCGTACAGATAGGCGAGATGGGTCCATCCGCTTGCATTGCCCTTCTCCGCTGCCTTGAAATACCAGTCGATTGCCTGGCGGTAATCCTTGGGAACCCCTTGGCCGGTCTTGTACATATAGGCAATATGGGCCGGGGCATAGATGCTGCCCGCCTGATCGGCCGTATGCAGGAGTTCCAGGGCTTTGGTGTAATTCTGCGGCACCCCGCGTCCCAGCCGGTGCAGCCGGGCGAGCAGGGTGGTGGCGGTCGTGTCCCCCTTTTCCATGGCTTTCTGCGCCCATTCGATGGTCTTCGCATAGTCCTGCGGCACCCCGATCCCCTTGTAAAAGAACCAGGCCAACATGTACTGGCTGGTGGCATCGCCTCCCTCGGCGGCTTTCCGCATCCACTCGGCGGCCTTGCCGTCATCTTCGGGAACTCCCTTGCCCTCATTATAGAGGAGCGCAAGCTGGTTCTGCGCCTTCGTGTCCTGCCGGTCCGCTCGTTCGCGCAGGATCGGCAGGGCCTCGTCGTATTTTTTTTCGGCAATGAGCTGATAGGGCCGATTTTCATCCGGATTGGTCGTGGCGAGGGGTCTGGCGGGTTGGACAGTGGAGCCGGGTTCGCTCAGGGCGCCGCTGACCGAAACAAGCTGGGCGGCGGAGATGGCGTAGGGTACGGCGGCCGTGCAGCCGTTGAGTGTTGCAACGGCCAATGCGCCGCAGAGGCCGAGGAGCATAGAGAGTATCCTTCCCTTTGGCTCAGCAGGACCAAGGTGCAGCCTCGGTCCGAAACATTCCCGCACGCCAGGGTTACCTTCTTTTGTCCGGAATATTGGCCGGTTGGTCTTTCGTGGCATTTCTGTCTCGTTGTAAAGAGGAGAACACGATACTGCGGTGTTGATCGGTCCATGGGGCGGCGGCGGCAAATTCGGCAATCCACCATACCAGATTTCCAGTAGTCAGTCCGGTGGTTTTTCCACCGGAGTCATGATCGGACGGCCGATGAGATCGGCGAGGGGCACCACCCGGTTCGCTCGGACCAGGCGACTGAATAAGTGATCGAGTTCCCGGGACCAGTACACCGCGCGCTCCTCACTGCCGGGGGGGGTGTCATGAAGGAGGAGGATGTCACCCGGTTGCAGTTGCTTCAGCACCCTGGCCGCGAGATGGCGGATGTTGCGGTTGCCCCGGTCGAAGATCCGGCAACTGAAGGTCAGGGCCTGCAAGTCCAGCGCGGCCAGGGCCGGTTGCAGCCGGGGGCTGGTAATGCCGATCGGCGGCCGGAAAAGCAGCGGCCGGATGCCCATGCCGGCAAGCACTTCCTGGGTATGTCGGATATCCGCTTCCAAGGCATTGCAGTCCCGCAGCATGAGCAGGTAATCGTGGCGAAAGGAATGGTTGCCGATGGTATGGCCCTGGGCGAGGATGGCTCCGATCAACTCCGGATGGGCGGCGGCGTGTTCGCCCACCACGAAAAAGGTGGCCGGCAGTCGATGACGGGCCAATAGTTCCAGGAGGATTGGGGTGGAGGCGGGAAAGGGGCCGTCGTCGAAGGTGAGGGCGATACCCTGGCTGCCGGGCGTTCCCCGGCAGATCACCGGAAGAAAAAAAGGCCAGCGGGGAAGAAACGGCGCGGCCAGACAAACGAGCAAAAAGAGGGTCAGGGGCACGGCGGCGGTTTGCGGGATGGCGCTGAACCCCAGCGAGATAGCTGCAAGCAGGGCGACCAGGCCTGTCTTTGCCGCCGGGCTGAACCCCCGGTGCCAGCCCTGCCACCTCATGCCGCCGGTGCTCCCGGTTTCCGGCCGCTCAGCCACACGAGTTCGCGGTTGAGCGAGGCCTGCTGCTTGAGTTCGGTAAAGCCCGCTTCGGCCAGGATGTGGCGCAGCGCTTCCGGGGTGCGGTACCGGCATCGCCGTCCGTTGAGCCGAACCCGCCAATCCTCCAGGTACCATGCCGCCGAAAGGGAGCCCTGCGGCCGGGTCACGAAGCGGAGCAACAGCAGGCCACCGGGGGCCAGCATTGTCCAGCAGCGCGTACAGGTGGCGATCAACTGGCGGTCATCGAGATAATGCGACATGTCCAGGAGCAGAACGACATCGGCCGGACCAGGAAAATCAGGCAGATCCGGCGCCGCTCCCACGAGCATCGTGCCCCGGTCGCCGGCAGCGCGGGCGGCCACCCGCACCCTGCCGGGGTCCGGGTCCACCCCAACGACCCGGACCGTTGGGTACCGTTCCAGGAACCAACAGGCCGGCACGCCGTAGCCGCAGCCGATGTCGACGATGGTCCCGATCTCCTTGCGCTCTTCCAGCCAGTGCGGCAATTCGCGAAACAGCGGGTCGAGCTTAAGCTTGAATCGGGCGAACATCCGGGGATAGGCCTCCAGGAGTCGGTAGCGGTGGCGTATCCGCTCCTCCAGGGATGCGTCCGCGACAACTGGGCAGTTTTTTCCGCCAAAGAAGGCGCGCAGCAGTGGCGGCAGAAGCAGGAAAGTGCCGAGCAGGGCGTAGCCGATGCCCAGCAGCGAGGTGATGCCGATGCTTTTCAGGGTGGAGTGCTCGGCAAAACAGAGCACGCCAAAGCCGATAAAGGTCGAGGCAGCCGCCATAAGCACCGCACTGCGGACCAGCACATGGCCGGGATGATCGACGGTGCCGTACCATTGACAACCACGCACCGTGAAGATGGCAAAATCGTCGCCCATGCCGAGGATGACCACCGAGAGCATCAGGGCGGGAATGTCCAGGGGGCGGCCGATAAGTTTCAGGGTGCCAAGCGTGCAGATAAAGGCAAAGACCAGGGGCGTCAAGGTGATCAGGGTGAGCCGCCAGTCGAGAAACTGGACAAAGACCAGGACGCTGACCATGACGGCGATGACGGTCAACAGGGTGGCAAAGGTGGAGAACAGGGTCTCGCCCAGGCGGGCGGAGAAATAGTTGGCATCGAAGACCTTGCCGTCCCGGCCGTAGGTTTCGAGGAAGGCGGCGGCATTGTACGCCTTGCCGGGGGTAAGCGGGATGAACTGGATCAGTTGACCGTCTACACCGGCGGTGATCCCGAGCAGCTTCTCATATCGGCTCTCAAAAACCGGGGGCTCATGGAGGCCCGGGGGATCGAGCTGGGCGAAAAAGGGGGCGAAGGCGTCGACCTTCAAGCCGAGGGCGGTTCCCTCCCGGATCAGGATATTTTTCACCTGCCGCACCCGTTCCGTGGTCCAGAAGTCCCGCCAGGCCGCCATGTTGTCCCGGCTGCGCTCCGGGCCGGGAAAAAGCATGGACGGCAGGAACACGGACTGCACCCGATCGGCCCGCAGATCCTGCTCCATCCGCGCCAGCAGTCGATCGTTTTTGGTTTGCAACTCGGCCACGGAGGCGGCGGTGGTCATCAGGTGGACCTTGGCGCCGGCATTGCCCCAGACTTCGGTGAACATCCGGTCGTCGGCCTGGGTCTGCTCGCTGACCGTGTTCATCTCGCTCAGGCTGATGCGGAATTCCGGCTTGGCAAAAAAAAGCAGCACCAAAACGAGAGCCAGGGCCGCCACCGCGCCGATCCTGCCGGTGTTGAAGAGGCGGTCGGCTAGCCTATGCAGCGGCAGGACACGGTTGCTGCCCGCGGGCAAGACTGGAAGGATGTGCGGGAAAATAAAGTGGATGCACAGATAGGTGCAGATGAAGCCCAGGGCCGTAAACTGTCCCAGCTCGCGGAAGACGGGAAAATCGCTCAGACTGATCGCCAGGAAGGCACCGATGGTCGTCAGCAGGGCCATGGTCCCGCCGATGGACTGCACTTCACGGGCCGCATCCGTACCTCGGGTGGCGTGGGGCCGGTCGAGAAACAGCAGGTAGGTGATGCTGTGGTCGTCCATGATCGAGATGAGCGCCCCGGCAAAACCCAAAACCATGATCGAGATCGAATCATGGAACAGGGAGTAGAGAAAGAGCGCCATCGCGGTGCCACCCACCGCCGGCAGGAGGGAGAGCAGGCCGATCAGGGGTCGGGGAAAGGCGAGCAGCAGCAACAGGGCGATGCCCGCCGTGGTGAGCCCCAGGGCCAGTTGCACGTCGTGGCGGATGATGGCCTCGTTGTCCAGGGCGGCCCGAAAGGCCCCGGCCGGGGTGAGGGTCACCCGGACGCCCGCAGGGGCAAAGGCTGCGGAGAGTTCACGGCCTGCGGCGGCAAAGAAATCGGCCAGCTTGCGGGCAGCCTCGCCGTCGGTTCCGGCGGTGGCGGGACGAGCAGTGACCAGGAGATGCCGGCCGTCCTGGGAGAGGAGGTGCCCCTTGTAGAAGGTGGCCTGTTGCGACGGTGCCAGATGGATGAGCTTGGCCAGGACCGGGTCCTTGAACCCCAGGGGATCGAGCGCGAGAAAGGCTGCTTGCCCGATGCCGTCCAGGCCGGACATGCCCTCCATCACCCCTTGCAGCCGCTGCCGGATGGCGTTTTCCTGCAAGCGGGGGGCGATGGTCTCGGCCAACTCCTCACGGGAAAACAGCAGCGGCAGCGTCCCGGCCACACGGCGGGACAATTCCGGCACCAGGACGCCGGCATCGTCTCCCCCCACCTCGGCAAAGAGGCCGCTGGCCCGCATGATCTCCTCAAGACGCTCGCCGCAGGCCACCAGCGTGTCCGGGGCCTTGCGGTCGATCATCACGTCCACCGCCACCTGATCGTGGATGGGATGGTTGCGGAAGATCTCCAGGGCATCGGTGATGACCCGCTCATGGGCGGGCAGGGTTTTGACGATGTCGGTATCGATATGCAGCCGCGTCAGCCCCAAGTAACCGAACAGACCGATCGCGACGCTGGCGATGAGAAGAAAAGGGAAGTTGATCGGAGAGGATTTCATGAACGGGCGAGTACAAGGAGGGCGATGATGGTCACGGCGGCGGCGAGGTGCAGGAAGATGAAAAGCCCTTTATTGTTGTGATAGAGTTCATTGCCTTGCTGGATGAGCGACAGCCCGCCGAACAGGGTACGGAGCCGGTCGATCCACACGGTTTTGTTGTCGCTTGCGGCCAGCCCTTGGAAGGCGCACATCGGGCGGAGGGCAAAAAATTGCCCGCCCACGGCCTGGAGGAGCCCGTCAATAGGCACACCCCGCCACGGTTCCCGCGCGATGCGTTCGGCAAAGGGGCGGTTGAGGGCATAGGCGTGGGCCAGGCAGCGATACCGCACCCGGACCACGGCATCCTGGCCGGCCGGCTGGCTGCCGTTGGTGAGACAGCCGAGGAAAAAGACGTCCCAGGTGTTGGTCTCCCGGAGGAAACGACAGGCCTCGCGCAGCCGCTCTTGGTTGCAGTCCCGGAAAAAGACGTCGTCCTCGAAGATGAGGATATGCCGGGCGCCCGTCGCCAACCCCTGGGAGAGGCAGCGCTGGTGCGAGCCGTAAATACCCCGCGCCGGGTCTTCCTCGTCCCGGGTCACGACGAGGAATTTCACCCGCTCCCCCAGGCCGACCAAGGCAAACTGCTCTCTTGCCGCCGCCATTCTATCGGGTCGGCTCTCCAGGGTGATGCAGTAGATGGCGTCGAAAAAGTCCCACCCGAGGCCTTGGCTCATCGTGTCCCGATCTGCTCCCATCTTGCTTCGCTGGTCCCTGTGGGCTATAGTAGGCTCCCGGACCGCTTGGGCAACCTAAAGCGTCCTAACCGTTGTTCTCCTTCCCTGTGGTCGAGGCTGGCCAGGAAAAGATGAAACAGTTGTGTACAAAATGCATCCTCTGGGTTGCATCGACCGACTTTGTCCGGTCGGCGATGGCGGAGCGGGCCGATCTGTCCGCCTTTCGCGAGCGACCGACCGTCAGGGTGCTGCTCGGCGTTTTTTTCATCGGCCTGAGCTTTCTCCTCGGCTGGCCGGCGGTCGCTGCCTTGGGAGTGCTCTCCCTGTATTGGCAGACCCCATGGATCGTCGTCATCGGTGGCCCTTTGGTCTACGGCTTTTCGCACCTAGTCTTTCTTGTGGGGATGTATCTGTCCGGCGCGGCCTATTCCCTGATCTTCTGCCGCTGGCTGGCCCGGGTGACCATGGAGCGTTGCTTGGCCTGGGCTACGGCGGAGCGGCGTTCCGACTTCACCCGCTAAGGCTGCACCTCGGCCATCGTATTTCCTCCCGTTGGAATCGCCTTGATCCACGCCGGCGGTTTGATCCGACCCTGGCTCACATCCCGCATCCGTAATCCCCTGATTGTTTCCCGCACTTGTTCCTGCTCATCAACGATGCAGAGGTCGTAGAGGAGTTCATCCAAGGTGTATGATTGCAACCGCAGCCGGACGTGATACCGTTCGCCGGCCCTGGTCGGCTTGACGATGCACCGGACCGCAAAGCCCACCGGGAAAGGGACGAAATCGACCAGCCGTTGGCCGTGGACACAGGCGGCGTGCATGGCTCCATCCAGCGAGAAGGCTGAGCCGAGCGGTCCTGCCGGGACCGGGCTCAGCTCGGGTGCCAGCAAGGTGCCCCAGGCAGCGTCCGCAGAGAGCACCAGTCGGTCCTGCAGGGTCCGGTAAGCCGGTCCGAACGGGACCAGTTCCTGGTACACCCGCGCTACGGAGACGACCATGGTCGCCGCCGAACAGGGTTCGGCCGTCCATTTTTCGCCCTCTGTGTCGGCAATCGCATCAGCGACAAAGGTCAACTCGCAGTGGCTGACCAGCCGGGTCATGACCTTGCCATGCGTCCTGGTCAGCAACCGGGCGTGAACCCCGCCGCGTTCCACGGGTTCCAATTCCACCAGGGCATCGATTGCGGTGGCCTCCGGCGGGATTACGAGTAGCTTGGCAAAACGGCCGTCGCGCATCCCATTGACCTCCAGATGGGGGTGCACCGCTTGCACGGTCGCGGCCAGGAGCTGCATGGCCTCCACCGCGGCCAACACGATGCGGCCGCCGAAGCAATGATCGTGAAACCAGGGCCGGGCCGGGATGACGATCTCCCTGCGCTCGCCGGTCATCAACTGGGAAACTGGTTCCACAGGGCAATGGTCTTGGCGTCGATCTCCACCGGGATGTGATTGGCGTTGACCGCGCAATGGCGGGTCATGCCGGTGCAGGCGATCTCGCCGTTGTCCGCCCTGGTGATCAGATAATCGAACTGGATCTTGACCAATTCCAGCCGGGCGAGACGGGTGTGAATGTACATCAGGTCGTCATAGAACAGCGGTGAGTGGTAATTGAGCTCGGTTTTGATGATCGGGTAGATGTAGCCGCTTGCCTCGATGGCCTTGTAGGGATAGTTGGCCTCGCGCATGAGTTCGGCCCGGCCGAACTCGAAATAGCGCAGGTAATTGGCGTGATAGACCACCTGGGAGCGGTCGGTGTCCACATAGAGGGTGCGCAGTTCGCAGCGGTGCCAGACCAGGCCGGTCTTGGTGTCGCGCACATAGGATGGGCGGCCATGGGGCTCCGGGACAAAGGGTTTGGGGCGCATTACAGACCTCTGAAAACGATGCAGCAGTTGGTGCCGCCGAAGCCAAACGAGTTGGAGAGGAAAAATTCGTGGGCATGCTGGCGGCTCTGATTGGGGACAATGTCCAGGTCGGCTAGGGCGGGGTCGGGCAGATGATTGACTGTCGGCAGTACCAGTCCCTGGCGCATGGCCTCGATGCCGAGCGCCGCCTCGATACCGGCCGAGGCGCCGAGGCTGTGGCCGACCTGGGATTTGTTGGCCGAGATCGGAATGCTCGACAAACGGCTGCCGAAGACGGTCCGCATGCATTCGGCCTCGGTGGTGTCGCCAGTGGGGGTGGAGGTGCCGTGGGCGTTGATCGCACCGATTGCCTCCGGGCCGATTTCGGCATCCGCGATGGCGTCGCGCATGGCCCAGGTGACGGTTTGCTCATTGGGCCGGGTGAAATGGTGCGCATCCGAGTTCCAGCCGATACCGGCGATCTCGGCCCTGGGCAGCAGGCCATGGGCGCGGGCAACCTCCTCGGCGGCCAGGACCAGCACCCCGGCACCCTCGGCGAGGACAAAACCCTTGCGGTCGAGGCTGAAGGGCCGGGAGGCCTGGGTGGGATCGGCGAAGGAGCGGTCCTTGGGGCCGACCTTGATCGTGGCCAGCATGTTGGCGAAACCGAGAATGATTTCCGGGATCAGGCAGGTTTCGACCCCGCCGGCCAGGGCAAAGTCGCAATCGCCGTCCCGGATCATCCGGGCACCGATGCCGATGGCGTGGTTGCCCGAGGCGCAGGCCCCTTGCGGCGAAAAAATCGGACCGGTGAAGCCGAGCAGCATCCCCGCCTTGCCGGCCGGGAGGTTGGCACACAAATTGGGCAGCAGGTAGGGGCTGACCTTGAGCGGACCGAACCGGGTGTAGTTGTCCATGGCGATCCGGTAGGCGTCCGAGCCGTTGAGGGCCGAACCGATCAGGCAGGCGGTGCGCGGACCGGTTCGCGCGTCGATCTCCACGCCGGCGTCCTCCAGTGCCTGACGACAGGTCTCCATGGTGAGGAAGACGAAATTTGCATTCCACAGGGAGGCATCCTTGCGGCTGACGTAGGGAAGACTGCTCGGGTCCCAGTCGGGGATCTCGCCGACCACCTGGCTGCGGGTTTCCACTGTGCACCGGGTCAGCCGGCGAAAGCCCGCCTTGCCGGCCACCGCTCCTTCCCAGGTGGCGGCGAAGGTATTGCCCAGAGCAGTGGCGGCGCCATAGCCAAGGACCACGACCTTTCTATTCTGTGGCGCCTTCATTGCGGTTGTTCTCTCTCCATAGCCGGTACCCTCAAGCGATGTTGCGCAACACCGCACAGGCGTTGCAGCCGCCAAAGCCGAAGGCGTTCTTGAGCACATGCTCCTGTATGAGCGGCCGCGACCCTTCGGCCACGCAATCGAGCTCCATCTCGGGATCGGGTCGATAGTTGAGCGTGGGCAAGACCCGGTTTTCCTCCATGCCGCGCAGGGCGAGAATGGTCTCGATGACGCTGGAGGCACCCATGGCGTGGCCCAGCAAGGATTTGTTGGCGCTGACCGGCGGCAGCTTGCCAGCAAAGACCGTGTGCAGTGCGTCGAACTCGACCCGGTCGCCGCCCCTGGTGGAGGTGGCATGGGCATTGACCGCGGCAATGTCGCCGGGCCCGACGCCGGCATCGCAGAGGGCGTCAAGCATGCACTGGCGGACGGTGGCTTCGGCGGGCATGACGAAATGGTGGGCGTCCGAGGTCATGCCCCAGCCCGCCAGTTCGGCGGTGGGGCGCAGGCCGTGGGCCGCGGTAAATTCCCTGGTGGCGAGGATCACCGCCCCTGCCCCTTCAGAGACCACAAAACCGCGGCGGTCGACGGCAAAGGGGCGGCTGGCGCGATCCGGCGGCTCGTTTTCCTGCCCTTTTTTCGGGAAGTAGGCGCCGTTCATGGTATGGAATCCGGCGAGGATCGGCTCGACCAGGGCGCAGTCCACGGCCCCGCAGATGGCGACATCGGCCCGGTCCTGGGCCAGGAGCATGGCCCCGACCAGCATCGAGGTCAAACCGGTGGCACAGGCAGTGATGGTCGAGAGGATCGGCCCCTTGGCCCCGGTCAGCATGGCGATCTTGCCGCCGATCATGTTGATGCAGGAGTTGGGATTGGCGTAGGGGTGGGGCAGCCGCTGCTCCGCCTGCAACCTGCGGTCGGCAACGAGGACCGCATCGATCCCGCCGACCGCCGAGCTGTAGGTCACCGCTACCCGCGGGGCCAGGCCGGCAACGATTTCGATACCGCTGCGTTCAAGGGCGCGGGCCACCGACACCATCCCGTACTTGAACACCGGTGAAAACCAGGCCGCCTGGTGCCGGGCGGTGAGGAAGGGATAGTCCAGGTGGTCGATCTCGGGCATCTGGCCGGCAATGCGCACCGGAAAGTCGGCCGGCAGCGGAAAGCGGGTCAGCGGCCCGATGCCGCTTCGGCCGACCAGTCCATTTTGCCACTGTTCGGCCAGATCGCTGCCCAGCGGCGAAATGGCGTCATAGCCGACGATGACCGCTCTTTTTCTCTCCGAGCACCGCACCGCGCCCTACCAGGGGATGAACCGGTAGAGTTTGGCGAACATCTCGTAGACCTCGATCCAGTTCTGCAGGTCTTCGGTGCTGTTCATGTGGGCCCGCTTGTTGACCATGACCCAGCTCATGTGGGCCGCGCCGTCCTTGCAGGTGGAACAGTCCCGGGTTTCGGAGGTGCAGCAGCGATGCATGGTCTTAAGGTCCGAGGCCCAGCGGATGAAGTTGGTCAACCGTTTGGGGCGGGGATCGCGCCGGTCGAGGGGATCGGTGACCGAGGGGCACTCCATCCAGCCGAAGCTGCGGCCGCACATGGTGCCGGTGGTGATGATCCGGTGGTAGTATTTCGAGGAGATGACCGTCTCGGGGTAGCTGGCCAGCATCTGGTCCATCTCCGCCCGGACCGCGACCAGCTCGTCGGGCTGCCAGGAAAAACCGTCCACGCCCTCGTCGTTGGAGAGCAGTTGCATATGCACCTTGAGGCCGACGTCCTTGATCCGGCGGATATTGTTCTCAATCTTGCCCAACTGCTTCGGGGTGATGGTGTAGAGGTAGTAGGCGTTGGGGTCGCCGGCATAGTGGGCGCTGGAAATGGCGAAGGTGTCCTTGCCCCGAAGGACGATTTCGTCGGCCGCATCACCCCACAGGGAGATGCCGACCATCAGGTCCGGAAACCGGTTGCGGTCGACCTTGATGATGCCGTTGGTGGCGCAGAAGGTGGGCAGGCGCTGGTAAAACGCCTCGATCCGATCCGGGCAGAGGGTGGGTTCGCCGCCGATGAGGATCGCCAGGTTGACGCCCCGGGCCATCTCGCGCTCGACAAAGGCGTGCCATTTGGCCACGTCCTTCTCTTCGACGGCCGCCTGATGCTCGCCCGAGGAAAAGAAGAAACAGCCCTTGCAGCGCAGGTTGCAGCGGTCGGTCACGTCATAGATGGAGCTGCGGATGTTGAGCTTGGAGATCCGCTTGTAGCGTTCGTACCACTGGGGATCGAGGAGGGAACTGACGGTTTTCATGGCGATCGACTAGCCTCTATTGCCCGTCCGGGGGTGGGGCGACGGGATGGTCGCACAGATTGGCCCCCTTTTCATAACCCCGAACCCAGACCGCCAGGTAGGTGTCGACATAGTCGAGCCATGCAGAAAAGGTGTCCGGATCGGTGGCGTGGCGATACATCCGGGCCGTGACCACGGCGCTGCCGGCCGCGTAGTGGCGGCAATCGGCACAGTCGGTGTCCGGCACGCAGCAGGCGGCGTCGCGGTCCCAGTGCAGATCGGTCCGGTATTGCCGGAACGACCGGCCGAGGCCGACCGCGGTCGACGGGTTCATCCGCGGATAGGAGCAGGAATACAGGGCGTGCAGGCCCGAGGCGTAGGTGTGAGCGACGATGTTGTAGGGAGAAAACAGCACCGACTCGGGATAGTCGGCCAATAGGCTGGTCATCATCGTGGCCGTTGCGGCCAGACTCCGGGGCGTATGGCGCAAGGGACCGCTATAGCCCACCGGCGCGGAGAACATGTTGAAGGTAATGCGCTGGCCGCCCTGTGCCAGCCGCCGGGTTACCTCGGCGGCCTCAGGGATGTTCTGCGGGGTGAAGGTGTAGACAAAGACCACCCGGGGATCGTCCCGATAATTGGCCATCTGCCGGTCGAGCATGGCATCGGCCTTGCGGATGGCCTTGCTGGTGATATCGTTGCCCCAGACCGAGATATGGATGCGGTAGTCGATCTCGCGGGGGATCGCCTTGAGACCGTTGGTGGCAATGGCGCCCAGGGGGATGGCCTCGGCGCAGATGCGGCAGAGCTCGGGCACCAGCGAGGGCTCGGCACCGGCAAGCACCGCAAAGGTGATGCCCCGCTCCTTTTCCGCCGCCATCAGCGCGCGCCAGGCGGCCGGATCGCCGTTCTCGGCCGCGAACTGCTTGTCGCCGTTGAAGTAATAACACCCGTCGCAGCGGATATTGCAGCGATGGGTCATGTCGTAGGTGGATTCCCGGAGGAAGAAATAGCGGCGCACCTTTTCCCACCGTTCCCGAATGGCGGGGATGGCGACGATGGCGGCGAACTTCCAGTTCGCTTCCCGTGACACCTGGCCGGACATTTACTCGCCGCTGTTCCGTTTCTCGGCGATATACTCGCCGATGATCCGCAGGGTGGTCAGCTTGGGATAGTCGTCCTCGTCGATCCGGATACCGAATTCGTCGCGGATCACCAGGGCAATGGTGGCCAGGTCCATGCTGTCGATACCCACCTCGTCGACCAGGTCGAGATCGGGGTCGAAGGTTTCCGGGGTCACATCTTCCAGCTTGAGCTCGTTGATGATGATCTCGGCGATGCGGCGGATGGTTTGCTCAAGGTTGTTGGTCATGGGTCGTTTCTGCGTGCTGTTGATCGTCAAGGGACATCATGCCGGAGCAAACATCCTCTGCTTCATGGGTTATGCGAAAAGAGTACAAGCCGTCTGTGGCCGTGGCCGCGGCGTGGATGTCGAGTTGCTCTCCCGGGGCCACGATCCGCTTGAATTTCACCCGGTGCAGCCGCTTGATCCAGAGGCGCTCCTGCCGGGCGCGGGCAATGACATCGACGACCATCTTGAGCTGGGCAATGCCCGGCAGAATGGGGTGATCGGGGAAATGGCCGGAGAACCAGGGCGAGTCGTGGTCGACCATCACCCGGGCCCGGATGGCACTGGGGGCAGTCATCTCTAAATCAAGGAGCAAATACCACATGTTATCGTTTTGTGTCCAGGTAAAATATGGAATTGTGCCTGCGGCGGACTCTCGGGAGACCGGAGGTCCCGGTCGTTATCGAGGGGTATCCGCTGCTACCGTGCCAAGTGTTCCCAGAGCGGCCCGACGAATCCCCGCTGGTGCAAGGTTCGCAGGGTGGTCGCAATGGCCTGGCCGCCGGAACCGACCACCCAGTTCTTCCGCCCGGCGGCGCGGGCCGTGACCAGCGCTGCGATCGCCTCCCGGTCGATGGCGTCTGGCCGATAGAATACCGGTTGGAGCAAATCGGTGTCCTGATCGATCTGCCCTTCGGCCAAGGCCTGATCGTAGAGGCCGGTGCCGGGATAGATCCTGATGCCGATGAAAAAAAAGAAGACCGCCTTGTCAAGTCGCCCGATGGCGTCCAGGCTTTCGGCCACGGTCGCCGCCGACTCGCCCGGACCGCCGAGGAGAAAATAGTGGGCCGCGTGGAGCCCGGCCGCGCGGGCCTGTTGGTGGGCAACCAGGACGTCCGGCGGGCGGAAGGGTTTGCGGTAAGCCCGGAGCATGGCATCGGCCAAGGATTCGGTGCCGAATTCGACGTGCCGGCAACCGGCGGCGGCCATGGCTTCGAAATATCCCGCCGGCAGGTGGATCGGGGCAAAGAAGGCGCCCCAGGGAAGGGCCAAGCCCTGGTCCCGCAGGGCCTTGGCCACGGCCAGGCTATGGTCGATGTCGGAGTTGAAGGCGGAATCGGTGATGAACAGATATTTTGCCCCGGCTGCCTGCAATCCCAGGGCAATCCGGGCGACCTCCTCCGGTGCCACCACCCGGTGGCTTCTGCCCTCGATGCGGGGATAGGGGCAGTAGAGGCAGCGAAACGAGCAGCCGCGCTTGGTTTGCAGGTTGAGCATGCCGCCGTTGCGGATATAGAAGCCGGTCTGCTCGTCCCGGAGGGGAAGGCGGCGGGCCAGCTTCCCCGACCAGGGCGGCGGCTGATGCGCAACGCCGTTGGCAACCAGCACGCCCGGAATCCCGCCCGGATCGCGCCGGTGCGCCAGGGCATCGATCAGCAGGCCGAAACGCTCCCCCTCGCCGACGATGCCGTAATCGACCCCCAGGAACGCGAAAATCCGCTCCGGCATGATGGTGAAACCGCAGCCGCCAACGACGATGACCGCCGGTGACCGCTCACGCAGCCAGGTCACCAGGTCCCGGTAGTCGTGCAGGAGGAACAGCGGGTCGGTGGCGTCGGTGGTGTCGATGTTGCGGCAGGCGATGCCGATGACCTCGGGGACGAACTCGTCGAGCATCTCCCCCAGGGCCGTTCGGTCGATCACTTGCAGGTCGGCGATTTGCACCTGATGTTCAGGCGCCAAAGAGCTGGCCACATAATCCAGCCCCAACGGATAGACCGGATAGGGGGCGGTCAGGGTATTGGGCGAAAGCAGCAGAACTCTCACGGCCGAAAGAACTCCATGGCAGTGAGACATTGACCGGTACCCAGGACAAGCAGCCGGTCGCCGCGGTGCAGGGTGAGGTCGGCGCCGCCGAGCAAGGCGCCGGGGATGCGGCCGGCCTCGACAAAGGTGGCCGCCATGACCGCGGCCACGGCCGAGGCCGAGGCGAATTCGCCGGTGAAGTCACGGTAGCGGCAGATGGGGAGCGGCTGGCCGATCAGATCAACAAAGCGCGTCAACTGCCGGTCTCCCGCAGCACGCATGGCCGCCGGGATTCCGGCGAACACGGCCGCCGTGTGCTGCCGGAGGGCTGCTGCGCCGTCCAGGGCCGCGATCAGCCGCTCCGGGAGGTCGTTGCCTTGGCCGCGGCCGTAAAAGGCCAGGCGCACCAGGCATCGCGCCTGCTCGTGATTCCGGTCGACATAGAGGGCGCCGCCGCCGTCGGCCAGGATGCCGTCGGCAACGGACGGATCGAGCAGGGGCGAGAACTGGGCATGCCCTTCGTCGGCGCCCAGAAGCAGGGCCGCCTGACCGGATGCGGGCAGCAGGGTCTGGGCTGCCAGCAGGGCCTGTTCAAAGGAATAATCGCCGCCACTGGTGGTGACGTTGGCCCCGGTGGCGCCAACGAGCATCGCCACCTGGCTGGCTGGGCTGTTGTGGACCGAGCCGACAAAGTCGGTGGGGCTGGGAAACTGTTCGCCGGATTCGGTCAGCCGGCGGAGGAAATCCCAGGTCTCGGAGAGCGGTCCCCAGCCGGTTCCCATGAAGATGGCTCCGGGCTGCTCTTTGCCCGCTGCATCGGTGTGGGCTTCGCCGGCAAGCAGTAGGGCCAGGCGGGCCAGCCGTTTGAGCCGGCGGATGCGCTTGGCGGGCAGGCGGCTAGCCACCTGCTCCGGGGCGAGCATGCCGGCCACAGGCAGGGCGAGGTGGAGTTGTTGCAGGGTCGCCTCCAGGAGGCCGGCTCCGGTCAGGCAGGCGCTGCCGTGGATGGCCAAAAAATCGTTCCTTCGTTCTTTGCGACCGATCTGTTTGCTCTCTGGCTGGCCGATGACCAGGCAGCCGTTGTTGCCACCAAAGCCAAAGGAGTTGGAGAGCACGGTGGTAACCGGCCGTTCGGTGCATGTCCTTTGGGGGGTGAAGCCAAAAGCCGGGTCGGGTTGACGGCAGCCCACGGTGCCGGGCACCAGGCCACGGGAGACGGCCAGGCAGGAGACCACGGCCTCGATGGCCCCCGAGGCTGCCAGGCTATGGCCGGTGGCGCCCTTGATCGAGGAGAGGGCGGGGGGGATGGGGAAGAGCGAGGCAATGGCCCGGGCTTCGGCCAGATCGTTGTCCGGGGTGCCGGTGCCGTGCAGATTGATGTAGTCGATGGCCGCAGGTGCCAGGCCCGCGTCCTCCAGGGCGGCCTGCATGGCGGCCCGCGCGCCCTGCCCCTCGGGATGGGGCGCGGTCGGATGATAGGCATCGCAGGAGAGTCCCGCCCCCAGCAAGGTGGCCAGCGGCCGCTCGGGCCGTTCGGTGGTCAGCAGGAGCATGCCGGCGCCCTCGGCCACGGCCAGCCCCTGACGGGCGACATCCAGCGGGCGGCAACCGTTGCGGTCCACCAGTTGCAGGGAATGGAAGCCGAAGTAGGTCAGGCGGCTGAGGGAATCGACGCCACCGGCGAGAATGCGCCGCATCCGGCCGGTCCGCAGCAGGTTCAAGGCCAGGGCGATGGCCACCGCCCCCGAGGAGCAGGCGGTGGAGACGGTCAGGGCCGGGCCGGTGCAGCAGCTAAACGTGGCGATATCCTCGGCCAAGCTGAACAGGCCATGCGACCGATAGGCCTCTCTATCGCGTTCCCCCACTCGCAGGAGCTGCTCCGTGGTCAGGATGCCACCGGTGGTGCAGCCGAGCACGATCGCATCGGGCGGGTCCGGACACTCGGCCATGGCCATCCGCGCGGCTTCGCGGGCCAGGCGGTGGGCGCGCGGCTCCATCGGGGCACTGTCCGACTCCCTGATCTGGCCGACCGGCAGCGGCGGTCCCTGCTCCAGGGGAAAGGTTTCCAGCGGAGCGACGGCCGATCGGTTTGCCCGCAGGGCCGCCTCCGTCGCCACCAGGCCGCGGCCCAGGGGGCTGACGATCCCGGCGGCGGCGATATAGACCGGTTCCTGGCTCAACCGGCTCCCCCTGGCCGGTTCGCCTGGATATGCGCGGCCAGGGAGGCCAGGGAGGCAAAGACCTTCTCGCCGACCTCCTGGCTGTTGATCACCACCCCATAGTCTTTTTCCACCATGACCACCATTTCCAGGACGTCGATGGAGTCGATGCCGAGTTCGCCGCCCACCAGTCGGGCCTGGGCATCGAATTGTTTGGGGGTGACATCGGTGAGGTTGAGCAGCTCGATCAGTTTGACCTTGAGCTCTTGAACAAGTGCATTCATCGGGTGATCCACGTGGGCAACTTTCTGGAAGCAGACGGCTTTATCCGTGAAAACGGATCGTCTGCGGCTAAAGATAATGCAAGATTAAAAAAATTAACTAATATAGCAGTTTTGCGATTTTGTCATTAAAACTGCGCGAATACCCGCGGGGAAACAAGGGAGTCCCCCGAGGGTGCGGCCGCAAGCCCACGCGCCGCGTTGGTTGAGATCCCAAAACGTTGGAGGGGACATGAACCCCATTGAGCGCGCCCATCTGACCATCGAGGATCTGCTCCCGCACCGGGGGGCGATGCTGCTCATTGACGAGGTGCTGGAGGTGGACGCCATCCATGCCAGGACCCTGAGCACGGTCCGGCCGGACTGGCCGCTGACCGATGCGCGGGGCGCCGAATCCTTGATCTGCGTCGAACTGGCGGCCCAGACCGCGGGGGTGTGCAACGGCTGGGAGCGCATCCGGACCCTGGGCACGGACTCGGACCAGATGGGCTGGCTGGTGGCGGTGAAGCGAGCCGATTTCTTCCTTGATCGCCTTCCCCTCGGCAGCAGAGTCGAGGCCCGGGCGGAGAACACCCTTGTTTTCGATAAATTCCGGGAAATCACCAGCGAACTCCACCAGGACGGCCGCCTCGTCGCTTCGGTGGTTCTTCAACTCTATCAAGCCTGAGAAACGAACATGACCACGGAAAACACGCACCGGGTGGCCATCGTCACCGGCGGCAGCGGCGGCATCGGCCGGGCCGTTTGCCTAGAGCTGGCCAAAAACGGCTGCTACTTGATCGTCAACTACCTGCGCAACCGGGACGGCGCCGAGCAGACCCTGGCCGAGGTCCGGGCGGCAGGCGGTGCGGGCGAGATCTGCCGGTTCGACGTCCGCGACCGGGAGGCGGCCGAGGCAGCGGTGCTGGAGATCGCCGGCCGGCTGGGGACCATCGATATCCTGGTCAACAATGCCGGCACCCTGGCCGACGGATTGTTTATGATGATGTCGCCGGAAAACTGGCACGGGGTGATCGAGACCAGTCTGCACGGCTTCTACAATATGACCCGGCCGGTGCTGGAACAGATGGTGCGGGCCCGGCGGGGATCGATTGTTTCCCTCTCCTCGGCCGCCTCGCTGATGCCCAACCGCGGCCAGGCCAACTACGCCGCGGCCAAGGCCGGCCTCAATGCGGCGAGCCGGACGGTGGCCACGGAGGTGGCCCGCCTGGGTATCCGGGTCAACGTGGTGGCGCCGGGCCTGATCGAGACCGAGATGATCGCCAAGGCGCCCAAGGAGCACATCAAGGGCCTGATCCCCATGGCCCGGATCGGCCGGCCGGAAGAGGTGGCTCGGGTGGTGGCCTTTCTCTGCTCCGATGCCGCCTCCTATGTCACCGGCCAGGTGATCTCGGTCAACGGCGGGATGTTATGATCAGATGCCTGGTAATGTTCCTGGTCCTCCTGCTGCCGATCCTGGCCAGGGGCGGTGACGCCGAATCGGTCCGCCTGCGCTCGGTCCAGGCTGAATTTACCCAAATCAAGCACCTCAAGATCCTCACCCGGCCGCTGGTCTCCCAGGGGATGCTGCTTTTCCAGGCCCCCCAGTCGCTGCGTTGGGAATACCGCGTCCCCCTGCACTCCGTCATGCTGATGCACGAAGGCCGTCTGCAGAAGCTCGTTGAACGCAACGGCCGGTTCGAGCCTGATCACGGCGCCGGGGTGGATACCATGGGGATTGTGCTCCAAAACATCGGCAATTGGCTGGATGGCCGTCTGACCGACAGCCCCCTCTTCACCGTCAGCCGTACCGGTGCACAGGATCTGGTCCTCACCCCAAAGGAGCCGGGCCTGAGAACGGTGATCAGCCGGATCGAACTCCACTTGGGCACCCAGGAGGGGGTGGTGGATCGGGTCACCATCGTCGAAGGCGAAAACGCCTTCACGGAGCTGACCTTTTCCCAAGTGGTGCTCAACCGGGAAATCCCGGTCCAGCGTTTTGTCGTCCCATAACCACTCTTCAAACAAGGAGGATGAATGATGAGAACATTGTTTTTTCTGGGGTTGTGCCTAGTCCTTGCCGGTTGCCAGCAGAAGACGATCCACACGGCAATCTCCGACCAGAAACCCGTCGAAGCCAAGGCCTTCATCGACCAGGGCGTTGATATCGAGTCCCGGGATAAATACGGTAATACGCCGTTGCTGGTCGCCGCCCAATACGGCGACATGGAGTCGGTCTCGTACCTGATGGACAAGGGCGCCGATGTCAATGCCCGGAACAAGGAAGAGATGACACCGCTGCTCTGTGCAAGCTACGCCAACAACAGACCCTTGGCCAAGTTGCTCCTCGACAAACGGGTGGATGTGAACAGCCAGAACAAGGACGGCTGGACCTCCTTGAGTTTTGCCGCCTATTACGGCATGGTGGAAATGACCAAGTTGCTGCTTGACCGTGGCGCCAAGGTAGATATCGCCAACAAGGAAGGCCGTACTCCTCTCTCCTACGCCGTTGAGTTCAAATTCGACGAGGTGGCGAACCTGCTCCGAGCCCGTGGCGCCGTTGAACCCAACCCCAACCCCAAGCAGAAGTAACTCGTGATTGACCGGCGTTGTCCTTTGCCATCGGCGTTGACCATGGGGACATCAACCAGCCCGAGATGATGCGCGACATGCCCCGGTGCCATGCCGACCCGACCGGCTGCCTGGACACCCCAGGCCCGCGTGTGCTCACGCCACCGCGGCCCGATCTCGGGCCGCGGTGCCTGGAGGGGCTCCGGGCCAGGGGGTGGCGAGGCGTCGTCCCGCTCGTCGTCGTCCTGCTTGTCGCCTGTGCCCGCACCGGACCGGAACCGCTGCCGCCGATGACCCCATCCGACCCTGGCCCGGTCGCCAATCGCTGTGCCGCGCTCTTTCCCCAGGACCGCTGGCAGATGCTCCATGCCATCGATTTCCGCCTGACCGACGGCACCAGCGGCAGCGCCCTAGGGGTCCTGATCCTCGATGGTCGCAGCCTCAGTTGCGCCCTGATGACCGTGGAGGGGCTCACCCTGTTCGAAGCCCGTTCCCCGGCAGACGGCTCCCTGGAGGTGTTGCGGGCGCTGCCACCCTTTACCGGGGGGACCTTTGCCGAGGGCCTGATCGCCGATGTCCGCACCCTGTTTCAGCCTCCCACCGGTACTGCCAGCTTCGGTCGCCTGGCCGACGGCAGCCCACTGTGCCGCTATGCCTCCGACCGGGCGGTGACCGATGTCCACCCCGGGACGGACGGCTGCTTCCGGCTCTCCACCTACGCATCGACACCCACTTCGGGTGTCGGTTCCCCGGTACGCACCCGCACCGTCGAGGCCCGTGCCTGTAGGATGACCGGGGGCATCTCCCTGCCCCATGAGGTGACCCTGACCGGCCACGGCCCGGCCGGCTATACCCTGAACCTGCGCCTGCTCGGCGCCGAGCCCTTGCCGGCCGCCATGCCCTGAATTTGCCATGAAATTTCGCCTGATCTATCCCCAGTGGCCGAAACTGGCCCGGCAGACCGAGTTCCACCTGCCGCCGCACGGTCCGGTGGTCTTTGCCGCCACCCTGCCGGATTTCGTGGACGTGGACTTCATCGACGAGAACCTGGAAGCCATCGATTTCGACGATCCGGTCGATTTTGTCGGCATCTCGATGATGCTGACCGTGCAGGTCAAGCGGGGCTGGGCCATCGCCGACATCTACCGCGCCAAGGGGATCAAGGTCCTGTTCGGCGGCATCGCCACCATGCTCCATGCCGAGGAGACCATGGCGCACGCCGACGCGGTCTTTCTCGGCGAGGCCGAGGGACGGATGGAGCAGGTGTTTGCCGATTTCCGCAAGGGCGCCCTCAAACCCTGCTACAACTTCCTCGACCAACGGCCCGATATCGGCCTGGTGGGCACGGCCCGCCGCGACATCCTCAACCGTCGCCTCTACAACCACAAGGGGGTGCAGATGGTCGATCTGGTCCACGCCTCGCGCGGTTGCCGTTTTCACTGCTACCCCTGCGCGGTGGCCTATCTGGGCGGACAGGATTTCCGCCCCCGGCCCATCGAGCGCACCATCGCCGAGATGGCGGCCATCGACAACAACCGCCTGTTTCTAGTCGACAATTCGCTTGCCCAGGACACGGCCTGGGAGATGGAGCTGTTCCGGGAGATGATTCCCTTGAAGAAAAAATGGTGCTGCCACCCCATCGAGGACCAGCCCGAGGTGCTCGATCTCGCCGCCCGGGCCGGGGCCTGGTACGTCTATCAGGCGGTGTTCGACACCTCGGACTACATCCGGGAGCGGATCAGGCGCTATCACGACCACGGCATCGGCGTCGAGGGCACGATCCTGCTCGGACTCGACAGCCATACCGAGGACTCGATCAAGCGCTTGATCGATTTCCTCCTCGACATCGAGTTGGATCTGGCCGAGTTCACCGTGCTGACCCCTTTCCCGCACACCAAGGCCTTTGACGAGCTCCAGCGACAACATCGCATCCTCTCCACCGACTGGGATGCGTATTCGGCGGACCGGGTCGTGTATCAGCCCAGGCACATGTCGCCGCAGCGGTTGCAGGAACTGCTCGACTACGCCTGGACCACCTTTTACCAAGACGAATCGCAGCAGATCAAGATGGCCAAGCTCTTTCAGCAGGTGGTGCGCAAGGAGATGGCGGACAACACCTTCAAGCCGCGCAGCCGGGAGTTGGCCGGCCAGACCTTTGGCAAGGAGTGGACGGGAAGATGAAGTCGGCAATCCCTTGTACCGGCCCGGCGGTCGCGACCCTGCTGGGCGGACCGTTCGATGTGGCGCGGGAATTCGTCGCCGGCGGCGCGACCCTGGGCGAGGTCCACGTCATGGCCACCTGGCTGCGGACCCGCCTGACCGGCTCCGGACAGCGGGGGACGGTCTGCCTGGCGACCGACAACCGGGCGACGATCGCCGCGGCCCTGCTGGCCTCGCTGGCCGGCGGGCCGGTGGTGCTCCTGCCCTACAGCTTCTCTGCCCAGGCCTTGGCCGGGATGCGCCAGGCCACCGGCTGCACCATGGTCCTGGCCGACACCGAGCAGGAGGTGCCGGCCAACATGGAGGTGATCCGGCCGCCAGGGGGTGTGATTTCGAACGACTCGTTCCAGTTCGATGCCCGGCCGGAGGAGGAGCTGCTGCGCCTGTACACCGGCGGCTCCACCGGCACGCCCCAGCTCTGGTCGAAAACCGGCACCAACCTCTTGGCCGAGGCCCTGTTCCTGACGGCTCATTTCGGCGTCTCGCCGGCGGATCGCATCGTCGCCACCATCTCTCCGGCCCACATCTACGGCCTGCTCTATTCCGTGCTCCTGCCGCTGGTTTCGGGAGCATCCGTGGTGGAGGGCACCCCTTCCTTTCCCGAGGAGATCCTCCGCAGCGTGCGGGAGCGGGAGGCAACCGTCCTGGTCAGCGTTCCCCCCCATTACCGGGCACTGCGGGGCAAAGGCAGCCTGGGGGCCTCGCTGCGTCTGGCCTTTTCCTCGGCGGGCCAGCTCGATGCCGGGGACAATGCCGAGTTCTGTCGCCACAACCATTCGGGCATCGTCGAGGTCTACGGCTCCACCGAAACCGGCGGTATCGGGCTGCGCCACCGCTTTCGGGGCGAGAGCGGGTTCACGCCGTATCCGACCATCGATTGGCACATCCGGGACGGGCGGCTCCTGATCCGGTCCCCTTATCTTTCCCCCGGCCTGCCACGGGATGGGGAGGGTTGTTTTCTCATCGGCGACCGGGTCGAACCCGACGGTGCCACAGGTTTTCAGCTCAAGGGCCGGGCCGATTCGATCACCAAGGTCGGCGGTAAGCGGGTCGACCTGGAGGAGATCCGGGGGGTGGTCAGGCAGATCAAAGGTGTTGCCGACTGCCTGGTTCTGGCCCTGCCGGAGGCCGGCGGCCGCGAACACCGCATCGTCGCCCTGGTGGCAGGGGAGGCGGTGGAGGTCGAGGCGATCCGCGCCGCCCTGGCCGCCCGATTCGAGCCCTATGGACTGCCGCGCGCCATCAAGGTAGTCGATCATCTGCCGGTCAAGGACAACGGCAAGATCGACCGCGAGGCCGTGCTCCGGATGTTTGCCCCATGACGATCCTGGAGTCGGCGTTCGCCGCCGGGTATGCCAGCCTGAGCGCCTGGTCCGACCTGCTCGACCGGATCAATGTCTTTCCCGTGGCCGACGCGGACACCGGCGCCAATTTGCGCATCAGCCTCAGCCCGCTGCGCGCCTGCGATCAGGACCCGAAACAAACGGCCGAGCGGATCATCCGTTCGGCCACCGGCAATTCCGGCAACATCGCCGCCGCCTTTTTCAGCGCCCTGCTGGGGGCAACGAGCGTCGACGACCTGGCACAGCGGGCGGACGAGGGGTACAGGAGGGCCCGGCAGGCGGTCGCGGACCCCAAGGACGGCACCATGCTCACCGTCTTCGACACTCTGTCCGAGGTCCTGGCGCGCTGCCCACCCATCGCCACCGCTTCCGGGGAAACTATCCTCGCCGCCCTGTGCCAGACAGTGCTGACGACCGCCGAAACCCTGGACGATTGCCGCTCGGCCGGGGTGGTCGATGCCGGGGCCCTGGGCATGTACGTCTTCTTCGACGGTTTTTTCCGGACCCTGACCGAGATGAAAGGCGTCGGTCCCTCGCTCTTCACCCTCTTTCCCGGCCGCCTTGCCTTGAACGCCGAGTATCGGCCGCCGGCGAGCGAGGCCTACTGCGTCGACGTCCTGCTTGCCCCGGTCGACGGCAATCCGCTTGCCCCGGAAGTATTGGCCGCACTGGGCGAGAGTGTGGTCATCGTCCCCGAGCAGGCGCGGCTGAAGATCCATGTTCACACCCCTGATCCGCAGACCCTGCGCGCCCGACTCGCCGATCTGGGCGAGGTGGCCGGCTGGTCGGCCGAACCCCTTGACCCCGGAGACGAGGGCAAGGCGCAGCATCCTGCCGTCGCCGGCTGTCTCCATATCATGACCGATGCGGCCGGTTCCCTGCCGCGGGCGTTGGCGCGTCGATACGGCATCAGTCTGCTCGACAGCTACATCGTCTCCGGCGACACCGCCCGACCGGAAAGCCTCTGCGATCCGGAGACAATCTATACCCTGATGCGCCAAGGCCACCGCCTGACCACGGCCCAGGCCTCCCTGGCCGAGCGGCATCAGCGGTATCAAAGCGTCTGCGAGGAGTTCGGCCGCACCCTCTACCTCTGCGTCGGCTCCGCCTATACCGGCAACCATGGCGTGGCCCTGGCCTGGCAACGGCAGCAAGAGGGCGAACAGTTCCTGGAGGTGATCGACACCGGGGCTGCCTCGGGTCGGCTGGGGCTGATCGCCCTGCTCGCCGGTCGCCTGGCCCTACGCACCGAGGATGCCGATGCGGTCCGGCATCATGCCCGGCAATTGGTCGAGACCTGCCGGGAATACGTCTTCATCGACACCCTTCGCTATTTGGTGGTCGGCGGCCGGGTATCAAAGGCCAGTGGTTTGTTCGGCGACCTGCTCCACCTGAAACCGGTGATCAGCCCGACCCCGGCGGGAGTGCGGAAGATGGGCCTGGTCCGCAGCCGCGCCTCCCAACTTGCCTTCGCCCTGGACAAGGCGAGCACGGAGATCGCCACCCCTACCCGCGCCGTGCTGCTTTTGCAGTATTCCGACAACGAGACCTGGGTGCGCGAGGCGGCGCAGCCGCAGTTGCAAAACCTGCTGCCGGCCGCCGACATTCTGGTGGTGCCGCTCTCCCTGACCTCCGGAGTCCACATGGGCCCGGGGACCTGGTCCCTGGCCTTTGCCGAAGAGGGGTAAGATGCGCGCCGCCGTCGTCATCCCGGTATACAACCACGGGCCGCAGGTGGCGGCAGTGATCGCGGCGGCGCGGCCCTTGGGCCTGCCGATTTTTGTGGTCGACGACGGCTCCACCGACGCCACGGCCGCCGTGCTCGCCGCCCAGGAGGAAATCACCGTGCTCCGCCATCCGGAAAACCGGGGCAAAGGCGCGGCCCTGCTCACCGGTTTTGGAGCGGCCGCCCCCACCTGCGACTGGGCTCTGACCATTGACGCCGACGGTCAGCACGATCCGGCGGATGGAGAGGCGCTCCTGGCTGTTGCCCGGCAGGGTGCACGACTGATCATCGTGGGCAGACGCAAGGGCATGACCGGCGGCCATGTGCCGTGGACCAGCCGGTTCGGCCGGGGATTCTCCAACTTCTGGGTCTGGGTTTCCGGCGGTCCCTGGATCGCGGATTCCCAATCCGGCTTTCGTCTTTACCCCCTGCCAGAAACTCTGAAACTGGGCGTGGCGGCGCGCAGGTATCAGTTCGAGGTGGAGGTGCTGGTGCGGGCCCGGCGGCGCGGTCTCGCCACCATCGAAGTGCCGGTGTCGGTGGTCTATCAGCCCAAGGGGGTGCGGGTCAGCCATTTCCGGCCCTGGCGCGATTTCTTTCGCAACTCCTCCACCTTCTGCCGGCTGATCTGCAGCCGTCTGTTCCGGTTGGACCGCAGGCGATGAGCATCGATCTCCACGCCATCCTGGTGCGGCTCTCCCGCCTGGTCGGCCCCTGGTTCTTTCTAGGGGTGGCGCGTTGCATCGCCACCGGCTATTTCCTCTTTTCGCCCAAGGTGCGGGAAAGTCGTCGCCTCTATGCCCTCCTCTTTCCCCAGCGCGGTCCCTGGTTCCATCGCTGGTGCGCCTTTCGGCAGTATCAGAACTTCACCACCATCCATTTCGACCGCTTTCTCACCAATCACGGCCATCCGCCGACCTTCACCTGCCAGGGCGTCGAAGCGCTGGACAGCCGGATCGGTCACGGCGGCGCCCTGCTGCTCATGTCCCACCTCGGCAACTGGGAGATGGCGGCCCGGTTGCTGATGCGGCAGGGGCACGAGACGCCGCTCTTACTCTACATGGGCGTCAAGGAAAAGGAGGGGGTGGAGCGGACCCAGAAGGAGGAACTGCGGCGGGCAGGGGTCACCATTCTCGGGGTCGATCGGGGGGCGGCTTCGCCGTTCACGGCGGTCGAAGGACTGCGGGTGCTGCGGCAGGGCGGCTTGGTCTCCATGACCGGGGACATGGTCTGGCGGGAGGATCAGCGTAGGATTCCGGTGGTGGTGCTGGGCCGCGCCGCCTTCGTTTCCGAGGCGCCCTTTGTCTTTGCCCTGGTGTCCGGGGTGCCGATCATCGTCTTCTTCGCCTTCCGTACCGGCCGCAATTGCTACCGCCTTACCTTTTCCGAGCCCATCCGGGTCAAGAGCAGTAGCAGAGGAGAGCGGCAGCAGGTGATCGCCGAGGCGGCCCAGCGCTACGCCGACTTGCTGGCGGCGACCCTGCGCGCTCATCCGTGCGAGTGGTATCATTTCGATCGCTTCCTCCACGAACCCGTCAAGGAGGCTTGATTCTGCCGTTTTCGAGGGGTTGGCCCCCTGTTTCCAGGGATGTTTTTCTTTTCCTTTTACGAGGATTAAGGGTACTATCTCAAAATTTTTCAGTTTTCAGCCATTAAGACCCGTTCCCCGACTACCAGCCATGACCAGAGATGTACTGCAAGAAAAAATCCTCGCCATCCTTGTCCAGGATTTCGAATTCCAGCAACCGGGCCTGGACGACAACCTCCGCGACGACCACGGTTTCGACTCCATCGACGCCATCGAACTGCTCGGCAAGATCGAACGCCTCCTCGGCTTCGTCCTGACCCGCGAAGAAAAGGAAAAGGCGATGGAGATCAGGACGATCAACGATATCCTCGACTACCTGGAGAGGATACAGCAGGACCGCTCCCGGTAGGCGGTCACGGTTTGCCGATGAAACGCCGCGTTGTCATCACCGCCTGTTCGGCCATCACCCCCATCGGCTACGGCAAAGAGGCCATCGTCGACAGCCTCCGCCAGGGCCGGTCCGGGGTCAAGCCCCTGCGCGACGACGGCCTCCTCACCGGTCATATCCATTCCCGGGTGTTCGGCACGGTCGACTACCCCATTGCCTACGAATTCAATCGCTCGCAGCGCAAAACCATGGGGCCGGTGGCCTATTACGCCTGCCAGGTGGCGGGGGACGTGCTCGCCGCCTCCGGCCTCTCCCAGGAGTTCATCGAGTCCGGGCGGCTCGGCGTCGCCTTTGGTTCCACCCACGGCAGCCCCACGGTGCAGCGGGAGATCTACAAGACCTTTTTCCAGAATCTGGAAACCGAATTTTCCTCCATCGGTGCGGTCGATTACCTCCGCTCCATGGTCCATACCACTGCGGTCAACATCACCCGGATGTTCGGCATCACCGGCCGGGTGATCGCCTCCTCCACGGCCTGCACCACCAGCAGCCAGGCCATCGGCTTCGGCTACGAGATGGTCAAGTACGGCATGCAGGATGCCATGCTCTGCGGCGGCGCCGACGAGTACGACACCACCACGGTGGCAGTGTTCGACAACCTGTTGGCCTGTTCGGTGGGCTTCAACGACTGCCCCGAATGCACCCCCCGGCCCTTCGACAAAAGGCGCGACGGTCTGGTGGTGGGCGAGGGCGGCGCCGCCGTCCTGCTCGAGGAATACGAGGCCGCCAAGAAGCGGGGCGCGACCATCCTGGGCGAGGTCATCGGTTTTGCCTGCAACAACAACGGCGGAGACCTGATCCTGCCCAATCTTCAGGGCATCACCGCCACCCTGCGCCTGGCCCTGGCGGATGCGGGGATCGAACCGGCGGCGGTCGACTATGTCAGCGCCCACGCCACGGCCACCAAGATGGGCGACATTATCGAGTCCCAGGCCATTGAGGCGGTGTACGGCCGGGGCCCCCATGTCACCGGGCTGAAAAGCTATACCGGCCACACCATGGGCACCTGCGGGGCGATCGAGCTGATCATGACCCTCTACATGATGGCCGACGGTTTCCTCGCGCCCACTCTCAACCTGGAAGAGGTGGATCCCCGCTGCGCCATGCTCCGGCACACGCCGGGGGTGATCGAGGCCGCGACCCGCATCGCCTCGATCCAGAATTTCGCCTTCGGCGGGGTCAACACCTGCCTCTTGATCAGAAACGGGAGCGAGGTGGAGTAGCCGTGCGGCGGTGGAGCGCGGACAGATGGTTCGATCTGGGCGTCACCCTGACCTGCTGGCTCTATTTCACCCTGGGCTTCCTCGTGCTGTTTGCTCCCCGCTACATCGTGAGCGGTCTATTCTCCTCCCGCAAAGAGGAGGCGTTTCAGCGGTACAACCGCGCCTTCTATCGCGGCTTTTTTTCCCTCCTGCAAATCATCGCCCCCCGGCAGCGCTGGGAGATCGACGACCGTATCGCCTCCCTCCGTGGCGCGGTAATCGTCTGCAACCATCGCTCCTACTTGGACCCCCTGCTGCTGATCGCCCAGCTCGAGCGCGCCACCACCATCGTCAAGTCGGTCTTTTTCACTCTGCCCATCTTCGGCTGGGTGATCCGCATTGCCGGCTACCTGCCGGCCACGGCCACCGGCCGGTTCGCGGGGTTGGTGCTGGCCCGGATGGAGGCCATGCCCGCCTACCTTGCAGCGGGCGGCACGCTCTTTGTCTTCCCCGAAGGCACGAGAAGCCGAGATGGCCAGGTCGGAACCCTCAACCAAGGGGCCTTGAAGATCGCCCGGCAGTGTCGCGTGCCGGTGCATGTTCTCCGCCTGGAGAACACGGAGCGGCTGTTTACCCCCGGCGTCTTCCTGTTCGCCGCCAGTCGACCCAACGTCATCCGCCTGCGGTTGAGCGACACCATCCCGGCGGAGGAGCTGGAATCCAGTCTGATCGATCTCGGCAACCGCATCCGCCGGGCCATGGAACGCGGTCAAGCCGGGGCCGGACCGTACGGTTCGCCATCCCCCCCTTTTCCGGAGAACATACGATGAAGGTCCTCCTCATCTCCATGCCGGACGTAGTGCCGATCATCATCCACGAGACGGCGGTGCACATGCCCAACCACGGCATCGCCTGCGTTGGCGGCAACATCGATGCGGACCATGAGGTCTATCTGATCGATCTGATCCGCAAGCGGGGCGCGATCAAGCAATACCTGACCAAGGTGGTCAGCCGCATCCAGCCCAACCTGATCGGCCTGTCGGCCATGGCCTGGCAGTACGACACCTGTATCCGGATCGCCCATCTGCTCAAGGAACTCCGGCCCCAGGTCAAGATCGCCATCGGCGGCTACCATGCCACCCTGATGGCCGAGGAGATCGCCGAGACCGCCGAGGCCCAATGGATCGATTTCATCGTCCGGGGCGAGGGCGAGGAATGCTGCCGCCGCCTGGTCAACGCCATGGCCGGACGCGACCGGGTCGAGGAGATCCCGTCGCTCTCCTATAAAGAGGAGGGCCGGTTCGTCCATAATCCCAGGGGCGAGAATCTCGACCTCGCCACCCTGAAACTGCCCATCCGCGACCGGCGCCGCCTCACCTGGGGTTATCACATCATCTACTCCAAGATCGAACTGCTGGAGACCTCGCGGGGCTGCACCCGCTCCTGCAACTTTTGCAGCATGAAGCACATGTACGGCCGGACCTTCCGCACCTATCCGATCAGCCGGGTGCTGGAGGATCTGGATGACATCTATCACAAACGCAAGACCCGGTGGGTGTTCATCACCGACGACAACATGGTGCTCAACCCTGCGCGGGTGATGGAACTCTGCGACGCCATCATCGCCCGCAACTACCGGGGGCTCAACCTGGTGGTCCAGGCGGACTGCATCTCCATGGCCACCAACGAACCCATGGTGGTCAAGATGGCCCGGGCGGGATTTCGTTCCGTCTTCCTCGGCATCGAGAACGGCTCGAAAAAGAACCTGAGCGCGGCCGGCAAGGGCGATATCGTGGCCGCCTCGAAAAAGGCGATTGAAAACTGCCATAAATACGGGATGATGGTTATCGGCGGCCTGATTTTCGGCTTTCCCGAAGACGACGCGGATTCGATCCGGGAGAATTACGAATTCTTTGTCGACATCGGCGCCGATGCCTCCTACTGCCAGATCCTCACCCCCTATCCCAAGACCGGGATGCGGCAGCAGTTGCTGGAGCAGGGGTTGATCGTCAACCAGACGGATTACAAGCAATACAGCGGCCTCTGGGCCAACGTCCGCACCAACTACCTGAATGCCGCTGCGTTGCAGTACCAGTTCTGGCTGCAACGACAACTGGTGCTCGGCTGGTGGAATCCACCCGATCCGGCCCGCAAGCAGGGACGCCTCTGGACCTCGATCTGGCGGTTTGCCTTCAAGCCCTGGCTCAAGCTGCACTACTGGCGGATCATGCGTAAGGGCGGCTGGGAAGGCCGCTACCAGCGGGAAGTGCGCCGCTGGGAACGGATCAACACCTTCAGGGATCTCGAGGGATATTGAGGATGCAGCTCTACAACCTGGAATTCACCGAAGACGAGATCCGCCAGGCCGCAGCCGCGGACCGACTGCTGTCCATGGAGATCGAGTTCAGCCGGGAATGCAACTTCCGCTGCGCCTACTGCTACCTGGAGGACAGAACCGCCGCTGCCGGCGAGCTGTCGCGGCAGGAGATCAAGGAGGTCATCCTCCAGGCCAGGGAGCTGGGTGCCCGCAAGATCATCATCCTCGGCGGCGAACCCTCCATCTATCCGCACCTGGTGGAGATGCTCCGCTTTCTCGGCGGGCTTGGGCTTACGATCGAGCTGTTTACCAACGGCAGCGGCGTCACCGAGGAGCTGGCCACGGTCCTGGCCGAGGTGCGGGTGCGGGTGGTGGTGAAGATGAATTCCCGCGATGCGGCGATTCAGGACCATCTGGCTGGAAAGCAAGGGGCCTTTGCGATCATCGGCCAGGCCCTGAAACGGTTGCGCCGGGCGGGCTACCCTTCGGAGGAGTTGTTTCTGGCCGCCAGTACGGTGATCTGCCGGCAGAACCTGGCGGAACTGGTCGAACTGTGGCAATGGCTGCGGTCGCAGCGCATCGAACCCTACTTCGAGATTCTCACCCCGCAGGCCAATGCCTTGAAAAACAGGTGGCTTGAGGTCGATGCTATCGAGCTGCGCGAGCTGTTCAGCCGACTCGCCGCCCTGGACCGCGAGCGCTTTGGCCGGGAATGGGAGCCGCAGCCGCCGCTGGTCGGCAACCGCTGCATGCGGCATCAGGTCTCCTGTGTGGTCACCGCCTGCGGCGACGTCATGCCCTGCGTGGGTGTGACCATTCCCCTGGGCAACATCCGCAGCCAGCGGCTGGCCGATATACTCAACAACAGCGAGGTGGTCAGAAACCTGAAAAATTACCGGGAGACGATCAAAGGACCTTGCAGGAGTTGCGAGAAAAGCGAGGAATGCTACGGCTGCCGGGGTGCGGCCTATCAAATGACCGGCGATTATCTCGCCTCGGACCCGACCTGCTGGCGCAACAGCACGATAGGCTGCGTTGCGGGGCGGCCTGGCAAGTAATATCTCTCCGTTCGTAACTTCCGTGGTTGCAAGCGGGACACTCTTAAAAGGTCAGGCCCACCAGGAATTTGATCGAGTTGAGCGGGTCGTTGGGCTCCTCGGTGCCAACGTTGGAGATATGATGATATCGGACTTCCAGCAATAAAGCCTGGGTCGAGTTAAGCGGGTGCTCCAACCCGAGGGCAAATTGATAGTTCCCGTTCCACTTGGCCCCCATGCCCGGGATATCGGCAAAACTGTACACCGGGCCGCCGCCGCCGAAAATATAGGGCCGCCAATAATCGCTGGCGGTGAAGGTATAGCAGGCCAGCAGGTTGAGCCCCACCATCGCGGAAACATCCGGGCTGGTGACGACATGCACTGGCAGTTCGATCAGGGTCGAATGGAAGCCCTTGAACCAGCCGGAGCCCAAGTCGTTGATGGTTAGATGGTTGTAGCGGGGAACGATATCAATGGTTTCCACCCGCTGGGTGGTCCGGCCCCAGCCGGGGAGGCTCTGACCATACCCTCCGAGCTGCGCCCACGTGTCCTCGGAAGTATCCCAGCCAAAGGCCGCCGAGGCCGACATGAACAACCATATCACCCCACACAATCCCAGAGCCTCGGGCAAGAAAAAGCAATATCGGATTGTTGAAAAAATAGTAGTGTTGAACCGGTGTGTAACATTATCCATTTTTTCTCTCGTTCTTTTTTCTTAAAATTTCAATTCTAAATCAAAAATGAATTCATAATCCATAGCCAGGCGACTATGAATTTGACTCCCGTTTGCTGGTTGTGCCATACGTCCATCTCCTTAAGATGAAAAAATATATCATTTTTGATCTGGAAACGGAAAAAGCAACATGACAAGATTTCGAAGAGGCATACTGCTGCTCTTTCGGTTTTCTGAAATCAATCATTGTTTACCTTTGCTACCCTGTCCTTCTTTTGTTTACTTTGCACACCTTTTGGCTGATTGTAAACGAACCCCACCTGTTCGCTAAACTTCTCCATAAAGGCTGAGAATGCCTCTACCGCCTGGCGGGCATTGCCCATGAGTTCCAGGCCTTCCTGTTCCGGAATGCCGCCAATTTCTTTCCAATGTGCTTTCAAATGATCGTAGGCCAGATCGAACTGCACCACCAGATGCAGCATCTGTTTGGCCAACGGGGAACGGACATCGATGAGCTTGGCTGTGGGAGTCCGTCTCGCCGTCTTTTTGATTACCTTCTTTTGGCTGGTTG